>Ga0179591_1364526_pt1 | contig 12989 bp, 16 predicted proteins | sample CZOMad2_1_08_16f_FD_182891 | JGI IMG/M metagenome (GOLD analysis project Ga0179591, IMG submission 182891) | Vadose zone soil fungal communities from Angelo Coast Range Reserve, California, USA - CZOMad2_1_08_16fungal (PacBio error correction) | ecosystem: Environmental > Terrestrial > Soil >...
GGCGTTCTCTATCACCAGGAATATTCGCCGAAAAAAAACCAAGCGAGAAGGGGGTTGTATGGGATGCCCCTTGGATCAGAAGGAAAAAAAAAGTGGGCGAATAATAGCTTCTCCGAGGAAAAGGGGGCAGAGAGTTGTGGAGAGAGGAGGGGGAAAAGATGGAAGAGTTCATTCGTCAAAGGGGGGGAGAGGACAGGGGAAAAGCCGGTTGGTTTCTTCCGCGCGGGGCCGAGGGACCTCCACACGACTAGAAAGAAGGCAAAAGAAATCTGGGCACGTGGAGAGTTCTGCAAGAAGAAAAAGAAAAAAAGAAGTTATTCACGGAGAAAAAACCGGATCCCTGAATGACTATGGCAGAGAAAAAAAAAGAAATCCAAAGGGGAAGAATCCTACATACTGTGAAAAAAGATGGAGGACTTAAAACGCGGGCGCATGGAAAAAAAAAGAGGGGCAGCGCCCATCCCGCTCATAGAAAAAGAAAGGGGATTCGCGTAAAATTGAAAAAGGCAGATAATCCTGAGAAAAGGATCGTAGAAAAAAAAGTTCAAACAGAGGGGGAAGGTAGAAGTCTCTTCAAGTTGTCCAGGGGAAAGCAGGGGCAAAACGACGGAATAAAAGATTTGGGAAGGGAAAGAATCGTTTGTTTCCGGTCCAAAGGGAGAAGAAGCGAAATAACAGCAAAAGCAGAACACAGCATGTTAAAAGGGGAAGAAGGTTACAACTGGCCGCAAAAAAAAAAAACAGATGACTAGGAAGGGGAAGTCCTGCTGCCATGAGAGGGGAGTAATTGGAAAAAAAAAGAGCTACCTGAGGCGTTTGCGTGATGGGGGGGAAAAGGAAAAGGAGGCCCTGGTTCCCATGCGTAAAGGGGGGGGGGATTTCATCAGGACAAGGAAAGAGGAACGATCCTCCATAAGGGGGGAAGGGAGGTGCCCCATGGAGGGGAAAGAAACAAGCCTTTAAACCGGCAAAAAGGTTAGGTAAAGTATCCATGTCTTCCGTTACAAGAGAAAAAGATTTTTCCCAGTTTTGTGGAAGGAAGCGTCGCCGGGTGGATTCGGTTAGTAGATAAAGTCCGATTCTATTCTTGGGGAGGGGTCCAAAGGAGAGGTAGAATCCACACCCACGGAAAAAAAAAGCCTTAAAAAGGAAAGAAGCCATTGGAGGAGGACACTTCTTCCAGTGGGGGAGGAAAGGTATTGTCAACAATCGGTAAAAAGGAAGGCGGGTGGTAGGGGAAATATTCCGGAATTGGCTGAGAACGGAAAGTCACTCAAAGGAAAAAAAAAGAATCAATGCCATACGAAGGGGGAAAGAGCCTTTTATAAAAGGACCCCAAAAGGAGGGGAGAAAAAGAAAGGGGCGAGTGATTCCCACCAAGAAGGAAGACGCCAGAGAGAACGAAGAGCTGCCTGATGATTCTAAAAATGTTGAACAAAAAAGGTCAGTTCGTTCCTGACGGGGAAGGGGTTGGCAGAGTCCCCAGGATGAAGCGGCAAAATATAAAAGGGGGTGGGGGGGGAAGGTGACGGCAGAAAAGAAAGCCCTCCGCCGTCAAGGAAAAGGACGGGAAAGACTTCCGCGCAACGGTCAGAGAGGACTCGGTGGAAACAAAGCGGCGCTTCAGGAGAAAAAGTACCTGTTCATACAAAGGAGTCGGGGGGGAGAGAGAAAAAGGTGGCGCCGAGATCGATTGAAAAAAGAAACTTTGCTCTGTAAGATGGAAAAAAAAAAGAAATTGGGGTAAAGTGCCCAGGTGGGGAGAGGTGTGAAAGTTTTTTTCCAGTTTAGCAAAAGAAAGAAGGAAATGGAGAAGTCACCAAAAGAGGGGTCAAAAAGGGGGAGACTGGCCTAAAAAACGCCGAAGTTTACCGCGGACCGGAGAAAAGGTGGTGAAAACATTCAGCAAGGGAAACAAGGGAAGCATAAAAAAAGGGATATCCCAGAGTTAGCGAGAGAGAAGAAGGCCCCCCAACTTGGGGAGGAGCGACTTGAAAGAGAGAACGCCAGGAACTTCCCTGGAGAAGGAAAGGCATTGGCAAGAGGAAAGGAGGAACAGCCTTCCCGTCGGAAAGCATGAGTTGTATCGGGAGTTGAACGTAAGACTGGAGGGCGCGAGGAGAGAAAAAAAAGAAGACTACTACGTACAGAGAAAGGCGCAAAGATTCTTGTGAAAAAGAAAGGCAAGTAGAATGGGAATGAAGTCCCATTTTTCCCGGGGGGAAATGCCGCCACTACCCGAAGAAAAAGGAGAATTTTTCGGAGGAACACAGACAGGGAGGAAAAAGCATCCACCAGGGAATCAAATACGCGTGAAAAGGTTGCCGTAGAGGACATTTCGACTCTCAGGGGAGCCTATAGGGGGGGCTTCTACCATCTTGGTGAAGAGGGGAAAAAAACGGTGGGGTGTTTGACCGTCATGTTTTGACGGGAGAAAAAGGGAGGAGAAACGACCTTTAAAGAGAAAGGAAGAAAAGAAGAAGGACCTGCATGCCACGCAAACGAAGAGGACTCCTATTGGGGCAAGGAAGGCGTGAAATTGGGAGCGTTTACATGCACACTTACAGGGAACAACAGTACCTATCTTCCCAGAGCAAAGCATAAAAATTGACTGTGCGGAAAGGGGGTGTAGGTCAGAGTTTGGGAACCGATTTAAGAACCGGGGGAGAGGGAGTTCCTTAACTGAGAGGTCACGGGGGAAAAAGAAAGACGGTGGCTTTAAGAAAAAAAGTTGACGCGTGACGTGTCCGGCCGTGGCGGAAAATAAAAGGAAGGATACACTGCTTTGACAGAGGGAGGAGAAGAAGAAAAAAAAGGATGCGCACTATGGCCGAAAGTGTCAAAGGGCCGGTGAAAAAGGGCCACGAACAAGACTGCCATAGAGGGGTTTCGACGGGGGATCTTCAAAAGAGACGGACAGAAGCTTTGATACTAATGGTGCAAAATGCTGTCTCATCCAGGAGGGAACGCCTGGGAAAGGAGCATTCATCGATTGGGAGGGCAGAAGAAAATCCTAGTATTTGTACGCGAAATCCTCTGAAAATTCAACACAGGGAGGAGGGGGCTGGCCCTCATTAAAGAAAAAGTTCAGAAGGGAGAAAGAAAGCCAGTAGCTTCTGGGGGGGAAAAAAAATTTCCTCTCATCCCCATTCCAAAAGAGGGAAAGGGGGAAAAAGGCTACGGCAGAGGAGCACCACAACAACGTATGAGAGAGATAAGAAAACTTCTGGACGCCATAAAGAATGGTTGGGGAAGGGGATGAGAGGAAATTATCGTAAAGGAAGGTTCGGGGTACAAAAAGCGCGGACTTGTCTCTCAGGAAAAAAGAGGAATCTCAGAACTGGGGTGAAGTGGGGGTAAGATTCTTACTACCACAAAACTTCAGGGGCCGTCTTCCCAAAAAGGAGGAAATGAAGAATCCTTCCATAACAACAGCGTTTCAAAGCGTGTCCCATGGAGGGGAGAAAGGAAAAAAGTGCCTTCTAAAAAAGAAAACAAGCGGGGAGAAAACTTTGTTAGTCACTGGGAGAGAAGACGTGAAGATGGTAAAAAGAAATCTAAACCGGAACGGTATGGGAAGAAAAAGGACTCACCTAACAAGGAGAGGGAAAGGGAGACATCCACGCTGCAAAACTATGGAGGGCGTCAAGTCGGACTTTTAATATCAAAAGATTGCGCCAAAGAGGAGCCTCCACTTCATTAGAAAAAAAAAGTACACTTGACGGGGGGGGGAAAAGAGCAGCCACTGTCATAAAGGGAAAGAAAAAAGCATGCTTAGATCGCATGGCACCATCAGAAGAAGGAAAATCGTCTTAGAAAAGAAAGCGACAAAAAAGCCCCACAGGAAAAGAAAGGCGATTGATAAAAAAAACGAGATCGTTCAGGGGGGGGGGCCCATGAAGGGAAGTGTCATTGGGTCCAAAAAGGGGCCAAAACGCTCCTCAATCGATTTCATCAGAAGGGGGGAGTTGCATGGAAGGGAAAGGGAGGATCTGCTCCAGCACGAACTGGAAAGGAAGGAAAGCCAGGCACTTGGCGAAAGAAAAAAGGTGAAATTCACTCCACCCCGATTCGGGGTGGTAAGGGTGGGAGGAAAAGGGTCTAAGCACCATACCATAGAGAGAAGGGGGGGAGAGTCGCAATGGAGAAGGAAGGACCTCGCTTCGGACTTATATCGGGAGGGGAAAAGGTCTTGGGAAAGTAAAAACAAAGCAAGGGCGACTTGAACTTCTGGTAGGGAGAGGAAAGAGAGGAAAAAGGGAATACCTTTAATAATCATGCAAAGAGCAACGTGAGAAACAGAGGAGGGGCCACGCTGGACAATTCTCGCCGGGGAAAAGCGGAAACTTATCTCTGGCGGAAAAAGCCACCGTAGAACGTTTCAAATTTACGCTGCCGCCGAAAAATCAGCACCTATGAACTTAAAGTCGGGGAACCCGGTCCAATGACCCGAAAGGAAGGAAGTTCCTGGGGCGTAAGTCCAACAAAGTGATTGCATAGAGAAAAAAGGAGGGGGTAAAAAAAAAGTCTTGACTCGCGAAGACGGGAGGAAGACTCAAATCGTTACTTTATCTTCCAGAGGAATGGGAACTCTGACTGTGGAAACGCTCTTAAAGCGGTTCCGAAAAGGGAAAAAGCAGGCGCACTTGACCATTTGTAAAAAAAGGGGAGCCGGGAAACCTCGGGGGGGGATCGCCATTTTTCACCTGTATCAAAAGAAGGAAACCTGACCACAAAGTCAAAAAGGCCAAACCAAGATACCCATACGTAAAGCAAGGCAAGAGAAAAAAAAGGGAACTTACTCAGTTTCGGGGGAAAGAATTGTTGCTGGGGAAGGAAAAGCCCACCCAACGCCCACTATCAAAGACACTTCAGCTACTTGGTTTGAAAAAAAATCGCCCTCAGAAGAAAAGGAAAGCATCTCCGGGAAGAGACCAGCGCAAAAGGATCCTCGCAAGGAACTGTCAACCTTCCAAGAATAAAAAAGGATTTGTGACGATTCTTCTGGCAAAAAAAAAAAAAAGAAAACTACGTCGAAAGGGGGGGCGGAACGAAAAGATCCGCCTTACGACAGGGGAGATCATAAACCGAAACTATGAGCTCGGGAGGGAAGATCTGTCGTATTGAGGGGGGAGGGGGAAGAAAGACCTTCAGGTCTTTCAAAAGGGTGGGAAAAGGGAACAAACAGACCGATCACGTGGGACGGGAAAAAGGGGGGGGGGCATTGTTTTTAAAGGGGGGATGCCTTCGCGAGAGATCCGCCAATTCAAAAAAGGAACCGCACCACCGAAGGGGAATATTGGACCATACGTCAGAATGAGCCAAAAGGATCGGCTCCCAAATTTTGAGAAGGGACCGTCATTGTCCCGGGGGGGCGAGCATAAGAGGAGGGGAAAGACGAAGCAGAATTCAGATCTGACGGTAGAGAAAAGAAAGGAAAACTGCTACGACCTTCTCTAGAGATCGGCAAGGAAGAAGAAGATCTATTGGGGGGACGAAAATGGATAACTGGTAAGAAAGTCGGGAACCGGCTGGCCTAATTCCTCAAGGAAAAAAAAGTATTGCTGAGGAGAGTCCGGAAAAAAGTCCCCCTTCCTGAAGGGGACCCAGGCCGATAAAAGTTAAAGGTGAGAACCCCTCACTCGCCACTCCCCGAGGGGCCGGGGGGGGATGAAAGAGATTAATTCACATTCAAAGAAAGGAAGACTTAACAACTGGATAAAAAAGAGTGTTTTTTTAGAAGGGATGAGCAAAGGGGGGAGTTGGATTGCTTTTTTGGGAATGGGCGAAGCTTCGGAGCTGGAGGCGATTCTCCAAATAAAGAGAAGAAGAGAAAAAGGCGTGTGGCCCGACTGAACTGGCAAAGTGAACTCATAAGGAGAAAAGGAGAGGACGTACCTGGCCTTACTGTAGGTTCTCAATGAGAAAAGTACATAAGTTCCAGGGGAAAGAGAGCCATGAGGGGGAGGCGCACTGAGACCGTTAGTGCTGCGGAAAAAGAAGAAAGCGAGGCTTTCCCTGGGAAGGGGGGGAGGACCGGGAAAAGGAGAGGGGGGAACAGTAATTTCGGCCTGAAAGGAAAGGAAGAGGGAGAGTGCTCGACGAAAAGGAATTGTGTGTCCATCAGCTCGTTTGGGAAAAGAGGGGGCTTGAAAGTCTATTTAAGAAAAGAAGGAAGACTTCCTTCGAGGGAAGGAGGGGACTTACAAATTATCGGAAAAAAAAAAAGAGAACAACTCCAACCGGGACCCCAGCATCTTTCGACTGACTAGGCCTCAATCCGGATGCATAAAGGAGAGGAAAGAGCGCACTCCTTTCGCTTGAAAGGGAAAGAAGGGCTCGGGTGTACGAAGGGAAAGACAACATATCGCGCCGAGCACATGGAGACTGGGGAAGAGAATTGCGAGGCTGCGGACCGGAGTCGGCATGTTGCCAGGGAGGAAGAGAGAAAAAAAACAACTTCAGGGAAGAGGGAGAAATGCCGGCCCCGGAAAAAGGAAGAGGACTTAGAAACCACTCTCAAGTAAAGGGGAAAGCGATCGTTATGGGGAGTTCCCGTGTCAGAAGAAAAAACATTTATGGGCGAATAAGAGCTTTCTCCAAAACAGGAGAATAGGTTGGAAAAGAAGCTGATGGAGTTCCTTCGCAAAAAAGGGGAGAGGACATGGGGGTGAGATTGTGAGGCCATTCCTCGGGCCGAGAAGGGGGAAAACCAAAGAACCCATCAAAAAAGGAGGTATCTTTGAAAGGAAAAAAGGGCTGACTTTCATCCCCCTAAAAGGGGGAAGCGCCTTGATGGCTCACTGGAAAATCGAGCAGATCATATAGGGGGGAGGGGAAGGAAGACATACTGGTTTCCACCGGGAAAAGAGGGAGGTAAGAAAACGGGAAAAAGTTCCGCAAATCCTCTTCCTACACCATCCCGAGACAGAAAAAGGGGAAGGAAAGGGGAGATCTCGTAACTTGGATATAAAAAGAATGAGAAAAGGCTCTTTCCATCCAAAAAGGGAATCCTTAAATGGGGGAGGCAAAAGGGGTCTTCACTGTGCCCCGGACAGAGAGGGAACTTCCTTCTCTTCTAGTATTGAAGGGGGGGTCTTGGTTACAAAAAAAAAGGCGCCCGAAGCGATCCCATTGAAAAAAGATTTCGCAATCAAGTGGAAAAGAAACTCGGAAAAACCAGATTGGAACTATGACAGTGGGTGGAGGAAAAAAGGGGGCTGGCATTTTCACTGAATAAAGAGAACTCGGGGAAGGGGGGAAAAGGGTTCTCCATCCCTCGAAGAAGGGGCAAAGCGGAAACCAAAAACTTTAAGGGCCGTCCATAAATTCAAACGATGAAAAAATACGGGACGGGGTGCCCCTTTAGGAGAAAAGAAACGCAAGGGGGGGGGAGAAACTTTACCCATGTCAGGATGCAGCTGTAAAAAAAAAAAAAAAAAAAAAAAAAAAGGACCTGACACAGCCGATCTTTTCCCAGGGGGGGGGGGGACGAGTTATCGAGTCGGAAAAGGTGTCTCGCAGGAGCTACCGGGAAAAGGGGGGGGGCTAGTTCCTTTCTTTTCCCAAAGCGGAGAGGGAGATTAGCCATCCACGTCTGCCTAACAGGGAAACTGCTGGCAAAAAAAGGGGGGAGAAGAGCACTTAGGCAGGCAGTCTTCGTAGGGTCACAGGAGAAATCGGGTTTTCTTTCATTTTAAAAGGAGGGGATCGGAAAGGGCGCTAGGAATGCACTCAAAGGAAACAATTCATAGAAAAGAAGGAAAGGAGGTTAAAGTCAAAGGGTCAAAAAGAAGATGAAAGCCCTTAGTGTGCGATTCGAAAAAGGAAATCGCAAGAGAAAAGAAATAGGGGCTGTCCGGATGAGTGAACCCCTTAAGGGAAGGAGGGGAAACGCCTAAAGGTAGGGGACCGTTGGTGGAGGAGGGGAATACGAATCGTCAAATAGAGGAGAACGGCGAAGAGCAGAAATCCCTCCCTCCTTCAAAAAGGGGGGGAGGCCATAGGCGCCCTTGCCCGCAAAGGAAGGTGAGGGTCGATTTCTCGGTGGGAAAAACGCTCGAGTAAAAGGAGGGGGGAATGGCACCCCTTTTCAATACAAAAAGGGAGGTGGGTCTCAAGCAGGAAGAAACAACACTTGCCTATATATAGGTTCTGTACCAGAAAGGAGTAAGCAAAAGGCTCTGTAATCTTTACTTCTTTAACGAAGGAAGACGGTGTGGGAAAGGGGAGGTTGGAGCCTGATCTCATAGCCGGGAAGGGAGAAAGGGCCGACTTCAAAGGGGGAGATAAATAAACTTGTTTTGAACGCAGCTGGGTACCCAACTGTCCAAGTTGAGGTACCGGAGAAGAAGAGCTTGTAAACAAAAAAAGGAAAAAGAGGAGTCACCGGCTGGAAAAGAACAGGTGGAGAGGAGATGCCAAGAGGTCAGGGGGAGAGGAAGAGAAAGACTGCCCCGGTTGCAGTTTATGGAAAAGAAAAAATTCCTTGCGTGAAAAACCAGGACTTAAAGGCTCGTCTCCGGTCTAAAAAGATAACGAAAAAGAAAAAGCAAGTTAGGACCCGGCGGTTAAAGAAGGAAGTCGGGTGAACGTAATACTGAGAAGGGGGGGGAGGACATCTCTACGCTTGGAAACGAGCCTTGTCAAAGCGGGCAGGAGGTTCATGGTTTCTCAGGGGGGAACCAGGGAGCTTTGTAATTATTAGGGGAAAAAAAAAGGACTCGACATTTCAAAGGAACCCGAAGGTTCAGTCGCAAAAAAAAAAAGAGGGTCTTGACCAGGGGACAGGAACCACCTATATAATGTCCCGAAGAGAGGGAAGAAGTAATTCATTAAAAAGAAAAAGGGGAAGGGGAAGTGACTCCCGCGAAGTGGTACCTGGGGGGGGGTCGTGTTTGACCTGGGGGGAGCTACTCGCACCCTGTACCAAGAGAGGGGGGGGTGGTTGACCCGATCCTGTTTCCTGCTGAAAAAAGAGAAGACCTGGAAAGAGACAGAGGAGGAAGCAGATCCCACATAAAAACTTGCAGGAAAAAAAAGCTGGTCGGGGGCGGCACAAGAAACCGATTGAAGAAGCTTACTTCTTTAAGGGAAGGAAAACTGTCCAGTTAATCGGAAAAGAAGAACCGCGCGGGGGGAATCAAGGCAAGATTCCATATTTAAAGGTATAATGGGTCGTATGTGAAGCCGATTGAAAAAAGGGAAAATGAGTCTTACTGAAGGGCACGGTGGGGAGAATACAGTTGGCTGGAAAAAGTACGACGGGGGGGGGAAGTTTGAAAAGCACTGGGCGGCAGCAAGAAGGGGGATCAAAAAGAAAAACTTCGTTGAAAACCTACTTCAGAAAGGAGGGGGGAAGTGGATGGCGCAAAAGGGAGAGCGGGGGAAAGTTACTGGCGACAATTTCTTCAATAAAGAAAGAAACTAGTGGTACTCTTCAAGGGAAAAAACTACAAAGGCGGGGGACACTGGTTCACCCAAAAAATTATTCTCGAAAGGGGGAAAGGACAGACAAAGGCAGCTATGGTTTATGGCAGGAACTAGGAGAAGGACGGAATCCTCGGACAGAAAGGGGGTAGTAAGAATCCGGAAAAGAAAAAGCTTGAAGGCAATGGGAAAGACCGGACGAAAATTCTCCGAGCTCCGGCAGGGACTGCGGTAAAGATTTCCTCTCATCCCATTTCCACATAAGAAAGAAAGGAGAACGGAGAAGAACCAAACACAACGTTATGATTGGGAATTAAAAGAGAGGGCTTATGCAAAAAAAAAGAAGGAAATGTTGGCCAGGGAAAGAGAAGATATTCAAATCAGCGTTCGGGAAAAACTTCGCGGGACTGGGAACAGAGGCAGCGAACTAAGGTCCTCAGCGAAAGGAGGGTTCATTATTAGAGAAAAAACGAGAAGCTGCCCGACGGCAAAAAGGGAATTAGACTTCTCCAAAAGTCAAGTCCAACAAATAAAGAGTTTTTCAGTTCAAATTCTGAAGGAAAGAAAAAAGTGCCTGCAGAAGCCCAAGGGACCATTCTTATTCACGAAGAAAAGGGAGAGGGAGAGTCAAAAAAAATGGTGACCATCGGCGAAAACACAGAAGTAGGCAGAAGGAACTGAAAGGAAGGAAGAAAGAAGAAAAGCCACGAGGAAAGTCTCGGCATCGGCTGATCGGGTCAGAAGAAAAAGAAAGGACAACGTTCTTGCGGGAGGGGAAAGGACAACCTGAAAAGAAACTCGGGGGCAGCCGTCGAAAAAAAAAAAAGGTATTCCCCGGAAAAAAACACTGTCCTTCGTCAGTCATGAAATAGAGGATATCCTCGCGGGGGGGGAAGGGGGGGGGGGAGGCCCAAACGAACGAAAGAGGAGAAAAAGCCCCCGCACATCAACGAAAAAAGAGGGGGGCAGGAGAAAGAGAAGACGTGCTGGTGTTTCAAAAAAAGAAAGAAAAAAACAAGAAAATACCTTTAAGGGGGAAACAGCAGCCCGGCGCTCCGCAATCGTATTGAAAAAATTTTCGGGGCAAAACTAGTGCGGAATCGCTCCAGCACAGGAATGCAAAGGAGAGGGTCCGTTTCTTCTCCCGCAAAAGAAAAAAAAGGAATCGGGTTCAAAAAAAAAAAAGGGTGGTCAGTTTTGCGGAGAAAACGAGGGGCGAAGCAAAAGAAAACTTGGATCTGGCCATTTGTATATTCTAAATGGGGGAAGAACGAAGGAGGGCACCTTCGTCTGCCAGGGTGAAGGGAAGAGGGGGAAAAAAAGGTCAAGAAAAGAACGTTCAAATGGAACCTGCGGGTAGTGGCGGAGGGAGAGATCAACCCGGGACTAAATGGAATAAAGGGAAAGGCTTGAGGGAAAAAAGAAAAAAAAAAAAAAACCCCGAGGCGCCACGCTGGACAAAGATCTAGACTTGCTCGGAGAGATTAGCTCTTAAAAGAAGGGCCGTCCTCAAGGATAAGAAAAAATTACGCTTAAGAAAAAGGGTCAGACAAATTGTCAATCGTCGCCTGTCCAAAGAAAAAAAAGGCAGGTAATTTTTCCTGTCGGGAAAAGGATGCATGTCGAGTGAAAAAGAAACACCGGCAGGCTGCTAAAAAGGGGGAAAGAAACTAGGAGGAGATCTCAACAGTACGGGGAGACTGAAAAAAGGGGAAGTTTGCATTCTCTTCAAAAAAGTCCACGGAAGGAAAGGGATCGGCGCACTTGGACCAGTGGGGGAGGAAAAAAGGGAACCGACGGGGAAAAAGGGGTAATGAAAGTTTCACCATGTATGCTCGTAAGCGGAAAAAGCAACCTGTGAAAAAAGAAAAAAAGGCTCCCCAAGGAACAAAAGGAAGTAACATAACATAGCAAGCAAGGGAGGGGGGGACACCGCTATGAAAAAAAAAAAAAAAGTGCCCTGAAGGCTATGAGACGAAAAAAGGAAAAAGTATCCCGTTTTTGGCAGCCTGAGAAGAAAATTGGTTTTTCCAAAAGGTCGCCACAAAAATGGCAAAATGCCGCACGACGTCGTCTTTTACCAAGGAGGGCGGGAGGGAGAAAGTATCGCCCGTCACCAAGAAAAAAAAAATTTTGGAAGAGGATGGGCAAAAAAGGCCCCGACGTCGAACCTGAAGGGGACATTTTCCGCATAAAAAAGGCGAAGAGGTCTGCTGATCGTACGGTCGTGGAACTGCCCTTTCAAGTTCAATCACCGGGGGAAGGGGAGTTTGTGGAAAGTGAGTACCTAGCAAAGGGTGAACTCGAGATGCATTGGGGGGGGGAAGAAAGATAGTTCTACGGGAAGAAATTCCTACGCAATTACGGAAAAGGGCCGTAGGGGCCCCTGTCCCGCAACCAAGAAAAGGGACATACTTCATATGAGCAGGCAGAGACCCACTTACTCTAAGGGGAGGGGAGGCAGAAGGGGAGTGGTTGGGGATGGCTAGAAGAAGGTGGTACAATAAACGTGGGAAGGTAGCTACTCTCGAAAAGCTAAAAATGCTGCTATGAGAACAAAAGGGAGGGACGCGTAGCTAAATGTTAAGCTGCAGAGAGAGAACATGGGAAGGCCGTAATTCGGGTTTACAGGGGGAGAAGAATGAGAAGGCCCCCTCACTCCCCCTTATGGCTGGAGAGAAGGCCACGAAGGGAAAAAGGGAAAAAACTGCTTCTGAGTGATGGCGAAAAAAGAAACGCCCCGAAGGGGGAAGAAAAAAAATGAAGAATGAACATGCCAGCCAAATGGAAAGAAAGGGAAACTGGCATATTAAATCGGGGGGAGGGGGAGAGGGCAGTTAAAAGAGGAGAGTTAACATGCGTTTTCTGGGGGGATGGCAAAGAGGAAATCAGGCTTGTGCGGGGAAAAAAACTATGAGAAAAAATGGCAGAGGAAGAAGAGCAGAAAGAGTTTGCAAGAGAAGGAAAAAAGGGGACGCCTACTGATTAGCACAAAGGGTCGGCCGTTTAAACTTGGAGAGAAGTTTCTCAGAAGGAACAGGACGATACTGTCACGGGGAGATCGCCGAAAAGGGGGAGTATTGGGAAATGCTTCTCGGGATGGTGGCGGGGAAAGAAGAGAAGCGTGCCTTTTCCATCGAAAAAGAAGGAAAGAAAAATCGGGGAAAGAAGAGAAAAAAAAGACCCATATCTGATCTTAAATAGGAAGGGAATGGCTCCATAGGAGAGACAACAGGACGGGTGCTTGAAGTCAGAAAGGGGGGAAGGGAAAGAAAAATAAAATGATCTTCTTCCTTAGGGAGAGGGAGGGGGATTACAAATGAGAGAAAGCGAAAAACAAATCGGCGACCTCAAAAAGAAAAAATCCCACAGGCCGGGGGAGAATGCTTGAAAATCATCTGAGGCCATTCTCGCGATGAAGAAAAGAAACCGCGTTGCTCGCAGAATCTCTTCTTCGAAAAGGGGACGCCGATGAGGAAAGGAAAAAAACGAGGGAGCCCTGGGCACGGCGAGGAAACGAAGAAACTCGATACCGGGGGGCAAAAGGACCGATTAGGCTC
>Ga0179591_1244129_pt1 | contig 12988 bp, 13 predicted proteins | sample CZOMad2_1_08_16f_FD_182891 | JGI IMG/M metagenome (GOLD analysis project Ga0179591, IMG submission 182891) | Vadose zone soil fungal communities from Angelo Coast Range Reserve, California, USA - CZOMad2_1_08_16fungal (PacBio error correction) | ecosystem: Environmental > Terrestrial > Soil >...
AAAGGACTCCCTGAACACCGTCTTTTCTGCTGAAAATAAAGTGTGCAGGCGTCCGAAAGCCTTCTTTTGTGTGGGGGACCAGATCGGTGGGTCACCATGGTACGGGGAATGGCTGCGTAAAGGGAAGAGGATATGGAATTTCAAAGCACAAACAGAGAAAAAACAGTCGGACCGTCGGGGATTCAAGAATCGGACTTACCGGTCCCTCGCAGAGTCAAGACAAATTCGACAAACAAAACTCCGGCAGACGAAGGCAGGAGTTGAGCAAGATAGGGAACGATAAAGAGGGCCGGGGCCGCTCCATGTCGCTTATTGACCGGGGTCAAAAAGGAAGAGAAAGAATTCCGGCCAGGTGGGTGAGGTTTCGGATCAGGCTGTGCTTTTACTCCGAACAGAAGGGAGGAACTCAGGTGCTCGGAGAAACACGCCCAACAGACAGTATCTTGGACTTTTTCAGAACACTACCTGGGGTGGAATGGGAAGATGGGATGACGCGAGCATCAAGAACAGGAACCATGAAAGAAAAAAAAAAAAAAAAAAATATCCTGGGCCCTCCTCCCTAAGAAAGCTATCAGAAATGATCTTCGCGCAGTAGAGAAGGTGAATGGTGACCAAAAATGTTGTTGAAAGACCCAAAGGTTCGTCTGTCTCCCGTGTGAAAACTTGGGGGTGAGGGGGGGGCAATACCACAGGCGACGACAAACTGAAAAAATCGGAGAAAAACAATTGGGGGAAAAAAAGGAAAACGACCTAGTCAAGAAACTAGGCAAGCCAGGGAAGTTACTTTGGGGCACGAGATCTGTAAAAGAAAAGGAAAGGTATAGCTGGCAAAAAGCCCGGGAAAACAGAAAAAGCAAGTAAAAGGACGAGTGGGGAAAAAGAAAAGGAAAAACAACCAAACTTTGGAGAAAAAAGGGGGATGGAAAGAGGCCGAACATTCAGACAAGGGGGAGGGGACTCAAAAACTAGACTCAGCACTCTAGGAAAAAAATTGACTCAGGTTGGACGCGAAAGGTCAATTTGACAAAAAAAAGAGGGAAAGGGAAAAAGGAGATAAAAAAAGAAAAAGTAAAAGAGGAAATGGGCGGTGGTGAGGGGAGACTTACCGGAAAGGCTCAGGAGTCAAAATGAACCTCACTAAAAAGAAAATCACAAAGGAGGATGGGAAGATAAGTCAAGCACCAAAAACTCCAGAACACCTAAAAACCGAAGGGGAAAGGGGTATCACGAATAAGAAGGACAGCAAATGAAAGTAAGGTCAGGGTCCACAAAACCAAAATATACCAACGTGGCGCTTCTGAAGATCCTTCATAGGAAAGGTGGCCCAAAAATTCTAAGGGGGAGAAAAAAACTGGAGGGAAAGGAGGGGGGCACAAAGGCAGTACGGACCAAAGGCTACCGTAAGGGGGGACTCGATGCAAAAAAGGAAAGAAGGACAAGGGAAGGGAACAGGAAGTTGGGGAAGAACAAGAAGCAGGGGGGGTTTTGAAAAAAACTTGTTAGGGGACGAAACCGCGGAAATGGGTCAGGGAACAGGGGGAAGGTATAGGTCAGAAAGAAAAAAAAGCGCCAACGAGATGGACAAACCGTATCCGTTGGGTAAAAAAGAGTACGGACAACAGAAGGGAAACCCCTTTGCGGTGAGGAAAGGGTCAGAAAACACTGAAAGGAATAGGCAATAAAAAACTCGACGATGTGAAGGCGAAAAGAAGCAAAGGCAACAATTAAAAAATTCAGTTTGGGTAACAGGGGAAAGTCAGAAAGGTACAGGGCTCCATCCAATGGGATAAATAGAACTTCAAAGGACCGACCAAAAAAGGGGTAGGGGAGAAACCTACCAAGAGGACATGCGGTGTATGGGACTGTAAGGCTAAAGGAACTACAAACGAGAAAATTTGTCAGAAAAAAAGTTCCAAAACGGAGGGGAAATACTGGGCAGGAAAAAAGTAGGTTGAAATAAAGTAGTGGTCCGTCAAAGGAAAAGAAGAACGAAAAAAAGGGATAACGGGAAAAAGGGAGGGCAAATTGTCCCTAACACTTAGGTGAAGCGAACAATGACCGGGGAAAGGGGAAAAAATGGAGAAAAGAAAGGCAATGAGAAAACATTAACAAAGTTTTAATCATGGAAAATGCAAAAAAAATCATTTTCGTGGGGGGGGGGGGGGGGGGGGGGGGGGGGGGGGGGGGGGGGGGGGGGGGGGGGGGGGGCAAGATCTCTACTAAAGGTCCCGTAAAGAAAGAAAAACATACGAAGTGGAGTGGAAAAAAAAAAACAACGAAGAAGTGGCTCAGTACGATCAAGTCCGTCGAAAGCGGGAACTCAACAAATAGAACACTGATTGGGAGGAGACAGAAAAAAAAGACAAGACTACAATAGGATGCCTAGACGAATAGTTCGGCTGAGAAAAAGCATAGACGCCATAAACAATCAAGGGAAAACCTGTGCAGGGGAAAGGTGAGAACGAAACACCAAAAAGCCACCGCTCAGGAGAATTTTCGGGATTACCCCGAAGGGGATCAAGAGAAACGGGAGGAAGCAAAGGTTAAATCCGAGTGGGTGTGGAACTTGGGCAGTGGTCCCGTGAAGAAAAAGTTCCGAAGGGCCAAATAAGCGCCCGAAAATCCAAAACAAAAAGAAATTGGGAAATCGGAAAACAAAGGAAAAGGGGAGACAACCGTTCAGAGGTGGAATAGGAAACGGTGTGGATCCGGGCGCAAGAAAAACCGCCGTGGGCCGAGGCCGAGGCCGGCCCAAATTGAAAAACTGAAAAAAGGGACAGAAGGGAACCAAAGGGGGAAGGATAAAAGGATAAAATCCGAGAGGAAAAAAGCTCTACACCAAGAGAGACACTACGCGAGCAACACCGAACGGAGCCTCAAGAAAAAAAAATTATCCAGAAAAAGGGGTAAAAACAGGGGGGGGGGATACTTGTAAATACTCTCAGCTACTTAAGGGGGACGGGAATGGCCCCCTATCAGGCCCAACAGCCCGCAGTACGAAAAAAATCACGGAATTGGACAAAAAAGGACAAAAGGGAACGAAAAAAGAAAAGCTAATCCCCAAGCGACGCGATCAGATCTCACTAAAAAAAAAACAACGGAACGAAGGGGGGACTTAGAGGGGGGGACAAAAGGCCCCAAAAATCGTCCCTTATTAGGCGCTCGTCGATGCGGGGACCCGGGTCCGATGGGCGCTTAGGGAATACAAGGAAGGTGGGTAAGGGAGAATAGGGAGTTTGAATGCTCAGTACAATCCCTACGGCCCTATCAAATGCCGCGCCCACGGCAGCGGGCTTCCACCAAAGACGAGAAAAAAAAAACAATTCAGGGCAAAAGAGGACGCTCCAAGGTGGAAGGGAGAGGACAAGTTCGTTGTGGGATCGAGAAGTGTCGAGGAGGTTTGTCGAAGCTTGCAGCCCCTCCGTGAAAAAGGAGTAGTGAGATGTATTGCTGTCCGGGACGTATCCGCGTTTAAAAAACATGCCGGCCCGCGCGCCCCGAGAGGTGGGCAAGGAAAAGAGAAATGAACGAACAACCGTTGAGGGGGATCCTCCTACAATCGGCACCACCGGCCAACTACAAAAAGGGCGGGATGTAGAGCCACTGTTCTGGGGGGAGGTCGGGAGATACCGGGGCCGCTCGGGTCCGCGTAAGGGAGATTGGTGGTTCACCAAAACAAAAGGTTGAAAAACACCAAACGAATGACTGTTCTACCATGAGTCTGGTAGAGCTGCCCTGCAAAATGACGTGCCCGGAGCAAAGAATGGAAATCAAACGGCTTTTGGCCGAGCGCAGTGCAACGGTCCGGCTCTCGGCGCCGTGGGCTCTTCGTACGGGGGGATAAAAGAAAAAAAAGAAAAAACAAGAAATAAAAAAAAAACACACCCAAGAGAAAAGAAAAAACAAGGAAAAATAAAAAAAAAAAATCGAGATAATAGCTTCTTAGAAGGAAGGCTTGACGCAAATCCAAAGGGCCGTTTCCCTCCGCGTTTGGCGTGGCTGGGTCTACTAGAAAGAATAACTAACAAATTTCGTTGTGACCAACCGTCCCGAGAGTCCCTATTCACTATCCGGGTTTCGAGTTAGAGGGGAATCAGAGTTTCCGACAGAATTGTCTTACCTTCCTGACGGCAGGTACGGGAAGCCGCACATACGAGAAGGGAACCCTTGGCCCTATTGCGCCACCGTTTTCTCAGCGGGGAGAAAACGGCCGGGTAAATGTGGGGTTACCTCGGCGAGGCGGGTCCTCGGGATGCAACGGAACACTATCGCTCTGAAGTCTCAGGAAAATACTCGCATGCGTGGCAGAGGAGAAAAGATCGTGGCGGAAACCATCCCCAGCAAAATCCCGCGGGCCGCGCCTGCGCATATACGATCATTAAAGGTTGGGAGAGTCCGGCGCTTCCTGTCCAACCTGCTGGATGACCAGGGGCCATCTCTACCTGCTAAGAGTCATGCTGTGCGAAGGGCAAAACTATTGTCACGATACACGCGAGTATGTTCGCATGAACCTCAGCCATAAATGCCTAACGGGAACGGAAATTTACCAAAGAAGGCCGGAGCACGTGCCCGGTGCCCCTGACACTGGGATAAAGCCGTGCGGTTTGAGGACTCGACTGGGTCCGGAAATTGGCTCAGCGGTTTTTCACCCCGAAAAAAATGGACTCAAATACAATACCACAAGGCACAATCCCCAGCCTTTTTTTGCTGTCGCGTAGCACTAAGGGCGTTTGCAAGCGCTCCCAGTAACGGTCCCTGAGTAAAGGGGAGACTCAGGTAACAAAAGGACACAAGTTCAGGGGGGGGTTCCCCGCCAGGGGAAATCCGGAACCTCGGCAGACCCACGCGCAAGGGGGCTTCTTGATTTCACGCCCTGAAGGTCTGTCCGGGCCCTTAATCGGCAGAACAACCACGCGGGCTCCGTGGCGTGCGGGTGTGGTACCATCGAAGGCCTATCCAACCCTTGCACCCGGCCCGGGGACCATCATGCGCGTTCGGGGCATCCCTACCAAAGCCCGCCCCTCTGGGGGCGCGGTCGCCCAGCAGGAGTCGAAGCCTGGGTGAAACGAATAGTCCTCCGAAAAAAAACCGACTCCGCCACGCCATAGGGGAGTTGCTTGCGGGAGAGCAAGACCAACCCATTGAGCCCTTTACTGGCCCGAGACCCCAGGTTATGGGAAAGGCGGTTGGGATACCTGTCTAATTACAATCACTGCCCGTGCTTGAGCTGGGCGCAGCTCAGCACAATGGACTCCATGGAAGTATATTCGTTTACAAAAGTAATTCAAATTCAAGGTACCTCAGGGGTTCAAAGATCCTTGCCAAAGGAAATTGTTTGGATAAGATCAGGGCTGGGAGTGAGTCGTCGAATGGTGCTACAAGAACACTCTTGAGCACGCGCCCGATGACTTTAGCTTTAGCCTAAAAATAATTGGGTGTATCAGAAAACACACGCCGAAACGGCACGCGGCTAAAGCCAGGGATCATGCGCATATCCTTTATCGGCAGCGGCCCGCACCACAAGCTCGATCGTCGGCTGATGAAAGCGTCGGTGCAGCGCAAAAACACACGGTCACGCAAAAGCAAGCCTACGGATAGTTTCGGGGGGGCGTGGTGTTCCCGACGCCAGGATGTCCGAGATTGCACGGATTTGACCGAATCCCCGACCGGACGAGGCCGCTTCAGCCACTTGGCCTACCAGTCGCATCTTTTGGTACCGGGCAACGACACGGGCTTTGAATACGGGAATCGGTCGCAGCCATCTTCCCCCCTCGCAAGGAGCTTGCAACGATTGTGGGTACGAGCTCGAAAAAAAGGGGGAAGGGGCGCGCGGTTTCAAGAGGAAATGAGGAATCCCGACGCCGCCCTGAATCGTCCTTGCCTATTGGTGTTAATGCCCAGGCCCCACGGTTGAAGGTAGGCCTAGCCAATTCCAGCACCGGAACCGTGATAACACGAACAGCTAATCAAAATAGTGAGCACCAAGAAGCCGTTCGAAACGAAAGGGAACCGTAAAATTTTCAGAAAGACCGGTGGTACCACAGCTAGTACTAGCAACACGGAGAAGAGGAGAGATTAATGGATTGCAGGAAGGGGGAACCAACAGTGATCGGTGACTCTGAAAGATTCGAACTCTGGAGCCAGAGAAAAGGTCCGGCAACGGATCAAAGGTCGGCGGTTGCAGAAATGCTTAAAGCGCGGAAGGCGGATTTCACACCATAAGGCGAAACCACAAGCAGGGCGGAGTCCGGGGAGATTGACCGAATCGGAATCGAAATCGCGCCGGAAGACGACGAACCCAGCACGCACGCGTTCATTCTGTGGGGGAAGCAAAAGGCTGTGTTCAGACCCTTACCGGTTAAGCCGGACCTCGTGGCAACCGCGAAAACGACGCTTGAGAACCAGTGAAGGTCCGACATCCGGTGCACGTTATGGAATCGGCAATATCGAGCTCATGGCGCGATAAAAACACAAAACCCAAAAAATAACTTCGCAGTAGTGCCTTGCGCCACTCGGACCGTGAACGTGCCAAAGGATGTGCCCGACAGTCAAGAAGCAGTCGGCCAATAGCGGGCCGCACGGTGCCGACCCCGAAATACTATGCGCATGTACCATTTCGCGCGTGAAGACGTTGTGCTTGATTGCACCCATTATTAAGAATATGTTCGTGGTGCCCGTGTAAAGGATGGGGGGGGTTCGGGAAAAACCCCGGCGATACTCAGTCCCCAGTACTTTTAAAACATGGATATGGGCAGGCGGAAAAACAAGACGTCCGAACACCTGATCCGCAGCCTGGGTAATGTGGCTAATGCACACGACGTTCCCGCGCCAGTGAAAAACCAAAGGCAAGGGTTAGAGGACTCACACAAGGAGTCCAACAGACCCAAGATGGGGCGGATCATAAGGGAGGAAAAACAGGCGAACAAAATCAAAGGGTTCCTACCGCGCTGCTGCACGACACCCCTGTGAGGCTGGGCGCCCGTCGCCGGGAAGAGTTCGTTTGTCCCAAAAAGGCACCTCTGAGACATTGGGACTCGACACGACCGGACCGGGCTTGGGGGGCTTTGGGAGGCTGCCAGAGCGCAATCAAATGAAGTCCGGTAAACCTCACGCGACTCGGGCCTGTTAGATGGGTATACAGCCCAGCAAACCACGGTACAGAACCGGAGCCCGCAAGCGTGCTCTGCAGGCTGTCCGAGAAGGACTAGTGCGAAGAAAGAGCCACGGAGGGGTCTTGAAGAATCCTTGAGGGGACGGAGTGTACGGGCTGACCGGGCAAGTGATCCAGCACTCGACAAAGCAGGCGCCGTCCAGGAACCCGCCGGCAAATGAGCAGACGCCGACGGCAAAAGCCGAGAAATGAGATTGGGCGTCCATAGACGGCGGGAAGTGGGGATTGGGGTGGGACAATTGTCCAATTCGAAAACCGGGGCGCATGTTGGGAAGAAAAGTGGTTAAAGGTCGCCAACTCACTGCGGGCGGCCACGATGACCCATTCCTTGGTAGCAGGCACGGAAGACCCCAGGTATGGAGAGGGTGGGGACGGGGATTAAGGAGCCGAATGGGCCTAGACGCATAGCGCGGGTGTCCGAACTAGGGAACACCATTACCCAATGCCGACGATGTAGGACGTCGAAAAATCCGGCTAAGGGAATGGCAGCCCGCCGGACTGAGGTCCAAGAAAAATAAACCAACAGACGGCATACGCGGGCCATGGGAAAAATGTCAAATGCTCAGAAAACGGCAACCCCCGACGAGCTGTTTTTGCAGTCAAACGCTGCGGAAATCATGACAATCGAGACGGATAGTGTCGTCAAAGGATACAAAAGAACCACGGGAAGATGCCCGAGTGGCCACATCCATGCCTCGACAATCTTTGAGCCGAAAAGCAGGTGCGAAAAAAAAAAGCAAGGTTTCAAGGAAGAAAAGGAAAAGACTCCCCCACTGACTGTCACTTCAGGAAAGCTCATTTTTCGAACGGCCGACATGCCGGGGACCAGAAATAGAACCAGAGGGGGTTAAAAAGGGGAACGAGGTCGAAACGTGGTTGTCCATCAAACACTAAATGTGTCTTACGCCTCAGCAAAAAACCGACTCGAGGAAAGGAAAGAGTTGCAGGAGGCACGGGCAACTGAAAAAGAAAGACCAAATACCCAACGGACGAAGGGTTCAATCCAGTCGTCTCTTGCGCAAAAAGGGAAGCAATCCAACAGATCAAGAAAAAGAGACTAAAACGTGGTGCATGGTGAAAAACGTGGGGGGAAAAAAGGGGCGGGCCAAAACCGGGAGATTTCGTCCTCCAGCACTTGGAGACCGCTCGAGCGTCCTGAAAATAGAAGCATTCCAGACGCCGTTTTGGGGGGGACAAAGGGGGGGATGTGATTACAGCACATTCCTCGAGCCGGCCCGCTACCGAAAGAACCAATAACAGTGTGGGAAAAAGGTGGACAGCACAGGCCGTTGCGGGAAAGGGGGGCCAAGGTTGTAAGATAACGCAACGGCCGTGCGCCCGCCGGGGAAGCCGACGTGCCGGACGCTGAAAGACGGAAGCGGGGGCGACGGAGGAGAAGGGAGGCACGAGGGAGGCAAAAGCTCGCCCGACGAACTCTCACAAACCCCCAACGACCAGAAAAGGTTCGAAAGATGAGGAAAAAACCGGAAATCTGGGGGATTGGAAATCGTCAGGGGAGAAATGCACCTATCAGTCACAATATACCCAAAACTCGACCGGTTTTGGAGCACTGCCGCAAACCGATCGCCGGCTGGTCCCCCCAATCGACGAGCGACGCGCCACGAAAATAGGGAATCCGATCAGACAAAAAACAAAAAGAAGGAAGAGCGGACGGCGCGTTCAGCACCGGCCGCTCGGTCGTGGAGCCAAAGACCAAAGGTGGCGGACCGGAATGGGAGAACTCAAGGGTGGGGAGGCTTCATCGGCCTGGGCAATGCGGCCCATTCGCATTCCCACAAGTGCGCGTCGCGGGAGAGGTCAAATCGTCTACCCAAATCGGTCCTCAAAGCGCCCCTGGCTCGTTCGCGCTCAGGTTAGTTGCGTGGCGTAGAGGTTGTGAGGCAGGGCAGGGGGGGGGGGGGAGGAGCCGGAAGCAAAAAGAGGAAAATGGTCACATCTGAGCTGACTCCCTGCAACGAAATTGCAGGGTCAACCTGGGGCAAGGGAAAGCTGGAAAAACTCGGGCCCCCCGGCGGTGTGAACAGGTGCTTCCCTCGAGAAAAATCATTGAGATAAAAATAGGGTTCCTTGTGCAACCGCCGCAGGCGTTGTCCGCAGGCCGGCTTGTGGGCTAATATCAGAGAGGTTCTCAAAAAAAAAGTTCAAAAACCCTCATAAGTAGAATTGGCTCACGACTTGAACATGTTGGTAAAACTGTACGCTGGAATGTCCTTTCTTCTGCACCAATAATTAAATAAACAGACCTGAAGGGTGGTGCAGAAGAAAAGAAAAGGAAACGGTCGTCTATCATGACTGGCGCATGGGCGACTGGCGACCAAACTCGACGATTAAGAATGAGTGAAATCGAAGTGTTAGGATTTGAGGCCGCGGTACGCCGCAAATCCACTGTCCAGGGCGGTACCGTTTTCAGGGAACGAGGACACGTACTGAGATAAAGAATCGGATGGACCAAGTTTGTTTACAGGGGCAATCCCCGCCCGTTCCCGGGGGCTATTATGAAGAACGTATTAGAGGAGAGAAGGCACGGAAGAAAAAGGAAGTGTTGAGAAATTCCCTGGGACACAGCCCGGGATCCGGGGAAAGAGGGAGGGACAACCTGGACGAACACTTTTGGATGGACAACGCAACCAGACCGGGCATGCCCGGAAAAGAACCGGGGTCCAGGGCGGGTTGAAAAACGAATCAGAACACAAGAATGGATCCGGGTCGTTCGGGCCCAAAAGGACAATATCCGTAAATAGGCTAGTGGAAAAGGGAGGGTACCAAAAGCAGCGCCAGGCCGAAACTATCTTCAGGGTCCGAGCAAGAAAGTCCACACGAGGTACATCGGCAATGCCGATCTAAAAACTTGCCCCAGTTAGTTTGATGACTAGGTTCGGAGGGGAGGACCAGACTTCAACCAGACGTTTCCATGACTCGGGAGAGTCGACAAGACGGAAAAAGGGGGGGGGAAGCTGAAAGGGGGAAAGACGTCAGAATGGACAATCGCGCTTATTGCGCCCCTCTACATGCCAGAGCAGCGAAATGACTAAGAACTGCAAAAAAGGGAGAAATATTTGGCTGAACATTGCGGGATCGGTGGCCGGATAGTGGGATCCGACGAAGGTGGTCCCCATCTGCTGAGGTGCACTAAATCATTTTCCAAGAAAAACTCACGGGTTGCACGGCCATTCGAAAAGTAACCCAAAAGAACAACGAGGGCGCCAGGGCAGCCCAATCAATCGCTCTTTTTTTTATTTTTTTGTGTGCAAACACAGGTTGTACCTGTGCAGCCGAAGGGAGTTTTGAAGGGGCGGTTCCACCGAACGCTCCAAAGCGAGAGAATGCCAAAAAAAGCATAAAAGAAGGGTTGGAGAACAACCGGTCCCACGGAAATCCGCCACAGCTCGCCGCGAGTCAGCCGTGGGGAGAGACATGTAGCAAAAGGGGGAAAAATTTGCAATTCAAGATGGCACAAATGCTGACAAGAGGAGGAAAAAATGGGGTGTTCAAAAAGGGATGTCCTTGGGTAAAGTACAATCCAATAAACTGACGCATACCGAAATACTATCGCTAAGGTTCCGAGAAAAGCGCCGGACGGAGATACCAAAAAAGACACCCTCGGGGCCGTCCGGAGCCCGGGACGGGCCAAGAGGGAAAGTTCGGGGAAAAGGGAGAGACAGGAAGAAACAAGCCGCCCTTGCAAGATCAGGGTCCCGGCAGGAAAAGCAGGCCCGCGGGTTGTAGAGGGGGAACTTGAGAAATGATCAGAACACAGTCAGGGTAAAAAAGGGCACGTGGAACAACGAGAGAGACAGAAGAGAAAAAACGGGGAGGGGGGAATCGAACTGATCGAACAGCTAAAGGGGAACTGTTCAAGATGTGCCGTGCAAGAGTAAAAAATCAATACAAGATACTGAAAAATTCAAAAGAGGACAGGGGACAAACAAATGGGTTGCCAATTGTCCAGGGGTTCCTAAGACAGGCCTTGGGAGAGTCGGCAGTGGGGAGGGGGGAGGAAACCATCGGGAAAAAAGAAAACACTCAAGAAAACTAAAAAAAGGACTGTTGTAAAGGGAAGATGGTGTTGATTCACCCACGGCCCGCGACAAACCGAAGGAGTCCGAATTCTGTATCGCTGGCAGTCCCCCTTGACTAGAAATCGGATTCTGAGGAAATTGAAAAATAAAAACATGTACAAAATCCCGTAGTTTCGGAGCTCACAGCCCCTAACTTGCTCTGTTTTGGGGGGTGAAAAACAAAATGATTTCCGAGGAAGGGCGATTCACGTCTGAACAGGGAACGAGGGAAGGAATGAAAATGGGTAACCAATCTTCGTCTTCAGGGTACACGCGCAAAAACGCACTAGCGACGTCCTTAAAAAAGAGGGGACGGGGACTCAAAACTCAACTGCCCACCTAAAACATCCCTGCACAACGCACAAAAGCTGATTAGAAAGGACAGGTTAAAAAAAAATACCATCGTCGACGCGACGTTCCGAGTGACGATCGGTGAATAGAAAAAGCCGAACCGTCATCCGCCTGCAGATTGAAAATTCCAGGTCTCATTACCAAAAGGTGACGGAGAAAAATTCCAGGACACAACACGGGGATCCTGCCCATAGAAACGCTTTATCTTTGGCTAAAGGAAAAAAAATCACGGGTACGGTTAAAGTGACACACATTCGATTTTTCGAAAGAAGCACGGTGTTGCAGAGGGAGAAAAAAACAGAAAAAGGGAGCTACAACAAAAAAAAGATGAAGGGAAAAGAGAAAAAGATGGGTTTTGACGCCCTGGAAAACCTTCCCGCACTTCGTGACACATACAATGTAGGCGTCGAAGATTAGGTTATGGATCTAAAATGGAAGCGGGGTTACGGTCTGGACAAATTCCTGAGCTCGTATCTGAGGATAACAAACAAGAAATAGCGGCTGCGACGATCAGTGTTCTCTCGGAAATATGAAACAGATCTTTACTCGACCGAGCAGAGAATAAAAGTCGAGACCAATATCTCTCAACGCCCTGGCAGTTTAGCATAGTGCGGAATAAAAGAAAAACCAGGGGGGACAGAGGGGAGGAGTGCCTCGTACCCTTGGAAGACGAAGCTCGAGTCCGTCCACACAGTGTGGAGTGCGCAAAATCTGGACGAGTCGGGAAATAAGGCAATCCTCAGCGTACGAATGTCCTTAAAGGAGAAACACGCCGAAGTTCATGTGCTTGGGGCGGCAAAGAACTAACCTTGTATGAACGGGGCGGATAGGTGGCAAAAGCTTTTCAGAAAGATCAAGAAAAGAGGGGCCAACCGATACAGAAAATGAGCATTGAGGACCTGATGGAGGGGTAAAACAAAGCGCGTCGCCCCATGCCCTGAACCCGCGTTTAAGAAGAAAAAAGGAAAGGGCAGGAAAAACTGGTAAAAGAGGGGGGGAGCAAAGAAAAAACCAGGTGTAGACGAACCGAAAAGCTCACAGCTGATTTGAGAACACGTAATTCAATGGGGGAAACCGGATCGGTAAACAACGGCCGCAGCCTTGGGGGGGGACAAAAAACAATAGGAAAGGAAAAATTCCTGCGCTGGGGGTCAAACAAGCAAAGAAGCCGGACGTGGCTCGCAAAGGAAGTTCCGGGGGGGGAAAAAAAAGGGGGGAGGTCAAGAGGGGTCAAGGGGAAGGGAATGAAACAAAACGCGGGTCTGGCCTCACAAACTTCCGACGACAAACCAGCGAGGAAATCACCGCCAACGGCACGGTGGGGAGAGGAACAAAAGTGAGGAGGGAAAGAAATGCCCCTGCTCCAAGAGGGTCTCGCCAGCTCCGA
>Ga0179591_1284250_pt1 | contig 12988 bp, 15 predicted proteins | sample CZOMad2_1_08_16f_FD_182891 | JGI IMG/M metagenome (GOLD analysis project Ga0179591, IMG submission 182891) | Vadose zone soil fungal communities from Angelo Coast Range Reserve, California, USA - CZOMad2_1_08_16fungal (PacBio error correction) | ecosystem: Environmental > Terrestrial > Soil >...
TGAAAAAAAACGAAAAGGGTGCTCATGGGTTGGAATCGTGTCAAATGGGTATCGACCAAGAAGGGAAAGAGGTTCAATTCGCGGATTGTCAAGGGAATAGGAGGACGGGCTCTTGTGGGGAAAACTGGAAACACTTGCCGCGTGACCGGCAAGTGAAATAGTATAGTACATTGGGGGGGGAAAGGTCTGATTTGAATCCGGGAAGTGATAATACGTCCCCTGAAGGGGAGAAAAGCTTAAGGAAATGCGCCTCGCGTTACGAAGTGGGGTCCTCTGAGGGGGAAGTTATGCAAAAGAGGGAGGAATTCGTCCATGGAAGCGTATTATCAGGAGGGAGTAGGGCTAATAAAGAACACTTCAAGCGTCCGGGAAAAGAAGTTACCTACGATTTGGTGCAGTTATTTCTCAAGGGGAGAGGGGGAATTCTTATGGCGAAATTTAGTTTTGAAATCAAAGGCACGACCGAGGACGCTGTGGGGGGGAAGCTCATCGCTTTTCGAGGATCCTTCTAAGGGAGGGACTCCAAAGTAATTGAACACGTGGTGTCAAACTCACAGCTGTTCTGGGGAATTGTATTATCGAATGCCGGAGGGTCGCCTCTCTATGGAGAAAAAAAAAAAACTGGAAAAACAAAATTCGATGCTGCCCAAATCGGTGACCAACTCTGCGGAAACGCTTTCTCTCGTGAAACTTAAATAGTGTGTGGTCGTCGGAAAAGGAGGAAATCGGGGAAAGTGATTACGAAAAATTGACGAAGAAGCCTCGTTTGGGAGAAGGGGGGGGGAAAAGGTGATATCTGACGATGGTTGGGAAGTTAGGCATTATTCTTCCAGGAAAAGGGGGGAGGAGGGGCGGGGGGGGGCGTCGAGTGTTTGGGCGTGATTAAAAGGAAAAAGAAGGAGAAGGGAAGTTAAACAGAAGAAGTGGAGCCCGTTGATTCTAAGAGGGGGAGGAGGGGCCCGTCGGGGCTCCACTTTCGCATCAAGAAGGGTTGCATGGGGGGGGACATGTCGAGTTGTCAGAAAAACGTACCTCTTCGGAGCTGAATCGTTGGGGGGAGTGCGAGAATACTGAAAGGGGGAAACTATAGCTTTCTGAGGCGAAAACCTTTTCAGGGAGGGGGGAAGGGAAGGGAAATAGGCATATCGGCATAAATTTATGAAGGGGCTAGAGTTTGAGGACTTCATAGAGAAGCTTCGGGGGAACGGGGTTTTCGCTGCGGGAGGGAAGAACAGGGGGCCAGATCGCTAATTTTTGGTATGGAGAGAGAGAAGACCGGGAGGTCAAATCAAAGGAAAAAATGGTGCATATCTAAGCGCAAGAGTAGACGTATGTCCAATTATTTGAGGGAAGAAGTGGGGGAAAGCCTACGTGACCTTTGCTTGGGCATGTCAAGCTGAGTCTAGGGGGGAGGGAAAAGGCGCGCCAGTAAAAAAAAGAAAAAAATGCCTTTCCGGCACCCCGGGGAGATCGTATAATCGAGCAGTTGAGGAGAGTCTCGTATAGGCGGAAGAAGTGGAGGCGTCATTCTCACCTGTCATTCACATAAAGGAAATTGAGGGGGGCCGGGGAAATCGGTATCCCAGGCTGGGAAAAAAGCGAGGTGTTCGGAAACTCGGGTTTCGCATCTTGGGCGTCACGCAGGGAATCTAAAAGCATTGGGGGAAGAAGGATTAGCTAGTGATGTTGGAACTGCTTGATCTCGGGGGGAAAAGAAAGGGGGAACGCCGCGAGTCGAATTTAAGCGTAAGGGGTCTTGGGGGGGAGGGTGCGTTTTCCCTCAATAGGAAGACGCGCTTTTCTTGTTACAGAAAAGCACGAGGTTTAGTTCCGAAACTTTAGAGATTCTCGGGGGGAAAGCATCTGGAAGGATTCGACAACGCAAAATCACAGCGTTGCAAGAAAAAAACTCTTGGGACGTCTCATTGATTATGAACACTGGCAGAAGGGAGGGGGGAAAAGCGAGGGGTTGAAAGAACTTTTTTTCGGGGGGAGGGAAGGGATCCGAGAAAAAAAGTCGTTGCCTGAAGGAGGTAAAAAAGAGGGGAAATTGGGGAAAAAACGCCTCTAGGAGCTTCTCAGGGGGGAAAGGAGATCGGGAGGGTCTGAGTCGGCTATGAAGGAAAAATAGGAGGGGAGGCCTCTTAATTTTTTAAGGGAGATAGAAATTTCAAGGCGGGGTGCTGGTTTGTAAGCGGGCCGTGGGGGTTATGCGCGGGAGAATTGTCTCATTCGGGGGGGAAGGGCTCTTAGTCGTCAAAAAATTCGTCTGAGCTTAGAAGAGCTTCATCTTTCAGGGACTTTCCCTCGGGGAGAGTTGTATCCTAGGGTTGGCATAATCGGGGAGTATAATTGGGGGGGGGGAGACCAGTCGACGGTATCTTAAGGAAAGATAAGAAAGGAATTTGAGATGTGAGGGGTAATAAGATGGCTGCTGGAAGGTTGGTAGGATTGTGTCCTCGGCTGGCAAAAAACGGGAAACCGGATCCCACTAGTACTCAAGCAAAAAAACTGAGGAGACTAATCCGGGGTAGGGGGGAAAAGCAGTACAACATTGCGGGGGGGACTGAGGGGCGGGTTATTTATTGCACGGGTCGTCAATCGAAAGAAAAGGGGGGGGGTCGGAGAAAGTACACTGTTTAAAGGCGTAAGGGTAGTGGCAGTCTTTAATTGTGCCCCGGAGTTTATGGGGGGGAAGGAGGACTTTGGCCAGTGGTGCGACGGGGTAGCGGGACGTGAGTTGGATTTCCAAGGAAAGGAAGTCTTAAACTGTCCTCGCAGTATGTCTTAATTTTCGGAGGAGGGGGGGAGTGGAAGGGTTCCGCAGGGTGAGGGTGGAAGAATCTTGGAAGAATAGTGAAAAGGAGAGGTTCTGGTCCTGGAGGGGCCTGTGAACAAGAAGGGGGGAACCTCAGACGTATTAACATCGTAGGAAGTCGGGTAAAGGGGAAAAAAAAAGATGGGGGGAAGGATAATAGCGCATCAGCTGTGGACAACAGCTTTGCCTTGAAGGAGGGAGTTTGGCGGGTCCGTTTTGCCGGCGCCGAAATGTTTGCCAGAGCCGTTCCGCGCTCGTGAGGAAAAACGTGGTCCTTAGGGGGGGGGAGAAAAAAGCGTCAGTAAGGGGAGGGGGCGTAAAGGGGGGGGAAACGTGTCGTAGGAAGAATGGAAACGCACTCTGGCCCTCTGTATACGTTTAGGCGGGGGAAAAACGAAGGGAAAAACAACATGGTGCGGTATCGGATTTCCAGGGGGGGCCGCTATAATAGGGGAGTGTCAGAGATTGAAAAGGGGGAGAAAGGGGTCAAAAGCAGTGGCGCATTCCATTAAAACTAATTGCGGGGAAAATTTGGAAAGGGGAAAGGCGAAAGGAAATTTATATCTCGGCAAAACAAGAAAAGTCTATAGAAGGAGAGGAGAGGGGGGGTCGTCCAGTCAGCCTCGGCGAACGGCAGGCCGAGGGGGGGGAAAGGCAGGGGAAAGTCTCGAGGGAAATTGCGCATTCGAAGATTAGAAAGCGGGGTGCTTAACTTGGGAAAAGGGGGGGAGAGGAAAATCGTGAAATGGGACACTATCGCACTGACGAATAAAAACTGAAGTACTCAGACTACTCCATTATCGCGAAAAAAAGGGAGAACTTGTCATTTCATAAGGAAAAAAATACAGTAAAGTTTTCCGGGAGGGGAGGCACAGAAGCACTTCTTTCGTGGACCGCGTATAAAAAGGCGGCATCGTAACCAACAATCTCGCGAATCGGGGGGCTGGGAGAGAACCGAAATAAGACGGCTTCGTGGGTTCAGCCGGTGTACCAAGAAAAGCGAAAAAGTATTTCTTTGCATCCGCCGATGTGGATCCGTGCCAACTCTAGGGACAGTTCAAAGCAACTATTCTGCACTTTTACAGGAAGGGACTATTTGAAAGAAGGGGTTCGAAGTCCTTGGGAAAAACCAATCGGGGGAAATCGGAAAAAAAGAAAACCTCGAGATGGGTTTATCAGTTGGGCGAGAGACAGGATAACGGAAGAGTCCTTTCGCTAAACAACTTCAGGGAACACATAGGCATCTTCCATTGGAGGGGGGGACCGGGGAAAAAAACTAACTTCAAGAGCTAGTCAAAAAAGCCAAAACGTGTCGGTCTAATAAGAAGAGTTTCTCTTTGAGGAGGGGAAAGCACTGGGGAAGGAACAGCTAATGTAACTCAACAGCAGAAAAGTCATTTAGACAATTGTGTGAAGTTTTGGCGAACGGGGGGGGGGAAGGGGGGGGGGAGTTTTATTCGTCGGTTACAGGGGGGGAAAAGCCTATCTGCTTACGGGGGGGGGGAGAGGCGTCTGGGGACTTTATTCCACACTCCTAGGACATTTAAACAAAGTCGCAAAAAAGTAGGAAAAAAAAAGGAGGTCTCTGCTCGGGAAGTCACCATGACTATTAGGAAAAAATGGAAAGATGCATTATCTCCTGCTTCCATAATTTGGGGGAAGGGATGGGCACAAAGAGTTAATAAAACATCCAAAATTTAAGTCTTTCCGAGAAAATTTGCGGAAGCAGGTGATGCGATGGTGAGCACCTGGGCGTCCAATTACTGAAATGTGCTGGAAATTCTCCACCGGAAAAGCCGGCAAGGGGGGGGGGGAATCCGACAAAAGAAACCGACTATCTATTTGCGTTAAGGCGAGAACCGTGCAAAGGGGAAAAAAAAAAGCGAACGAGGTCGCAGTTCTCCAGGACCCAGGCGTATTCAGAAAGATGTCTAGGAGGGGGCGACACTTCTTCAAAAAAAAAAACGGAAGTCAGGGGTCTAAGGGGGGGAGGGGAATAGGATAGGAGATTCGCGGCGCTCGTCAAAAAAGGAGCTGACTGAAGAAAAAAGGGGGAGAAAACTTGGGAAAAGCGCAATATTTCCTCCTCATCTGTGAATACTGGAGGAAAGTGAGGGGAAGGGAAGGGGGGGACCGTTGGCGGGAACGCCACTGGACCGGAATCCTCGTCAAGGACTATTCTATCTTCACAGGAGGGGGGAAATGGTTCGGAAAAAAGAAAGGCCGTTCGCTTTCTGGAGGGGGGGGGGGGCCTGTTTCAATTCGAAAAAAAAAATTCCGATCGCTCGCAGGAGATAGGTCGGCATCATATCGAAAGGGGGGAATAAAGCATCAGGAGAGGGTTTCGAAGGAGGGAACCAAAGATGGGGCGGGCGCGAAAATGATGAGGGGGGGTTTTCGAGAGGGGGTCTTCATGCAGTGAGTTGTTCAGGAAGAGCTGGGGAAGCCCATGTGCAAGGTGGCAAAGGGAAACGGGTGTATTGGTGGGAAAACAGATTTATGGCCGGCCTAAAAAGAGTTGGGAAAAGGGGGCGAAAAAGGGGAGCAGAGGAACTGTGCGGACGCGTTTCGTGTTTGGTCAAGAGGGTTGCCATGTGATAAAAAAAGCTCCCCGGAGGGTCGGAACAGTTGCTCTTAGATATACACATCAGGAATGAAGGGAACGGGATTCCAAAAGGGAAAGCTTTGGATAAAATTTTACTGTAAAGAAGGAAAATTGCACCCGCAGGGCGGCTCATTCGGTTCGGTGGGGGGTTTGTAACTACGAGGGAGGGGGCGCCGCGATTCTCACTCTGAGTCGTCTGCATCAAGGAAAGAAAAAGGACTGGATTGATCCAAACCAGATTAAAAGAGGGAAGAAGAGTCTCCAAAGACCCCCGGGGGGGATCTGGGGGAAGGATGTCTCGGAGGGAACTCTAGCCCTGGGCTCCAAAAAAAAATGTGTGCAAGAAGACGAGGAAGGACACAAAGGAAAAAACTCATTCCGGACTCGCAACAAAGAGATCCGCTGGGAGAAAACACCTTCTTTCAACTTGCCTAGTCCGGGATAAACAAGGGGGGAAACCTGGGTCAAGGGGTATATTTCTGGCTTCGACAACCTTCGTCCGAAGAAACATCTAGAAAATCGGCTCTGGGCGCCAGATTACTAACAAAAAAACTCGAAACTTCAAATCACACGGGGATTGAATTGCGTAAGGCACCGGTGCGTACTTAGGAGGAATTTTGAGAAAAAAAAGGAAACACTTCTTTCGCCACGATGAAAAAGTACTTCAGAGGGGGGCCCTTCCAGTGGTCAAGAGTGTTTGGGAAAAAAGATTTGAGGAACGCTGACCGTGTTGAGGTGACGAAAAAGGGAGCTAGGGGGAAAAACGTTTCTTATGAAAATGGGGCTACAAAATCGGCTTTATGCACTACCAACCAGGGTGGCCTTAAAGAGTCGGGGGGGGACATCTCTATACGAGGGAAGGTGTTTTTTAAGAAAAAGACCACTTGAAAGTTTGCTCTTTTTGCAATAAGCTCATCTTGAGCAGATAGAAATGCCTGTCGTCCTAATCGGGGGAAAAACTCGTTTTCAAGGGGATGGAGACGGTTTGTTGCTCAGGATCGGAGTAAGGAAGGGTTCAGGGAGAAGGGGGGGAGGGGACTAAGAAAGGGTGCATGATCTTAACGGAAAGGTCGGTACTCTTGGCTAGAGAAGGGAGGGGAAGGAGTTCTCAGGGGGAGCCTTACCTTTCCCGTGCAGGGGCCGTTTACAGCGGTCTAAATGCAAGGAAACCCTCTAAAAAGGGATATTAGTCTATGAGGAATATTCAAAGAGAAAGACCGTTGAGAGGAGGGCCTTGATCTCTACAGAAGGTTCTCGCGAAAAAAAAGTCGCTGAAGGGGAAAAATCATTTACTCGAGTCTATTATCTTTGGGAATCGGGAAACTCGAAGCACGAGGGGCAACCTGGAAAAAAAGGTCGGGGGATAATGCGTCGTCAAGCAATCTCTCGAAGAGGGATGAGTATTGCTTCGGTGTGATCGGAGAAAGCCTCGAGGGGGGGGGTCTTATTGTTTTCACAGAGGTTCGGGTCTTGGAGAGGATCTTATAGCAGAGTCACTATATGCCGAGTAAAAAGGAGTTTGAAAAGAGGGTGGGGGGACATTCGATTTAGAAAAAAAAAAAAAGTAATCCGCCGTTCTTACTGTGAACATTACTTGAGCAAGGGGGGGAGTTCTCCATGAGGAAAGTCAAAATGTATCTTTAATACGACTGGGAGAAAGGGGATCGCTTCATCTTCAAGAAAGAGAAAGGAGGTGGAAAAGCTACATTCTTCGTCGCGTCAAGAGCTTGGAAAGCTTAGAGGAATGAGAGGGGGGGGAGAAAAGAATTCGGATTAGGGCAGGTCGGGGAGGACGGGAAAAAAACGGCGAGGAAAAATCTACCGATTCCAGTAAGAAAAAGCTGAGATAAAGAAGGGGCTGAGTGGGGGAGGTGAGGCTTTTGCAACTAGGGTGAAGACGACTGCTCTGCTCCTGGACGGAGGTACACAAGGGGAGCTTTCGAGCTGTCAAGCCGTAGCCGAAGGCGGCAACGCTATGGGAGAATTGTGACGGGAGAAAAACTTTTACTCTTGAAATTTGTGTCCGAAAAATGGTCGGTCTGCTCGTCTTGGGACTCAATCAAAAAAAAAAAAGAGGGCTTCGGAAAAGAGCTCGAGGGACCATCTTTGACCACTAGGGACCTGCGCATCGCAGGGGAAGGAAAAAGCTTTAATCTCGTGGAAAAAGATCGCGAAGGGGTTTCCAGGTATTATTCACGGGGAGTCTAGGGGGCGTTCGTCGCAGGGGTCTGGGGGGGTCACAAGGTTTCTATTTTGTGAAATTTTTCAGGGGGATTAGAGAAGAGGAGGGAAAGCCTATCTGGTAAAAAAGGGGGAGGTTTTCTAAAAGATTCGGGGGGGAAGTTTATCGTCCAGAAAAAAGAATACCAGGAGAAAAGAGAATGGGTTTGCGGGGAGAAGGGAAAGGACATGGAGGGAGGTACGACAGGCGCAACGTGGTCAAAAAGGTAGGCTGAGGCAATGGTTTTTAAGAGGGGTGGAAAAGCTCTTAGCCAAAGCTCTTTCGTCTTCGCTAAGGACAGATACGGGGAAAGTGGAAGTTCGGGTAGCAGGTCACCGGCCGGCTTCGGCTGTGGAGGTAGTTATTGGGTGGGACAGGAAAGAAGGTCCGTTTAGAAGCTTTCAGAGTGATGAATTCGACGGGGAAAAAGGGGGCCAGCATGGCTTCTATTCAATTTCCACTTGAATGATGAAGAAATGGGGGGGGAGGGGGATCTCTAGTGGGTTCACACTTCAACATGAATCCGGGAATAACTAGAGGAAAGTGCCAGCAAGGGGGCTAATATTCTTAACTCCGTTGGTGCCAGAGGGGTAATTGTGCGTGCTGATCTACTAGGGAGAGCGGGAGGAAGGGCGGCGTAGGGAAAGAAAAAAGAGAATTCTTTCCTTCCGGAGTTATAATTAGGAAGCTTTTAACAGATATTGTTGCTCGTAGGGTGATATATCTGGGGGGATTAGACAAATCAGGAAAACTTCACTTTAAGGGGGAAAGCTGTCAGGCTTAAAAGCCACGGAAAAAGGGTATTCTTAAAGAAACACCCTGATTGGGGCCAAGGTTTCAAAAAATTGCAGAGAAATAATTACGCCAGATGTTTGGTAGGGGAGAGGTGGAGGAAAGGGGGGGGGAAACGGGGGGGGGGGGGGGGGGGGGGGGGGGGGGGGGGGGGGGGGGGGGGGGGGGGGGGGGGGGGGGGGGGGGAGGGGGGGGGGGGGGGGGGGGGGGGGGGGGGGGGGGGGGGGGGGGGGGGGGGGGGGGGGGGGGGGGGGGGGGGGGGGGGGGGGGGGGCTATTAAGGAATGGGGGGAAAGTAGGATAGCATAATTTGGGAGGCCGATGCGAGCGAAGTGAATTATGGAGTGTGGTCTTTGAGAATGAGGGCAGGCATCAGGGAAAAGGCAGTTGAGGGGGGGAACCGCCTAAAAGGTGGAAAAGGGAGGGCTTTCAATTCAAGGAGTTTGGGGTTATGGGGAGTTGGCGGGAAAAATCTCTATATTTTAAAGGTCAAAATTGTTTTCATACTGAAAAGAAGGAAAGATGAAGCTCTGGAGCATAACCTACAATATCTCGGATAGCGGGGAAGGGTATGAATCTGTTTCGTGATATTAGGGGGGTCTCTGATTAAAGGGGGGGATGAAGAAGTATAAATCTGCTCTGGTTAGAGATGCAGGGGAGTCGTTGGAAGAGAGACCAGAAATACATTGAAAAGATTTGTTTTTTTGAAAGAAATTGGCATTCGGTAAGCATACAAGTTCTCTCTCGTCAGGGAGGTCCTTGGAAAGAAGGCCTATCTAAATCTTTCGGTTGGAGGGGGGTTGTGTGTATCAGTAGGAACTAACACGAAATTCATGGGGGTGTGGTGTAGTGAACTTAAGTCTCTAGATAGGGATGCCTAGTGAGAGATGCCTTAGAGTAATTAAGGGAAAAACGGGCAGGAAAGCTCAAATACAGTGGAGTTCTACCATTCTTGAAAAAAGTTGCTCCTCTGGGAAAGATTTTGCGGCGTATAATTAGGGGGTTCAAGAGGAGGGGAAAAAAAAATTGGGAGTTGATATCCAGCTGGGGGGGGGCTCACTAAACTTTTTGGGGGCATGGGGGAGGGCTTTAATGTGCGCGTCATGGGGGTTGGGAAAGGAGACACTGGGGGGTGGGTCCTCCGATGCTGACCAAGGGACCGAGCTCTTTTCAAGGGGCTTTGAGAAAAAAAAAGAGAACTCTTTTCAATAAAACAGTATTGGGGGAGGGATCAGGGTAGAAAAAAACCTTAAAAACATATCAAAGGGGACCAGGGCACTTTCTTGCTTGGGAGGGGGGTATGGAGGGTTCCTCGACTTGCACAACTATAACTCTGGGAGGGGTAGAGGCTTATGGGGGAGGGAGAGGGTTCTTCTTTTTTGGTGGGTTTTTTTTTTTCTGGAGGGAAGAAAAAAGGGGGTTTTCCAATTGTATGGCGATGTCAAAAATATAGGCAGGGTTTGGAAGGGGGGAAAGAACGGTGTCGGAAAAAGACGTGTCCGATTTCGCAGACTAGGGCGAGCTAAACTGTCCCTGAAAAAAAAAAAACGAATGCGGGGAGTGACACTACGTTCTCGTCGATAGGACCAGGTAACTCGGAAATGGCAAGGAAAGGGGAAGGAACTTTGGGGAAAAGCCTTCTTATTAACCAAGAGGGGTTAGGGGGGGGTCCGAGATACTCATCGGGCTGACTTGGGACTACAAACTTCTGGAAGAAGGGGTTGTGGTGTAGGGGGGGGGGCTGCCGGTAAAGGGGGGGGGGTGGTGGAACAGAAAGGATGGGCCGGCGGGGGGACGCGCGGGAACACTGGGATGGGGGGAAGGGTCTGCTACGCACGGGGAGGGGATTGGTGTCAGAAGGGAAAAAAGAGAATGTGTCGTCGCATGCTCGTATGGATTGGAGGCGTAGGGGGGTTCTGCGCACAATTTGGCAGAGCCTGGGGATTTAGTACCAGCAAGATAATAAGACATTAGAGGGGGAGTAAGAAACGGAAAAAAAAGCAATGAGGGGGGGGAACTTCCAAAACAAGGGGGGAGAACAATGTGTCGCCGGAGACTACATGGAAAAAGGGGGAGAGTCTCACAAAAAGGTTATGATTAAAGTAGAGGGGGGTCACACTGGGAAAAAGGGGACGGTCGTAAGAGAAAAATCCGCAGTACGAAAGGGGGGTCAGGGACATCGTGGAGGAGATTGAAGGGAGCTCTCTGGAAAGCCAGGTCGAAGATTGGCGTTATTCCTTGGAAAGGCTACTAGGAAGAGGAGGAGGGCAGGCAAGGTTTGCGGGCGAATTCGGGGAACTTGAAAAAAAATCATCGTAGGAGAGGGGAAAACGAACATTAATCGGCGTCATACGGGGCAGCAAAAAGGGGGGAAAACTAATTACTTGGTCGCATCATTGCGGAAATGACATCGGTTACACTAGGCTCGACGAAATTCGTCGGTCTGAAAAAAAAAACAGTGACGACCTGCTGCAAAAAAAATACACACCGAAAAAAATAACTTGGCCTTCTTCTTGGGAAGAGGTGTTGAAGGGGGATCATTCGTCTCGCCACGGTAGAACGGTGTAGGTGGGGAGAAGAACTATTTGGAAAAATCATCACTATTATTCCGGAGAGGGGGGGGGGGGGTTTGCGTTCTGGTCAAGGGAGGAGCTAAGGAACTGTCTCTATTCTTAAGGAAAAAGTCAGTGGGGAAAAAAGAAGCGTGAATTGTCGGTGGTCTGAAAATAGCCTGCGTGGACGTTTCGCAAAAAACTGGACTGGTCTAACAGCCCCAATTCATCACCGAGAGAAATGCGTCTTTCGCTAGTGCATAAAGTGAAATGGGCTTAAATGGAGCTGCACAAAAGGGGCGGCCGGCTCTATTTAAGACAACTCGTTCACCAAGAAAAAGCAGGATGAAAAAAAGCTCATCGCATCCTGAAATCTAAAAGTGTGAAAATCTTTGGGGGGAGGAGATTTTTTTCTGGCCACTGGTAATCACTAGGCCCTCAATAAAAAAAAGGAGGGGAGTGGTAATGTGCATTTCTTGCTATGGAACGCGGGGAGCTCCTGCAAAGGGGTTTAGAGGGGGGAAGCACTGGGTCATTCATTTTAGAAATTAATCGGAGACACTCAGTCAATAGAGTTAAAATGGGAAGGGCTCTCCTGGAAAGAAGCGACAGGCTCTGCGAAGAAAGGGGGTTAATAGAAGGGGGAAAGAAGGGGCAATGAGTCTCGTATCAAATCGAATTTACTCAGGACACACCGAGAAGAGAAGGCTCTCATAGCTGCGGAGACGGTGCTTAGAGGGACTGGGGGGAACTCTCTTGTTTGGGTTCGACTACGTTTGGAGTCCATTAAGGAAGGCTTGCAATTCTCCTTATATAACGGATGAACCCTATAAAGAGAGAATTTAAATCCGGTAACAGTCTCGTAAAATTGTCGTTGGAGGCATGATGGGGGGGGGGGGGGGAAACCAATAAAGGAAAAAGCGTAGGAAGTAAAAAGAACACGCAGGAGTAAGGCGATTCGCAGGAAAGCTGCGAAAAGGAGTTTCATTAATTCTGGGAAACGGATTGCGCATACTACGCCATAAAAGAATTAAGAGAGTTCGTCATATCAAACGGAACTAGGTCTAAAAAGGCGGAGGGACGCAAGAGTGGAAGAAGAATATCGGGGAAAGAGGGTGCGGCGGGGGATCTGGAGGGGGACGGGACTCTTCGGGGGGGAAAAAAAAGGACGAAAAGGCTTCAACTTATCTCAAGGGTTAAAGCTTGAAAGAAGAAGCCTAATAAAGAGGGGCAGTCGATCTCTAGAAAAAAAGAACCATGTCAGAGGTCAAAAGAGGAGATATGCGGGCTTATCTCTACAAAAATTTGTAACTGATAGAAGGAAGCTCAGAGGGGAAAAAAAAAGGGTAAGCGGTCTACAACTCTCTGGGTAGGGATGTGCTCTCATGAGAAAAGGGGAGTAAGGGGGGAAATCATTTTGCTAGGGGCTCCTGGGTTAAAAAAAAAAAAAAAAAGTGCGACTAGGGGGGACATACGTGTAAGGGGTGGGAGAAGCAACGTTTATCTGGCGCTCCGAAGCGTAAAATCTGGAAAGGGGACAAAGAAAATCGGCGCATGCCTGGTCATTAGGGGGGGCTAGCGTCTTGGGGTCTTTCAGGAGGAAAGGAGGAAAGTCAATTTAGAGTATATACTTTCGTTAGATGAAAAATGATTCAAAAGATGAAGTTGCTGAGAGAAAAAAACTTATGTTTATGAAGGATAAGGTCCTGGTCCCTCCGGAGAATTAGGGAAGGATTATTCCGGCAAGGGGGGTTGTTTAACTCTTTGGAAACAGAAGTAGATTTCAGACTGACAGCGGCTCATTAATGTGGTTCTTCGAAACCAGCTGGAAAGGCTGCTATTCTTCAAAAGAGGAAAACTCTTTTTTCTGTAAAAACCAAGAAGGGATTGATATAGAGGGAGGGGCCCTTCAGCATCAGAAACAGTGGGGGGGAAGCATACAATCGCGATTTGTGGGGGCCATCGCTGTAGGGAAGGCTTTTCGAAAGGCATGCATATCCA
>Ga0179591_1325707_pt1 | contig 12988 bp, 20 predicted proteins | sample CZOMad2_1_08_16f_FD_182891 | JGI IMG/M metagenome (GOLD analysis project Ga0179591, IMG submission 182891) | Vadose zone soil fungal communities from Angelo Coast Range Reserve, California, USA - CZOMad2_1_08_16fungal (PacBio error correction) | ecosystem: Environmental > Terrestrial > Soil >...
GTGCAGTTGAAGGCGAAGTCCAGGACTCTCAATCGATCCGTTCGAAAAAGGAAGTTACTTGCCATCTGGAGCGCATGGTGAGGTCGGCCAGGAATAAAGTTTGACACCCCGAAAGCCTAAAAGGGAGGGGAAGAAAGTGGGGGGGAATAGGAAGATGGAAAAAGGGGGTTAGGTAATCGTGCTAGTTTCCGCCAACCTTGGTAAGGGGCGAGGACAAAGACGTGGGAACAGAAGTCCGGTAGCAGCGGGGAAGGGCGCGCTGCTCAGGGGAAATAAAAAAGAAAAGACTCAGAAGGAAACGAAAAAAGTACGGGGGAAGCACCATTCAAGAGGCTGGGAACTAAGCGGAACGGGCGAAGCAGGAGAAGAATCATCCCCGGAAATAAGGTGGTGCAAAGGGGAACCAAAGGAAAACAAAGGGAAATTGTCCACTCTTCTAGTGGAAGGAGGTCAGGAGAATCATGTTTCCATAACCACTGGTCACGCGGTTCCTTCTTTGAGAAACCCCACCTCAAGATGTGAGAAACCAGGAAAAGAAATCACCAAGACAATAGGTACTGAGGACAAAAAAGAATCGGCTAAATCAGATCCGTAAGTCGAGGGTTTGAAGTTAGGGAGAAAGAGAAACAAGGGAAGACGAAAAAAAAACTGTAACCTGATTCGCAAGGGGGACGGGGAAGGATTCCCTACACCCAGACAAAAAAAGGAGAAATCAAAAAAAAGAGGGAATCTTGACTCACATAAAAGCGGCAAGGTAAGAGTAAAGTTTGAAGGAACTAGCAAAGGGATGGCTAAGAAGATCGTCAAATCCGATAAAACAGAGGCGCTATCGGGAAAGGTGGGGCTTCGAAAGAAAAAGAATGTTAGGAGGAGTCAAAAGAAAGGAGCACCTCATACAGGGGGGGTGATAATCAAGGGCAGACTCAGAAAGACCGCATAGATCTTTAACTCAAAACACCGAAAAAACAGAGAACACCCAACCAACACAAACAAAAAAAAGAAAAACCCCACAAAAGAAAAAAGAAGGCCACAAAAACACCACAAAAAAAAAAACCAAAGTGGTCTGCAAACCGACGCACTTGAGGAACGTATCCGTGTGCGGGTGAGTGGAGAAAACGGAGTTGACGAAGATGACAGGAAAGGGGGGGTGGGGGTTTTGTTGTTGACCCCAAAAAAGAAAAAAAAGCAGATGTTCCCCCCTCCTTCCGAAGAAAGAGGCAGAATTAAAGATTGTAGAAAGACGGGGGAATTACTGTGGAGAAAGGAGAAAAGCAAAACGGGTGCGGGGGGTTCCCAGTTACAGGGAGAGGAAAAAAAGTAGGGATCAAACTGGAAAGACAAAAAAGTACTCGTTAACAAAGTTTCTGAGAAATGCCAAGGGAAGGGGAGGGGTAAGGGTGATTAGACAGGTTGCGGAGAAGGGGAAGAACACGTTCAAATGTCGGTTTGTGTTAAGAGGAGCAAAAACCGGGGAAGGGGCCCAGGACCCGGAAAGGAAATTCGATCACCTGCAAAAAGATAAAGTCTGATCACACGGGAGTGGAGGAAAGAGTGGTTGAGGGGAGAGCTCACGTGGGACGGGGAAAGCAGGGACAGAAGGAGGTGTCCGAAAAAAAAAAAAAAGGTGGAACGGGGTGTTGACGCGGAGAAGAAAGGGAAAAATCAGAGCAGGTGCACTTTCAAGAAAAACGAAAGAGAAGGACTTTGGGGAAAAGGAGGGAAAAGATATGAAATGAACTGGTCCATGGGGGAACAATGGCAAGAAACGATTCAAGCTCAAAAAGAGGATTAAAACAACTTTCTGCGAGAGAGCTGGAAAGCCGATATGTCACGTCTTACTTGCCCGGTAACGAAGGCGACGCCTGGAGGGGAGGGGCACACTACAGTGAAAAAAACTGGGAAAATGATCACCGATTCACCGCACATCTCCTAAAGGGGGGGAAATAATCGAAAACGTTGCTTTTAGCAGACTAGTGCGAACGGGTGCATCGCCAGGGATGAATCAAAAATCCGATTGGTCGGGACGGAGGGGGGGAAGAACGAGAAATGGTGAGTGAAAAGGAACAGGTGGGGGTTGCAAATAGCGACGCATGAGAGGGGAGGGCTATCTAGAACAGTTTCGTTAGGACCGTAACCAGGAGGAGAGGGAAGCTTGACGCAAGTTTAGGAGAAAAAAAACACTGAATGCTAGCCAGGGAGTTCCGGCTTGCAGGGCACAGACATAACGTAAATACGGAGTGGCAAGAGGGTTAGGCGTTTCAAGTGGGTGGCAACTCCAAGGAAAACTCGAAAGACATAAGATTCGGGACAGAGGCTTTAGAATAGGGAAGGGAGGCAAGGGATGGATGTGGACGGGTGAGAGAAGGCCAGATTGGCAGGGGGAGAGGGGGGGGGACTCAAATATCACCGAAAAACAAAATGTAGAATACAAACGATCGAACCACCAACAACGAGAGAAGACAAAAATGGGCAATCAAAATTGTGTGGGAAAGGGGTAAAACGGTGCAAAGGGGACAGTTACTAAAAATCTTGATACAAGGAGATAGTTCGGGAAGGAGGGTAACCAAAACCGGAGTCCATGGAGAGAGGGCTCGAAGAAGGAAGGAGCTGTAGGGAGAGCTTCTCCTTGTCCGAGGCGAAAACAGGCACAGCCTCGCCGCCGGACTGATGTTAAACCAAGGGTCCGGGGGGACCTGAAGGTTAAAGGGGGGCTTCCTACTAGATAGATCTCGAGGAAGGGGGGGGGAGCTCCAAATGTGACAAACTCATTGTTTGTGTCCGAAAGGGACGTCAAATCAAAGAGTGTTCTTATGAGGGGGAGTTCTACACGGCGAACAATTGTAAAAAGGACGAGAGGGGGAAATTGGACTGAAGAGGATTACCAAGTCGGAGGGGGAGAGCTGGATGGACAGGAAGGGGAGAAAACTTAACCGAAGGTCGGTAGGGAAACTCCTCGTCTTGACAACCATGAGTCCTTGAAAGCGAGCCTGCTGGACCAGAAGAAGCACTGGACACGGCACAAACAGCCCGGGGACAGAAGACCTAACTATAAAAAGAAAATACCATTGAGGTGGTGGGAAAGGAGGTGCTTTAAGCCAACTCAAAAAAATGGGACACGCCTAAGTTCTCGACAACGATTACCAAAAACCTTACTGGAAAATTGGAAAAGACATGTCGAAATGGTCGAGGGTAAAATGTCGGTTCAGAACGAGACTGCAATACCGAACCTCATCTTCGAGAGAAGTGAGGCAGAGAGGGAAAAACGCTGTACCGCAAATAAAAAGTATCAAGTTGAGGGAAAGGAGGAACAAACCGAAAGCAGGGGAAAGGTACGGGGAAGTCAATCCAGTTTCCTCCATACCGAGGGGACTAGAAAAGCATCGATTGAAACACAGGGATTGGACAGGAGGTCAACGCAAGAGGAATGAGGGGTTAGAAATGTTAATGAACCATCTGAAATGGGGAGGGAGAGGAAAAGAGGACACAGGGAAATCAATTATACAGGTCCAAAAAGGAGGCGGCGCGAAAACCGGAGCCTTCCACATGCAATAGAACCGAAGGTCAGAGTCTGGAGAACCGGAAATGGGTCTGCTACCAGGAGTGGAATTGAAAATCTAAGGTGGGAAAGGGAAGAGAGGAGGATGGCCCGGCACAGGGAGGAAAATTTCCGGGGAAGGGAAAATCGAGCATATCAAATTCAAGGTAAGAGGTGACCGGCTCTTGCACGAAAACACAGCAAAGTGGGTTGGGAAGGTCGGAATGGGGTAAGAACAGAAAGGAGAAAAGGTCCCTTAAAGGTAGGGGCACATAGAAAGGCAAATACAAGGTGGGCTGAGGGCTTGTTAGGTACTGGCTGTCCTGCACACTTGTGAATGAGTTGACATTGACATGGGAGCCTCCTAGTTTTCGGGAGAAAAGTCTAGAACATCGTTCGTAGGTTCATCAAAAAGGGGGGAACTGCCAATCATTTAAAAAAAAAACATGGAGAAGAAACACTGAGGGGTTGCACATAGGTGCGAGTCATTGTTGAAAATGCGGAAGGGGGGTATGGGAGTGGGGAAGGCTTGGTGCGGACCCGATATGCTTCCACTGGGTGCTGGTTGCCGACGATGTACGTAGGGGGAAATGTCAAAGAAGGTTCTTGCCAAAAACGAGCAGTGGGTGGGGTTTTTATAGCAAATCACAGGATACGCCCAACTGAGAAACCGTGAGGAGAGAATATTGTGAGTCGCTTGTGGGGATACAGTTACTGCGGGGTATGCGGGTTGCAAAACGGTTCCACGCGAGGTGCCGCCTAATTCTTGATGAAGAACTCTGGCTCCAGGACGGTCAGGAAAAACTGGAGGAGTTCAGAAAGAAAGAATGCTGTGCATTGCTCGGATTGATGAGAGGTGTACCGTTAATGTGAGAGAGAATAAGGTTGGGAAAAATCGATATGTAGACCTTACAGACCAACGGAAAGAGGAGGAGGGATGGGGAGGCACGAAAAGAAATTAACATCAGCCTGTCCGGAAGATGGGAAATAGAGGGGGGAGGGGGAGGAATTCGAAAAGAAAGAAAAATTTCCGTACTGAAGATGAGCGGTCTGGCAAAAGGGGCTAAAAACAGGGGTGAAACGTACTCAGGGGAAAGAAGGGAAAGGTGAAGCCTTGTACTATATAGTTTTAATTCATGGAAGAAACAAACCGGAAGGCATCTCTGATCAGCGAATCTTAATGAAGGAAGAGGACTCCGAAGGAGAGGAAAAAGTGTCAAAAACTGTTTCCAAAAGGAAGGAGAAGAGGGGTGCTGGTTGGGGGAGAACGAAGAAGCATGCAGATGAAAACGAGGAGAAGGGGAGAAAAAGAGACAGCGGGCAAGAAACATTAGAAGCAAGGAAAGGGTAAGCAAATTTCAAAAGGAACTCAAGACTCAAAACGCGGGGCAGCCGGGAAGACGCAAGGTGCGTCGAGTTAGCTAAAATAGAGAGAAAAAAAAAAAGGGGAGAAAAAGGAGAATTGCTAAAAGGTCTAAATAGGGAACAAAGAACTGAAACCCTAACTGTCACCAATACTAATTCGTCTACACCGTGCAGACTCAGCTTTTTTCAAACTGGGGGGGTAAGTCCCAAATCAATTGAAGGGGATGGAGAAACGTTGGACGTCCTAGAGACATATGCCGTCCTGCAATCGGCAAACATTTATCTACCAGATCTTCAGTGGGGAAAGAAAACATTAAGAAAAAACCGACTGCAACTTGGGGTATCGAACGACAATCGCGAGGAAAAAAAAAAGGAGTACCCGTAGCACGGAGAGGAGATAGGAGCCTGAAATTCTTTTTGGCCAGAAAGAAGAAAATGAAAGAGGAAGTCAAGCAGAACCCTGGGAAAATTATTGAATGAAAAAGGGTACCAGGCCATTCCGCACCCCATAGGTGGAGGAAACTCTGTCGGATGGAGGGGAGAATAAACACGAACAGTCACTGGAGCGGAAGAAGAAGAGTAGTCGGGTTCACTGGCAAGGTGAGAACAGGAAAAAGAAAGTGAAATAATAAGGGAGAAAGAGAATTTCTAAAGGAAGCGATTGAAAACCGGGAAGAACACTAAAAATTCAGGAGGAAAAAGACAAGGGGAGTGCAGAGAGAAAAGGGCTCTGAACGGCGGGAGACATCTAAGAAAATCAGATGAAAGCCCTCAGGTAAAAGGGACACAAGCAAAAAGAATTCAAAGATCATTTCATGAAGGTGGGGGAGAAAGCCTGGGGTCAAAAAGGGGAGTGTTGTTGAATGAGGAAAACATCCCCGAAGACCCGACAATCGGGCTGTTAAACGGAATCAGGGAAGAGGAATGATAAGAGGGAAGAGAGGAAAGAGTCGGGCGGTGGGGTATGGGAGAAAAAAACCCATAGTACGAGGAAAAAAGGAGAAGGCACAACATACATAGGAGGAAGGAATTAACACTCAGAAAAGAAGGAAAGACAGCCGGAATCAACCAAGATAAGACCCTGGGGAGAAAATGATTTAGGGTAAGGTCGGGAAAGAATTGAGGCGTAAGAGAGGCCGGCAGGCAGTAACGAAGGGTTATTTTTCGAGAGGGAATAATCAAACCAGGAAACACGGCCGGGAAGAAAGAAGTAGCGCAAGAACCAACATCGAGTTACTCAACGAAGGATTGAGTAGAAGGAGGATCACCAAACTTGAAAAAAAGAGTAATTGATGGCGACTTATTTTGGGGAGAATCATACCGAATGTCTTGTTTGAAGGAAAGGAGAAACATTGGAAAAGGTTTCCTTTCTGAAAGAAAAGGGAAGGAAGGGTGAAACAAGTGGAAACATGAAAGAATCCACAGCACCCAGGCTGGGAGAGTCCTCTTTCAGCGCACTTTAGGGGATTCGGAGAAGGAGGGTCAAACGAACTCAAGCACCGGTGGGAGAAACAGAGCAGGAGGACCCGACCGGGAACGGCAGGGTCGGGGTTTGTCAGGATCAGAAAAAGCAAACCTGAGGAATCATTAGGGGAAACGACGAGTTGGAAAGCGAAGAGATGACATAGATCTAGATAAATTTTTGGAGGCGTTCACCGCGGCACGGCGAGATGACGGACGGAAAACCCGCTGCACCATAAAATATAGAGGTCCACGAAATTGAGAGCCGTAATGGAAGGAGGAGAGAAGGGCGTGAGGAGAACCCGGAGGGGAAAAAAGATCGAAAGGTATAGGGGGGGGACAAGGGGGGTGTGCATGGAAAGGGAGGAGGTGAGGTCCTACTCTCCATGGAGGGGGGGGAAAATTCGAGTTCAAGATAAGGGGGAAAGAAAGGCCAAAAAAATGAAGGTTGTCTCAAGAATCGAACATTAGGGGGGGGGACGTCCCGTCCTTGGACGGAGTTCCAGAGTTGGGGAAAAACGACGACCTTAAGGGGAAGCGGGGCGAGCAAAGTTTGGGGGTTAGAGATGGTGACTAGCCTGCAAAGAAAGAATGTGGAACAACTTGGAGGAAGGAGAGAAAGGGGAAACAAGTTAATGAAAAAGGGCTAAGGGGAAGTGTTATCCTGAGTCCGAAAAACTTTAAAGAACAGTGAGGGGAAGGTAAGAAGTGGTTGGAAACTAATTCCAGCAAAGGAAAGGTGTACTCCTGGGAAGGGAAAAAGAATAAACTCTCCTAGGGTCGAAAGACATGGGTAATGCGGTGAGAAAGGAAAAAAATGGGAGTTTCTCTAACTAGAGGAAAGGAAAGGTAGGAAAGTAACTATACGAGCAATGAGGGAAAGGACAAATTCATTTCAAAAACCACTATTCACCAGGGGGTGTTGGGGTGGGGGGGGGGGGGGGGTGTTCAGAAGAGGAGGGGCTCTCGGGGGGGTAAAGTTTGGAGAAGGGAATTTAAAAGCACATGTTCATGTGGGGATAGCATCTTTGATGAAAACACTCCATCGCACGAAGAAGATAGAGACGGGGATCACAGTCCTTAACAAGAAAGAAGAAAATCAGAAAATCCAGAATAAGTAGTCGAAGGACATACCGAAAAAGGTCACGAAAGGAGGGGCTTGGGAAGTTATTAGGACCTGAAAAAGAAGAAAAGATTGACATATAAAAAAAAGTGCCATTGGAAAGGCATGAATGAATGCAAGTACTACAAAGCCCCCGGAAAAATCCGGAGAAGGGGGATGGGGCATATCTTAGAAAGAAGAAGGGTACTTAACGGAATTCAGGGTAGATCGAAAAGAGCCGAAGGTAAAAGGATAAAAAAATTTGGCTTCACAAAAAAGCTTCGGAGGAGGAAAAAGCTAGCACAATCCGGAAAGTGGGGGAGAAAGCTTAAGAAGGGAGACCTCAGAAAAAAACTCAAGGATAGGGGGAAACATCACCTAAAAGGGAAACATTTATAAGGAAGGGGATTTGAAGGGGGATCTGAAGAAAGGAAAAGTTTGCAATGAGAATATAGAGAGCAACAGATCAGAACGCGCTTCAGGGGGGACAAAGGGGGAGGTCGAGAAGACGGAATAATACAAGGTTTAGAAGAACGGGTACTGTAAGGAAGGTAGCGAGGAGCAGATTCGGTCATTGGTTAAGTGTGTACAAGGGGGCGTAAGTTGGGGGCAAAAAACAGAAGTTAGAAAACCAAAAAGTACCGTACTCGGGAAACAAGTTGTGAGTAGGAAAAAACATCATGCAAGGTCCATGTTGTTTGATTAAAAAGGTTTCTGAGAAGAAAGCACCACAATTTCAGGGTTTTTGCTCGCGGGAAAAAATTTCCTTGTACCGAATTCAAAAAAAACTCTAATAGGAAAAGAGAAAAAAATACGATCAAAAACAAGGGAAAAAGAAAGAGGGGTGAGAGTGAAGGGAAATATCGAGTCCAAACAATGAAAGTTCGGGAGGAGAAAAACCAAGATAAAAGGAAAAAGGGGGATTCAGAAAAAATGTACAATAAAAGCAACCAAAATTGAGAAAGTTGGAAGAGAACGTGGGTGAGAAAGGATCGTCGTATTTGGGGTCGAACGGAGGGGGAGAAAGATTGAAAACTGAGACCAAATAACAAAAAAGGAAGAAGACCGATTAAAAAACTAGCACCCAATCTCACGGTAGGAGATACATCGATGGATACTAGAAGGACGGCGACTCGCTAGAGAACGGTTGAAAAGCATGAGGAGAGGGAGGAAAGGATTGTCCACGCCTCGATAGCAAAAAGAGGAAGGAGGCGAAGAAGAACCTTTCAAAAAAAATGCGGTCATGGGGGGCCAAGGAGGAAAATCGGACCCGGTCGGTGGGAAGGAGGAGGGGGAGGGGAGAAGTCGCTGACAGGGAAAAAAAAATTCCGGTTTGCAGACGGTAAGGGTTAAGAAGATAAGAACTGGTGAGGGTCCAAGAAGGTCAGTTAGGATAAGGAGACCTCTCTCGGGGATCTCGAAGAAAAAAGAAGGAGTTCTGGACCGGTGGGGAAATTCGGAAGGGGAAGAAAGGGGAAAAACGCCTTGGGGGTTCATGGAACACAGAAAACAAAGAAGACGGGTTTGGATAGGGGAGGGGACGTACAAGGAAAAATCAAATAAAGGGAAGGAATAGAGTGAATTTTTCAACGTACTTGTCACCAAGGGAAAAAGAGGAGAGAAGATGAGATCCGAAGGAGTGATCGAAGAGTCGTAAGTTTGGATGGGTCGGGGAGAATAAAATCTGTCTTTGGGGAGAAAAATGCTGAACAAAAAATTGGGGAGGGAAAGAAATCAAATAAAACCTTCCCGGAGCGAAAAAGCATGAAATTCAAGTGGTGGAAAAAGAGGGGGAAAATTGCAACGGATGTGCGGGACTAATATTAAGGCACGACTACGAAGGTCACGATGACAATCAGGGCCGAAGAAAAAGGAAGAGGTTGAAATTTCGCAGGACACAAAAAGGTTAGACGAACGGAAGGAGGAGAGAAGCCCATCATACGAGCCATTGCCTAAGAAATTTCAGAAAGGTGACACGGGGTCCTTTAAAAAAGTTTTAAAAAAAGATGAAAAGAAGAAGAAAAAGAGAAATACAATTGTGAAAACTAAAATCAAGGAGAAAAAGCGACAGAAATAGGGACCTTCTCGGGGGATGGTTCAAATAAACGCGAACTGGGCCCAATTCCGAGAGAGGGCCTGGAAAAGATGGGACAGGAAAATGGGGTCGGAGGAGAGACTTCAAGAAGAGGAACCCCAGAAGGGAAGGGCATTCTCCTGATGAGGGAGCTGGGAAAAAGGAACTTGCAGATGCAAGAGGGGACACAAGAAGAAAAACGGTCCTGACACTCAAATTGAGAAAGGGAGGGGGCAAAAAATAATTACCCTATCTTCAGAGGGATGGGGTCAAGGGACTTAAGGGGGGCCCTACTCAAGAGAAAATAATAGGCCTCCAGTTACTAACCGCGGAACCCATTAAGGACGGGGCTATAATTTGTAAAAAGAAAAAAACCAACGGGTGTACGGAAACGGTCACTTCGAGAAAAACTGGGAATAAAAGACGAAAATCTCTTTCGCGCAGAGAGACCGATTTCAAAGAAGTACGCACTCAGACGCAATTGTTGAATTGGAACTAGGGAAAAACTGAAAGACAAAAAAAAAAAAGCCGTTGGGGTCATTACCAGCTAACGTTTACAAAACGCGTGCAAGTGAGGGTAAAATCCAGGGACCTACATAAGATTCGCGCAAAGGATGAAGAATATAAGGCCTTTAATGGAGGGGTTTCGTACTTTACACCGAATGGAAAGGGAGATAAAGATGAACTATTCGAACAGGGACGGAAAAACTGAAACCGGGTCAGAAAAGAGAGAAACCAACGGGAACTCATCAGAAATCAAGAAGCCCTGGAAAGGAGGGAACCACCTTGAGGGATCAGGAATGGGGTTAGGGACGGGATAGCTTGGGAGGAGAGCCTCTTAACCGAAGGGGGAGGAAAAAAGTGTAATGTCATGGACCAAAGGGAACTCACTAAAAAAAACAATCCCGCTAAGTGGACTTCGCTTGGTATACTAGAATTCTTAAAAGAATCCAAAAAAGTATAACCACCGTGGCCGTTGAAGCAGAAAGGTTGAGTTCAACGGCTTGGACTAGTTCTGGCTTGCTTTACCGGGGGGGAGGCCTCTTGCATTCAGAGAGAAAGAACCAATATGTGCTAAGAATTCAAGATAGGGAGTAGGTGACGGGGGGCACTCCTCACTGAAAAAAGAAGAAAAAATCGGAAAGAAGTATACCGGTCGAAGAAGAGTGAAGGGGAAGGGATGTTATGAGTAGTGGGGTAGCTGGGGAGAAAAGCAATGTAGTGAAAAATAGAGAGGTAGGAGAAAAAGAGATGGAAACACAAGGACCATTGGTGTAAGGACACACATTCTAAGTAGGGACCAGGAGATGGGGCCATTCACTTGGAGAGGGTGAACGTGCAAACGAGGCAGTGGTACAGGGATACAGCACGGGCTCCGAAAGGTAAAAAGAAGTCTAGGGACCCAGTCTTTGGGACAGTGGGGGGGCAGGGAAAGGAGAGAACAATCTACGGCTATGGGAGGGAAAAGTCATTGAAAACCGGAAAGGTCATAAGACGAGGCTGTCCATGATCAACAGAGAAAGAAAAAAAACTGGGAATTCGGCTTAAGACATAGAGTGATCTTTGAAACAGACCTAATAAAAGAAGACAGATTAAAGGGAAAAGAAAAGTGTCAAGTGCGGATGGGCAAAAGGAGACGAGGAAAAGGTGGGCAGTCAGGGGCAAAACGCTTAGGGAGACGGCAGGTACGCTAAGCGGAATTCAGTCGGGAAAAAAGAATCAGCGCGTATCTAAGAGGACTGGGAGAGTGAATGGCGGAAACAACTGGCGGAACTATTCCAAGTGAGAGACCAATGGAAAAAAGAAAAAATCAAAAGGAGTTGGCAGGGTGGACTCAAAACAGAAATCTGAGTTAGAAAGGGAAAAGGGATGGATACATAGGAAGTAAAAGAGGAAAGATTTTCTCTCCCAGTAAAGGGTCGAGAAAAGTTGAAAAGGCATCTTCTCCAGCATAGGCGAGGGAAAAAGACTAAAGGGGGAGGGGGAAAAATGGTGATAAAAAGTTCGAGAAAAGAGGCGGCTAAATCCGCAGAAAGAAACGATTGGAAGATGGTTGGCAGTCAAAAAGGGCACTACGGGAAATGAAGCAGGTGGAAACTAAATGAGGAGACCTCTCGGCATGCGGAGCTAAATGGCGATCATACTCTTGGGATGTAGAAAAAAGTTGGTAAGAAAGGGTCTAGGCAGGACAATAGTTGGAGATTAAAAAAACAATGCGGAGACGGTATGTGTAAAGCAAAAATCAACATAAGGAGGACCGTCTGAAGGGGAAGTGACGTGGCAAGCGCATCTACTGAGACAAAACGAATTCCCTGCAGTAATCTGATGGGGCTAAATGAAGGATGGAGAAGAAAAGAAATTTCCCGGAGCTTCCAGCAGAACATCCAAAAGAAATAGGTAGGGGAGAGCGTGTCCCAGGTTATAAAAACCCACGGAAAAGAAAGGTTCTCAATGTGCAAGGAGGTATTTCAAAGCCCGAAGGCGATTTGAAAGAGGCAGATCATTCTGAGGGGTCAAGTGGAGGCGATCAAAAGGGGGGACAGAAGGTAAGAGAAACGGGATAAGAGAAGGATGCCGAAAAGTGAGGAGAGGAAAAAATGTACCTTATTGCGAATAAAAAGCTGTGGCGAGACTAGACTTATTTCTAACGGGTCAAGGAGGGGTAGGCAGATTACAGGCGGAGGCAACCCGCCGTGAGGGTTAAAGATAAGAACAAGATGTTTGAATTTCAATCGAAGGAGAAGATAGTGGACATTTAAGGTCTGGACAGCAACATATGGGAATGGGCGTTCAAGAAGAGGTAGTGAATCCACTCGAAGAAGAAAACTCACGGTTAGCCCAGACGGAAATAAGCATAAAAGAAGGAACTAGAAAGGATAGAAAATATAGAGAGGCTACAAACCGGAAGAGAGATTATCGTTTGTAAGTGAGGAGGTGAAACGCCAGAAGACCAAGAAACCCAGGAAAATGCAGACATAGGGAAAACTGGCAATTAAAAAGAATGGAATCCCCTAACAGAAAACGCACGAACGGGGGAATGATCAAGCGGCATAACCCTGATACTGGTTGGTCAGCAGAAAGCAAAAGGGTCAAAGAAATCTTGCATTACGGAGTAAGACGTTTAAATGGTATCTATCGAGGTCCATGACAAACTGTTACACTGGGATCCAGGGGGAAAAAAACCTGAGAGATATAATCTAGGGGGAAGAAAAGACCGGGGGTGTGCTTAAAAGGAGGGCGAAAAATAAAATGCCCGTTAAGCAGTATTTGTTTCTGACGAGAAATTGGGGCGAAAGAAGGGGTGCAAATGGAGGAAGGTGGTTAATTCCAGGCGCACAAAGTTGAATTCAACTTGTATCTTCAAAATCGAATGGTCCGATTTCGGAACAATGGGAGCCATTGGTCCAAGGTGAAAGCACTTTAAGGGAAAGGGGATTGCCTTCTGCTGGCA
>Ga0179591_1349793_pt1 | contig 12988 bp, 15 predicted proteins | sample CZOMad2_1_08_16f_FD_182891 | JGI IMG/M metagenome (GOLD analysis project Ga0179591, IMG submission 182891) | Vadose zone soil fungal communities from Angelo Coast Range Reserve, California, USA - CZOMad2_1_08_16fungal (PacBio error correction) | ecosystem: Environmental > Terrestrial > Soil >...
CCAACGGTATCGGGACGAAGCGCAAGCTGTCATTAGGCCTCACTCCTAAAACACAAAAGCATGACATATACCGCGGAAGAATGCAGGGAGCTGAAATAATAAGATGGCGCGCATTGAAATGCACGGAGGAGCGTCTCAACTTTCCTAAAAGAAAGGGACCGCGATGCACAAGAGACAAGAAAAAGAAACAACTTCGTGGATATGAGAAAAGCCTGACTGGGGTGGAAACTGAGACCGATCATGCATAACATCCTGAACCGGGACAATCGAGACCCTCAGGATGGGGACAAGAGCTTTCGATCACGGGGGGGGGGAGGACGCCGTTCCAACACGAACATCTTGAAAAAACAAGAGCAGTATCAAACAGCACACACAAGTGCGGTAGACCATCGTCCAAAGAGAAGGCAGGAATATCAACATCTGAATGGGCCTCGTCGATGAAAAACCTAAATGCTTGAAAGAAACAGCGCGAAAAAAACCTGGAACGTGATGCAATCGCCTAGGAGGAACCCTCCCTGGTTAGACGGAGATTTCGAATAAATGAGGTAAGGGTTGGGGGGGGTGGAGTGACACCACAATAAACGAAAGGTTCAAGGAAACTTGCTCGAACCCTAAAGGTGCCGGGGGGAGGGATGCACATTACGCCTAGGGACAACGAAAGAACCACGGGAAAAAAAAAGGAGGGTTGCAGGGACGACCGACCCGGAAATGTTGACCAGCGATGTGATCACAACCCTTGGGGGGGGTAGGTCCTTGGCGGGGGAAAAGATGAGAAACCAACAAAGGATCCAAAGATCGGGGTGTCCAGGAAAACAACCCAGTGGAAGGAAAAGGAATCCACTAAAGAACGTAGTCTTCTAAAAAAAAAAAAGGCAATGTTTCGTGGACGTGAAAGGCTAGCCGGGGAGACGTGCCCCCTTTCGGGGGGGGACGTCCTCGGATTCTGCCGCTCCGAAAAACTGGTCTCGGTGCGTAGAAAAAAGCAAAAAGACGACAAACCACGCACAACGAACTCCCAACAAAAAGAAAAACAGGGTAGGGGAATGAATAAAAAAAAAACACAAAACAAGAAGAGGGTCACCATCGAGACCAAGCTCTCAAAAAGTAATGGAGTCTTGATTGAAGTCAACCGCAACAGGGGAAAGGGACAATCACGTCATAGAGACCATGATACGGGGTTGACAGACGGAAATTGATATCAAATAGATCAACCAACCTGTGACTCAAACGATGCCCTGTAGAAAAGCTTCGACAGTGACCATCAGTCTGTGGGATGCGGCACGAAGGTTGACCCCAGCTTCAATAATGCATTAAGGTATTTGCGTCGGGCAAATGCTGCGAACCAAGCAGTCCTGGTCCCGCCTGCGGTACCGAAAGCCAAAGGGGAAACGGTGGGAGTCGAGTAGAAATGAACCCCTTCGCAGAAAATGAGAAAGGAGAAAAGGTTATTTCCAACAAAACCTTGACAAGACGAAGATGCAGCCTTAGCACGGGCTAGGAGGAATCTTCGGCTTATCGGGAGGTCAGGGGACCGGGTCAGTCAAGAATGACGCAGAGTTAAGGAACGATGGACCACAAATCGCATGAAGAGAAACTGGAATAAGGGAAGGAAGCAATTTCATCCAGGTGTAGATATGGAGTAGGTGAGGAAGCACGATTGGACTGTGCAAAAAGGGGGGAACTGTGAGGAACAGAAAATCAATAAGAGAGAGAAGGGTGGGAAAGGGTGCAGCGCTTCGCTGGGAGGAAAAGCTGCAAAAAGCGGCGGTCTCAGTTCATTGTCGGAAAGTCCTAAACGGTCGGGAGCGCAAAGTGCGGAGGGAAAAACAGACCTTCTTTGTTGAGGGGCGGTGTGAGACCCAGGGAAGGCAAAAGTGGGGGGAATAACCAGCACAGAGAGGGAACACAAGGAAACCAGTGAAAAGGACTGGAAACCTTTCTTCCTTGGTCGACTGTAAGCAGTGGGAGCCTGTGGGGGGGCGAGTACACAAAGATGAGTTGGTAAGCATGGAGGGGGCATGCCGGATGGAGCCGGGGGGGGGAAAAACGCCAAATGGACGGCTATACGCGCACCACTCGTGGGGGCAGGAGATCGCCGAGTGGGAAGGGGAAAAAAATCGAGGAAAAATGATCTTTCGCATGGAGAAACCACTTGGTAGAGGTGAGAATTTCCGCAAACCGCAGGGAGTTCAAGTACAGCTTTGCAAGGCCCTTGAGAAGTAGTTGTAAAAGGAACTTTGGGGCAAAAAGTGTGGGCGGGGCGTTAATTGTCCACACTTTGTAGGTACGCAGGAAGATTCTGGAGAAAAGGGCCCTGAGAAGTTTGAAATAACGCGTCAAAAGTGACAGGAGAGAAACATCACAAAAGGCATAAGGGCGCTACCAAAGACGAAGGCCTTCCCCTAAAAGGCTTTGCAACCCTTCCGGCGTTAGAAAATAATCCTAACTAACTGTGGGTGGACGAACTGAAAAAATAATGAAACAGGGGGGTGACGGCTAAGATTTCGGGGGGAGAAAATAACCGCATTCAGAGAACTGGCGGGACTCGCTCCCGGTCGGGGGAGTCTGAGCAAACAGAGGCTGATTCGGCCGAAAAAAAGGTTGTCGGGGGCGGCACCGGCGGCAGGGAAAGAGGTCATTAGAAACATTGACGCCAAATGCGCCGAAAGGTAGAAGACGCCCTGACCGCTGTTTAAAAAAAGGGTTTAAGGGGGTTGGGCAACGCCCCATGAGGAAAAAGGGTTGGCGTGGCGGATGGATCTCGGCAGCTGACGAGGGGAGACAGCATACGCGGCTAACTCAGAGAAAGCGTGTAGCTTGCGGCAACAACAAAGGGGCCTCAAGAGTCCCATCCTTGAAACTAGGCGAAGGAACCGGCGCAGTTGCAACACGGAGGCTTGGTTCTGGACTGAAAATGTAAAGTGGGGGGAGTGTGGTGCGCTGGACTGATCCATGGGGCGTCAAGGCAAGGTGGGGGGGGGGGAAACAAGGACGTCGCGATCTCATGGATCTAAGGCGAAGAGCCGCAAATAAGTCCTCTGCCGGGGGAGTTGAGAACCAGGGGGCCGCTTAAACCCTGGAGAGGAACCCAAAAAAACAACGGATTGAGAAAGAAGGGAGCCAAGGAGCTGCATTTGTGAAATAACGTCTTGATAGGGGGGCCTGGCCCGTTAGTATTAGATAGAAATGCGATCGGGAAAGAGTCGGACAATGCACATAAGACCAAGGAAAAACCCAAAGCACCCATCAACACCAAAATATGTTCCAGGAACATGCATAAAGAATACCTGGCCTTGCGAAAGGGGGAGGGGGCGACGTGCACGGGGGAGTGGACTATTTAAAAGTCTGTGGTAACCGCAAGTATCAAGGATTTCGCGGGGAGGGGTATCAGGGGGAGGTATAAAGTCAGACACGACCTTCGCCGACACAAGGTATAAAAAGGAAGGGAAAATGGCTGAGGGTGCAACAGAAAGGAAAAAAAGGCGCATGGAGATGAAGCACGTTCTCGCATTGGGGCCGTCATGGTCTTGCTCTTAGTCATGAAAAGAAGAGGGGGCCGCAGCACCAAGGACCGAGCAAGCGTGGGGGAGACTACCCTTAGGAGGAACGCCTGACTTGGGGTTGACTAAAGAGTAAGCACTAAAAAGGCGGAGGACGACCATAGGCCAAAAAATGACACACGCAACGGAGCGTTTACTGCAAGAAGGGGGTTGCAGTCTGAAAGAAAGAAAAGACGAGGCAGTCCATGGTGGACAGATCAATCGGCCGTTGTGGTCCGGTGTCTGGTTCGGACTTTCTTCAAGATTCTAAGGGGCCACGTTCCAGACTTGTAAACTAAAAGAAAAGGTGTGCCAGCAGAAAGTACCGAATGGGGCAGGGGTCAACAGGGGCCCATCGGGAATCGGTGGGAAGTGAATTAAAAAATGCAACTCCCTGAGGGGAGAAAGGAAGTGAAGAAGAGACACAGTTGAGGAGCGACAACAGTCAAAATTACATTCCGCAACTCGTCGGAGGAAGGCTAATACAGAAGGTGCGCGAAGATCCGTAACTAAACTTGTATTCCAAGGAGAGACTACCGGATTCACTGCGGGCAAAACTGAATTCGTTGTGTGGCTTAATCGCAAAGGCCCCCCACAGGAGACTAAGGGAAAGAAAAAAGGGGAAATGTCAGCGGAACAGCTTTTCGATGTCTAACTAAGAAACTGTTCTTCCACCCAACGGGGGGCCGGGGATGGCGATCCAAGCGGGAAACAAAAGAAGGTCTTGGCAAAAACCTATCTCGAAAAGACGAGGGAGGAGGAAAAATACTGGTAAAACCGCCGATAGCCATTAAAAAGGACAGGGGCGGGCAAAAATCAACATGCTCAACTTCGCGTTGAGTAAAAAGGACCGAATAACAGAGGGACAGACAACTGAAGAACTCGTTCAATGATGATGAACTCGAGAATTCACACTCCAGGAAAAATTGGAGTTCAGGGAAAAGAGAGGGGGTCCACAATCCTTCGGGAAAGTTCCCGGATGAATGCTTGTGAAAGAAAGGGCCAACTGGAAGCAGAAAAAAAAGGTCACGCAGGCAGGTCAGAAGCGAAGGTCGTAGAAAATGGGGAGGGTGGCAATAAACCGGGGGATCTTGGTTCAAAAAAAATAGGGGCAGGTCGGAAAATAACCCACCCAGGCACATTTTGAGGGTGGGCACAAGAGGGGTGGGGAGTGGAAGGCAAGGCCACGCCAGGAACTAGAAGACGCCGCACTAACACAAAGTTTAAGCTGGTCAAGGAGTGAGGAGGCGTGGGGGAAAAAAATTAGGGGTCCTTGCGACAGTGACTCAAGCACGAGGCGATAGGGGGGGTAACGGGCGGGAGACACGTGGAGATCAGAGGTGACGGTTCAAAGGGAACGAGTAGGGCGCTTGAAAAAGAAATTTCTGGAAACCTCTTCAGGAAAGGGCGGTTAACTTTCACGAAGCAATACCCATCGGGGAGAGGTGAGGAAAGAAGGGAGGAGAGGAATTCAGCGGTTGGGGGCGGAGTGACATGCAAGCGCACGGTGTGTCTTGGGGGAGGGTATGTGGGTGCTTGTGTCGGAAAGTCTTGTAGGGGTACCGTCGGGGCGAAACGCCGAAAAGTGTAGTTGGAGAAGGCAGACGAGATAGGAGGAAATACTCCGGGGGGGTTCACAAGGGAGGCTACACGTTCAAGCTTTCACGTACACGAAAGACATTGGAGAGGCGAATTCGACGACAGGGACTCCGAGCGGTTTCATGTGGCATGGGGGCCTGTGGGGCGATAAGGGGGGAGCCTTTGGTGTGTCACGCTAAGGGGACACACGTCAAGGACGATATCAATGTTCAGCGCTTGCCTAGGGAGGGGCGTCACACACCCTTCTGCGGGGGAGACTCGACTGGGTGTCTTTGTTCAGCGGAGGAAAATCATCCCATAGTAGAAAGGCGGGGCGGGCTATCAATGGCGTCGTCATTATTAATAACACCTGGCACCGTGAGGTTTGGCACTAAAAAAAAAAGATGGGGGAAGAGACTAATAAAGGGAGAAGGTGCAGGGTCCTGCAATAGGAATTGAAATAGGCCTACTGTTTTGTGTCGTACGGGGGTTTACAAGTAAGTCGAGCAGCAGGAGCATCCAGGACCCCTCCTTTGGTAGGAGGCAGGAGTGGTTGGAAGAGTAGTACAAGATGGGCTAAAGCTTAACTACTTTGAAATAAGGGGAGTGTTAGGGAAAAAAGAAAAGCATTCATCTATTGAACAAGAAGGGGGGGGCATAATAACGGACGGATGCAAATCGTTCTCCACGTTCCACCCATCAGACGGGTACGGCTGGTGGACAAAAATGGAAGAGGGGGAGGTGCGAGAGGTGTTGTGACCAGCGAATGAAACGGGGGGAATGGGAAAGTAATCGACCGGGAAGTACTCAAAACAGGAAAAAGTAGCACCCAGCGCGGGACTCTGTTAACAGCGTCGAACCTTCTCATGAAAAATGCATTGCTGCTGGGGGCGAGTCTGAAGAAAAGCACCAGATTTGCGCGTCACGGTAAAAGTGGGCTAGATCTACAACAAACAAACACGTAAAAGGGGGGGTTGAAATAGGGGAGAATCCACGTATACTTTGACCAAAGACGAACTGGGGAGAAAGCTGGTTGCTCCGGAAAAGCTGGGATAGATCAGACAATGCCATATTCCCTATAGAGAAAAGATGTTACTGGAAAAAGCCGAATGAAATCAAACAAAGGGGGGCTCGCCAACGGAGGAATTCTAAAAGGGCACCTACCGAGGGGCAACACAAAGAGCTAAAGCACCAAACCAAAGACTTTGTGCAAGGAGAAAGAAGAACTTTTGGAACGAGGGGGCAGAAAGGAGACTGGTCCGGGGAATCTCTGGGCATCGGTTCCAAGAGGGTGAACGATCCGGGTTTGGGCTGAGCCGGTCCGCCTACATCGGGGGCAAAAAAGCTCTCACAAAAGTTGTGGCTTGTCTACTAAAATCATTCCAAAATCACCGAGAACAACTAAAATCGTGGGAACTCTTCACTGCTAACGCTCGACTCAGAAGAAAAGAAACGGTAGCGTGATTCAATCGCCGTCGTCATTCGGGGAAAAGTTAGCCGGATGACACATAGAAAGATAAATTTGGGGTTACACCAACGAAACGAAAATTGAGAGATTCGATCCTTCAGCAGCACCGAGGGCTCTCAAGAAGGAAATTTATGCTATCAGTGTGAATCAGCTTGCAACTAAACAAGCGAGTAAAGCCGAAGGGTGCTGATCGGGAAAAAAAACTCCGAGACCGCGCCTCTACACAGCTGTATCAAAGACGGTGGATAGGTGATGGAGCTTAATGCTAGTCCTAACCCCAAACTTAGACAAAGATCGAATTGCCCGAACCCCCTTGAAAAAGGAACCCGAAACGTATAAAACGGGAGAGGCTTCGGACCAAGACGCCTCCAAATTTGCGGGGGGGACGTGAAAAATACGGCCGTTTAAGGACGCACTCAAAATCAAAAAAGATGGGGGGAGTATCGGAACAAAAGAGGGCGAAAGGCGGATACCAGACAACACTCCGAGGAGCGGGAGTCTCTAAAAGAAAAATTAAACCCACCCCTCCACTAAGGCCAACCGAAGCACCAACACCAAGGGGTGGGGGATGCAACAGGTCTGCCGAGTTCGCCATCGAGAAGAACCTTAGACCGAAGAGGTCCTAGGGAAAGGGGGAAAACAAGAAATTCTGGATAAGAGGTTAAATCCGTCGTAAAGACGCCACTTCTAACTCAATGCCGCCCAGAGGGAAAAAAAAGAGAATCAAGTGATAGAAAAAAAAGAGCCCACTAAACGAATAATCCGAGATCTTTCATGAGAAAATCTGCGAAATAAAAGAAAGTGAAAAAGGTTGGAAAGGAAGGGACAGAGCATAGGATTTGAAAAGAATTCGACCACGGGGTTAAATGGAGGTTGGGGATAGGATGGAATGATTCGGGCCAGGAGGGCAGAGGGACGTTCAAGGGGGACCGGCCACCATCCCTTTAAACGTGGATAGGAGAAAATGCCCATCTCGGAGGGGAAACAAGGATCAAATTATTAATTGTCCAAAGGCAGAGCAGAGGAAAAGCATTCGCCGGTGTGACTTCCTAGAGGGAAAGATGTCTTCTAAAGTTGTACCTGGGGGACCTGGTAACAAGAAAAAGCGGGAATCTCCTTGCGGGAAGGGGCCCAAAAAACCCATCTGGTTCCGTTTACAAGAATCAACAGGGTCGGCGGGGGGGGTCCGGGGCACGGCATAGTGTTCCTAGGTCGGTCTTGGAGTTATCAAGATTTATGGTAGTTTGGGGGGTACAGGGGAGCAAGCATCGGGTCGGCCTCGCGCTCAGTGGGTGAGTTTGGCAAAACGAGGGAACGGGCAGTTGGGGATTGCGAAGGTTTCAGGATCTTTTCCTATGAATGAACGCGAAGTCCGACGTGATAGATGGGGGGAAGGCCAGGAATTCGGTTGATACTGGGGGTGAAGGAACATTGTCACCGTTCCAAAGTGGGTGACCGAAGAAAGGTGCAGGGGGGGGAGACACAGCACGCGATACCGGGAAAGAGGCGTTAAATGAAAGGACCTTACTTTAAGTTTCTTCAGACTGCAGTGGGGGAAATTGGCGATGTGCCTACGAAAGGAGGAAAAAAGGGTTGGTGGCCGCAGAGGGGGGCATACGGGGAGTCGGCACGTGGTTCGCCCTGGACAGGAAGAAAAAGACCGTGAGGCTAATATAGGTCAAAGGCTTGTGAGTCAGAAGACTCTGATGAATCTTTCGCGAATAAAACAAAAAGGGGGGAGCGCTTCGGAATAACATCAGCCCGTGTCTGGGCAAGGACCGTGCAAGAAAGCTTTATGGGGAAGCTCAAGGGGTTGAACACGTTGGCCGGCGGGGAGGACCGGCTGCCTACTGGGGGTTGGTAACTTGGATGAATTCTGGGGGCGCCACGTGACTGAGGGCGTGGAAAAGAAAAAACGCGTCCCCGTTAAAAAGAAGATAAACCAAAAGCTAGAATCTCATCAAGCACAGCCGGATTACACTCGTAGCCTCTGGGGCACACAAAATAAAACTTTTGATGTGACCTACTTCGAACGTCTAAGTTTAACTGGTTTTGCTAATAATGGTGCTCCGGGTGCCCGACCTGTTGCGTCGGACACATTCGTCCCCGAATTTGCGGGTGCCATTGTTAATTAAGGCTAGCTCCTCCTCAATGTTCGGGGATTCTGACCAGAGCGGCTCTGACGCGGTTCCGGGTTTTGCATTCCGACCCGTGCGGCCGGAATAATTCTCGGGGACAGGGATGATGGAACCATGGCGCCGCAATTGAAAAGCGCGCACCCCGGCCGACCTACTTTTCAATTGGGGTGTCGTTGGTTTCACGACCGCGGCCGGGATGAGAAGCGTGAACCGTGTTTGCTGAGGATGGTTGCTCAATCGTTGACTTGCCTATTTCCAAGAAGGGATCTGGCTCCAGACTTACAGTTCCAGCATCCAGTTTTCTCTTCAATTACGCACTACCTCTCCCAATGTGTCGATGCCATAATCGAGTTTGGCCCTGGGTCGGTGAGAGGGTGTGGGGAACTTAGGCCCAGGAGATGAAAGGAGTTAGGGGGGCTTCTGGAGGGGGAAGCCACGAGAAATTGGGGTATTTTTTTCCGCTGGTAATGCGTCCATGGGTCAGGTCGGGAGTTTTCACAGTCCTGGGAGATGGAATCATCGATGGCCTCAGTGAGACTACCTCGAGGGACTAGGAGAGAATGAACCAATCAGCATTTCCTTCGATTTGTTTATTGCCAGCCTCTCGAGGCCCAGGGAATGAACCCTCTCACCACAGCAGAGAATAGGTTTATGAGACCATCTAGCTAAGGAGGTTCAGACAATGGTTGCTCACGACCGGAGAAGCGTGGGACTACCTAGTCTTGAGAAGTAGGGGGCCGTGGCATCGGAGAAAACAAGGTCCAGAAATAAGATTACAGGGGAAAAACATCTCCGGCACCACTCAAAAGCGGGCAAGCGAGTGATGAAGTCCAAAAAGACACTGCAGGTCTAAACTTGTGGGGAGCATAGTAGTTCAGAGTGAATTTCTTATCGTTCTGTCGCTCCACAGAGGAGGCGGCATGTCTAGAGGGAATATGCCATGAAATTGTGTGTATTCGTTAGTCCCTCCCGCGGTCAAAAAGTCTAAGAGACCTGGCCCACAGAGTTCATCTTTCCTACGAGGCCTGTAATGGTCGGGACCAAAGACCTGGCTACCAGCGGTCAACCTGGGCAAGGAGCCGTTAAGGGAGAATTGCCGCAAGTTCTGCTATAGATAATAATTAAGGCAGGAAGAAGGCGGTGGGGCTCCTTACAACACTTACTATTCCATTCCTTCGCTGCACGCCTGACGGGACGAAAGGGGTTGAACGCGTCCCTGGTCAGTGAGAAGACGATGTCTTCAATCCCGCACAGGGGTACATAAGGCCAGCTCTGTCACCGCCCCTTAAGTTCTTTGCTTCCGGGAGACTCTTACGTTTTTGCAAAAAGGTGTTTTTCGGACTACGCGTTAATACAATATTTGATGGTATCCTGCGTCTTGGGGGGGTACGTTCTTCAAAGGGGACGAGGGTTGGACAAACGAAAGACACGTGGGCACCAGAAGGGAGAAAAAGCGAGAAAAAAAAATTAAGGGAATCAGTAAAGGGGCCGACGGCGAATTTTCCACTGGGGGATACTCGATCTAATCCAAAGGAAGGGCCCTCTTCAAAGGGGTCCTTTATTATGTGACCTAGAAAACAAGTTGGGTGATCAGAACGACATATCGAGAGAATAACGCTATCTGCTCACGAGGAGAGAGCGAATAAAAGGGAGATATATCCTCCAGTGGGGAGAAACAGGGGCTACTACTCCTATGCACGAAAGATCCAACCACGCAGGAAGGTTGTGGAAGGAAAAATCGGGAAAGGAGCCACTAATTAAAGGGACTAAATGAAAAAATTTAGATGGGAGAGCGGTGCGGAGGTGTTCGAAGCGGACGCGCGGGTCTTGGCAAGTTGGGGGGGCCCTGGAAGATTCGGTGAAACTCTACAAAAGGAAGGTGCTGTCAACATCATCATTTGAGCTCGAGAGAGGAAGGAAGGAAGAAAAGAACTGTGGGAGGCGCCTAGAATGCACACCGGAAACTAACCGGCCCAGAAAAAAAAGGGAGGGCCTACAAAGACAAAAGTCGAAGAATCGCGATTTTCTGACTTCTAAATGGGGTTCCAGAAAACTAGGCTAAACGAAGACTACGCACGTTACAAAATTCCTCTCTCAGACTGAAGAAGGCCACAGCAGACCCTTTTGTCGAGGGTAGGAAAGGGGGTGGGGCCAAGTCCGCCCGGGGGGGAAATAGTCACAGGTGAATGATTGCGGGTTGCCTACATTGCCAAAGACGATAAGCAACTTCAAGCCAGTCGCTTGAGATACTTGACGTGAAGTAGGGATTGGTAAGGGCAATAATGCACATGGGGACGCCGGGGGTGTCCGAGGAACTGCGGCGGGTCATCTGACCTCGACAAGGTCCATTGCTAGGTGGGGGGGACGCAAGTCTAACGGAGACCCTCAGTACGATCAGTGCTATCACTCAAACTACATGGAAAAATCTGGGGGGAAAAAGAGATGGTGCAAGTACTTGAGGGACGCGGCGTGCAAGCAGTCCACAGTTACAGTTGTTTTCACATAGTGGCTCGAATGAAGAAGGCAAGTCTGGAGGAACAGAGGGAGAACCTGTGTGGGTGGGTTTGCCTCGGAACTGGGTAACCGGAGGGTTAGAAGTGTCGTGACGACACCGGTGAATCTTAAATCCAGGGAAGCTGTTTCCCAGGACTTGGGGCTTGCCTCCTTCGCTCTTCCTGAGACGTTGGGAACATGGTTAACCCCTGCTCGGTTGGCTTAATTGCCCCCTTCACTTTGGTCTTTTGGGGAGGGGGGAATTTGCGTGGGGGGATTCGAGGGGACGCTTCCAGCCAGACACTACGATGAGGGTAGCTTCATCCGCTAGTGAGGGGAACAGACGAAGACCAGGGGGAATTAGATTAAGAAAAGTCCTTATTTAAAAGGGACAAGATAAAAAAGAGGGAGGCGGCAAACATTTTCGAAACGGTATAAGCGGTTTGGTTGGCAAAGTGGGGGGAATCGGGGGATGGGAAAATGTCCATATTTGAGCCGTTTGGGGGGGAGGGGGACCCTTCGAATTGCTGAAGTCCTACCAAGGCACGACAAACTGTGGTATCAAGCTGTGTCCGAAGTCTCGGGGGGCTAAGATCCTAACACAAGAGGTTTGGACGCGCGGGCGGGATTGTTGCACAAGCGGATCAGCAAACTGAAAGAAATAAACCAGATGCTAGCACGAATTAGTCAGCAGGTCTTCTTCAAACAGGGGATGAGCCAAACTTGGAGGGGGGGGTAAGAAACAAACGTAAGGAAAAGATTATAGGGGCGAAGCGTCAGGAGAAAAAAGTGGAGGGCATAGGAAAATCGCAGAAAATTGAAATCATGGGCCAAACTAAAAGGGGGGGGGTTTTTGGAAATAAGTGTGGGGGCATCGGAGGAGCATCGACTAAACACGCGCCGTGGGAGTTTGACGGGTTGGGTTGGAATATGTATCAAACTGGGGGGGAGCCTTAATCTGAGGCGGATTTCGTGTCGGAGGCGAATACCCATGAGAGGTGTCAGCTGGCCGGATTGGAACGTGGACCGGAATGGGGGTGCTGGAGGTTAACCAACGTGTCCAAAAGGTAAGGAGATCAGTTGTGCCAGCAGAATGGGGGGGAGGTGGGAGGGAGGGCGTGGGTTCAATCGAAGCGTGGAGGTGGAAAAAAGGCAATTCACGCCGGCACGAGAAAAGGAGGATCGGAAATCAAGGTATATTAGAAGAAGGGATAAAGTTAACTAGGGGAGAGAGGGAATTGTCTTATGAAAGGGGGGGACTGGAAAAGAACCAGCTTTACGAATGTCAAGAAGGCTTGTTGGACGATAATTTGGAGATCGACAACCACGAACACGGAGAAAGGGAGATCCAAACGGGCATATGTAAAAGAGAAAAGGGCAAGCTGGGGGACGCTTCATGGAAGGCAACTCATCGCGCAGCCCAGGCAGATAGAACTATCAAAGGTTACCGGGAAAGGCGTAGGAGAAGAGAGGGGCAGGGAGATGTCTAAACGTATCCGGCGGAGGACCCTAAAAAGAAACGATACCAGGGGTATCAAACGAAAGAGAACTCAAAGGAAACCTTCCTTTTGGGAAAAAGGAGCGTCTGGGAGCAGAGAGATGGGGAAAGGACTTGGCACACACGGGGGGATAAAAGAAAATAACCGGGGAAGATATGCCAAAGGATTAATAGAGGGTTAAACTTATAACTGGGTCCTGGACTTCCTACACAGGGGGAAAAAGAATGGGAAATCGAAGAAGGGATAACAAATGGGGATGGGCAAAGAGAGACA
>Ga0179591_1290754_pt1 | contig 12987 bp, 12 predicted proteins | sample CZOMad2_1_08_16f_FD_182891 | JGI IMG/M metagenome (GOLD analysis project Ga0179591, IMG submission 182891) | Vadose zone soil fungal communities from Angelo Coast Range Reserve, California, USA - CZOMad2_1_08_16fungal (PacBio error correction) | ecosystem: Environmental > Terrestrial > Soil >...
ACGGGCAAAGTCAAAAAAGAGTAAGGGAAAAGTACGTTGCCGAGGTACTTATTGACGTCTTCCATGTCATGAGACTCAAAAAATTACGAGTTGGAATCCAGAAATTCTGGGCCAGTCTGATAAGGTAAAACGGACCTTAAAAAAAAAAAAACATCAATGCGTGTTGAGTCAATCGTCATATCGACAGGGTCGTCAACGCCACCGTAGAGCCGACTGAATCTATCTCAGAAGGCATTTGGACGGGCCGCACCCACGCAAAGCCCGTCGCCGCGATTGCTGTATAGCAATACATTGTTGGTGCAGGGGGGATGTCACAAAAGTAGGCGGCTGAAATGACGCCATTTGGAAATGAATACTTAATATCGATGATAATGCATTGGGGCATGGGGGGGACGCAAACTAACCCGCAAAATTTTTCTTAGACGGGGGTGGTGCCTAGAAAGAACAAGGCAGAAGACAATAGCGTGCTTGGGAAAGCGTTGATGACATCCAGGAGAAGACCGTTCAATCAACTCCTTAGGAATGCCGCCAACGAGAGGGGACGGGGCGAGCCGATTGGGTGTTGAGCAAAAAAGCGACTACCACAGTCGGACTTCGGGAGCTGGGGAGTGGGGAAGTTGAAAGGTTAGAGATCTGGTGTAACTCCTGACCAGGAGGGATCGATGGCTATAATTACTGAAGGCAATCCCAGGGCGCGTTCATGAGTCAAGAGGAGGGCTAAGGAGGTAATCTGGGGGGGGGGGGACGGGTTCCTGGGGAGAAGCAGGCGAGTATTAACGAAAAAGCGCTCTGGCAACTGGCCTTGGGGCACACAAAATCAGGTTTGGGGGGGAACGGGCGGGGGGGTTCGGAGGTCGGGGGGCCCTGGAAGTCTTGCCGGAGGGGGATTCGGACACGGGGGGTTCTGGAGGGGCTGAGGTGCTAATGGCTCGGCCGTGAGACAGGACATCGGAAGGATAGGTCCAAAGGGTGACGACCTGTCATCTCTGCGAAAAGAGTCTTGACGGCGGAACTTGAAAGGGTCCACAAAATGACGCCCGGGAAGAATTTGGGTTCGCAAGGGGCTTCGAAAATTCAATTGCGGAAGCACATCTGGTGGATAAGGATAAAAGGTGCAGGGGGAGTGAGACTTCAGACCACCTGCGACCGTAGACGAGTGCGAAAATGAACAGGGACTGAGAGAAAAAGCAAAGCATACAAACCGTTGATGCGGGATGTCCGTGCGGAAGTGCGGGGCATGAGACGCTCGCAGCCTCGACAGGTCGCCGGTGGGGGGACCGGGACATAAGGGGGGAAGGCGGGGGGAAATGGGGCGCGTACTACCGCGCGGAGCGACAGGTTTCCATCTCTGGGGACCGAATGGGGTAGGGAGCGCAGTGCAGGGTTTCCGGGAGGTCAGCGGACACTCGGCCCTTGGGGGCTTGCGCGTCAGAGGAGTGAAGGGGGGGGTGAAAGCTCAGGGGCAAAGGAGGGGGGCCGAAGTCCCTTTGTGAAGGTCGATTCGGGGCGAGGGAGCATAATGGACGGGAGATATATGAGTCTGCTTCTAGTAAGGGGGTGACTGCGGGGGAAATGAGAGAAGTGAGGGCATGAAGTGGAAGTCGAGGGGGATCCAGTGGGTTGGACTTCAGGGTGAGGGACTCTTATCAGCTCTAAATTGTGAAGGGGGGACCAGCTTACGGGGGAAGGCGAAATTATTGTAATCTTCTATGCGGGGCGGTGGCACAAGTCATCTGCGGCTGGAACGAAGAAGGAAGAAAGGTGAGAAAGGGAGAGTTTCTTGAGTGTGCCGGGTCCCATGTACATAGGCGGCGCGGGGAAAAAAACTTTAGGGGGGAAATCTGGCAAATGTTGGAGAAGGGGGGGGGTAGGGAATGGGTGGACGCAGGGACAGGGGGGGATGAGGGGGGACCCACGGTTGTCGGCAGCGCCAAATTCGAGCCACCCTGAACGACAAGAATGTCACTAAAAACCAGCGTTAATGGTGAGTGGGATTCGACCACCGAATGGGGGGAAAAGATTGATGTCTTTGGGCACGTAGAAGACAACATGTGGGGGAGACGGGCCCCTCGGGGTTGTTTTACCGTTCGCAGTTTGTCGTCTTTCTTGAGCCCTTAGAAGGGCCTTGGGAATTCCGAAAAGGGGAATTACGTTAGACATGCTTGGTGGCTCAATTGCCACGACATAAAAATCAGAGTTGACAAATTAAGGGGCTTCTTTCTAGTAAGGGCGAGGCGAGGCGGGGCCATCTTCTGTTTCAATCAGGTAGAGATCCTGTTGGGGGGTATTAACCTGATTCATGTGGCGTTCAATCAATCAAGAAAAGGAATCAGAATCGGAAAAATAGGGGGGGCGGGATTGTGTGCGTCGCGGCCGGGGGGATAAATCAGGCAGGAGGACAAATGACGACTTCCGAAGGGCAAATTTCTGTCGCACTTTAGACATTCTATTGGGGTCCCGCCTTTGCTGGGGGGACACGGGGGAGGGGCATTGTCTCGGAAGGAGAGGTATTTATCCTAGGTTTGCACTGGTGTTGGGGTTTGGGGACTCAGTCGCCAGGCAAAACTGCTCTCATTGGGGGGTTTTCATGGTGTGGTCCGCCCGAGGCCCGGACGTCGAAGGCGGTTCGGGAAAAGCAAGTGAGGGGTTCGTTCTCCAGTGGGGCGTTAGAGCGAATTCATCAAGAGAGCCTTCAAGAAGGGGGGGGGGGGGGATTGGGTAGTGTTACGTTTCGAGATTTCGGGTTAGCCCAGCGGCCAGAAAAAAGCACAAGGAAAGAATGGCGAATCGGGTAAAAGGGCGCTGGAGGCAAACGAGACGCCTCCTTTCATCGGGGGAGGGGAGAGAAATCCATGCTTTGCCTGGGGGACGGCGACTGCAAGGAGCATATTCTCTTCATAAATGATCAGGGAGGAGGTGGACGGGCTGGGCGCTTTTCCAAAAGGTTATTATCGGACGGGTAGGACCTGACAGGGATGTTAGGGGGGAACGAGACGTCAAGGGATGCTCTATCGTCGTCTTTGGCTGACCTTCAAGGGGGGGGAGGTGGTTGGGGACTTGCCATTGTCCGGCGCGGGAGTGTCGGTGGAGGAAGGGATCTCATTGACACTTCGGAAATTGAATCGAAGAGATTATCTATCAAGAAGGACGATCGTCTAACAAGTTTGAGGAGGTGAATCTCGATCGCAACAAGTATGAGGAAAAGGAGGAGATCAAGCCTACACAAGCTACTGTCGAGAGACGAGAGAGCTGAGTGGGGTGATAGTTGCGCTGGGAGAAAGCGTTCTAGCGCTGGGAGGCCACCATGAGATTCGGCATCAAAGGCACGGAGTGGCATCAAAGAAAAAATTCTCGATGAGGCCATAAGAAAAAGACAATATAAGGAAACTTAAAAATCGGTGGGTAATAACAGGAAGCTAAGGTGCAGCAGGCGGAAGAAGGTGACAATCAGGTAACACCTACCTAAGGTGACGACGATTCAGAAGACGAGCTTGGCGTGGAAAAGCAGACCGTCACGCTGACGCAGGGAAGTTTGGTTGAAATCGAAGCTCACCCGGCGCCATGATCCGTCTCTCTCCAACGAGGAAAAAAACGGGGGGAAAAAAACAGGAAGGATTACTACATTCGCACATGCCGTTTGTCTGCAGCCTTAAGAATAAGGACGGCTCCATAATCCCAACTTCCGAAAATGACTATCGGGCTGGAATATTCAGCGCAGGAAGCCATGCGCAAGGATTGGTGCCGAGACCAAGCCTCAAGAAGAGCGAAAGCTTTTTACTTACCCTCGCTCCCCGAGTATTTGGGCAAAAAATTCAGAAGAAAAGGATATCTGGGAAGCGAAGCGGTCAAGGGGCGTGACAACAAAAGAGATTATAAGGATAACGGTCTAAGATGTAAATGGACCACGTTAGCATCTTCCAACGACAAGGACACAGACGGAAAAAGAAGTACCGTATGAAAGATTTTCTCAAAGATCGGTAAAGAACCCGAACGCGGGGTCACAGGAGGGGAACTGAGTAGTCTTTAACGATCCACGGTGAAGCCGCACGGACTGAAAGCAGAGAATGCTATGAGAACGCACCTGTCTGGACATGAGCACGAAACATCGTCGAAAGTCCGTTCATCGGCAATGTTACGGAAAGGGGGGAGCGGCTACAGAACTCGAAGTACCATGCACGAGAAAAAAAAGGCTTTTCGGGCACTGTTGCTCGAAGAGACATAAATGGGCGGAAAAAAAAAAAGCTCCGGAGTGGCAACAGGCCGAAATACTTTTTAAGGTGGCTGTGCTGCAATGTCATGGTGCGATGAAGCGGCTTCTAATCGTGGGGACGAAGGAACTGCATCTCGATCTCAACGTTAGAAGATTCAATCCTTGAAACCCTAATTGGCCCATGGAAGGGGAAGTTACACCGATCCTACAGCTGGTACATTTTTCACGCACATCAACGCCAAGATCAATGAACACCACGTTCGGTATTTTCTGAAGGGACATCTGAGAAGGGGAAACTCCAAATCAATAGAGGAAAAGAGGGGGCGGCCGCGCAATCTTTCATGTCGCACAGGGGTCGAGCGCCACCTCGGACCAGTGAATTAAGCTGCAAGATCCTCACTTCCACTAACGGCCCGCCAAGCGAAAAGGGATCGAATTCAAGAACTGCGATATCGGAGGAGAGGGGAAAAAATGCGGTGAGAGGCCAGCAGCGCGAAGAGGGGAAGGGGGCCCCCTTAAAGCTTCCAAGGGAAACGGGTCCGGGTCTTTAACGGGAAAGCGGGCTCGCAACCCAAGATCCTAAAGAGTTGAGGGTACAATCTCCTTCAGATCGAACTGGGCTGACAGAAAGCTTTTGGAAAGAATGACAATTCAGGGTTCGGCTCCTAGGCTATGGACTCCAAAGCACCCTGGGGGCCATTACGAGGTGCAGTTTCCCACACCGTTCGTCGAGGCAGGCGAGCCGGGTATTCCGATCGTCTCATTAACAACGAATCCTCCAAAGCATTAAAAAAAAGGGGAGGATGCTTGCATACCTTCCATGGAAGTGCAGAACGGATAATCAGTTCGAAACAGTGGGGGGGGGGGGGGGGGTGTCGGTAGGTATCCACGACAGCACAAGTGAGATCAGAAAGCCTAGTCATATCTCACTCACTGGCAGTTCCGAAAGGCCGACACCATCATGCCGGCGAAGGTGGACAAGGGGGAAATCCCTCCATAAGTCGAGTTTAAAAAAGGAATAGGAGCCCGGGGGGACGAGCTTCAAGAGCGAATTTCAAGGAAGCAAGTCCGAGCTAAAGGGGAAAACGAGCCGCCGGGCCCCTTCGGGATCCTTGAGCAAGAGCCAGCCGCCCGTCTACTTTGTATGCCTCGTATCAGAAAAGGGAACGTGGGTGGCATATGAGGAGTCTTGGGATAGCGCACGGTCGTCGTTAACATCCTTAAAAAAGGAGAAAAACCCTTTTCTTACCGGCGTCCGGAGGCTTTAATGTGACACGATTAAACTGATGGCGGGAAGTGAGAACTCCATTCAGCGGCCAGGCGGATCAAGGCCGTACTGGAAGTGTAAAAGCTTCATACACAAGATGACAGGCACCTCGGCCGTCTCCCGCGCCGGGGGTGGGTAGAGCCACGAGGTTGCTCCAAAGAGAAGGAGACTCTGGTCGGGGACCCTGGATAATTGGAGAGTACGCAGGCGGTAAGCAGGAAGTTCTACATTTATTTAACGAAGAGCCCGGCCAAGGCAGTGGTACTTTCCTTTTCGAAAAAAGCTCGGCAGGAACCCTTCTAAAAAAGTCTGTGGTTGGAGTGTATGCCAACCCAAACTGCCTATATGAAGAGGTCTTGGTACTTAAAAAGGGCTACAAGTAAAAACGCCGCCTCCGTGGAAGAACCTGAACAAACAACAGGAAAAACGTCCTCTCGACCCTCCAGGCGGAGAAAACGTATGACGTGGTTCTGAATCCACAGACTGCCCGCCCCAGGAGCGGGAGATTCTTTCTTAACTCCAAAATGTTGTTCTGCAAGGGTGTCATTAAGAAAGACACGGAATCATGGGGGGATGATTGGGCCCTGTTAACAAATCATATGGAAAAAAATATCCTTCCCCCATCGCGTAATCGTCGAGGCGCCTGCAAAGGCGATACGATCATCGGACCTCGGGGCAACCTCCTTGGGTGTAATCCTCCATTGTGGAGGGGGGCGACCCAACACAGGAGAGATAAACAACCACTGGTATTATTCCAAGAAAAAAAAGAGAGTCGAAATGCCAACCCCATTTATTCCGGTAACTGTTCTGGCCGGTAGGGTCTTGGATCAACTTCCCCTGGCAGGACTCGAACGAGGGTTTTTTCCATCCTTCGCCAATCTATCCGTGGGAACAGATGGAGGGCACAGTACAGGGGGAGGTCCGGGGGGCGGGACGTATCGGACAAACCGTCGGGACGAAACCTTGTTGCTCCTAAGAATATCCAAGCTGCCTGTCGGGGTGGGGTGGGCTGTCAATCCCACAGACCCGGCCCATATTTCTGGTGGGATCAGATAAGACTGTGGGGGGGGGTGGCGGGTTTCTTCTTTTCAACGAACGTAGGCCGGCGTGACGGTAGCCATTTTGAAGGGGCAATACTTATTATGTCATTGGGAGGCATGGCGGTTCCGGTTGGTTAAATCCAACTACCATCAGAATTGGGTCTCTTAGACGGTTATGAAAGACGGAAGCCAGCATGCGTGGATTGCTTCGGACTTCCAGAAAGGCTAACAGGTGCAGCGGGCCAGGCAGGCAAAACGCAGCTGGAAAAAAGGGCAACGCCGCGCCTTGGCGTTGTCGAAACAAATCGAGGACGAACCACATAACTGTGCGCGGGGCCGGACGCTTTGCGGAGTGCACGGGGCGGTTCGCGGGATTTCACGCCTCCCGCCGGGGGCATATGCTCTGTCTGTGCACGTCAATACAGAAGGTCTTGCAGCCAGCCATAGGCTTCGCGGAAGAACCGTGTAGGGGTCCGGAAAGGGGGGCGCGGATTAAACGACTCGCTCATGACCACTGGCCTTATGGGCCTCGAAAGCTGGTGGGAAAGGCGTTTTGTGTCTCCTTGCCCTTGCCTTCTTTGTATTCGAGTCCGGCGGAGAAGGGGGGGGTTGGACCAATCCTGGCTCGGACTTGATGACGACAAACAAATCGACTTTTGATCTCTTCACCACAGGGGGGGGCGGAATAACGAAATAGCTTCGAAAGGCGCGTCTGTGCCGCTGGGGGAAAAAACGGCCCAAATTGTTGGGCACGTGCAGTAATTGGTTTTGTAGTAACCTTGAGAGTGACATTAAAACTTATCTCATGCTGATGAGGATATCTCAATGTGGATTGCGTCTCTTAAGGCCATGGCGACCTGAGATTCGTCCCTGTCCATGCCAGGGAGGGTGTCCCGGCTCAGCCGCCCACACGTTGGGTAGGATTGCTGTCGGGCGGAATGCCGCAAGCAGCGGATGAGGGGTCTCTGTATAGACGAATTCTCCTGGGGAAGGATTCCTTTTCAAGAAGGCGGTGTGCGCGTTAACCAGCCCGCTGAGAGGCAACCGGAGTGTCAAGCATGGTCCTGCGCCACGGAAACGCCGGGCTTTGATTAGGAGTCTCCTTGCTTCTGGGGTGCCGGGAGCTGCAGCACAGAAGAAGGGGATCATTTGCTTGCCCGAAAGGAACGAAGTGTCCGTATCGGCTTCAGAAGCCTTTTAATGTAACAAAGGGGGCAGTGGCTATTTCGGCGGCTGGCGCGAATTGGGGGGAAGGGCCAGCAGCGTAACTCTGGACGTGTTGACGTATCGAGATTGTCGGAAGGTAGTGAAAAGGAGGAGGGAAATTTACGTCGTGTTGCCAGTCAATGGGATCGAAGATGTGCCGCGGAAAAGTTTCTTCGAGACGACAGACTGGCCTCCTTCCCCTGGATGTTTCCTAAGGGAGAGTATGTTGGAAGTTTCACCTCCCGAGGAACATCGTACAAAAAAGCCCGAACGATCCCAACAATGTTTTACCGAGGAAAAACGACTGGGGGAGGGGTTGGGCGGTTCCAAAATACCCGCTAAATGGCGCGGTTGGCACATAACCGTGGTTTCAAGAGTGCAAAAGGATGGGGCGCCAGGGGAAGGGGGGTAACGTTCGCTCGGCGGCCCTTCGTCCTCAAAAACGACGTGGGGTAGGTAGCCTCCGTTGGCGCCTGGATCGCAACCTCTCTGTCAGAAAGAGAAGGACCTTGAAGCACCCGTAATGGTCGTTGGAATGCTTTGACCCCTTATGTTTACGGACGGGATTTAGGTTGAGGTCATCGAACACCCCATGGGCGACGGTCCGCCGGGTTGAAGGTTCGCATGGGGAGAGGAGGGAACTCTGTTCGTAAAAAGGGGGCTCTGTTAACCGCGATAATGCCAAAGCCAGCCTAGATTTCCGATTCGGGCGTTTATAAGTGACCAAGCGGTGCGCGTGTCATATGCACTCAGCTTGGGATTTCGACACGGGAAGGTGCAGCAGAGAAAGGCGTTACCTGCGTTTAACACTTCATTCTTTCCCTCAAGGGTAAGAAGCTCCGCTCTGCTTTTGTGAAATGGGCACTTCGACTTGTTCCGACCGGCCTTTCTCACGGAAATCTTGGGGGCGGAATTGGGCAAGAATCGCCGAGGATCAGGTAACGGTAAGGAGAAGGGTCTCACAGTTTAGAACTTTATCCCTGGGTCTTTGAAGAATATAAGGTTGTCCGGTCCAAATAGATCGGGACAGCGTTGAGATACGGGGTTTTGCGGCACATCGTGGTCTTAGTGACCGGGGGGAAGGGGGTAAAATGAATTCAAACGTCCTTAAAATTGCGTCGGTCCGGGCCTGAAATTTCTGTGAGGCAAGGTTCGTCAAAAACGATCTTAATATCAGCAAGAAGCGAGAGGCCTTCTCGGATTTGAGACGTTTCGATGAAATGGAAACCGATCTTTGGAAAGCAAACCGCGAAGCATCCTAGCGGGATAATCTTGTCCAGTGGAAGAGGGCCGGGGGAAGGGACCGATCATGTTATCGTTGATGTAGCAGAAAAAAACTGAACAGGCGCCTCGTTGACTGGCTTAAACTTAACTCCAGAGGAAGGAGGAAGAGGGAGGTCATAATTTCTTTTCGGACCTATTCGGCTTTGCCCCTTTCGAGAGGACCTTTATCGTGAAAAGTCATTACTTGGTGATGGCAACCGTCTGGAATGTCAATTGGAGTAGGGTCGAGGACAGGAGAGGGGGGGAAAAGGCTTGTTTGATGCCCTGGCCAAGAGCTTATGTCGGTGAAAATCCGAGCTAAGGCCGACGGTCTAACCTCGGTGAAGAAAAGCGAAATTAATAGCAAGAAAGAAGGATATCGTCGATGCTCCCGGAGCTTGGCTGGATGTATCGCTCACAACAACTGATTGTGAAGAATATCAGGAAAAACAAGCCTCGGGAAGGCTGATAGAGGATCAAAATATGAGATAAGTCCGCTGGGCTTCAGCGTACGACATTTGGAGAGAGCTCACATGCAACGACATCCGCTACGCCGGAGTCAAGCAAACATTATCGGGCCGAAAACAATAACTCACAAGGAATAAGAAAAGAACCTTAAGATCTTGAAAACACAACAACAGCCCAGTCATCCATCGACTCTGGGGCCACCCCGTGTCAACGACTTAGACACGAGGAATAAGGGAAGAGAGTAAAGTTGCATCCCTTCCAACGCCGGAACGCCTGAGGGGGGCAACCGGCAAAAAAAAATCGGGGGAAAGGATGTGCGTCTCTCTGACTAAAAACTCGCAGTGGACAAATTAACAGCTCACGATCGCGGTGTGTATGTCCAAGACTTCGGCCGAGAAGAGGAAAAAAAAGCCATCAAAGAAACACTGGGGGCAGGTTCTCTCGGTGCGGGTATTCAAAATCTCGGAAAGGCTCAAGAGGGATTGGCTATCCGTCCTCAAGACGGTCCGACTCGGGTGTACGTACCCCACACAACCCCGAAACAACAAAGAGACAACCAACGGCAAAGAGCAACCAAAGCAATCCTGTCCTGTTGGCTCAAAAAACAGTCATCTGAACTCTATAGGGGAATTCGTCACATCACAAAAAAAGGACGACTTCGATCGCGACACTTCAGGGCGAAGTGAAAGACCTGATAGGCCTCACTCCGCCGGTACGACAATCCGCAACCCGAAATTACAGATGAAAAAGAATGTCCAAATTTGCAGGTCATCAGCAGATATCGCGGGATAAATGAGGGAAGATGGAACACTCTTTCGGCGAAAATACATTGCAGGAGGGGGGAACTGCGCACCTGTTCCGCTTCGTCGCGTGGCGTGAGCACGACCGCAGGAGAAAATTCCCCTGCGGCATTATCTCGGAACAGTAGAAGAGTCAGAACGGGGAAGCGTACTAAAACAGCTTTCCACACAGGCGGCGTCGCCACTGGGGCGGAAGCGCTGATCAAGAAAATCATGGAAAGGGTCACTCCTGGTGTGAGAAATCACTTGAAAATGGTAGAGTTGATGAATTGGCGGCAATCTATGTGCGCTGACGGCGCAAAGGGCGAGGTTTTGGGGACGTCAAGGGGCCGATGAGAGGGGGATTTCAATAGGGCCTAAGGCAGCCAAGGAATTGTCCCGATGTCGAAAGGGGGAAAACCTAGACCTCAGTTGTTAACATTTGGGTGGACCCGAACATCACTGACTTCTCCGTCCAGGCAGGGAGGAGTTCGACCCATCTGAGAAGGGAAACGCCCGAATCGAAGAGAAAAGAAAGGGGCCGTCTCAAGCGTTTTGAAATAGAAAAGGGGGAGATCATCCCTCAGAGGCGCAATACAGGAAGGCACGAACTGACAAGATCCTCCGTCACGCTGAACACCTAAGGCGAGTGAGATAATTCAAAAAGGAGAAGATGCCCGGCCACATGGGGCTCTAACACCCTCGCTGACCTCAAAGAAATTAGTTCTGGAAAAGGGAAGAGGCTGAACGGAGGAAGCTTCTAAGCCTCGAAGCCCAAGGATACGCCGGGCGAGGTAAATCTCCAAGTCCATCTAACTGCTGCTCAGAAAACAGGCATTTGGGGGGGGGTGGGGTGGTGTGGGGGGTTGATAGAGGGGGGAGGGGAGGGGATGGGGGGGGGGGGTAGGGTGGAGGGGGGGGTGGGGGGGTGTGGTGATGGGGGGGAGGGTGGGTGGGGGGGGGGGGAGGAAAAAGGGGGGGAGAGCGGGGGTGAGGAAAGGGTGTGGGGGAGGGGGTAGGGGGGATTTGAAGTGGGGAGGGGTAAGTCAAAGGAGGGGAGTTTGTGGGAAGGGGGAACGGGGAGTGGTGAGTGGGGAGAGTGGGGTGGAGGGCTGGGAGGGGGTGGAAGTGGGAAGGTCGGAGGGAGGGTAGGGTAATTGACCAGGGGAGAGGGGTGAGTAGGAGTGGTGGAGTGGGGGGAGGATAGAGGTGGGGGAGGGAGTGGAGAGCTTAAGAGAGTAGGGAGGGGGGAAAGGAAGAGTGGGTGCAGGGGTAGGGGGGGGTGGAAGGGGGTGTGGTTGGGGGGGGAGTGTAGAGGAGATGGATAGGGAGGAGATGGAGGAATGGGGGCGAGGAGGGAGAGGTTGGGGAGAGGGGAAGTGGGTGGAATAGATGGGGGGGGGAGGGGGGGGGTGGGGGGGGGGGATGAGAGGGGGGGGTGGGGTAGGGGGGGAGGCGTGTGGTAGTCAATATTCCAAAGGCATTTTCGGCGAACAATAAAAAAAAAAAAAGAAAGAAGGGTTTGGAACGGGGAAGCACATGTCCCGCAGGAAGGAATTGCCAGGTCCACCCGGCTCTCGAGGCGCGAGCCTCCTCGGACCCTCCATGGAAGAAGACATCCAAAGCATAAAAGGGGGGGAATGAGTTCTTGATCAATGACCTGCAATGTGAGAAGGTCTCGTTCAGAAGGGCTGGGAAGGGAAACGACAAGATTAGACCGCCCAATCAGATGTCAAGCAGCAAGGTGAAGGTCGAAGATAGAGCGAAAACGACCTTCGGGAACGGCGAAGTGGGGGGAAAAAAAGGGGTCAGAATTTCCGCGGGCAACGACGCGCTTTCGCGAGCATGAGGGCGAGGCCTTAATCTTCAAAGGGGGAGATGTATGACAGAGGGAAGAAGATCACGTGACTAAGCCGAGGGAAGCCTCCTGCGGGATCCGGACAAGGGGGCAGGCGCACCCCTCCTTTCCAAAAGGTTAATTTCTGAAGCAACATAACAAAAAGAAAGGGGGAAAAGGGGGTTGCAGGCGAGGGCTTTGATACGCCCGCGCGGGGTCCAGAAACGAGGCAGTTTTCTTACCGAGACAAGAGGGTGAATGCACGACGCTTAGTTGCTTTAATTAGAACGTCAATCTCGGGCCGTGAGCCTAAAACTGACGGCGGGTTAAAAGCCAGAGACCGGAAATTCATCCCGCGCCGAGCCCCGCGAGGCAGAGAGGTTGTCTAACGAGTTTCTCCAAACAGAATTCTCGCTTGAAGAAGGAAAGAGGCGTGAAGACCCTCAAGGCGGGGGAGAATGGTCTTAAAAATGGATGGAATAAACAGAAATAGAAGCTGTGAGGTTTCTGTAGAGAAGAACCTTATAAGAAAAAAGGAAAGGAGTTGTGGGTGATTGTCCAACCCCGTAACGGCCTATGAATCATAAGGGTCATGCACAAGCTGTCAAGCCGGCCTCCCGTTGAGAACCTGCACAAAAAAAAAGGAAAAAAGGATCTGTCGCAGAAATCAAAGCGGCGACGGCTTGAACTTGCGCTGACAGGGCAAACCCCCCCCGGAGCGGGATTGCCTTCATGAGGGGTGCGGCCCCGGGGAGAGAAAAGATGGCCCGCACGGAACGCAGCTTTGAGTTAATTGGCGCATAACTGTTGCGCACCGGATAGTATGGCGGAGGGGAAAAAATCTCTTTCTAGTCGCTTCCAAGAGAAGAATCAAGGTAAAAGAGAAAGACACGTTTTAAGTGCATTGGTCCATTTTG
>Ga0179591_1382819_pt1 | contig 12987 bp, 17 predicted proteins | sample CZOMad2_1_08_16f_FD_182891 | JGI IMG/M metagenome (GOLD analysis project Ga0179591, IMG submission 182891) | Vadose zone soil fungal communities from Angelo Coast Range Reserve, California, USA - CZOMad2_1_08_16fungal (PacBio error correction) | ecosystem: Environmental > Terrestrial > Soil >...
CCTTTTCAAGATAGGGGAGGGGGAGGAACATAACGTAATTCAAAGGGTTGACACAGCCAAGAGAAGAGCCGCAGCAGGAAACTGGGAGTCTGAAGGCATTTGTAGTCCAAAATCGGACGGCACAAAACGGTTTTGAAAACGGGGAGGCGTTCCTTGGGGTAGCCGAGAGGAGGTAGTTCGAAGCCTGAAAATGGAGTGAGATTTTCGGGCGGTCTAGCGTCAATCAAGCAGGGAGACATCGCAGGAACTCAGGCGAGTTCATTTTACGGGAGCTAGAAAGTGGGTATCTGGGGAGAAGGTTGTGTCTCGTTACAGGTCCCAAAGGGCCAAGTTTTCACCTTTACAAACTTTGGGCAGTTGGGACACAACGTTTTTAAAGGACCGAAGTGGGGAATGGGACGCACCCCCATGTTTCCCCTGAAGACCCTAAAAAAGGAGAAAGAATTGGTTTTGGGTGATGGCCCCGCGCGAAAGAGAGGTTCCAATCCAAATTCCATTCAAAAATGTATGCGTGGGAATAGAAGTCGAAGGGCTCGACAGTTGGAAGTGAGAGAATGGGAGAGCCAGTCAAACAAGGGATAGATAGCACCTGGGTGTTAAAGAAATGGTCGTTGCAATAAAAAGCAATTGGATTGGGGGGAAGGGGTACCCTCAGCACGTCCGGGAGGGGAGAGGACTTCAATCCAAAGTCGAGTGCAATAGTAAGGAGAGAAGCGGGCTGTCGGTATTATCGACGCCGCCATATTGGAAAGATTAACACCAATAAACGCAATCGGGGGTCAAAACTATAGAAAAGAATCCGGAAAATATAGTCATCGCAGGTTCGAAGAAGAGGACCGCATGCTTTTTTGCTGGGCTAAGTGACCAGCATGATTTCATCATCAACTGAGAGGGTTCTCGTTGCAAGGGAACTAATTCGAAAATTCCAAGGGGGCAAACGAAGGAATTCACCCATGGGGTTTTCAGCTGCTGTTCGGGATGTCTCGGGCTGGGGGGGAGCGTCAATCACGAATCAAAGGAAGGTCCACTTCAGAGGGAATAGGGGGGGGGTTCCCTGCCAGAAAAAGTTGTCTCCGTAGAGGTTGGGGACAACTGAGTGTGTGGAAAGTAACTGGGGTAGGCGGAGAAGGGAATAAGAGTGAAACAGACAGAGCGGAAGGACGGAAAAATCACGGCCATGACGGAAATGGGGTCGCATGAGAGTCATCCCGCCTTTGGTCAAACGGGCCCACCGGAGACGAAGAGTTTTGTTACCATGGGGTCAAGTGGGGGTAAACGTTAGACAGCTCCCAAGGCCCAATCTTTACAGAATAAAGGACCGCCTCCCTGCTTTCCAGCTGCCCCCACTGGTCTCAGAAAAAGAAACAAAGTTTAGTAAACCGTATAATCTGACTCCAGGAGGGTAGATACCGCTTGTGAAGTGGGAGGCAGGAGGGTTCAATGTGGTAAATATGCTCTGATAAGGGCCCCTGAAACAAAATTGAAATACCAGAAGAAATCGCAATGGAAAAAGCATAGGCCTCACTGAAATGGAACTCAAGAAATTGAGCGATCGCTGTGGGATTTGTGGTTAATTTCAGCATAAGGAATGGACCCAAAGTCACCAAAAGGAAATTGCTGTAGCAGCATGAAAGGAAAAAATGTCAAATCCACGTACCGGCAATGCGTCCTTGAGAGAGTTTCGACCATGGTATCCGCAGAAAAACCGGGGGGATGTAAGGGTAGGAAAGTGAACGACTTACGCGCCGGAATAATGCGAAGGCAGGTCAATAAAAAAGAACAAGTTCACGTGGGTGGGCCACCGACCCCGCAAGGGAAGAACCGCATGGTAGTTAGGGCTTGTAAGTTAAACGACCAGACAAAAAACCACGCCTTTTCGTGCGTGAAATAAAAGGACTTTCCTATTATTGAAAAGGAATGATTAAACCAAACAACCAACGCCTAGGAGACCAGGGGAGGAACACGTAACGGGACTCAAGAACCAGGATCCGGACGGAAGTAGGGAAAAAATATTCAGGAGGGAACAGGGGAACCCGACAAGCACTGTCCCACTGCCTCTGTAGAGAACGAAAAGCGAAGGGAAATCGTTTCGATGGTTGGAGGTCAAAATCATTATTCTATTTAGTGACAAGCTGGATCAAATGAAGCGACAAACCAAAGAAAAAAGTGGGCCAATAGATTTAAAAAATCTTGCCTCGCTCATGGAACCATCTCATGCGGCCGCTGTTCTCGATCAGGATTCAGTATTTATTCCAGCCAGCATAATTATGGGGGGAGGTTGGACCACCAAGAAATTGAGTAGAAGTGACCTTCTGAGCGATCAACGGGAGATCAAAGGAGGGGCCCGGGAAGCCAATTCCCTAGAAGTATTAATAAAAGAAAACGGGGAAATTTTTGACAAGGGGGGAGGTCAAAAGTAAGCGTGCAGGTCAATTGGAAAAGTGGAATCAAGCCGCTTTCTAGGATTCTGGTGGGCTCCAATCGCGCCGAGTAGGTCACATGAACTCTGGTACATGTCACCGTAACATAGAAGTTGGGAAGGGCTCTGGGAGCACTAGGGACAGACAGCCCAAAGTGGGGGAATTCGGTATTTCCGGTTAAAATAGGACAGATGATAGTAAGAGTAGTAACGGTAAAGTGGAAATCTACTTATCAACGGCCATTGTGACTGTACGGGGAAATCAGGAATGGGGTTCTTCAAAATAAATAGTTACAAAATGAACATCTGGACTCGGACAATTTTTTTCTCAGGTCTTATGCCGGTAATGAGGGGATGATCGAGGGATACGCATGGGAAGGACATCATGATCATTCACCGCATGCTGCAGAAATTCCCGTGAGATACAGGGGGAATTCCGTGAAACCAAGAAAGTCAGTTTTAATTGGGACGAAAAGAAAGGGGCTTCAAGTGTTTTCTGATGATTTTAGTGGGGCATCAAAAATGTAGGATATCTTAATCCGACGGCCATTGGAAAGATAACTACCCGAGGCTTCAACTCATCAAAGAAGGGATGGATGAAACTTCTAAGTGCAAAAACCATTTTGGTAGGCAAACTTTTTGGCACATACTGACATCAACCTTCGATGGCACTACTTGTTTGCCTGTTTAAGGAAGGGGATTGCGCTAGAGGGCATGGATTGCTACGACGTCTATTGAAAGTTTTCCCTCAATTACATCAACGCAGGCTCCTCCTCGATCACTGGGGCAGCAAATCATTTGATTTGTGGTGGGGGGGGGCACGGTAAAGTGGTTCTAGCATTAAGTAAAATTGGGAACCAAGTCTTCTGTCCATAGTCCTCATGGCTCGTAGAACGACCGGGGAGTGGGTTGAGACTTTTCAGGTCAATGGTGTTGAGGAAGGGGGGAGATAACAAGGAGACGTGAAGACCAAAAAACATATGGAAACACAGAGGATAATCGGTGCGTCGGGGGGAGAGACTAGGGGTTTAAACTGAGTTTGTCTGGCTAAAAAACAAAGGTAGTGGGGAGGCGGAAAATTCAAAGTTAGATTTGAAAATAAATGGCGAGGGGGAACCACATCAATGGAAACTACGGATTATGCTGTTGCTTGGGGTGGGCGGTATTAAACTATTGGTGAGCCGTTCGGTCGGGCTGGTAAAGTGACCTTCATCACAATATCATAAGAAGGAAAAAATAGAAAGGACGAAGATTTTGGGAAGGGATTAAGGCTCAAGAGGGGATTTTGGGACGATGACTGACATTGCTTGTACGCCGAACCTTTTTTTTTGGTGGGTGCTCCGAAAGGTCGCCCCCAGTCCGAGAGGGGGGGGTGCAGTAGCAATGTCAAAACCGGGAAATGGGAGACAGTGGACTGGAAAAAACTTTGCTCTTCGCATCAATCAGATATTATAAAAAAGGGCGGTTACCCTAGGTTTACCGAAGAGTCGACTTCTTTGATGTCCTTTAAAATGAAGTCTGGGGTCCAAAGAGGCAGGAACATGTTAAACTAAGAGTTTATTTTGTGTGGGATTTGCTTGTTCAGAGGGGGGGAGGGAGAAAGGAGTTTTTACTAATGGGGAATGGAAAACATAGCGGGCTCGGTCAGGGGGCGAAGGAAAGGGGAACATGACTCATCAAGAAGCCATTATCCAGGAACCCTAGGTGGTACCTAACAGGGGACCTTAAGGAATAGAACTTTATTAAAAATTGTTTTAAGGGGGGATACAAGTACGCGGCTAATAGTCGGCAAGGCCGAATGATCTCGCGGGGCAACAGGGAGGTACTTTATCCAAGTGTTCTCCAGGGGCTTCCGCAGCGTGCCTCAGGATTGAATAGGGGGAGGAATGGGGGGGTACAGTGGGAGAGGGAGGGGGGGGGCGGAGGGAGGGGGGGTAGGGAGAGGGGTGTGTTGGGGTGTGGAGGATAGGGGAGTCGATCGGAGGGGGGTGAGGGTCAAAGACGTGGCGTCTGGGAGGGGGGGGGTGTTCTGTTCTCGTCTCAAGACGGCCTGCCCGCTCCCGTAGGACTTGTATTAACCTTGCGGTTAGGGGGTGTCTCTCCTTCTCTCCGGGTACGAGGGTGCCTGGGTTCTGAGGGGGTGCGGGTTAGGGGGTGAGTGTGTACGAGGCATCTGGGGAAGGGGGGGCTGACTATCGTTGGACATGGGAGTTGGGTGAGCCATTCGGGGTATTGGAGCCTCGGTTTGTCAACCCTTGAGGGGGTCGTCCTTTGGTTTTTTGAGTCATCTGCTGCGAACCCGGTCGGTGTCGGAGGCGGGAGTCCCTGGTTGTCCTAAATCGGGGTCGGGAGTCTCGGGTGGTATCTTCCTTCCCGATCTTGTTGTGGTTTCGAACGGTATCGTGGGGGTGGCTCGCTGGTGTCTTCGCTGTTGGAGGTGACGTTTGTCTTGTCGATTGGATCCTTCCCTGTGGATCTTCTCTGGGGCAGTTAGTCAGAACGCTGTGGCGCAGGGGTTGTAGCCGCCTTGTTTATTCGGCCGGAGGAGGGGGTCTTGCCCAAGTTACTTTCGTCTCGCGTTCTACCAACTATTTTCACTTCCCCTCCTTCTTGTCGCCATATCTTAGTAATTTCGGCGACCCCGTTGGACCCTGCGATGGATCCTGGTGGCCGATGACCGGGGTTCTCTTATTAACCCCTGAGATATGGTTTCCCTTCATAAGCTGAAGATCGCCTAGTTCTGTCCCCTCGCGTCTATGGTGTTCGCCCGGTCGTAGATCCTGGGGGTCCTTCTTCATTTCCGTGGAGGAATGCCTCAAAAATGGGAAAGAAAAACCAAGGGGAAGACCATTGCCTTGGCCATTTCCTAACGGGGGCACAAGTCGGCAGAAATTGTTTGAGAAGACGTTCAGCACCAAAAATTTAACTTTCTACGGAGTTAGCCGAGGCAAAATAAGTAGGGAGGCCTAATTGGATGAAGACAAAAAATAGTATCAGACGGGCGATGCGTTGAAAGATTAGTATGTGGGGGAGGGTTCAAAACTAAGAAAACACGCGTTTAAAAGGTTAAGAAAAGAAACGAAAAGATCCGTATTTAAATTGGCATGTTTGCACTTTCTAGGGATTTTCAATCCTAAATGGAGACATGAAGTTCTCATCAAACAAACTGGTTCAATGTTGTGGGGGGGGTTAGCAGGACAACAGTTTAAAACTATCGGCAATCGATCGAATAAGGGGGTGGTGGAAATAGTTTGGGGGAGACTATCAGGAGGGAGGGTACCCTTCTAAAAAAAAAACAAGGAAAAAAACTTATACAAAACAATCGTTTCGGGGAAGGTCAAGAGACAAAAGTGGTGCAATTGGGAATCCTATAAACAAAACAAAGGGTGAGAACCAAACATAGCATAATTGAGATTCGGAAAATTTGTATCCTTCCTGGAGGTTGATGTATTAATGATTTCATTAACATCTCATTAAATACTCAACTAAGAGGGCATCAGCTGTCAAAGAATGAGCTAGCTGGAACATGCCGAGGGATGAGGTTGTATTCAAAAAAAAGGGGGGGGGGGAGGAAAAAAAAAGAATGGTTGGGACACTGATCAGGGTTTCCTTAGAGGGAAAAAAAAAAAAAAAAAAAAATTGGGGAGGTCCTAGATGAGTTATTCTGAGAAAAACTAGGTAATAACCGGAGTATAAATTGTTAGGTAAAAAAGACACGCAGAAAAGAAATGACTATGGCAGGTTGAAAAAGAAAAAAAATACGGGGACGGCTTTTTGCAGGCTTCAGTCTCATGGGTGGGGGGGGGGCGGAAAGGTTTCTTTTCTATTTCTGGCCATGATGGCTGATTTCGGGTCAAGTGGGAAGGGGAGGTACTAAAAATTAAACGCCTGCTCATTGAATCACAACCCGGATCTTAAAAGTAGTGCAGGGTGGACCGTGATGAAGCCTAACCGGAAATCAAGGGGAGGTAAGGAGGACACTGCCAAAAGCAGGTTACTCTTCGTTACAGATAAGAGAAGGCCTTACGGGGGGGAGGGGAGGGGGGATCTTTCTCGTCTCTTATTTAAATATTAGAGGGGTCGGGTTCTGGGTTAGCTATTTGAAGGGTAGATCGGCCTTGGACCCTAGCATAAGGGAAATAGGAGTTAAAGGGGTTATTTGACGCCCGCTGAGGTTTCAATCCGAAGGGGGGCTTGGTAAAGAGGTTGGAAAGGATCCCCGTATCTTACTGCTGTCCGGGGGGATGCACGGGGTTCCAATTTACGGCGACGCCAATGAAGGTTAAAAAGGAGAATGAGTCGGCGACTTCATCAATATTAACAGCTAAAGGGGAGTCAAGGGACTCTTATGACACGCTGTTGAAGGGTTGCCCACCGAATAGTGTGCGGAAACGGGGGCCGTTTGCGGAAACTGGACAGACATCCGAAGACATATCTAAAGATAAACTAGTGCTGGGTCTGGGGGATCGCCCAAGCTGCTATGGATTCAGGGCGGTTGGGGCCCCTGAAACGGAGGGAAATTTTAAAGTATATACTCGACTTTCCATTACGAAGTGTTCGAGTCTTTTATCCCACAGTCGGGAAGGGGGGGTTGGTCCGAAGGACTGGAAAAAGAATCGCCAGTACATTGTATGCACGCAAGACCCGCGCTTTGAAGTGTCACTACACCTGGACACGACCCTGAGGGGGCAGCAAAATTATTGGGGGCGGGGGCGGGGTGGCAAATTAAACCAAGGAAAGGGGGGGACTTGTTTTGAAAAGGAGGAAGTGGGAGGCGGTCCGTCGCGAGGACACTGAATAGAGTTTTGAGGAGGGATAAAATGTGGGGCTGGAAGGGAAAATCAGAGAACCCACGTATCTTTTAGTTAACATCAGGGAATAGTAATGGTAAAACCATTGTTCCTGGTTATTGGGGGGTGGACATGTTAGGAATTATGTGTTGAGGAGTATCGGGGGGGGAGGGGGGAGGGGGGAGGGGGAGGGGAGTGGAGAATGGGTGGTATGGAGGAAGGTGGAAGCTGGGGGAGAGGTTGGGGGGATGAGCCCTTTCAAGCCACGATAAACAATTTCCAAGAATTGCATTATAGAGGCTGCAATTTACCAGAGATTTCAAGTTGGGTCAATTTCCGTTATCCTTCTGCAGAGCAGCTGGGTCCAGATGAGGAGATTATACAAACTCAAAGGAAACAGTAGATCCAGGAATTTAGTCCGAGTTCGGTACTCAAAATTTAGGCGGGAAACAGTGGTTCACGGACGGACGTTTGATTTGGTTGTGGGGAACAAGGTTCGGAAGTATTTGCTTCTGTAATCGTGGAAAAACGACTGGGTAACAAACTCTTGGGCTGGTGGGCCAAACAGCGTGGGCAGATCCGCTAAGCGAAAAAGCTTTAGGAGACGGACGGATGGAGAAAAGGGGGCCTGGAGGACAAGAGTTGCCGCAAGAAGATGTGAAGTTAACTTGCGACAACAACACGTGGAAAATCGACGACAAGAAAAAAAATGCTTTGGACTGTCACACAGATCCGAGAAATTGGAAAGTAGTTGCTCTTTATGGGACGCGGGGCAATTCCGCAATCCACCTCTTCAGTTTTATGAAAGGACGGGAACCGGGGTAAATCTAATATGGACTGAGAAATAACGCGATGTAGGAATCATGACTTGCGGTGACCATACAAAAGAAAAAGGGAACAGGCATTCGCTTGCGATGCTAGGTGCGATGCTGAGCAAAGCGTGGGCACGATTGCGGTTGGGGAAGTCGGAAACCGTCGTCGGGAAGCAATATTAAGGGAAACGGCAACGACGCTATCGCCTAATACGGAATCCGCGGTGATTACTCAGGTGATGCTTCTGTGGCTCCAAGAGAATTTTGATTTTGGGGATTGGCATCACACCATGGAGGTAACCATGTTCGAAGGAAGTTCGGTGTAATGGAGGAACAGAGCCGAAGTCTGAAGGAGCGGGAACGGACAAACGAAGAAAAGCATGAATGGGGGGGGTTACGGAGCCTCGCGCGCAAGACAACAATAACGGAGATTTTCTGGATGCCTTTAACTCGAAAAAGTGGGTCTCTCAGTACGAGGTAGATGGAACTAGGTGGGAAAGGGAAAACGTTGTGGAGTCAAAGTATAAAAAAAAAAAGTCTCCTAGGAAACCACTCGTCTGGAGGACTCTAACATTAACCAGAGCAGCGCGATGGCTCCCGGTGGGGGGGATTGAACTCGGAACGACAGCGCAGCCCGGATTCGGGGTAGGGGGAATATGAAACACACTATCCGAATGTTCCCACCGTGGCCGGAACTGGGGGTCCCTTAACCTACAACTCTCCCTCATTGAGAGGCGCTGAGCGGCACAAATGCATGAGGACGACGAAAGGGAAACGGGAACTTTTACAGGGGAATGACTCTCAACACAAAAAAGGGGGGGATAAAAGGGGGAAAATAGTCCCTTTTAATAATTAGTCTTTTTAGTCAAGGGTAAATTGCACGGGTGGTTCCCGAAAAGGAGGGGGGCCGCAAAAATCCGGATCTGTGACGGTTGGATTCCACACGAGGCCGGAACCACGTTTGTGAACGAGTGAAGGTTCTGGGGGGGGGGGGGGATGATCAGAGGAAGAAATTATCCTGCAAGGGAGAGTCACTGGTTCCTTCGGGTCGCGTTTCAATCAAAACGATCCTAGCGAGAGGACGAGTCGTTTTCATGTTCGAGTTAGGGGTGTTCGAATCATGTTGGAGGGGGGGCAACTGTCTCAGGGGGAAAGCACCAATTTTCACTCAAAAGCTGTGTTCTTTCCCACTACTTGAGGAAAGAAAACCTTGCAACAGTCATTGACTTAGGCACCATGGGTGCCAAAGCCCTTCTCAAAATGTCGAAACGAATGTATTTTCGAGGGCGAGGCTACGTCAAAACAGGACCTGAGGGGAGGAGGTGTCACGAAATACTCTAAGGGCCGGGGCGGGCGAGAGGGCTTTCTCCAGGGCACGGGGAGGGGAAGGGAGCCCTGGGTGGTAAAATGGGAGTGGGGACGTACCTGTTTTGATTGGTCCCAGCAGAATTACCTCAGGGGAAGGAAAGAATCCAAGGAGGAGGGGACGAGGGGATCTCTTAGGTGGCGGGGATGGCTCGCAAGCATAATCTTGCCGAGGACCGATCAACGCAATAACCACAAAGACGCGAAAGGGAAACAGAGTTCGACTCCGAGCCCCGCCTTAGGTGGGAAGGGGAGAACGAGCATGAATTTCATAAATCACCTGCGACGTGTCTCGGGGTTAAGACCCGAATGTCGGCGATTAACCCGGGGGCCCCGCCTAAAAAAAGGCCCCAGTTGTGTCGGTGCGCTGCCTCAGGGGGGAATCACTCGACGAAAATTCAAGATATTTTGCAACGCCATATGGGGACAAGAGCAGTTTGTGGACCCGAGTGGTGTCGAAAGGGAAAAGAAATAGTTCTGCGCCAGGCACAGAGGGACAGAGGCCAGGAACGGCAAAAACAAAAAACCCGCAGGAAAAAAGTTTTGTCGCCGGGACCGTCTCCCTTTTTGGAACCACCGACGAAAGAGGGTGGTGCCAAAATTGGGGGAAGGATTGACAAAAAAGAGCAAAAGCAAGTCCAGAAATCTTTCCCATAAGACAATCAAAAGAACGGAGGGGGAGGGGGGGGGAAGAATGAGGGGGGGGGGAGGGAAGGTGGGTCGTGTAGAGGGGGGTAGGAGGGAGGAACTGCGGAAAGGGGAGGAGGGGGGAGAAGAAAGGGGTGGAGTGGTAGGGAGAGGGGGTTGGGGAGATGGAGTGGGTGGGGGAGGAGGAGGGGGGGGGAGGAGTGGGAGGTATTCCCTTCTGAACCCCGGTGAGCTACAGAACGAGTCAAAGCTCAGTAGGGACCAGAAAGCTCTGATCTCCCAGGAGTATTGGTGGTATCAGATCATTCGGGGGGGAGACTCGACTATAACGGAAACATTGAAATCAGCACGAGCTGTCAAATTGCACCTCGTAGGTCCCGGACAAATGCGCCGATTTTCTTCTAGGAGGGATTTGGATGTCGCAAAGAAAACGAAACCCCAAAGACAAAAAAAAGGAAAATTGGAAATCAGCATGCCATTTTGTGAGAAGAGGCATCCTCGGCGATGTCGACACCATGTTAGCAGAAACGAGAGGTAAGGGGTGGAATCATCCTGAACTCAAGGGACTCGAAATTCTCAAAAAACAATTCACTTCCCTCAAAAATTCTCAACGGGTACAAAAGGGGTCCCACATCAAAATTGACGGCCCTCATTGGGGGAGTATGTTTACGTGACCATAACCGCACCGGGTCAAGGGCGGAATCAATGACTAATTATTGAATTCAGGAAAAAAAACATTTTGAGTTGACCCGAACCGAAAGGTTTCTCAAGGGTAAGGATGGGGGATCTTGAAAGGGAGTCGGTCAAGGGGTGAAAGGACCTAGGGGAAGCCAGAACTGGCTACAAAGCTCATCATAATGATTTTTTGTAAAGATCATGCTCGTTTCATTTACAGCTGGGGAGCCACGGGAAAACCAAAAAGCCGACCACCGGAAGATGGTGAAAAAAGTGAGAGAACTCGCCGGTCCTCTCAAGACGTGGGTTCATGATGGGGATACATCTGCTTCGGATTAGTCCCAGCTCAGAATTTGAACAGTCATTCCTTTTATTCTCCAGGAAAAATAGGGAAAAGAGGTCGCACAAAATTCCTTGCAACTATCCGCAATCAACCTGGGGCGCCTTGAGAAGAAAAATAGAAAGGGACTTGGGTCTGAGAAAAAAGGCTCAGCGTTCGCCTCTTTCTTAAGTGGAGGTCGGGGGGGTAACCATCTCCATAAGAGTTGGAAATAACATAGATCCCTGCAGACCTACCCATAGAGCCGTTTGCGGACCTATCAAGAGAAAGAGGAAAATCGAAGACAATTTCATTCTAGTCTTAAACATTCACATCGGTAATAGGTAAGATAGGTCCGCGTTGGGTGAATGCAGCCGTCCATATACAAAAGGACCCGTGGTTATCCGAGGCTTCATAAAATCGCAAAACAACGGATTTCACGGGGATGTGTTGCTGGCATTGCTGATGGATGAGCGACGGAAATACGGTTAGGGGCTGAAGAAAAGCAAAATCTTTCCACCGCCAAGCACAACTACAGTGAAGTGAGAATGGATCAGGAAAACAGCCTAAATGGTTATTTTATCCAAGACGGCCAACCAAAGTTGAGTTTTCAGCGGGGTCTTGGGAACAAAATGAGGCCTCTCAGGGAAAAATCCACTTCCTCTAGAAATAAAACGTACGGAACGCAAGAGATGATGCAAGTGTCCCAAAAATTTTGAGGCACCCGGTTGGGGAACGACTGACCAGCACTCACATTGGCTGGAAGTCAATGTGAAAATGCGCTAGGGACGTTGTCATGATTTACGGAGAGGTTATTGTGATAGAGCGAACTCGCGAGGACGGCGATCGAATGAGAAAAAGCAATATTGATGTGTTGTTGGGTCCGGGGGGGGTCTAAAAGTTTGCCTTGCCTTCTTCAGAAAGGACTCGTCCATGTCAGAAACCGGGGGGGTTGTCCTAATGTTTTTGTGTGTTAGAAAGAAAGAGGAAAAAAAAAAAAAACAAAAAAAAAAAAAAAAAAAAAAAAAAAAAAAAAAAAAAAAAAAAAAAAAAAAAAAAAAAAAAAAAAAAAAAAAAAAAAAAGAAAAAATCCATTCTAGCCCCACAAAACTAGTGGGAAAACCTATCGACGGGATTCGAGCGGGGGGGTTGGAAACCGAGTTGCATAACAAACAAAGGAAATCATGGTTTGGTGGCTTGCTCCGACTGTAGCGAGTAGATAAATAGGAAGGACGGTTACACTCAGGTGCTTGTTAGGTGGGGGGGAAAGGATATAGGGTTGTCAAGGGCTTCCTATCGGGTTGGAACCTACAAAATACATAATCATGAAATAAGAAAAGAAGGAGCTCCCTATGGGGGGGGAGGGACAAAGGAGGCGGAAAGAATGTTGGATTGTGCACGAGATGATAAGGGGCGGGGAAAAAGGGAAATTTTTGGGTTGTGGGGGGGGGGCTCCGAACTCCACACATTTGACCGCAGAGGGGTCCATTAAGGGGTAAAGGCAACCGGAAGTTGGAAGTGGGAAAATGGGGGTCAAGGGGCGCTGTTCATATACTGGAGGGGGGAAGGATTTTTTAATACATAGTCGATCTGACTGTGAGTCCTTTTAAAGTATGTGGGTGGAATAAGAAAGTTCAGGGGGAGATAATAATTTATTTTAATTTGGTGTGGGGACTTTGGGGGGGAAAGGACGGATGTTTGGGAGAAAGGTAAATATTGAAAAAATAGTATCTGAGACGGGACAGGAGAGACGAAAAGGACAGGGCAACATTGAAGAAGGAGATCTACGCGTCTGATCCATTAAAACAAGATTTCCTCAGTCTAAAGGGGGGACGGCGCCTTGTATGTTAAGGGGGGGTTCAAAGGTGATAAAAAAAAGGGATAGACAGGTGCTAAATCAGGGGAGGGCTATCTCAGCTTATTTCAAAGAAAAGCAACCAGCAGTTTCGAGATCCTATC
>Ga0179591_1331115_pt1 | contig 12986 bp, 10 predicted proteins | sample CZOMad2_1_08_16f_FD_182891 | JGI IMG/M metagenome (GOLD analysis project Ga0179591, IMG submission 182891) | Vadose zone soil fungal communities from Angelo Coast Range Reserve, California, USA - CZOMad2_1_08_16fungal (PacBio error correction) | ecosystem: Environmental > Terrestrial > Soil >...
AACAAATTATTGCAGGGACGTGCGGGGGAGGGAAGTGGCGAACAATCTTCGACAGACACGCAAAAAAAAGAAAGATTTCGGGGCAGTAGAGTTATGGGAAACTACGATACCGTCCAAAACGGAAAACTAAGGAGAAAATCTTTATGTCAAGAAAATATGACGATGACTAGCATCGTCGCAAGGAGCTAATAGGGATACCGTGCAAAGGATGGGGGCGCATCGGGGTCTCATTGGACGCAAGATAGGTGTTATTTTTATAAAAACTCACTCCTCAGAAAAAAAGAATTAAAGGAACACGCAAAGGCTGGAATGCGTTCCCCGAGAAAGTACTCAAGACAGAAAAAAACCTTCACAGGAACCCAAAGAAGCATCGACAAGCAGAGGGGAACTTCCAATAAAAACGTTCAATTCTATGCCCTGGACAAGGGCGGCCACGGTTACGGGTGTTAGGGAAAAAAGGGAGGGAGACATTCAGAATACGTGGTGTAAGCGAGAAAAAAACAATGGGAAAGCAAAGAAGGGAGTCACGCAAAAAATAATTCTATCACTATTCAAAAGGGTGGCAAGGGCTTCAACAGCCCCCTCGACGGGGGAAGCGAAGGAGATAAAATTGGGTACGATGAAACAAAGCCCTTTGGGGGACTCGCTAAAAAAATGGGAGACTGCAAAACTTGAAAATACCTCATCGGAGGGTAGCAAACTGTGAGTCGATGATTAAAGATGGGATACGAAGCATCTACCACTAATTAAGGAAATAAATTAGCCTCTCTTCAATGGATGGAATAAGGAGGTTTGTCCTAGGTGAGTCGGGCCTCTTCAGTGTGATCCGTCCGTTACCTGTTTTTTATGCCATGTTTAGGGGAAGACCAATACGAGTACATAAGTGTGACTACATAATGTAGGGGGAAGCCCCGTCGCAATGGGACGCTATTTTTACAGCGTGCAAGCAGTGGTTATTCATGGTACACACCCGCCCTGTATCGGGGTGGTTCCCCAAAAGGGGGGAATAGGGGATACGTTACCGACACAAAATTCTAAAAAATAATATCACAATTAATGCCTTGAAACTCAAAGATGGGGCACCAATTGTCGGCGTGTTACGAAATTGCTGTTCTCACTCGACCATGTAGAGGGAAGAAGAATCGGCCAGTCCCCTTTTTTTTTAAACTTAGAGAGTGATCAGCAAAAGACCGGTGCAGGAACAGATCTCGAAAAAACGACTTACAAGAAAAAAAATGACCGCAAGACCGGTCATAAACCTTCCTTAGGTAAGTGGGAAGTATCTGTCTCTGAGTTCATAACCTGGGAAGGACGTCTAAGTCACCGGACTTCTTTCAGAAGGAGAGTATGTTGTTGCCGGGACCCGCATCACGATAGGGAGGACGACTCAACTTGGCTGGTACGCATCCAAAGGCTTTTATGTCGAAAAAACAGTTTAGGCATAACTATTACAAGGGAATTCTTCACATAGACCATCTATTGGGAGCGGCCTTCAGGTCCGGGGAGCAAAAGAGCTGATTGATGGAGGGAAAAAAGCTGAGATTAAAACTAGTTAGGGGCGTGAGCATTGCAAGCGTTTCAAGGTTGAACTGCCCAGACCTACCTCTAGAAGGCAGGGGGGACCTTAACCTATTCCTGATTAGTAGAAACTTAGATGGTGAGACCAACAACGCGGAAAGTGGGTAAAGAGTCGTCAGATTTGAAATCTTGTAGAAAAGACTTTGGGAAGGGCACTCGGCAACATGCTTACAAAATCAAGAGGCGATACCTAAAGGTTAAGTAGATGCTCCTTGGAAAACGGGTTCACCGTCCTGGTTTTTGATTGTTGTTAATTTAAAGTTCCGGTCTTCGCGTCCCACCCACGAGGAGGAAACCTCCATTGGTATCAGAGGGTCCTATTGGAGGATGACGTGGAGGGGGGGTATCTGGAACTCCTCTGTCCGGCGGGTCCTACGCTATGAGATGCACCATATCGTGGTCAAGGTTTTGTGGGGAAAATGAAAAGTCCCTCGAAGACGGGGGGGAAAACGGACACGGAACAAAATTCTGAGAAGTCCCGGAATATAAATATAAAGGGAGGGAATCCTCGATTGCCGGAGGGCTTGGAAGAGGTGAAAAGCTAAAAAACCACGGAACAGTCGCCGGACTGAAAACGCTGAGCTTTGAAATTGCCTGGTGAACGAATAAGGTGTATTGTAATCTTGACTTTTTGGCGTTCGGGGACAGGTGCCTTGGAGTGTAAACGAGGGAGAGCGCAGAGACCCTCGGTCCGTAAAAAAAGAAGAAAGATTCCCAGGGTGATACGGATGGGACAGAGATCCCGGAAACATACTAGACGAATCGAACAATTTATAAGAAAGGGGTGAAAAGGAATCATCCTCTCTCCAAAAAAAAAAAGAGGGGAAGCTTTATTGAAGGGAAGCTCGAAAAATGATAGGAGTAAATTGGGCGATGCTGCAGATTTCCTCGCGGGGGGAGCGAATATCAGAAGAAAAAGAGAAGGGCAAAAACTGCTCTGGGAGTAGCTAATCGGTTCAGGGAGGGGACGGTTCAGAGTGAAACTAAAAGCACCGTTAACCTCAAAATGAAATTAAGACCGGTTCCACTTAGCTCCTCTCATTTGAGCCTTCCTAAGTTTTCCCTTGGGAACCAAATTAAGGTCTGTCAATAATCCGCGAAGCGAAAGTCTGCGGCTCTGATAATTCAGAGATCAGAACATGTTGGGGGGTAGGTGCCGTTTACAAAACCGAGCTTCGTCAATGGAAGGTGACACAACCGAGAAAAAAGGAGCTGAAGCGTAGGATGGTCAGGGAGGATGAAGAAATAATCTTCGTTTTGGCCAATCGCAGGGGGGGCAGTTGGGGTGCGCGGGCTGTCCGGACCAGGCCCTGAAAAAAAACTAAACGACTCGGTGCAGGAACTCGCTATAGGTTCTCAAAACTGGCCTAAGTGAACGCGTACCTCGTGCGGATAACCCTCAGCATCGATCCATAACTTTGCGGATACTCCGGGGCAAGGGTGTCCTTGGCGAGGGGGGGCTCAGGTAAACCAATGGAAAGAAGGGGTACTTAAAAATGTGCAGGCCGGAACTAAAACAAGAGGGAATCGGGGGAAGGGTAACTGTACAACAAAGGGGGTAGGATGGACCGTGGTACATGGCTTCAGGCAAATTTCCTCAAAAAAACGGAAAGTCAGATCTTTCGACAATCTTCCCAATGCTCTACTCATAACTGAGTAGGTCTGTGACTGGTCACCCGTGTAGGCTTTGATGTTGGGGTTGTCAAAAAGAAAGTTGTGGATACAAATAGTCAGGCGGCCAAATCGGATCAGGGTTGCCGGTCTCAGCTTTGTCCCACGAGCCAGTCACCGGGTAGGTTTCCGCTTTCTCCATTCAGGACACCGAACCATTTCAGATATCAAGGAACGGGTATTCTCACAAAACCGGAACGTCATGTGGGAAGCGGGAAACTGGGCCGGGGGTAGCTGGATCTCCATCGATGAGGTAAAAGGGGAGGGGTGGGGGGGTGTTGTGCGGGGGTGCGTGGCATTGTGTGGGGGACCAAAAAGTTGGGCCCCTAACGTCAGAAGGGAACCACTGTGGACAAACTAGGATTCAAAGGCATGGGAGAGTGAAAATTCGGTCATTGGAACGTCCACTAAAGGGGGGGGTTATCGGTCGAAACATTATTGCACTTCACGGGATTGGTTACGGCGGAGAGTCGACTGTAGGTACGGAAATTCCATCTAAAAGCGGGGGTGGTCACATAACAAGTCTGGACCGAAAGTTAAAAAACCAAAAGGGGGATCGCTTGCCCCCAGCTCCTTCCCATGGCGATACTTGGTCGGCCCCTCCAACGGGATAGTCGCGGCGTTCAACCTTATAAAGAAATTGTGGCACAGGGACGATACCAAGCTGCCGCAGTCCTTGCAAAGAAAGGACAACGCCCGGAGAGAGAACAAGACTGAGAAAAACTGGGTCTTGAATTCTCAGGTAGCCCTATTGGACCTGATAAACCGAACGACAGGTGAGTCACCGGAAGTGGGGACAGCAGAGGGGTATTGGCAAATGCTCCGCAGGGGGGGGGACAAAAATGTCGCGCGTCAAAGGCTTTGCGTTCTCTCCAAACCGGTTCTCTGCGTTGTACTGAGGAGTTTATTGGATAATCAAGCCCAAAAAGGGGTCGTCACTTAGGCAGTGGCTAAGGTTGGTCCGTCGGATACACGTTCCACGAGGAGATCTCGGCAATCAAGAAGGGGGGGAGCCAAATGGGGTCAAGATTCCCAGGTAGGCATAGAAACATGAGCCCGCAACGGGGGAATTGTTAAGATAGAAACGGCGGAAGGAATTGGGTTTAACCTTACAGTGATTTTGATCCTGGAGGACAGAATCATAGGTTAATCACCTTCAGAAAGGGTTATTTGAATCGTTCGTACGGTGGGTTAAAATGCTTGCGGGCTCAATTAAAGATTGCGGGCAAGGGAAATAGGAGTGTAAGCAAAGGGAGCGGGAGCACTGGGTCGGAATGATGGCAGTAGATATGGTAATGGGGAGAAATAAGCAATCCGTACTTAGAGCAGTCATCGTTTTGGGGTGTTTTGGGGTAAGGGATGGGTCAGGGACGTCCGTTGGCAAAATGGCAGGAAGGGAAAAGTTTTCGGCGGGGACTAATGAAATAGTCATCTAGACTAGTTTTTGACCGTCTCCGGCAATGTTCGCAGTACCACCAGGCTCGTAGAAAGGGAACGGGGGGTGGTTGAATAGAAGAAGTAAAAGCGGCCATACTGAAGAAAAAAAAAGAATTGGCTTGGAGGCCGGGAAGGGCGCAGCCGTCGACGAATCACGACGTGCGAAGAGAAGTCCGTCAAAGGGTAGGGGAGTATCAGGGGGGTTCTTGGTCACCATTGGGAGAGGGTAATTAAAAGGAAGGAACGGAATTTTTAGAACAGCCCAAGGCGAAATTACTTCTCGTAATCTCCCTTTGGGTTCGTCCAAAAACCGTGGTAAGGGCAAGACTCACAACAAGTAGGGACTGCCGAAAGATGTTGACCACAGTGGGGTCCTAAAAAACTGATATAAGGAAGAAAACAGCTTGCTGAAACGGCTGAGGGTACCGCTAATGGCTTCCCAAGGGAAAATAAAGAAACAACATCTTTCTTCCTAACAAAGGAGTCTAAAAGAGCGCTAAATGCAGAGTAGCAGAGAATTCCCGAAATCCTGACGAATCAACCTGTGAGTTGGTTCCTAGGAGGAAGGATGGACGCGGACAGGGACTTATATACGAACCACCATGAGAGATAAAAGATAAGGGTTGCCACGAGAACCAGCACGGAATTTCTGTACAATCCGAGTACTCACCAAGCAGCGCTTCTAGGACCAGAGGGAGTGGCAGGAAGAGTCCCTTCAATAAAGGACGGGGGGAATAAACCGAAGACTATCTTATATGTTCTAGAGTTAAAGGTGGAAAAATTCCAATCGTCACGACACTATTGAAACTTACTATCTCTCTGGTGAATAACGAATTAAGACACGCAAGGAGAACAGAACTTCTCCATTCCAGAACAAATTCAGTTTGAAGCCCGTCCCGCGGAACGCTAAACGCAAACAGAACCCTTGGAAATGTCTCTAAAAAAAGGAGTCTGCCTCATATCCTTACAAGTAGGGGAAGACAAAAAGTTCAGAACATAATAATATTCAAAACCGTATAAAAAGAGAATAGTCCTTATGTGAATAACAACAATTCACTTCTGGTAGCTGGAAGGGGACGGGGACCACTGGTTCCTTTAAGGTTCAAGACAACTATTTCCTCCTCAGTCACTGGGGAAATCCCGCGATAGTACCTGTTCATCCAGGTAGGGAAACGAGATTTCTTCTCAATGCCGCATGTCGAGAAGGCGGAGGGGATGTGAAAGCAACCACTTTTAGAAAAGAAAGGGGATAAACTTGTCGATGAACAAAAGCCTGGCTCCTGCTAACTTAAGAAGGGGACTCTTTCCCGAGCAAATACACGACATCCAGGGTGGATCAAGTACGGAGCGGTTCTTGAACGAAGTAAAGACGCAGAACACGAAGAAAGGGGTCAAGACGATATTTAAGAGAGGACTAGGGTCACAATGGTGGTCGAAATAGCCCCGGTCAAGGGGCTTTTGAACTTCCTGGACAAAATTTGGTGTGAGGAGGTGCAATTGTCTTACCGGACCGCCGAGGTAAGGAGGGGTCGTCGTTTACTTAGGGGTGCATCACACTGTGCGCAATGGAATGAGCGGGGAACGCGAGAAACGGAAGTGTATGAAAGGCCACACCACCGGAGGGTAAACGAGTTTGAAGGCTGGAAGAAAAGTCCAAGCAATAAGGCCTGCAAAGAGTGGCAAATGACCAAATGGGCGAACAGAGATACGGGCGGCTTCGCCCTTTAAAGGGTCCCCGACCCCCCCCACCCCCAACCACCACAACACCCACACCACCCCCCCCACCCACACCAACACCCACCTACACTCTGAAAGAACGAAGAACGGTCCTTTAAAAACAGTTGGTGCGGATCAGGGAGGAGGAAACAAGAAAGGACGGAAAAGATAACGAAAAAACAAGCTGGAGGAGAGACCGGTCCAAGCCGGGGTTGGTAGGACCCAGAAGAGGAAGTGTGGTGGGTGCGATTTAAACGGACGGATTGGGTTGGGGGGGGTTTTTGGAAAGTACGATGGAAAGGGATGGTCAGAAAGCCGTTCCGTCTTATGAAAAACAGGGGGTTTCCACGCAACAGCTAAATCTTTCAGGGCAAAAGAAAGCGGGAATCACACTTAGTCCACAACAACTTTCACCAGAATCGGTCACTGTCAACCCACGGAAACTGAGTCTCCGAATAGGGAGAACAAGACCCTCTGATGCGGGGAAAGTGTGGTGGTCACAATCCGAAGGGTCTCCTGAGGTACACATCTCGTGCCCGGTTTGACTGACAAATCCCTATCCAGAGAAGGCCTGGGGGGATGGAACGACGATGCTGTAACTTCAGAGGCATATGGGGGTATTCCACAAAAGAAGCATGGAACTTGCATTCCTTCCCCTTCTTAAGGATAGGACGCTGTTTTAGCCTCCTCGGCCCTGCCACACGTAGTAGCATCCCTCCTTTGTGGGCGATTACGAGGCCCGGGTTGCTTGTCCCACTTGAGTGTGGAGTTCCATGCATCCGAGCGACAACCGCAAACTTCAGTGGAAATGTTAATTGACAATAGGAAATCCCCAATCCCAACTAGAACGCAAGCTTTTCAGTGTTGGGGGGGACGGAATCCCTAAAGCCAAGGTGGAAGGCATTACAAAAATTCGAGGACCGAAGGATCAAGAAGAAGAACGAACGGGATGGGCGGAGTGAAGATATTAACCGCATGCCTGGCGCACAGAAATCATGGAAAACAGCGCGGAGTGGAAACTAATCTCCGGGAAGGTTTAGGTCTCCTCTTGAAGTTGGAGTGTCGGGTTGAACAAGGGGAGGTTGAAGGAAGAGGACAATTTGCCAAACCTGAACTCGAGTCTACGTCCGGTAAGAACATGGGAGATAGATAGGAATATGAAGCAAACGAGACAGGCAATCGCCCAATTGTGTCCGAAAGACCGTCGGGGGGACCTGCGATAAGAGAGAGACAAACAAAGGAAGGGGAAAAAATGATCGAAAGGGACCGCTAAAAGGAGGGGGAAGTGGGAGAAGAAAAGTGAGGAGGTTTGCGAAGTACTACCAAGATCACCGGAAGAAAAGGAGTCTGGGGAGCAGAAAGAGGATGTCATGGGCAGGCGCGTGTAAAAATGACTGGCACAGAGAAAATCAAAAGTAAAAGAGAGACACACGGAAATTTCCAAGTTAACAATATAGGGGTTCCAAGGGGGAAAGGTCAAGGGGCGACGGCCGGTACAATGGAAAGTACACTCCTAGAATGAGTATTATTCAAGACGGGGGGGAGAATTCTGGGGATCAATCGAACATGGGTGGGGAAATCTTAAAGTCGGGTGGTAACACCTGGGGGAGTTCGATAAGGGCATTTGCGGAACGGGGAAAAGGGAAGTTATTCTCTCGGGAGTGTATGTTGTAAGGGAAATGATTAGCGTTTACACGGGGCAGGTTGTTCCGTTTTGTGTTATCGCGGGTAAGAGGAGCACTTTTCACGCAAACAAAATACTGTGTAACCCTTACCCCCGCAGATCTCGGTGATCGAGGCGGGTACCTTGTTTGACAGAGTTTGCAGTAAACAAAGCCATGAATGGGAAAAAGGCAGGACGCACATGGTTTCTGATGTTTTGGACATACTCTTCCGATTAAAAGAAGGGGTTTACTGAACCTAAGGGGCATCACATAACGCTGATCTGATCTATTTCGGTATAAGGATTGCAAAACTAACAAGTCGTCCGTAGCGTAGAAATATTTAAACTCACGGTCAAATCCAACCTTCCAACGAGATCATGAGAAGATACGAAGCTGGACATAAAGTTATAGTACGGTCGGTACCAAAAACCCTTTCTCGAGGGCTGTGAAGTTTTGGTTGATAACAGAAGTTGGGATATGAGTCTCCTCCAGATCGAAAGCTGTGGGAGAGGGCAAAAAAGGGTCCGAGAGATTGAAAGGAGGAGTCGACGGGACCGAAATAGTTTGGGGAAAAAGAAGACCTGAGAATTAATGAAAAAACTGGGAAACTTTCCGACATCCTGGAATGGAGAACCTGCGGAGTAAATGAGGTGATCTACCCCGATCTATCGTAATGTTTTGTGTTTCGTCGACGTCTAAGCATGGTCACACTGTCCAGCGTTTGAAACCCTCAAAGAGAAAAAAAACAAAACGGTCCCACGGGAGGCACATCTTAGCGGGCGAGTCATGGCGATTTAATCGAAAACTCATGAACGAAAACTCGGGGGTAGCGGGAACGCCAACATTCAGGGGGAAATTACGGTCAGAACTGCTGTACTTGGGCAAGGAGGCATGGAGGACGGCACTGGCCCCAGACCGAAAATCGGGTGGGTAAAACCACGAACCGCTGGTCAGGATTTGCCACGGGAAAAGACAATGAAAGGAGCGGGGCTGAGGTTCCAAAAAGTCACTGAAATAAAGAAAGTCTACCAGAACCCACGTTAGAAAAGAAAGGGCCTGTAAGTGTGGCCTTGTGCAACTGAATGAAAACATTTGTTGGGGGGCACGTAAGGAAACACATCGTACTGCTCGACGGTGAAAGGAACAAAAGGAGATCGCCAGCATGAAACTAGGATCGTATGGAAATGAAGTAGCCGGTGGAGAAAGAGGAAATTGGAAACTCCCAAAAAAAGATGCATATGAGTATGAAAGCTGGTTCCAGGGTGTTTGGGGAATTACTATGATTTATTACCAACTTAAAAAAAATGCTTTTGAGGCATACGGGACCGGGGGTACAGTGCAGTATAAGGTTCTTGCAAAGGACGTAAATCACGGGCAACGAAAGCTGTCGCCCAAGAAAAATCACCGTGCTCGAACATAGGTGGTGGAACTCCATCAACTGCACCAGAGACTCTGAGATACGCTAACATAAAAGGGGTCCAAGTGGTTCCTGAAATAAACAGAAAGGACCAATCCTTCGGGGGTCCAAAACGGTGATTGTTCAGCAGGTAGTCCCGGTCTTGGGTCTGAAAAATCTGCTGGTAAGAAAAGCTCTCTGTTACCAGAGGAAACTTACATGCAGGGGGGTGGGGGGATCAAACAGGCAAATAGAATTGGGGGTTCATATCGGGGGCGGAAGGGCCATAGTTGGACTAGGAATGAGGGAATCTGGGAAGAACGGTGTGAAAACGAGGGCTACGAAAAAATGATTACTCAAAAAAATAGGTTAGTAAATGTGAACTGGGGAAGAGAGGAAGGGTGAGTCCAAAAACGTGCGCTGTCGGGTGAGAGATCGAATATGATTTGGCGGCAAAAAGGGGGGACATAGTGTAGCGTAGAAATGAAAATCCAACAGGGAATGCAAGGAAAGTGGTCGAAAAGCCACTCGCTCTAGACCGAGGTTGTGTAGGGGGGGGGCGCGAGTTGTGGGGGATGCAGAGGATCATGGGTGGAGGAACCAGCAGGGGGGGAGCGCGAAAGGTTTAAGGGGCTCTCAAGGGGAATAAATAGCTATAAAGGGGGTGAATGCGGTTTACTGGAAATCCCGCAAGGGCATTCCAACAAAATTTCTGTTGGGGGTCGTTTCTCCGGGGGGCCTCAGGTAAAAATTGGACGGAGGGGCGAGCGAGGCAGAAACTCCTTTGAAATCTCTGTCCGTTCTTTGGAAGGAACAGGGCGGGGACCTGGGAAAAGTGGGGGCTTCACGGGCGGGGAGGGTGTGAACAAGACATGGCTTCGGATGAGGTACTATCCGGGGTGGCGCTAGCGGAACGCAAAGAAACATGCGAGGGGGAACCTCTATTAAAGAGGAGCACAGTGGGCTTCGAATGTTCAGTACCCGTCTGGCTAAAAAAAAAAAGAAAGAAAAAAAAAAAAAGGTTCCGAAGAACCTACGTTAAATCAATACACACCAGTTGAAGGGGGGGAAGAGGTATCTTCGGTCGCAGGGGTAGAGGCGTTAAAGTGAAAAATTGAAGTCCGTATAAAAAAGGGAGAATGAGGAGGTAAGTGGGGGGGGGTTTCTTTCGGCGACCTTTGTCCGATATTCCTGAAGATTCGTGGCTGAAAAAAAGGATTGACTCACCTCGTTGCTGACGGAGGGGCTGCCTAGCATAGTACCGCTACCAATTTATCTATAGGTGCGCGGGTGTAGCCCCCTTTCAAAGCGCAAAGGGGCTGAAAAAAAAGTGTGCCGCAGGACGTAGTTTAAACTGTTCTCCCCAACCCACGGCGGGGGGGGTCGCGAAAAAAGGGAAGGGATTCATCAACAAAGATGGACACGAAATGGGGGAAAGAAAATAAAGGGTCAGTCTTAAGTAAAAGTGTGGGGTCCAGCGCTACCGTGTAGCCGAAAAAAAAATGTGGGGAGTAAACCCAATCGGGGTGCAACGCAGACAGAAACGGTAGTGCGTTCGGAGTTCAGAAAAAAAAAGCTGCACTATTTTTTGAAAGTTAAAATATGAAAAAAAGTGCGCCTGACGCAGTTCAAGGACGCTAATGAGAAGTTGGGGAAGAGTGGACACTGGGGCGTGGGGGGGGGGGTCCTGACCACCAAATGGGGGTGTCTAGTCATCAATCCAAAGCTCACCTCATTATCGTGGAAGTGGTTGACCACCTCCAAAAAAAAAGTGGTAAAGTGGACATGTATTAAAATAAAAAAAAAGGTTGAAAGCAAAAGACTAAGCTCCACGTCGTGCAGCTGGGGGGGCGACTCGTGGGGTCACTGAAAAACGGGGTCTGTTCTCACCATTTAAAGAAAGGGGTGCTAGTGTAACAAAGCAGGAAACTAAAAACCGAATCGAGCAGCGAAAAAGTCCGAAATTTCAGCGGAACGAGCGGTCCCTCGGAGGAGGGGGCTTTGGGCTGTCTGTGGGAACGTCCTTTAGGAGGACGAGTCACATAACCAGACGCTGACAAGGGCCATAGAAGGTCGATGTTCCGCGGCTGACGGGGCGGACGGGGGTTAAGGCGAAGAAGGGAACGCTGTCGCAGGGACAAAACGGGGAGTATTGACACTCGAAGACGCTTGGTTACGCTAGAATTCGAACGCAAAGGTGGGGGGGCAAGTAAAAACTTGTGGGGGGGCCTTATTACACCTGGGTAAACTACTTTAAAGGAACCACTCATGGGGAAAAATTACTGAAACTACGGGACATAACGCTGCACTAAGGCAAACGGCTTGGTTACTAGATGAAGGTCATGCAAAAGAAAATTATAAAGATGCGAAACGCCATGGGGGAGCAGAAGTCAGGGAATGAAAAAAATAAACAAGTGGCTTTAGGTAGAGGCTTAGGCAACCTAAATCAAAAAAAAGCATCGCTAGCCCATGCACGCGCAGGCATTGAAAATAAGCAAGAGCATCTGGACGTTGGCTAGCTTCCATGTATGGGGGGGGTGGTGGTGGCCAGTGGGGGATCAAAAAAGCCCTTCTGGGAAGGGAAAAAAAAGCAGGTACTCGCTAGAGACGTCTGGGATACGCGGGGGATTGGTCTACCTTCTTCGTCGTATGGACCTTTTAATTTGCAGCTACACACGCTTCTGCCGTCGCATCCTGACAACCCACGACTGGGGGGGTGTCAAACTCTCAGGTGCGTGGACTAACACTAGGTCTTCAGACCTGAGAGACGATTAAGGTTCAGAACGAAAAAACAAGGTCGAAAGGGGGGGCTTGTTTCACTAAAGGTGTGCTGGGGGCAGACAAGATTCACAGGGAGGAAAGTAGATCGCCTAATGCTCCTATGAAGACGCAGAGACCGCACTGGGCCACATAGCCGGCTTGTCGTTGCGGGCCATCCTTTTCATTAGAAACAAATAGTGCGAGCCTCATGCCTACGTGAGATTATGAGCAACGGGTAAACCTGGAACTCGTAACGTTTCTTCGCGTCTTTCACCGGAAAATGACTTGGATTCAACTGACAGGGACGGGTCAGTCTGGGAGGCGGGGTTTGTGATAATGGGGGAACTCCATAAAATAACAGGGGGAGTACTCGGGGACATTTAGTTTTAGCAGACTTGAAACATCTCTAATATAAAGGATTCTCAGGAATCAGGACCAGGGGGGGGGGGTTGAATAACCCTGTAGGGACCCCGGGGGGGAGAGTCTTTTTGGTATGGGAAAGGACAATAACATCAGACAAAATGGGCGGTTCTCTCAAAGCACAAAACTAGAAGGGGTGTATTCTCGGTAAGAGTGTCGAAAGGATAGTCGCTTCCGATGGAACGTGGGTGACTAAAAAACTATTTAGGACAGCAGGAGGGGGGACTTGTCACGACGAACTGGAACCCTTGCTACTTGAACGGGGCAGGCGCGAAATCCTGTGGCGTGGGAGAAAGGGGGGGCATTGCGTTTGGGGATCCACTGGAAACAAGGGGCAGTAGGGT
>Ga0179591_1373647_pt1 | contig 12986 bp, 11 predicted proteins | sample CZOMad2_1_08_16f_FD_182891 | JGI IMG/M metagenome (GOLD analysis project Ga0179591, IMG submission 182891) | Vadose zone soil fungal communities from Angelo Coast Range Reserve, California, USA - CZOMad2_1_08_16fungal (PacBio error correction) | ecosystem: Environmental > Terrestrial > Soil >...
AGGGGTCTCCAGTCCCTTTGAAAGGCAACCCGCGGCGAAAAGGGGCGAAAGGTTGACTGGGTGGAAGTTGCGGGAAGGAGGGAACGCAAAAAACGGGGAGTAAGCCGAGCGCAAATCTCCTGACGGATGGGAAGATCAGCGGTCATGGGCAACCGAAGGACGGACGCGGAAGGTGCTAGGGGAGGGTCGCGAGCAGGCACTTGTGTCGTTAGGGTTACAGGCTTGACAATAAACGGAAAGCGGGAGGAGGACCTCGTGCATCGCCATGAGGTGAGAGTGGAGACCAGTCCGAGCGTGCGCAACACGTCACGAAGGAGGAGAGAGTAGAAATTGAGCGGAGTGTGAGGGGGAAGATAATCGCCACATTATCTCTAAGCAAAAAAGAGGGAAAATGATCACTTTCTGGCGAATAATCGAACAGAAGAAGACCATTCGCGCCAGCCGCGAGGGAAAGTTTTGGCGAAGGCGCAAAAGGGGGAGCAAAAAACCCCCACCGCATGCGATAGAGGTTCAGCCTTCTAACTCGGGAGGCGCGACATACCGCGCCACGTCCCCGAAAAGAAAACGGTGAAGGACTCGTCGAACAATCAAAAGGGACGATTCGTAGTCTCAAGCTGAGAGGAGGAAGGAGGACAACCTCCTATCATTACCCTTCTACATGAGAAGGAGTTCCCATGTAGCGAGGTTACATCCATTGTACGGAACCATCCTTCGAAAGAAAAAAAGGCGCGAGGACCTTATAGTGACGAATAGGGGAGAGACGCCCCACCAGTTTGTTGGTGAGGGATTCAGAAAAGTCTGGGGGTCAATGGCGTTTCGAGATGGGCATTGGACGGGACGCGCACATTTTTCCCATGAAACCATTTCGTCTCAGTTTGAGGAGGAAGGGGACAATTGGGCGGGAGGGGGGAGACGTGACCTCTCCGGGAAGAGAATGCGCACTAGCCTTTTCTATCAATAGTGAGGATAGAGGAAAGTGGCGCATGCGCCACGTGGGGTGCCGCGATTTCGTCGCTCCAATAATCCGCGGAAGGAGGGAAGGGAGGAAGATCTTTCGATACCCAGTTCGAACAAAACATGTAAAGATGTTGAACCGGGATCCTAATGTCTGCCAGGCGCTGGGTAATAATCCACCTGCGTAAGATGAATGTAGGACCGTTCAAAGAACACATTACAGAGAAGTTCCTGGAGAAGGGCAGAGAAAAAACCGTCGATTCAAAGTCAAAATTCATCCTAGCCAAACGGTACATAAGCAATATAATGAGACGCTAGTGCAAGAAGGAAGGAAGGAGCGCGGGAAAAGGAGGGGGCGGAAAAAAAAGGCGCCGAATGGGAATTCACTACTACCGCCGTCAGGGAGAACCAGAGGGGGGGGAGGCTGGGAAGGGGTGCCCGGAGTTGATTGAGAGTTGGATTTCATTGCGGAGGAAAAGGGAAAGGAGGCTCGAGGGGGGAGGGCGTGGCGGCTAGGGAGAGAGCGAACCGGAAAAAAAAGGGGGGAAAAAAGCTGGGGTGAGGAGTAGGTGTGGGCGAATTGCATCTCGCGGGGGGAAGTGAAGCAATACGTCGGACGAGATCGCGTAAAAGGTGCCGCAAAGAAAGGTTCCTCGATGGACGCGGGGGGGAAAAAGGAGGAGGGTTACTCTTATTGACCCTTGGCATAATTGGTCCGTAAACTCTCCAAGCGACAAAAAAACCACTGGCGCAATATCCGGGTCGGTTTAGGGCGGGGGGGAAGGGGAAAGAGATAAACAGAAGCAGGGGATGTGCAAGATTAGGGAGCATCTCTCCGTGCTTGCAATCTTTCGTCGGGGTAGAGAAAGATGAGGCTGGTAAAAGAGGTAGAGTTGAGGAAAAAAGAGGGAATTAAGGGCACGGGAAAGTCTTCGTACGGAGTTCGGCCATAGGACCCCCTTTTGTTCACCTGCCTAACGGCAGCCAAAGTCACAATCCGGCGCGGGGGGGAGAACAGGGAAAGTGCTGGCAGAGTGGAGAGAAAGGAAGAGGCCCGTCAAAAGGAGGGGGACAGTCAAAGGTACGGATGCAGGAAACTCGGTGAGCCGTGATTGATCTTTACCCTTAAGTAAAAGGAGGAGCACTCAGAAAAAAACAACAAAACGGAAGGATGATAGCCAAAAAGAAGGAAAAACCGGAAGGAGAAAACAATGCAAACCGAGCTTGGTACCGCGCAAAGATGGCAACGCCATCGCGCGGGCCACTCCGTCGGCAGCCGGGACGGGCCGGAATAGCGCAGCGAAAAAAGGCCTGGTCGAGCACCAGAAAGGAGGTTACTCGAATTCTAAATATCTTGATCTCATAAGGTTAAAGAGTCGCCAGAAGGTTACTCAGGGAAAGAGAAGGGGGATTGGAGGAAACGTAAGGAAGGTCGAGAAAGAGAAAAGGGTTAAACATCATCACCTCCTTTCCCGGAGAACTAAAGACGAAAAAAGAGACGAATCGTCGGGGCATGAACCAAAGCTGGACCAGGGGATAACCCCCTTCTCGGGCGAGGTGATTCAAAAAGATAAACGAGGAGAAAAACGACGTGGTTGTGACGGGAAAAGCCGGGAGAGTTACGGAAACCAAAAACTGTAAAGAGGAGTAAAATCAACCGGTCCCGCAACGAGGGGAGGCAATTACAGAAGAAAAAAAGGTGAAAGAGAACTTCAAAAAGCACCACCGCGCTGAGCAAAAACGATCAGAGAAAAACCCTCCTCTCAACTCTGCAGTTAGGGGTGAGCGCATAGTAAAGCCCAGTCGAGGATAAGCAACGAGTCCTTACCACCCTATGGAGAAGAGAGGCCGAAGAGTAAACGACATTTGGGGCCCTTCCAACAAAGGGAAAAGAAAGAGGCCGGGATGAAAGGAGATGGGCGGTGGTGAAACAAGCGGCATCTCGCTTTCATTTCACATCGAAAACGCACAAAAACTGACGACCGAGATATTGATGAAGTATTCGGTGGGAGAGGATGGAAAAAGCCCTTTGAAAAAGGAGAAATCGAACGGCGAACAAGGTATCGTTGGACGGCCATGAACGTAAAAGGGGGGTAGTTGCGAAATATTCGGTGAGGTAAGTGATGGGGAAAAGTGGAAAACCTAAGAAAGGGACGTAAATCAACCAAATCTGGTAAGGAAATTCAATTGTGGGCCGAAGGTCTACACAGAGAGAGGAAGAACGGAAAAAGGAAAAGAAGGGGGCAGAAAAAAGGTCGAACTGTTTTGGCCCCGGAAAATATAGGGCCAGCTACGAAAAGCTCTGGAATTCAAGAGGGGGAGCGGGGGGGAAGGAAGGAGCCGAAGACGCTAACAACCGGAAGCACAAGCCGGTAAAAGCTGGCGCAAGAAGCCCCATGCCGGAAAAGAAAAATAAAGGGGGAAAGCGAAGAAACGGGAAGCCAAAACAGGGTGATGTCGGTCTTTTCATAAATATACTTCTGAGATGGGGAATCACGGGGAGAACTGGAAGAAAGGGGAAGTAAAAAGAATAAATGTGGAAGGGAAAATAAGGAGAGAACAGGGCCACGAAGGGTTGAATGATAGAAGGGGGCCGAACGCGGAAAAATAAAAACGTCGGGAATCGTATCGAAATCGGGGACACTTATGTATTTCTAAAAAAAGCGAAAAAAACGCAGGGGACGGAGAGGAGGAGGTCGGGAGAGCAGAATGGGGTCGGGTCTGTGAATGACAAAAAAAAGACTCGGAACCTCTTCATAGGGTAGCCCATAGGATAAGGGAAGGAAAAAAACATACCGGGAGTATGTCGAAGGCTTCTATGCGAATCAAGTTGGAGGGACGGTTTAAATTGGATATCGACCAGAGGGGGGAAAGAGACTCAAAAAAAAAAAGGATTTGAGGGGAAAAAAGAGAGATAAAATTGAGGTTTTGCTATAACGAAAGACTCAGAGAAAGAGTTTACTCAAGGGTAGGCCTGTTTGATAAAGCTAGACTGAAGGGGGGGGGGAGAAAGAGAGTAACATTAGATATCAAAAGAGTAGGTATTAGATGAAGTTAACCTCGTGGAATACCGTTCGGAGAAGAGAGAATACAAAGAAAAAGAACGCGCAAATTAAGGTGCGACCTCCAAATAAAAAGAGGGTCGAGGAAAACGCTTCTAATCGAGAGGAGGGGAACGCGAAAGGAGGGGAAAAGGAAATGAAAGGAAAAAAAGTTACCTCCCCTTGGAGTTGCCACATTATTACATTGTCTTCAAAGAAACAGGGGGGGCACCGGCATTCGATCAAGGGAAACAGTAAAGAAGAGGTACGTTCTGGGGGAGAAAAACATAAGTTTTGCTGTTACTTCAAGGGTCTGGGGAAGAGTAGGGCCCTTTGCATAGAAAGGGGAGGAGCAAGGGGAGGGTGGGCAAAGTCCAGTTGGATGGAGGGAACTGTCCTGAAAGGAGAGTATCGAGACTGAACTGCAAAGAAGAAAGAGGAGAGGGGAGGAACTGGAGGGAAAGAGTTGACTATCTATGATCTGCCTCACTTAGAGCATGATAAAAATAATTGAGGGGAAAAGACGACCTCATGTGAAGGGAAGGAGGTCGTAAAAGGGGGGAAGGTAAGGACTTGAAGAAATCTGATTTTGATATAACAGTCTCAAAACTCTTTCCATGAAAGGAGGCAAAATGAGAGGAAAGGGGTCTGGAGGACTGGACTTGGGAAGATGGAGAAAAAAAAAAAAACGTTATTAAGAGGATATGGAGACCCCGAATTTCATACCAGTTAGAAAGGAAGGGAGTGGACAGCTCAAGGGGAAAATATCAATGTTCGCCCGCGAGTTAGAAAGGGGCAAGACACAGGAGACAAGCCTCAAAAGGGGACGACATCCTTGCGGGGAGAAACCGATCGTCTAATGGTGAAGGGAGAGTGAAAAGCGGGGTCGATGAAATGTATCCAGCTGGAAGGGGTCTGGGGCAACCAAAAGAAGCTGAAAGAAGGGGAATCAGGTGCTAGGAAGAAATACTTTGGGGGGAATTCAGGTTGACCTAGTTCGGGGGCGTCCTCAGAGGGAAGGCAACCAAAAAGAGGAAGGGTAGGGGGAAGAGAACCTCTTTCTCAGCGAGGGAGACGTAGAGAGAGGCATAGAGAAATAAGCTCACGTGGCAAATATCAAAATGGTTGTCAAGAAAGGGACTGAGGGACTTAGAAAAAAGAGGAGGGGTCAAGTCATTTTCTTTAATCTAACTTTACCGGGAAAAGTGAAGAAGAAAAAGTGAACTCTGAAGGGGAACCCACCTGTTCGGAGAGCTATTTCGACATTCCGGGAGGGGGGGAAGTAACGGGGCTCCACGGCGGGAGGGAAAAGAAGAAGGAAAACATATCCGTCCGTTGTCGGAGGGAAGCAAGGATCACCGACGGGGAGTGATGGGGTCAAAGATCACTTTCAGAAGAGGAAAAGAAGGAAGCTAAATGGGGTGGGAGAGGGGGAGAGGGGTTCGCCGACCGGGGGCCTGAAAAAGAGTAACTTTAGGGAAAGAGAGAAGGAACGGGCTCAACTGGGATTGCCACTAAATTCTCGTCCGTCTCTGACACTGGGGGAAGTTCTCTAACAGAGAGGAGAGAACCATAGGCTCCAGCATACCAAATAAGGAGAGGGATAGGGAAATCAAGGAAAGGAAAGGGTAGAGACATTGCTGGTCTTCCAGATAGGAGGGGAAGAGGGGCTGAAAGACATGGCGATAACGATTGTATTAGGGATTGAACTTCGGAGAAAGCGTGGTCAGGTTGCGCGGGGGCATCGATGAAAAAAAAAAAAGATTAAAAGAGAGATGAGAAGAAGCAAAGCCCGAACAAGTCGAATCCGAAAGAGGGGGACCTCAGGGAAGAAAAAATGACCTTGAAACGCCATATTCACAGGCCGAACAGTAAGAAAAAGGGAATAGCTCAATGAGGGGAACTCGACATAAAGAAGGGGGCGCCCCCACTTGGACTTTTGGAGGGAAATTACGTGTGAAGCGGGGCCGCAGTGGGCAAGGGGAAAAACGGAAGAAAAAGAGGGGCGTATTACTGCTCCGGTTATGTGCTGCGTTTTAGAGGATGATAAGCAGAGGGGGGTGTATAAAGCGCCTCCTATGGCCCAGTCGCGACCCCGAGAAAGGAAAAACCAACTTGATATTATGGAGTAGGATCATTCGAACAAGGAAAAGACCAAGGAGGGGGGGAAGAAGGAAAAACGAGAGGGACCGCGCGGGGGGTGAAAAAAAGACCGAAGTGAGGTAACGCCAGGTGTAAAGGACCCAAATAGGTACTGGTAAAAACTGAAGGGCTTAAATTGTGGTCCACAGTCTCACTAGGAAAGAAAAAGTGATTCACGGGGGCAGTTTCTCAAAGCAAAGCTGAGAATCTTCACCTTAGGGAGGGATCCACCCGAAGAAAATCAATCGCCACACCATGTTAAATTGGGGCCAAAAAGAGAGCGAATTGCGAGGTAGCTAAGGATATCTACCTACTCACTTGAAGTCTAAACTGAACCCTTCGGGCCATCAACATTTCAAATCCTGAAGCAACGAAAGGCATACCAAGTAACAGAATCCTGCCCAAACTAGGTATAAAGAAAACTGGGAGCAGAGGAGGAATGTTGGAGGGGGACCAGCCGCGAGAGGGAGTCAGTGGAGCAAAATCACCTCCTTTCACAGAAATTTAATAGTCTTTGGAGGAGGGTCAAGGATGAAAGGAGTGGACGGTTCACCGCAAGGGCGCTCAACTCCAAAGGAAGAACATTAGAGGCCCTGTCGGCTAGTAACGTCTCGTAGGGGGTAGGTGGAAAAAGTTAGGGGACGAAGTCACAAAATAACTGTGAGGGAGTGGGACAGCAAAAGACCGGAGAAGGTGTACAACAGAAAATGGTCGCCTCAGTGGAGGAGAAAAGTGACAGAAGGCTACCTTAAGTGAAAATTCAAACTAACGGAAAAAAGCTTGGAAAACAAAAAAAAAAAAAGGCAGGAGACGGCCATCAGTCGAGGACTCTACCATATAGAAAACAAAACGCTACTTAATCGAAGTAAGAAGTAGATGAACCATTCAGATCTCAAATCCACCTCGAACCGACGAAAATTGCGCCAGGCCAACAATAGTGCCGCGTCCGGAAAAACTAATCCACAGTTACAGCACCCAGACATATAAAGGAACGGAAAAACAAGAGGGGGCGTTGGTGGAGCGCATGCCTTGGGAAAGTAAAATTCATTGCATGTTAGGGGAGGAAAATGAGGTAACAACTCAGATTACATGTGTGCCATTTTGAACACTCAGTCTAGAGCTTAAAGGTCTTGACTTGGCACTCGGCCCCAAAGGCCGAAAACTTATAAAACGGAGCGCATCAGAAAGCCTATGGAGGGGCGTAAAGCGTTAAAATCCTAAAGAAGGGCTGGGATTTGATCACTCCGAATGGTGGCAGTAGGAGGGGGCGATGTATATCAATACTCAGCCCGAGTACGGGAGGTCCTAACGTTGGAGAAGCTTTCAAAAATCCAGGAGCAGCTTCTCAACACGGACGGGATATGGCGAAGATCGCTAATCGATGGATTAATATCCCACCAAGCGTGATCGCGCAGAAGAACACAAGGATGAATAGAGTAGAACGGTGCTGGCAGATAATCAGAAAAAGACATTCTGCGCAACATACATTAGTCTAGCAGGCGACCTGCCTGACAAACCCGAGAAAACTCTAGCAGAATACTAAGGTCAAAGTGAAAAAAGGACGTGCCGACAAGTGGCGGACTCCCACCCACCGTTGTTATACACTAACGAGCGAGAAGAGGGGAAAAGAGCGGAAGGGGGGAACGAGACGAGGACAAACATGGGGTCAAAACTGGGAAGCCCCCCTTGATGTCACATTTAAGGAGTGCCCTGAAACTTACACGCAGTGAGAAGGAAATGCGATAGGAGACTTGAATATGACTAGAATGTAGGGGGAGGAGAAAAACCGGGACAGTGGGGGTTGGGAATCTTCGCGTCAGTTTTCAGAAGAAGGCCTGGCCTTGCTTGAAAGAGGCACGATGGTTGACAATGGACAGAACTTTCATCAGAAAAATCAGGGTGAGCGAAGGGCCGAATGGTGAGCGAGCGGAACTTCCGCGGCTTCTAATTCTCGGACGGGTTGACAGCCTCGCGGGCAATCGTGACACGCGTCAAAAAAAAAGGCTGAAGAAGGGGGGAGGGGTGTACAGGCAAAAGCCAGTCGATCTGAGCGCCATGCATGCCAAAGAATCAAATTCGTCCTAAAAAATTGCGACGTTAGCAACCAACAATAGGCCTTAGGGGCAACCGATCAAAGGGATGACTGACATGGCTCAGGCTGCAATTCATCCAACGGTTGTATTCAAGACGGATCAGTAAGGACCCAGAATGGCACCCCAGTAAAACATTCCGTGAAAAAAGCCCAAGACTACATATCCTGCTCCTTCGGAAAGGTCAAAGCCTCGCCAAGGGAAGTACTCGCGTGCATAGAAACAGAGCTGGGAAATATAAGATGACGCTTACAGGCAATGAAAGACGATAGGATCCCCAAGACACACGCTTAAAGAACTTCCGATGGCGCAAAATCTGTGGGACAGAGGAGTGGAACCGGGAAATGTCAGGGATTGTTCTAGGAAAACCTCACGGAAGTCCCTCTAGGGAGTGCGCTATGAGCCGATCCGAAAGCGCCAAGGCTCGGGGGTGAAAGGATCGAAAATGGTTTGGGAGACTGCCTTCGGGTAGCGTAAAGCATGGGAAGTCGAAAAATTGGCGGGAAGAGAACAGGCACCGTTAATCACCAGAGAAGCTTGACTCAGAGCGCTGGGACACCCAACAGCTTTTAAAAAAACCTACTTTTCGTCTTTTAAGTAAGCTAACCGGCGGAAACGACCCGACGAGGGGGATGGAGCAATAGGACCGTGGTGACGAGCCATGTCAAATCTTCTGTCTTTGGTGGCGGCTCTCAAGGGAACGCGACCGGGGAAACGGGATCGGGGTCCGCCGACCGAGAAGGAGGAAGGATGTAAAACTGTTCTGCTTGAACTGAACCGCGCAGGCGCCCTGCCAAGCAAACGGATGGGCCACCCTTTGAAACGTCCTCCCCCTGTGCACTGGCCTCACCTATGCGAGGAAAGCCCATGTGTGGAGAACGGAAGAGCCAACCGAAAAATCAGCGCGGCGGACAGGCAATGCTTAGCGTCGTATACTCTCTGGAACCTTCCATCGCGGAAATGTAAAAGTCGATGCCAGCCGCGGGAAAACGCTGGAGACGTAGAAGAGTCGCCAGGAATGGGAGAAGGGGGTGCTCGTTTGTGAGAAGAAAAAAACGGGGAGGAGAAAGAAAAAGGCTAATGACACTCCTAAAAAATAAAAAATAAGATAAAGCCATTTTCGGCACAGCGAAGGGGCGCCAACCAAAGGCGCCCGCTTTCCAGTCAGTCCTCCAAAAAAACCGCTGGCGGAGGGGGAAGGTATAGAACGCAGGGGAAAAGAAGGGGAGAGCCCAAACCCGAATTTGTAAGTGGTCTGAACTCTAAATAATGGGGATTCAAGAGGTGAGAAAAGGCGACCAAGAGGGCCTGCGCCAGGGAACGGATCAGGGTTATGGGGCGGGAGAGTAGGCGATCTTCGGTTATAAATGTGTGCACCCAGAATTAGCGCCCAGACGACGATGAAAACAAGGGCAAGAAGATTCAGGGAGTTCGTAAGACACCTCCCCTCGGAGAATACGAGCCGCAAAACGACTACCGAAACCCGGCGCGACTGGTCGGTGCGGGGTACACCGGTGATGGTAAGAACCGAAAAAGACCACTGCCTTTAACTCGTTGATGAACGTGTAACACAGCCATCGGGAAAGAGACTATGGCGGCACGGTGACGGTCTGAGAGAGGACATAGGGGGTCAGAAACTGAGAAGCATCCCCTCCTAGTCGAAAAAAAAAGCCCACCATTCCTCGCTCTTTGCCCCAAGCGAATTGTCGAGGGAGTCTGGATCTGAATCAAGAAGGAAGCCCTCACGACGGGAGACTTCAAAAAGCCCCGGCGACATGAGGAAAAAGACATCAGAGTCCAGCTCACAGGGGTCAAACGTGACAAGAAAAAGCCCACACCGAGTCCATCTCAAAACCTCGCACGTTCGGCAGGGGAGGGGGCTGGGTTGCACACGAAAAAAGCTCATGCTCCCTGTCGCATTAGGCTGAGGGATGATCCAATAGCTGGGGATAGCCCGGATGGAAAGGAGTTCTAAGAAAGACAGGGACTAAGTTCGAACTCGGAAGTTCAGTATATTGTCTGCTTCAAAAAAGAAACTGAGGCTCTTAGGGGGTTTTGAAGGACGGTACCGCCAGAGTCCGTCGGAATAAATTGGTGGGGAGGAAGGAACAAAAGCGAAGAATGGGATAAAAAGAACTTCATCAATATGGGGTGGGGGAATATGGGTCTCAACCAAAATCGACTTCCAGGAAAGACAGGAAAGGAAGATTCATGGGGGGGAAAAAAAGAAAGTATGAGAGCGCCTTTGGGATCTTCTCCGCAAGGACTGGACGCCGAGGCGAAATCGGCTCGAAAGAGAGGGGGGAATGGGTCGCAAAGTATTGTACAAAACATAACCTGCTCACCCTTCGAAAAGGTCGACCACAAGAAAAATGGGGATCCCTTGTAAAAAAACTTGGCGCGCGGAATACCCAGCACCGGAACAATTAAAGGGGGATATGCCACCTCCAAAACCTCGTCGGGGTGTATTGCGCACTGGGGGAAAATTTAGCATGATAAAAAACCTGCGAAATTGGCCGGCCGAATGGTTCTCTTCTGGAACTCGAAAAACCTCCGGGGGGAGGAAAACTCCGTCGATAGGGTTTGCAAGGTTTGGAATGAAAAAAGTCCAAATGAGCGGCCTCAAGGAAGGAGGAGTCAAGCGCGGAGAGAAAGAGCACCGCCATAACGTCTGCCAAACTGCCATTCACGGGGAAAATCAGGACGGAGAACTGAGGAGAATTCGGAAAAACAGGGGGGATGGAGGGGGGGGGGGGACGCTGCGGAATTTCCCTACCCTCTACCGAGGGGGAAAAAGCGTCAGTCCCCGTGACGTGAACAACTTAGAAAAGAACTATAGTAGGGGGGCTAAACCCTACCTGGCGATGCTCTGCAAGGAGAGAGGGTATCGATTGGATTGGAATTAATCAACTAACAGATCTCTCCAAACCAGAGGAGATCGTCACTTGAAGGGGGCGATATAATCAAAACAAAAGGGCGAACATGAGGGAGGGAATACATGATGGTTAGACACTCGGATGGAAAAGAAGAACAAAAAAGAACTGGCAGACAACGATGCGTCGCGGGTCGGTAAGGGCATTGAGGCAATATACACAGGGGGTCAAGAGAGCAACCAGAAACACGTACGCGCCGAAGCGTGAATACTAGGGAGGAACTCAAAAAGGGTGACGATTGGTACACGATTCTACTCAAAGCAGGGGAAACTCGACAGAACCGGTCCATCAAAAAAAACGGCGACACTTTGAAACTATGGGGTAAACAAATTAAGAGGAAAAGGTGGACCGCATGCCATACCGGCTCACTTGCGGTCTTCAGGGGGGGGGAAACCGGGATCGAACAGCGACATCACCACCGACGTTTTGGAGGACGTGGAGCTGCAGGGCAATAGGGGGGGAGTTTCAGGGGGGAGTACGGCCGCCTTGGCATAACTGCACTTGTTGCAAAAAACAAATAAAAAAGGGGGCGCGCCTGGACGAAAAGGGGGTGAGCGACGAAGGAAGGTGATAAGGGACCGAAATTGGATCTAGCTTGTCTCATAGAGATCAGCGAAGTCCAGCGTGACCGAAGGGCCCAAAGCACAGGGGGGGTTCAATGCCTGGGAATTATCTTGTTCAATCCGCGGAAAGGGCCGTAAAGGCCTGAAAAGAGGGGTTCTAGACAATCTGAAAAACGAGTCCAGGGAGGGTTCATCTGGGCCGAAAGGACTGCGGCAGCTAAAACTCCAAAAACGTTTTCAGACGTTAAGAGGGGAGGAAACCGGAAAGGGACAAATAAAAAAAGGCGTCGGCTACCCAAGACGTCATGGTCTGTCTGAGAAAAGGATCACAGGGCGGCGGGCCCAGCGCCACGCCATCCGGAGGCAGAGGGGGAAACTTCTAGGACTGTCTATTAAAAAAAAAAAAGGAAGGCTGCTGACACGTCGAGGACTCTATCTGGAATGCCAAGAAAAGCAGAAGAAGCAGTCGCGGACAGACGGTTAGGGAGGCGGGGAAAGGAGAGGGAGGTGCTTCGTGAAGAGAGTGATAGGAAGCTGTAGAAGGGAAGTCAATCTAAGCTATTTGAGTGGCGAAATCTAAAGCAAAGAGGCGCTTGTGGGCAAGAAAGATAATGGTGGGCGAGACTGTCTGATCGGCTGGGGAGGGCATCTCTGAAAGAAAGAATTGGACTCAGGTGGAATATCTCCAGAAAATTAAGCAATCGGGCGCTTCCATTAATACGGTGGGACACCCTTCTCAGGGGGGGGAAGAAAGTTACTGGTCGTACACCTTGCCTGCTTACAGGAAAGACTAAAAGAAAGGCAAGCAAAAACGTGCAACACGGGGGGAAAAAAGATCGCGTAGGGGTTAGTGGATCTGTGAAGCTAATGATCACCTCGAATGCAAAGGGATGGCAATATACACTCCTTATAGCGAGGACGGCGACCGTTTTGAAGGGAGTCGTGGAGTGGCAATCTGATCGGAGGTGTCACCAAAGGGGGCTCCAAAAATTCGGGCTGAAACAACGCAGGCCAGTGCCAAGATAGGCTCATGGATGGAGGAAAAGCTGCGGCAAGAAGGGGGGTATGGCCTCAACAAAAATTATTCGACATCATGAAAAAACCAGAAGGCAACTGCAAGGCGTGACGGCTATATCATTGCGTCGGCACCTGGAAGGGAAAGGGGGCGGTCTTGGAAGGGAGGGGGAAGGTCTAGTCACAGCCGGAGAACTCTTGTGTTCCTTCTTCTGAAAAAAAAAATCGTTCGGGAGTAAAAAAGTTTGC
>Ga0179591_1287268_pt1 | contig 12985 bp, 13 predicted proteins | sample CZOMad2_1_08_16f_FD_182891 | JGI IMG/M metagenome (GOLD analysis project Ga0179591, IMG submission 182891) | Vadose zone soil fungal communities from Angelo Coast Range Reserve, California, USA - CZOMad2_1_08_16fungal (PacBio error correction) | ecosystem: Environmental > Terrestrial > Soil >...
GCGCGGGGCAGTATTTGGGGAAAAGAAAGTCGGAAGCTTTCGATAGACAACAAGAAAAACCCACAGATCTGGATTGATCGACGCCACGACATGAAGGTCGCAAGGGGAAGGGTCATGATCGATCCCGGGACCGGAGACAGGGATGGGAATAGGCTCGGGCCGTAACGATAAGGGGGGGAGCTCAGAGGTTTGCGGATGTTGGTAAGGAAGTCTCTAAAAAGGTTCGCTTGCCAGAAAAAAATGGGAGGAAACCAGAAAAGAGGGAAGGATGCCACATAGATCAAGAGGGGATGTGGGTACAAGCGATTCAAAGCCCTTAGGAAAAGACCGGAGGAAAAACCCGCAGGAGGTGGGGGGTTCTGAACATGAGGGGCACGGAGGAGGAGATAAATTGGGCCGAAAGGGTAAAGGTAAGTCGCGCATGACGAAAAATTCTCGGGATATAAGCAAAAAATAAGGGAGGTGGGGGTGAACTGGTGTGGAGGAGGCAGGAGAATAAGAAAGGAAATTCTTAGCCCATCGAATTCTTGAAAGAGGGAGGAAAAAACTATGAGGTCCTCATCAAAAGCAACATGGCGTTAAGGTTGACCGGAAGGGGAAAATGAAGGAAAAGGACGACGCACAAAGGGGAGCAAAAAAGAGATGGCGAACAGCAAGAAAAGAGAAAAACTGAACGGAGGCGGAGCTGGCATACTGGTTAAAGTGGTAAGGAAAGCGACGAGGGCTGCGTAGGCCAACCACACAAGACTGACGCAGAACTAAGGGGGAACAAGCTGGGGGGTGAGACGTCGGTCGTCGATATTAAAAATTGAGGGAAAAACGTAAAGATCATTCTCACGCTGGTAGGGAAACACGGTCTTGGGGATCTGGGAAAACGGGCCGTTCCCGAGGCCGGGGCCCTGTTGTTCAGGCATAGGCCAAAAGAAAAGGAGTTCAGGGGAGAGGGAAAAAAAAACACCCCTTCAGTTTGCTGGTGGATAGTTGGGTCAAGGAAGGGGAAGGTCAGGACCATCGATAGAGCAGGAAAAGAGAACTCTCAAAAAAAGTAGGAAAAGGTATTTTTCCTGCTGTACCGATGGGGGGTATACGACGGCAAGAAAAGTAAGAAAACTACATACAAGGCTTGGAGGGGAAACGGAGGTGAAGCTCTGCGGGAGAAAGAAACGTTAAAAAAGACCAGGGCCGAACATAGAGAACCGGACCTGGGATGTGACGATAAGACCGTGTCATCACAAAAAAAGGAAGAAATTGAGTGACGTGAAAACCGGAAAAGTTACGGAGTTAACCCAAAAGAATGCCAAAGGTAAAAGAGAGCGTTAAGTGTCGAGACGTCTTCAGGTGAAGTGGGCCGGTCATGGGCCTACGAAGCGTCATATCATCGGCCGTCTGGGCAAGCCGGAAAAAGGGGTGAAGATGCCAGGGACGCGGTGAATCCGCGTTCGGGGTAAAAATAGTTTAGGCGTCAGAACGAGGGGGGTAGTGCATGTTGACAACTTGGGGGGGTAGGGATTCATTTCGAAAAGGGTGGTGGGATTAACGCATTGGTCTTCAAGAAAAGGCACATGGGGGGGGATAAGGGCAATCGCCTAAAATGGGGGTCGACATAATCAAGGAGAAGATTGGGAAGTTCACGCAGGAGCTATGTCAGCCTTCTCAAAAAAAAAAAGAAAACAAAACACAAAAGAGTCAGAAAAAAAAAAAAGATCCCACTAATAATTGAGCAAACGGTGGGACAAGCGACTTAACTTTCTGGAGGGGACAAAATTTTGATCCGGGGGGCGATCCGGGGCTGGAGCACATCAAGCAGCTGCTTGGGGGCAAGGAAAATAGTATTGAAATTTTAAATACTGGAAGGGGGAAAGATATACGAACCTCGACTTGATTGTTGGCATGTCACGAAACTTGAATGTTGAAAAGATTACCTGGAAAGGAAAGGAGAGAGTCTACCGCACATAACAAACCTGAAGAATCTCTTCAAACAGTTCCGGGGTTTCCAGGGGGGGAAGAAAAGGAGGGCCTAATCGATTCACGAAGGGAGAACGGCTATTCCTTCCGCAAGGACTTGAAACGTCGAGGGGGGAGTGGTGGGAGATGAGAAGACAGCGTTCCGCTGGCGTCAAGGGCAGACATTGGCCTCTCGCATCTCTCTCACAACCAAATTGAGGGGGAAGTGCGGCAGGGGATTGTTCTAAAAATTTCCGAAATAGGGCCACTTAAAAAAAAGCCAGTAGAAAAAAAAAACAATAAAGCAGATCGTGATTTCGAACGCCAAAAGCGCGACGGGATAGACAAGTGCGCCTGCCTTCTTGACGGGGGATCAAAAAGGGACTAGAGGCGAAAACGCCGGGAAACAAAAATGGGTTGAAGAGGGGATGCTTAAGCCGAGGAAAAAAGGGTGCAAAAATGTGCGGGTAGACTTCCGTATAATTAGGAAGTTGACACAAGCCTGGCCCAACGTTTACCGGGACCTTCCACATATAGAAAAAGTTAGGGGGAGGAAAGACTATTCAAATGAGTATATTCAAGAAACCGGGGGTTCCTCCCAATTTCAAATGCACTGCACGGCTCTGCAAACAACGGATTCTGCTAAGATTAATTAAAAAAAACCAAAAAAAAAAAAAACAGAGGTGCAAGCGCCAATAATCATGAAGTAAGAGCGTGATAAGGCTTCCTAGCCGAAGAGGGGAAAGGGGAGTGGGAGGCATGGATCAGAGCTCCTGTCATTGAATTCTAGAAAAATCAAAGAGGGAAAAAAGAATTGGAGTCGTGCAAGTCTCAGAGGAGCAAAAACATGGCGTTATGCTTTCAAAGAAGACAAGGGAGAGCTTAAAAAAAAGGACGAACTGACGACACAAATAAGTCTAGAAAAAAAAGAAGGGCGCCGCAAAAAAGCGTCCACTTAAAGATTATTGAACCGAAAGCCTGGCAGAATTGGGAAGTGAGGGGTGGAAAGCCCACGGCGGCGCTATCTCGGCCGCCAATAAAAAAAAAAAAGATCAACTTCCTCCAGCTTCTCGAAAAAACGGAGGGCTGTTGACGAACATGATTAAGAGGGGAGAATCGAGCAGTGGTTTGGTCGTACTAGCCAAGAACGTAAAAAAAGCCGGAGCTTAGAGAAAAAGGTCCAAAGTCAAGATCTGGGAAAAAAATGGGGGACTTTTTTTTGAGTCCAAGGCGGTCCTTGGCCGTTTGGGGGAGATAGTAAGAAAAAAAAAAAATAAAAATCAAGGTAAGGCTTCTTTCGGAGAAAAACATCGTTAAGAGCATGAATCTCTCATAAAAAAAAGGAGGAAGAAATATTTTGAGCTCTATACCCTGGGGGGGGGGGGTATACAAACGAATGCAGGGAGGGGTGATGCGATCAGAAAAAAACGGAGGAAAGATGCAACGAATGCCAGAGATGAAAAAGACCATGGCCTCCGAGGCTGAGAAAACAACGGGGGAGGAAAAAACAGAAATCAAGCGGAGCATGATGACGGGACGTCGAAAAACTGAAACAGGTTGGGGAAAAGACCCCGACGAACCCCCGTGTTCGTCAGGGAGAAGTGGGAAAAAAAAGATAGGACGAACCTGGGTGGCTGGTGCTACGCAGCGCCGAAATAGAAGAAAGCAGAGCGTCACCCGGCACCGTGTCGATAGCGATGCCAGGCCGAATCGGGGAGGGTGCGGGGGCGCAGGAGACGGGGTGAGGGGAAATTCCTCTTGTGTGGATCAAGGTTCAGAAGTTCGAGATTTCTCGCGTAAAAGCGAAAACTAAGAAAGGATATGGGTGGAGACGCAGAAAAAATCGTTTTTTGAGACAAATAAAAACAATTGGGCCTAGAATTTCAAGGAAGTCCCTCTCACCACCAGAACGGCCAAATGCGAAAAAGTACTAAGGAAAAAGATTGCAACAAAGGTCGGCTTCTTGGCGCCAACGAATGAACCTTGTCAGGGGACAAATACGCGGCAGCCGTTGTTTGAAAAAAAAACTTAGAAAAAAGCATTGGATTGGGGACAACGACCGTATTATGGAGGTGTGATCGCCTGAATTAGAAGCACGAAGAGGATGTGGGCACAACGGCCACTGGGGCCGCGTGTCGCTCAACACTAGGGGAAGGGTGAAAAAAAGCATAAACAAGGCCCACAGAATCTCTTCAAACAGTTTATGGGCCACGGAAACAACACGTCGCTCAAGGGAACCTCCTGGGAAAAGGGGGGCGGCCGGTTTCCGTTCGCGCATGGGAAGGCGCGGCGTTCGATAGAAAAATCTGATGTGGGGGAAGTGGGGGGGGGGAAGGGAAGGAAAAATGCACGGCAAAGTTGGCATTCGGAACATCCTAAACGCGAAGGGGGAAGAAGAACAACACGTAGGAGTAGGAAGAGAAGGAAATGCTCGGGGAGGAGGGCGAATGCAACTTGCCGAACCCGCTTTCGACTTACACGCCGACTAAAAACAACCAAAGAGCTCCGAGAAAAAAATTAAAGCGAACTTATTCCAAGGGACAAAATCGTTAATCTCTCCCGTCTGCCGTAGAGGGAAGGGAAAAAGAAGCCGGGAAAAGAGGTTTTGAATAATTCTGCACTTTTCAAAAAGGAGGGATGTGCGTGGAAGGATATAAGTTCCTTCCAGTAAGGGCTGATGCCAGTGCCGCCTGTTTCTCGGGACCTGGCCATGAAGAAATCGAGGGGTCAATGCGATTCCCATAAATTAGGATAAAATAGATTAAGAACCGAGAGGGATGGCTTCAGCCTGCAGCAGCCGGCAACGAGAGGGAGATAAATTTGTCAACGAACCTGTTGGAGGGGACCAGGAACTACGCACAGGGTGATAGATTCTGCCGGGGGACGCAAAAAAAGGCCGTTTCAAGGGGGGGAGAAGGCTGATCATAGAATGCAGTGATTCAGGAAAAAACAAATCGAGAAGACTTGATTCATTTAAAAACCTATGGGAAAAGATGAAGACTTCTCAATCAAGGCGTTTAGGATTCCGACAAAGACAAAGGAAAAAAGGAAGGAGAGGAAGAGAAAAGAGGATTCAGAACCCAACAAAATACGGCGACGCTCCCGCAAAAACGAAAAAGGAAAGCGAGGTTAAAAGGCGGCCTAGAACTTATGGGGGGAGAGGAAGGTTAAACGAGGGCGGCGATCTGGGCGCTCATATCCGGTAATGACAAAAAAAAAAAGATCAACAAAGACGACGTGTGATCGGACAACATCAAGACTACTAAAATTTGAACAAGGGGTGAAATCGGAAATCTCTAGGGAAAACGTGTCCCGGTCAAGTCAAGAACGTATCTTCAGCTGAAGGATGATGAAGGACATAAAGTTCGCCGATCTGCGGAGGCCATGCTTTTGGGACTAGGGAAAAAACCTAAGAGGGGGGGCAGATGCCGTGGGAGTTGGCGAGTGGCTAAAAAAGTCAATTTGCTGACGGTCTTAGGGAAGTCGATCGTTAGGAGCAGAAAATACTCTCTCACTCTCCAAACAAAAAGAGGGAAGGGGGTGGGGGGAAATCTATACCGAGGTGGTCAAAAAGACAAGAAGAAATAAAAGGGAGGCGTGAGCATAGCGCCAACCGGCAAAGGAGTCTTTTCAACAGGCGGAAGGAAAAAGAAAAAGGCTCGCAGACTCGACCGGGAAAACGTAGGGATAAGGGGTTCATCTCAATCGAAGAGACTGACGGGAAACGGGGTTCCCAATAGAGACGAAGATCAACAGTGGGACTGCAACAAAGTGAAAGGGGGGGGTGGGTTGATCCTGGGTTGGAGGGTAAAAAAAAGCATCTCCTCCTAGAAGGCCCAGGGCGCAACCGAACAGTGTCGATACAAGTCTTCCAGGCAAGGCCTGTGAAAAAAAGCCGGGGGGGGGTTGCAAAAAGGGCGCGTCGCCACGAGGTGGGAAGTCTAATCCCGTTGTGGGATCCCGGGAAAACGGGAGGAGAAAAGTGTATGGACGGGACATTTTTCTTACGAAAGCCAGGGGGAAAAGAGAGATCATCGCTACAAAATTGGTTCGACCTAAAAAAGATCCGAATTAGGGCGTATCGCCTGAACATTTGGGGTGGGGGGTGTGTGGGTGGTTGTTTGGTTGGGGGTCCTGGGGGGGTTGGGGTTGAAAAAATTTGTGTCGTCCCCCAAGAACGCCAAGCAAATAAACTCACCAATTGGCAAAGTGCATTCTTGGAAGAAAAAAAAGCAATACCTCGCGGAAGGGGGGGCGAATCGGGGACGACCGCGCTTGCAGCAATCAAGAAAAAGAAAAAGTGGGAAAACAGGAATATCTACGTCATGGGCAATAGGGACGCACTACCTCGATTATGGAGGGACACGGCGATCCCGAAATGACCTGGAAAGGTATAAAGAACAAAAAACACAAAGGACGCAAACGAAGAAGGAGGGGCAGAAGATGAGACTCGTGGGGGGACCCGTCGCTTCCTTAAACGGGATCGGATTCAAAAGAAAAGGGGACAATGCCCAGAGGCGCGGAAATAATCTTCTGGGTGGGGAAATTGGGGGCCGAAGCCGGAGAACTGGCAGGAAAGGGAAAGAAAAGAAAAACAATCCCGCGCATCTCGCAAAAACAACCACGAGGATTAGGAAAAGGATGCGCGGGGGTGTTCAGGAGGAATCCGAAAAAATTCGGCTTCGCCACAAAACCACCCAGATTATAAAGAAGCTCCGTAGGACGCGAACTGGAAAAAAAACGCAGCAGGAGGGACGTGGGAAGCGCTTGCGGGTATACCGCCGGAAACACTTTTTAGATGAGGATGAAAAGGGTGAGGGGTAGACTGTCAGCTAGGAAGGGAAAAAGTAAGACAGGGGGGAAAAACCGGGGAAGGACTCACGAAACGAAAAGAGAAAGTCCTTATCAGGCGATTCAGGCCTTAGAGAAAGAATTCCCAAAAGCGCGCGGTGGATGTGGCAGTTCAGCTGGGCGAAGAAATAAAGGAGGAAAGAATAAATGAAAAAAGCCGCAGTTAATTCACGTCGAAACCACTGAGGAGTGATATAGTCTGACTTCCGGCAAAAAAGGGGCGGGGAGGGGGGGGAAGGCATCAGCTTCCAGCAGATGATAGAAAAAAAGATACAATCGAGGCTCTTGATTCAGGAAAAAAAAAGAGGGAGAGCGGGGGTAAGTCTTCGTCCATACAATTCAAGAAAAAAATGCGCGTGAAAAGAGGAACACTTGCGCGCAATGACAAACCAGAACCACAACCTCGCGATGGACTCTCAAAGCAAATGGAGGGATTCACCCTCGGAAATGGCAAAAACGAGCGAAAAAGGGCGATCTAGGCGGAAGATCTGAGGCAAGAAACACAAAAAAGGATCCACTTCCGCACACCAAGAAAAAAAAGACAACCATCGGACTACTGGTTAAGGGGGGGGATGCCGTCGGGGGAGTCTTCTATGAAAAAATTGGGGAAAATCCAGAAGGGTCTGGGCGCCGCTTTGGGGAAGGAAAACAAAAAAAAACTTAACGGTTCAGGTCCGATCCTGGAGGGAGGGGGCCATTGGGGTCAAAAAACCAGATTGCAGATTTCCTTTTGCCTTGGGACTCACGCAGACCCTTTTGGCTGACGTTATTTGTCGCTACGTCTTAACCAAAAGGAAAAAAAGGAAAAAAACGAGGAACAAAGAGATAGATATTTTCCAAGGGGGAGAAAGAAGCTAAACAAATTAAAAAGGGAAAAAGTGAATGGGAGGCAAGCACCGGCGGGAAATCTTCCGCCATAGTGGGGGATGAAAAACCATGCCTCCCCTCGAAAAAAGACCGTGTATTGAAAAAAAAGTCAAGAATCAGAAAGTGAAGAAATTGTTCTTGAGAGGGAAACTGGGGTGCAAATCGGCGAAAACGACTCCCCGTGTTCTGTGGACAGTCGAGGACGGAGGGTGGGCCGTCTGGCGGAAATACGGGGTTGTGCTGAAATTGGCAAAGAAAAAAAGAAGATCGGGAAAAGACTACACCGGAAGGGGTCGACCTCCCAAAGGGGAATCCGCGTTCCGGGGAGCGTTTGAACGTCGAGAGCAGTTTAAAGGGTGGAGTCGGAATGGGCGCGCAATTGTTTGGAAGATTAAAAAAAGAAAAATTGAGGTTCAAAAAGCACGCCATGTGGGCGAATACTTGAGGAGTGGAAAAATAGTTGGGAGGACACCTCAAGAGAGAGTTTCAAAAGGGGAGTTCTTAAAACAACCGGCCCAAAAGCGTATGAAAAAAAAAAACAAGCTGAAAGGGCCGAAAAGTGGCATGCTAGGCGCGCAGGACGAAGGGAATTCAAGAGGCCAAAATTTACCCCATCTCTTAGAGGGAATCTTTGGGAGGCAGCGGAGAAAGCCGCCGCTCTGAGGGCATGGGGGGAAACACTCCGTTATTGATTGCTAACGGTAAAAACACGAAAAACTAACAAATGATGAATATGTGGCAGGTCGCAGTCGGCCAGCGACCAAGAAAAAGGAAGGACCTTAATATCGAAGTCTACCCGCGCCGGCACAAAAGAAACTGCACAAAACAGGTGAGCGTTTCCTGTTCAGAACAAAAAACGGAAAAATATGAAAAGGGGGGACCTCTGAAACGAGGAGATTCCTTCGCGCATTCTTGAACGCGGCAGGGAGAAGGAGGTGTGTTGGGGGCTAGAAAGAGGGTCCTCTTTCTTCAAGGGTGGCACCAAGGAAGGAATCGCATCAGAGAAAGGGGGGGGAAAAAGAAGAGAGACGGGTTCAGAATTGGGGGCGAAAGAAACGGGCCAATTGGGGCTCCAAAGATGGTAGGAGGAGACTCGAAAACAAATCCAGCAGAGGGATGGAAAAAAAAAAATAGGGGAGGGAAGGAGCCTTTCGCCGTCCAGTGAATTCGATCCTCGTTTCCGTGCTGAGGAAACCTGCCGGAAAAGAAAAGGGATATGGAAAGAGCCGGCCGTTTTGTCGGAATGGGGCTTTTAAAAGGGGGGGAAGAATAAAGAAAAAGGTAGGTGTCGTAGACAAACCGGGAAACGAACCGAAAAACCACCACATATATCACGTCTAGGTCGTGCTTAATCAGCAGAGAGATAAAAATCCGGAGTTGGGGGAACATGCCCAGCATGCGGAGGTTGCTGTTAAAGGTAAAAAAAAAAAAGCTAAGGGAAACACGATTCGCAAATAGCAGTGTCCGACCGAAGTTTAATCGCAAAAAGTCAGAAAAATCATAACTTTGCGAAATTCTGGAGGGGGAGAGGAGGACTGCCGCGTTTGGGACCGGAGTTTGGAAAAAAGAGGAAAGCTTCCTGCAGGTGAACTCCTAACCAGAAAGTCAGGGCGAAAAACTATTGGACTGCTGGAAAGGGATCTCTCTCGCACTGGCGTTTGGCTTTTAAAAAAAGGCGCGGAAAAAAAGAAAAAAAATTGAGCAAAGTGACATCCACAAGATGATAAAGACGGCACAAAAGGGAAAACCCTCCTCAACTGCAGCCAAGGGAACGGGGGTATTTCACGAAGAATCCTGGCATACAGGAGTAGTCGGTACCACGGGGGCAAAGACGGCGGGGACGGAAGGGCCCATTACAACCCCAGATTTCAAAAAAACGACGTGCTGACACTCAAAAAAAGGTGACGAAAAAGGGGTCCGTCGGGCGTTCTCTGACAGGGAGGGGAGGAGATCGTAAGGGGTCCAGTAGGAACGATTATCTTCCATAAGTCCGGGAGTGCTGGTTTTTGAAAGGCATATTCCGAAAGATGGCGCAAGTTGAGGTGTGCGTATTGCGCAACGCATAAGAGTGCCTGACGGTTAGCTTTGCCGCTGGAATTGGGAATAAAAAAAAAAACAGATAGAGAAGGCTCTCTCAACAACTCTGGGGAGAGGGAAAATAGAGCCTTCTCACCGATGTGGGTTAAAAGAAACAAAAAGAAACAAGGGTGAGTGAAAGGAAAAAAGGCAAAGAAATCTTCAAAGAGAATGAAAAGGTCCTCCTCCATATCTGGAACATTACGGAACGAATAAATGATTTGAGAAACGTCTTTACTTCGAAAAACCAAACTGGTCCAAAACGACTCAGCGGACTCCCCGTGTTCACCAGGGTCGGGAGGGGTAGGAAAGAATAAGTTTATCATTGGTTTGGGAGGAAGGCCTACGCAGCTCGCTCAAAAAGATCAGGAGAAGAGGGGCTGAAGAGAGTGGTCAGTAAGCCATTCTGCCAGGACGACTTACTGAGGGATTTTGGGCGCGCGCCATCTCGATTGGAAGTTTCGAAAAAAAAGTTGGAGTCCGTTTCCTGACGCGCAAGGGGGGGTTAAGTGCGCAGTGTTTACAGTCCGGACAGAAACGAAATGCGGAAAGGGTGGGCAACGTGCCAATATTTTTTTTGAACCTCTCAGAGCCTAAAAAGGGGAGGAGAATTTTCACTGAGGGATCATTAAGGAAAGAAAAAGGAGCCAGCAGCGCTCTAAAAAGAAAAATAAAAAAAGGAAATAGGGAAACGCGAGAAATTCGGTCGGACGGACTCTAACGAAACGGGGGTGCACGAGCCGCTTCAACTGAGCACAGAAAACAATTGGGAGGAAAACAAAGGATTGATTTTTCATTCAATTTGATCGCCGGAGAAAGAACCCAAGGAACTAGGGAAGAACGGAGGGAAACTTGAGCGACACTGTGAAGGGAACAATAAGGGAAAAAACATCGCAAAACGAAGAAAGCTTTAAAAGAGATCTTCAAGAGGAACTCGGCGTATTCCAAAAAGAGGCTCAAGAAAACGCCGGTATCGAATTCACTAATTGAAGCTGAAAGGGAAGTCGCGAAAGGAAAGGAGGGAGAAGCAAGAGGGTGTGGGTGCGTGTGGAGAGCAGACGAAAGGGGGAAAAAGTTGGGCATCTAACAAATCAAACCCTCTCAGCTAAAACAAACCAGGATTATTATTAAAAGAGATTCTCTTTAAGGCTAGAAGGGCCCTAAATTAATAGCCATCTCCAAACCAAAAACGAAAAAAAAAAGAAGGTAAATTATCGGGAGGAGCCGTAAGCAGGCCCAGAGGAATATCAAGTTCGCCGCTTCGGGAAAATCGAGAATTGGAAGGGAGCTAGGGAAAAAAGCCGGGAAAAGGAAAGGGGGAGGGATAACATCGGAGGGGAAAAGGGATCGCTATAAGGCCCTTCGAAGTGTTCGCGACCAACAAAAAAGAAAAAAAAAACAAAAAAAGGCGGGGCTTCTATCAGGGCAGGGAAAAAAATCGAGGGTTCCCCAAACAAATATTCTAGGGGTCTTTAAGAAATTCAGGGAAGGATTCGCAATAGATATGAACGAAAGGGAGGAAATCCGAACGCCAATAAGGCAGACGGTAAAGGAAAGTTTTCGGGGGCGGACTGGTAATAAGACAGCTGACCGGGTTGGGGGGGGATGAGCCGAGCTCCTGCGTGTAAATTTGTAGACAGGAAGATGGGGATCTAAAAACTATTGGCACGAATATGAGATAGAGAGCCCAGGTCTTCACGGATAAATGCGCGGAGGGGGAAACAAGGAACTGAGAAAAGAGATCGAACCACCGAAAGGATGGGGAAAACGCAAACGCTCACTGAACTCGTATGCCCGTCAGGAACTGGAGCTAAGGTGACTGGTGACACCGGAATCGGGACGGAAAAAGAAAGTCTAGAAAGAAAGCCAATGAAAAAAAAGATCAACTTCCGCCAGAATTGAAAAAAGAAAGACCACATCACTCAGATACTGGTGGAAAGGGGGGATGTGTCTATGGGAAAAAGACTTTTGAGAGTAACGAGGAAAGCCCTCCGCGGTTAGCCAGGTTATCGTGACGGTCCGTGTCCCCGTAATAGGTGGTAAAGGGGTTTTGAAAAAAAAAAGGAAAACATGCAATCGGTCAAAAAAGGGGGGAGGGGTGCCTGGTTGTCGTATGGACTTCACGCAGGACCTGTTGCTGACGTTCTTCTTTGGATCTGCAAAAAAGTAGAAGAGAGGACATCAACAACAACAACTGTGAAGAGTCAAAAAGAAAAAAGATACCGATGGGGTATAAGGGCAGCTACAAGAAAAGAGGGGTGATGGAACTATCGGCCAAACGCAAAGTAAATCTGGTCACCCTCAAAATAAAGGGAAGACAACCGCCAGATCTGTCGAACCAAAAAATGTGACGATAATACCGTGTGCATCCAGACAAAGAGCGGAAGAAAGAAAAAAGGAGGGGAGAAAAAAAGTGGGGGGACACCAATACCCTACGAGGAAAATAAATCAACCCGTAGAGCTGAGTGTGGAGGGTCTGGGGGGATTCACATTGGCCTACGCAGGAAACGAGGAAAAGGCCGGAAGAAAGAACGTGGGAAAAGTAAAAAAAAACAGCAGCGGGAATAAGCGAAAGGGTTGCTGGCGCGCGCCTAGTAGTTTTAAAGGGGAAATCATGGGGTGGAGCATGAAGAGCAAGTGTTTTGGGTAAGATTGAAAACAAAAGGTTGGAGAAAAGAAGACCAGGGAAAGGAGAGAGCCAATCTATAGAGGAGAGTGGGAAAGTACCTTAATCAAGGGCCGCAAGAAGGGCAGGAGTATAAGTCATTCTTTCCCAAACAAAAAGGGCTGGGGGGAAAGACTGAGACCGAAAGGCAAAGTTCATGCGGGTCGCAAAACGCGGAATTGGAAAAGCGACAAATTGGGATAGGGGGCGACTACGGGGGGGCCGAGTGAGATGAATCACATAAAAAAAAAAAACAAAAATCGAGGGGAAAAGAAGGAATTTGCTAAGTTGAAAATCGAAGGGGAAAACTACCTCGCGTGATCTATGTTGGGGCCAAGGGAAAAAGAAGGTTGGTCGAAAGAATAAAAGGAGAGCGAATTCCTACCCATTCCTAAAAAAAGGAATGGGGATATTAAGGTCTCGTTTCCACTGCGGGAGAAAAACAAAACTCGGAAACGCTGAAGATTCAAAAGGAAGGGCTATTGAAGGGAGGACGGGCGCGGCGGGAAAACCGATAGCTGGTGTTTTGCTTGGAGATGGAAAGAAACCGCTAGGGTGAGGAAGCAAATGAATAAAAAGCGG
>Ga0179591_1352053_pt1 | contig 12985 bp, 17 predicted proteins | sample CZOMad2_1_08_16f_FD_182891 | JGI IMG/M metagenome (GOLD analysis project Ga0179591, IMG submission 182891) | Vadose zone soil fungal communities from Angelo Coast Range Reserve, California, USA - CZOMad2_1_08_16fungal (PacBio error correction) | ecosystem: Environmental > Terrestrial > Soil >...
TTATCACTTAAAAAAAGGAAAAAAAACTGGGAAAAAAAAAAGCCATCCCAAACGATACAAATACCCCGGGTGGGCAGTCGGCAGAGCCGTCATACGTGGGGAGAGAAACGTACTCCGGGGGGGGGGGGAAGGGAAGGAGAAGATCTGCAAAAAATCGGACGAAGAAGCTTGGTCGCTCGTTCCCCCTTCCACCGCTGGGAAATTCAAACCTCAAGGCCTAAAGGACGACGACAAAAGAAAGGGGGAACTAAGAGACTACCGTGCCCACTCCGGCCTTAGCCGCAAGGAAAGCCACATTAGTTGGGGAGGAAAGACGCTTGGCAAAAGAAAAAAACGCTAAAAATCATGAGGGAAGGGACCGAACCAGTGGGGGTGCTTTCTCTAGAGACGAGTTGGATCGTGTTCAAAACAGTTCCCAGCACAACTAAAAAAAGACTCGTGGCAAGGAGAAAAAGACTTCAAAAAATCAGGGAGGAAACGAAGAAACCAGAAGATCCCCCGCCGTAAATTTAGATAGCAACTCCGAAATGGCAAGGTGTGGCAGCCCGTTAAGCGGAAGGGCGGGAGAGATCAACCTGCGTAAAAAAGAAACCAAGCCTTCTGAATCTTAAACCTATTTAGAGGAGCGTTCATCGGACGCCAATAAAGAGGAGTAAAACCTGTTACTGAAAAAAGAAGGCAGGAACAAGCCATCTGGTTTCCCTTCGTTTGACCACGAATTGGGGATGACACTTCAACCAAAAAATCAACGACAGGGGGTGGGCTTGACAAAAATAAAGGGGAGGAACCTCCTTGATAACGCCGGGAAAGAGTAACAAACCTGAAAGCGTCCCCCATGATCAACGGCGACCAGAGAGGAGGGGGTTCACGGGCTACCCGAAAAATTTAGAGGGAAACGCCGCAGCAAATTTCAATGAAAGCGTTGAGGCGTGAATCAAACGGAAAAAACAAAACCGTCCCTAAGGGAAGACGTTGAAAGCTTTTTCGCCGGCCCTCTGCATCTCACGGGGGACAGGTGAGACGCAAGAAAGAAACCTGGAAGGAAGGAAAGAGAAGAACCCAGGACTGAAAAGCGTCTTCCCCTGTTATTGACGAAGACGTGGTTGAAAGAAAAAACACTGGGGGAGACTCGGAATGGAACCCAGGAAGAAGAAGGTGAAGCACCCATGGGAAAAAGCAAAGAAAGCACCAAACCAAGCGACTTCCTACCTTGCCCGGTTGGGGGACGGGGCCCAAAGTTGGGGAAGCTGGCGAAATTTTTGGGGGGGAACGAGACAGAGCAACGGCCGCGTCGGAAATCCCATAAAAGAGGTTTCGGGGAAAAGGCCAAGAAGCGCGAGGGCTCGACAAAAGAAGAAGATAGTGGAGAAGCTGTCGTGGGTAGGAAAACCGGAAAAATGGACTTGTACAGGTGGGGGGAAAAAGGTCATCGTAAAGGTTGCGAAGAAAGAGAAAAAAGGGATTGGCAATCGGAAACAGTGCGATGTTTATCGAACAGGAACAGCCGACCGAGGCAGAGGAGACACAAGGGAAAAGGTGGAAGAAAAACAGAAAACCGCTACACCGAGAATTCGGCCACCCATGCCACGATCTCCGGGTCCAGTGGAACGGCCCGGTAGAGTGAGGGCCAGGAAAGGGGGCATTCCACTTACAGGGAATCCCGGCCCTAGCAGTATCCCGATTGGCGACCAAAAACAAAAAAAGAGATCGAATTTGCAGGACTATCTAAGGAAGGGAGAAAGGGAAAAGTCCAAACTTAGATGGAAGAAATGCATTTCTGGCCAGTTAAGCCGAGATTAAATACAATTTAAGAAGGGAAAAAGTACGTCGAGGGAGAGAGTCAGCAGGGGGTAACCAAAGGGGGGAAGAAGTATAGCTCCCTGGCTCCCCTGCTCCTGTCTTTCTGGCGCAAGAACTGGGCACGGGGGGCAGACTACCGGGGAGTAGCTCAAGGGGGAAGACTTGCCCTGGGCTTTGCACCGAAAAAGGGAGGAACTTTCAAAAGAATGGGAAGAAGGAGAGGGGATCCTCCTCCTGGCTGAGGTGATCCTGGGCTCCTGTCTCCTGGCTACGGGAGAAGTTGAGACCTGGAAACTTGGGAGACAAGATACCTTGCTCCTTTAGGGGGGGGGGATGGTGGACGAAGAGGCAGAATTGTGGTCAAGGCCTGTCAAACTCCGTGGGATGTTCTTTGGGGTGGGGGGGACCGTCAAATGATTTTCCCCACAAAAAAAGGAAGGAGTGCTTGTTAAAAAAGTTAAGTGGAGGGGAACGCCTCGCTAACTTCGTCAAGTGGTTTTGAGGGGGAGGCATTGAAAAGGGGGAAGCCATTGATCGGAGCCAGGGGAGAAAAGGGAAAGAGTTGGGGGTTTCCACACTGATGGAGAAACAAAGAGGGGACCTTAAAAGACCAGCACGGACCCATTCCGAACCAACCGTCCCAGGTCCCTTTTGAGGTGGTGGGAAGATACCGAGGAAAGAAATTTCACAAGCGCTCACAAAGGACAGAAAAAAAATGTTGTGTCGTTTCGGAGCAAGAGGAGGCAAAAACGGGGAATACACAAACGACCTCCAAAAAAAAATCAGGCAGGGGGGGGGAATGAAGGCCGTCCGCCACAAGTATTCATCGGATGCAAGTTGCAACCGTGGGGCGAACAACTGGAGGGGGCCAATCCGGTAACTGTTCCACAAAACGAACTACGGGGAGCGGCAACTGAAAAGGAAAGGCGGGAAGACACTGAAGAGGTCGAAAACCCGGCCGCCATTCCGTACTGATAGTGTCAGGGAAAAAGGCAATATCGAGTTGAAGGGGGAAGCCACAAGCAACAGTAACGCACCACGCTTCTTTCCTGCGAAAGAAAGAAAAACGATTTGGCCAAATTTGGCGCTGCACCAGAAAAGGGGGTCTTCGGGGATTGGGAGGGGAGTCCCTGCAGGGGGAGGGAGGATCGTAGTGTTTTTCGGTTGGGTGGGCAGAAGGGCACAACTGGGCGCATCTTGTGTCAGGGTAGGGGAAGAAGAGTCAAGGAGACAGAAGACCTTAAGCTTCGCACTTCCGCGAGGAGTGGGAATTTCATCTTGAACAACCACAAACCGACGGACCCGTGGATTCAGAGGGGGAGCGCCGGGCTCTCAAGCACACACCTCACCATTGCCAACGAAGGTCAGCAGGATCTTGGGAAAAAAACCCCATAAAGAAAGCTAACGGAAGGGGGGTAGTCCATTCATCAGAAATGGAGAAAAGAAAATCAGGGAAGGAAACCCAAGGTTGCAATAAGTGAGAGTCTGCGGACAACACTCAACGCAGGGGGGTTTATAGTTGACGGCCGTAAGGTAATTAAGCACGAAGAGTTTGAGGGGGGGGTAAACAAAGGGAGGGAGAAAACCCTGTGGGGGAACGAGATGGTATCGACGGGAAATAGGAGAGAGCGAATTGGTTCGGGGGAAACTGTGACCCAAAAGAGTGCTGATGAAAAAAAGACGACAACTGCATTTTCATCCTAAAAGGGAAAATGACAGTGCTACTTGGAAAAAAGAATACCCTCCCCCAAAGTTAGTCTTCAAAGAGGTTCTCCCGTCTTCAAACAAACGCGGGGAGATAGGGGCTTTTTGTCGAAGAGAAAAAGGGGGGGGGCAAAAAACTTCCTGAGAAAAAAGCCACGTGAGGACCACTTGCCTAGTTGGGGAAAAAAACGGGACTGAAAAGCAAAATCAGAAGCAAAAAGGGAAAAAAGACGAAGGGTTCAAGGGGGGGTGCAAGGCATATAACAGGGGGACGTTCCGGTCAACAATGGGTGGAGATAGAGGACGCAAAGGTCTCGAGAGAAGGAAAGAACTACAGAAAAGAAGTGGGGTGTAGAGGGGGTAACCCAACGGGAACGTGGTGGCGCCTGCCCATAACCTTGACCCAGGTCAAAAGGAGACTATTGGCGAAAAGGAGGGAGGGGGGGACCAATCGAAGGTATTTGAATCAAGGGCTGTCCCCCCAAAACCCACATTTTCAAACTGCAAAAAAAGGAATTTTGTTAAGGTAGTAAGAAAAAAAGAAAAAAAAAAAATGAGGGGGGGGGGGGGTAGAACGAAAGGGTACTCCAGGCAACCATATGGATTTGCGGAGCTTTTGTGGGGTCCGAATTCTCTCACTAACAGGAGAAACCTTAACAAATGGGGTCAGGAGAAGTTCGTCACGAAAAGGAGAAAGAAAAAGGGAGGATTGAGTGGACTTCTACCAATGAAAGAAGGGCCGCCGTATGAAGTCTCCTGGCTGCAAAAAAGAGGGGAGGGAAAAGGAAAAGAAAAGGGGATGGTGGGACTGGACAGATGTTGTTAAAAGAGGGAGGGGTGGCACGAATAAATATCAAGACATCGGTCCGGGAGGAGGGAGATTATCTCTTCGGTAAAAAAAAAAAAAGGAGGGGTAGAAGAGATATATAACCTTCCTCACCTAGAGGGGGCTGCAAGGAAATTATTTAAGTCCACGCCATCACTTCAATCTTGAAAGGCAGCTTTGCAAAGAAAGGGAAAGAAAAAGAAAAAGGGGGGACAGGAGAAGGAACCGGGCACAGGGGGGTTTAAAAAGAAAAAAGGGGAGGGTTGATAGCAAAAAAAGCGTACACAGTATTGAAAGGGGGGGAGGAGGGGCTCCGGGGAAGAAGCGAGTACCCTTACAAAGTCAAAACAGAAGAGGGAAAATGGATGGGGGGGGGGGACCACAAGAAAAAAATGACAGATGGGGAGGAAAGAAAAAATAAGATCTGGAAGGGGTCATGGAAAAGGGGGGGGGGGACGCGAGGTACAAGACTCCTTGAGGAAAACGTCCTATCAAGAGGAGAAGGAGGAACGGGTGGAATGGAGAAAAAAAAACGGAACCCACACTGTTGGTCAAAAGGATCAGTCCCCCTTTTCCGAGCGGGGGGGGGGCTTGGTTGAAAAGACAGTGATAGATCAAGACACCGTTGGAAAAAAAAGGGAGAAACAGGTATGTGAGGTTCACCAAAAGAAAAAGAAAGTGGAGCTTTTGGCGTCTGGCAGGATCCGGGGGGGGGAATAAGCAATGAGTGGCACTCAACGTGCAGGGCTCAACTGGGGAAAAGGCAAATGAACAAATGATCGAGACGGAGGGGAAAAAAGGGGAAAAAGACACCCTGTGGGGCCTCTTTTCTTGGGAAAGAATGGAACAGAGTACTTCAAGGAGGGGGAAAAAAAGGGAAAAGTCTTTTGGGGAACTACATCAGAAGGGGGGTCCCCTTTAACTGAAGCATAGGAGGAAGGTGGGACACCCGAAAGGCTAATATCGTTCGAATGGTCGAAAGACTCAGGGAGCAAATCGGAGACCCGTGTCAAACTATCCACCACCTCGTGAGTCTTATACTAGCGGAGGGACATTATTGGGATGTGGAGGTTTAAGGGGGGGGGTGGATACCAAGGGTCTTGTGGAACCAAGGGGGGCCTTCCAATTTTCTGGGGATGGTGGGTTGTCAAAGGGACTAGGGAAGCGTGGGGGGAAAGGGAGGTGAGTGTCTGTAGGAGAAAGAGAGCACCTAGAATACAGTCAGGGCCCAGGGAAGATTGAGTGGAGAAAAGGCCCGGACTCTGCCGGTTCCGAAAGACCAGGAAGGGGTTGCAACACTGACTTTTAGGCTGGGAAGGAACTACGAGACAAAAAGGGGGGGGGTACTAAAAAAGAGAAGCAGAAAAAGGAGAAGGGTGCAAGAACTGAAGGGCAAACGGAGGACAGCAGCTCCTCCCATGACCCTTGAGAACTGGAAGCGAAATGGGTAAAAAGCTCCCGGATAGGCGGATTGGGAGGGGGGTGGACTTACAAGTAATTAGTCATCGGAAAGACGGAGAAGTATCAGACGGGCACACGGTCCTGCCGCAGAAAGAAAAAGTGAGTAGGATGTCGTTTGGGGAGAAAGGGGAGGGGAAGAAAAGCGGTAATCTGTTTTTTGAAAGGAAAGAAGGCCGAGACCGGGGGGCAATCCACGAGGGAATGTACACTCCTCTAAGCCGGGGGAAACCGAAAGATGAGGGGGGAGGGAAGGTGGTGAGCACACCACACAATTCCAGACGACCGCCACCCATTGGGTGTCTCGCCGGGGGCAAAGGGGGGTGTGGGGGGGGGGCTGGAAAAAAGTGAAGAAGATTCACAAGGGGGGAAGAAACCAATCGAGGCGATAAAAACCCTGGGAGAGGGACTGGGAGTGCGCTAATAGCCCCTTTCAGGGAACCGAGGGGGAAAGGAAGGGGAACACTGGATCCATCCAGAAAAGGTCCCGACAGAAAAGGCAAAATAAAAAAAGATGGTTGCTGCGAGCAACTTCCGAAGAGACCCTAATCTTGAAAAAAGAAGAGGGAGTGTCCGAGCACCACCCCCCAGAACAAGCCACAAAACAGACACGTAGAAAAAGAAAAAAAAAAAAAAAAGTCGGGGATCGAATGATCAACGCTAACGGAGGAGGAACAGAGAAAGGAAATCAAGGATGAAGGGGTAATCGCATTGATCCATTAGCCAGGAGCAAAAAATTAAAGACAAGACACGAAGGGGGGGGAAAGGACCAGAAAGACAAAAAACAGGATAAAAAAAAGAAAGAGAGACCAGGAAGCCAGGGAGCCATATCATATCCGATCAAACAGAGCCAGGATCCACAGGAAGAAGGGAATCAGAGCCATGATCCATATGAGCAGGGGGAGACAGATCCATTGTCAAAATGGATCTGTCAGGGATCCGCGGGGAAAAAAAAGGTAAGAAAAAGTAATTATAAACTATAATTCTTGAAGGACCTCTAGTCGTCCCACTCATTTCGACATCGCAGAGAAAGGGCGGGGGGCGAATCGACGCGGATAGATCATCAGTAAAACCAAGTCAATGGGGGGAAAGGAATGTGCCCCCGGGGGGGCTGCCACTTTCTGGATCAAAGGAAGGGGGGAATGAGAGGGGGGGGAAAGGGGATTCCGACTGGGGGAACGGGGGAGAGGAAACAAAGCCATATCCGTCGTACCTTTTAAAGGTGACGGAGGGCGGGGAAGAAAAGGTAAAAAAACGGGCGGCCAAAATGAGAACGGGGGTCTGCCTTTTCTAGAACCGATACGCAACGTGTCCCAAAAAGGGGACAGGCCGGGAAAGGGGAAAGTGGGGGGGCACCCGAAAAAGGGGAAACTAAAGGTCCGGAACAAAGTCTGGGCGGGGGGTTACGGCCCCGTATTCCGGAGTGTTGGGGGGGAAGAAGAAAGAAGCAAGAAACAAGTAGTAAGAAAGAAAAGGGGATAGGGGCCCCCCGCCACTGCATCTGTGGGGGAAAGAAAGAAACCACTCGCCGAGAAACAGGGGGGGGGAGTCAAAAAAAAGGTAAAAAAGAGGTCAGTGGGGGGTTTGTTGTCAACCCCGGGGGGGTCAAGGTGTGAAGGGCGCCATGAAACCTGGGGAAAAGAAAGTGGGGTGGGTCTTCAGACTTAAATCCGAAGGAAAGAACGCGTCTGGGAAGGATGAAGTCGTGTGTCGGGGGCACCACGCCTACCTAGATGCAAGAAAACTTCCTGGAATGCTGGGGTCAAACTTACATGAAACGCCCCGTTAGGAAAAAAAAAAGAAAAAAAAGAGGGAGGGGAAATAGCAACGGGATGGGGGGACCGATCACGAGTTTCGGCGGCGACTAAAACCCCGTAAAAAAAGGGACGGTCTGCGGCCAAGGAAATGGACACGAGGGGTCCAAAGGTTCCGCACCAGGCAGGGGGGGGGACCGGAGTAACACCCCCCCCCCCATGAAAGGGGGGGATGGGTTTGGCGGCAACGCAAAGCGCTTATGTGGTGATCAAAAAAGAGGGAGAAGAAGGGACACGTCCTTGCTAGAGGATTCGGGGTTGGGGGGTCTGTGAAGGAGGCGAGGAGGGAGGAAAAAGAGAGAAGCTTAATGAGGGGGGGGAAGATTGCGGGGTGACCACCTGTTGATGGGGGTTTGCAAAGGAAAGGGTCGTATAGGAGTCGCATTCCTTTAAAAAGGAAAAGTGGCTCGGGAAAGGGCTCCTTCCACCAAATCTCGGAATTTGACCCAGAAAGAGGTGGGGAGGAGGTGAAAAAGATAGGAGAGGAGGCTTAGGTGACATGTTGGGACGGAGCAGTTTTCTCCTGCAACCTAGAGTTGAACGGGGACGGGAAAGGGGAAAGTGGAAATAAGCCCACTGTCGGACACGAACAACAAGAGGGGAAAAAAAGGGAGGCCGACAGGGCCAGCTTGGGGTTTTGGTTGTTGAACGAGTGTCTCCAGCATATTCACTGAAAAAAAAAAGGGGGCAAAAAAGACCGTCACTCCGGCGAAAAACTGTAAGGTTTCGAAAGACTGGGGAAAGGGGAGAGGGGGGGGGTCTGAGGTCGTATCTGTCCAGTGATAAAGCCAGAGGGCCTGGAAGGGAAATAAGAACGTATCCAATCTTCGATCAACGGGAAAGTTCAAAATCAGGCCCGAAAAAAAGTGCGAAAAGAAAAGTCGCAAAATTGAGGGGGGGGAGAAGGAAGGCAAAAGCCAGGATTTTTTTGGACGCAAAAAAAAGGGACGAAGTGCAGGAAAGTGCCCTATCTCTTAGAAAAACAACAAAGTATATACGAGAGAATAGGGAAAACGGGGGGGGAAAGAGTTCAAGGGAAATCGGAAACTCAAAAACTCAGGGCCGCAGGTCCTCTCCGTAACGGCACCAATTTAATAAAAAAAAAAGGGAGAACTTGGGGGTGAGTATCCTTGGGGCAATGATGCCAAAACGAGAACGGGCTCGATTATCCTCAGTTCCGGGAAAGACTTCCAGGCCTGGGAATTCCCTTACAAGGCAGAAAAAGAAAGGAAAAATAACCTAAAGGTTTGGAAAAAAAAGGAAACAAAGGGGGGAAAACATTTAAAAAAACGAGTTTTTGTTTTCAAAAAATGTTTTTTGTCCGCCGGGGGAATGGCGCGGCATGGAACCACCATTATACTCATTGGAGACAGGAGAGAGAAAAAAAAAGTAAACAGAATCAGACCGAAGAGAAAGTCCTGGGTGTCTTGGGGGGCAGAACCTTTTTCTCCCTTCGTACCAGGGCACAGAAACTCCCATGAGGGGAAAGGAGAAACTTCCCAGCGGCCATCGCATTCTAACATCAAAGGGAAAAAAAAAGATCATTCAAACTCTAAAAGGTGAGGGAACAGGAGAAAAGGGAGGGAAAAGATGAGAAAATACAAAACAAAAAAACGTAGGAGATGCCAGCCTAAATGGGGGGAGACTGGGAAGTCAGATTGAGATTCACAAAAAGAAGGAAAAACCGGGCGTGACCTAGGAGAAAAGCAGTCATCGGGGGACGGCCATCTCTATCCGGGAAAAAACAGGGGGGACGGAACTCCTAAAGAAAAAAAAAAAAGAACTCGAATCTCGTGGTTTAAGGGGGATTGGTAAAATCCACAATACGGATGGGGGGGGAAGGGGCCTTCAACCAAGAGAAAAAACAGACGGTCAATCACGAAGGGGAGGGAAAACAAGGCTGCCGGACAAGCCTTCCCACCATGGAGTAGCCTAGGGGGGATTCTAACTTCTGGCTTCCTTGAAAGAGAGGAAGAGAAACTGGAAAAACGTCCCATCCCAAAAAAAAACAGGCAGAGGGAAAGGGGGGGTCGTTTGGATCGAAAGCTTCCATAATGAAGGTGAAAAAAGGGGTCGCTGCTTCTGCATCACAGGCCTTTGTGCGCCCAAAAAGAAGCCATCCCTCATCCAAAAAAGGGGGCGCAAATCTTCCAAATGTCGGGTTTCGGATAAGGGGGGGGAAAGGGAAACGTGGGCTCCCCCATCGAAAAGAGACCGCCGAAGATTCACACCTCCAGTGGAAACAAATCGAAACAAGAAAAACTCGTCAAGGGGGGGGGGGAAAAAGGCAAACCCCGGGGGGCAGACGATTATGTTTTTATCCCGCCCCACAGTCGCACTGAAGTCCGAATCCCATCTCCAGCAAGGGTACCCCTCAAGCACAAAGAGAGGAGAAGGCAGGAAGTAACCTCTATCGAAAAAAGGGGAAGTGACAAAAAGGGAAAAAAGCGGGGTCCTGAATGTAGGTCTCTTCCAAAGAGGGAGGCATAACTTCTCAAGGAGGTCCGGCACTCGGTAAGCACTTAAGCGGGAGGGGGTAGACCAAATAAGAAAAGGACCACCTTGACGTTAGGGGGAAAAAAAAAGAAAGTGGGGATTTGTTACCAAAGAAACCACCAAAGCAGAAAAAAGAACTAGTCAGAAAGCAATTAAAGGGAAGGAAGAGAAAAAAAACATGGCCCGGGAACATTACGACTCCGTCATCAGTGTTACAAGGGAGTCGCAACAGGAAAAGAAGGGCGGGACAGACACAAAAGCAGAACAGATCGGATTTTCAAGGAGTTCTTTCCAAGCGATTCGCAAAGGGGGGGTCTTCCCAAGACCTATCGGGAGTGAAGAACTGAGAAATTGGGAGGGGCCAAAGTAAGGCATGAGGAGGATAACATGAATTTTCCACGGAAAAATCGAGGGCCCTTTGATAGAACTGGGAAATCAGAAGAAATACCTTACAACTGTCTCCTGGAATCCGGGCCCAATGAGAATGGGAGACCTTGGCATCCGCTGGGCAGGAGTAGAAAAAAAGAGACCTGGCTCAAACAAGGAAAAAATAATGCTCCGATGCGGACTTTCTGACCTGGGGGAACTTTCCCTCCGGGCCTCCTGCTCCTGGCAAGAGCCGGGGGGGGAGGAACTGGGGATCCTGCTCCGACTTAAAAATTAAAGGAGAAGGGGGGCCTGAATCTAACAAAGACACATGGCCTGGGCCAGGGGAAATGGTCATGGCTCCTGGCTCAGTAGACTTTTCAAGAGCATGGGGAAAACTAGTAAAGATTTTGGGGGGGGGAAGTCAGATTGGGTATTCATTGGGGGGGGGCGACAGTTCCCCTAGAGTCGTTTGACCCGATCCAGGGGAGGTCGGGTTGGGTTAACAAGAAGGGTGACGTGGAACCCCCGAGAAGTTCTGAATTTGAATGGCTGCGTAAGGGAAGATACCTAGAGCGATGTACAGAGGGAGAAAGGTCTCAACGTCCCGAAATGAGGATCCGTAGCGCACTTGCCTAGCACGTCCAGGTGGGAAGGGAAAACCACGAAAATTCTCTGAAAAAAGAAAAGTGTCGATCCCAGCCGAAATGAAGCAAAAACGCAGAGAAACATGTGAGTAAGAACCCGAGACTGGGGGGGGGGGAAATGGGACCTACTCGTCGGTCGGTGCCGCTAGTCAAAAAAAAAAAAAGCGAAAGAAAGAAAAGGGGGGCCATTTTGCATACCTCCCGCGCCGAAGAAAAATTCTACAGTTGGGGGAAGCTTTGGGAGCCCAGAGAGGTCCCTTTGATGAAAACCCGAGCTCCCGGGAAAAGAGGATGAGGGAGCTCCTGAGAAAAAGACTTAGCTGTAAGCAAAAGATCTGGCAGCCAGTCGTTTTTGGACACGGTGTAAACGGAGTTCGGCAGGGTTGTATCCAAGGGGAGGAAAGGGTTTAGGGGGACGCAAAAGGGAAAAAAGACCGCCAGGGAGAGGTCAAACGATTTCGTTTTGGGGGCACGAAAAGAAAGAAAGAAAAATCTATGGCTGCCAAGGACGGCGTTTGAGTCTGACCTGCGTCCCGGTAGGGAGGCCAAGGGGGGGAGAAACCCTTGTTCGCATGCAGACTTGTCACACTGAGAGAAAGAACCGTGTTGCAAAAACCGCGAAGAGATGTCGCAAAGAAAAGAGGGAGTCGTTGAAGCTAGGTTCCCATTTCGGTAGTCTAGCGAGGAAAGGGGAAGACAACCCCGGCCATTCGCAAGAAGTTAAACATTCTCATTGAAACCAAGGAGGGAAGGCTAGGGCAAGAAGTAGTTGGTGGGGGGGGGGAGGGTAGGGGGGTGAAAATGGGCGAGAAGAACCTTCAAAAAAAAGAAAAATTAATCTCAGACAGTGGGCTCAAATCAGGGGAAATCAGGGGGGGGGGTGAGGTGGTTTCAGACCGAAGTTTTCGGGGACCCACCTCGAAAGGGGAAGGACAGGACGGTTAGGAAAAAAAAGTCTCGAGTTGGGGGGGGGGGAGGGGCCTGACTTCACTAAATTCCCTTAGGTAAAGCCGAGAAACAACCATGGGGGCGGGGAATTGAAGGGGGGGGAGGGGGGTAGAATAGTGAATGGTATAAATAGACCCACCACAACTGGGGGGAAAAAGTCAAGAACGGAGAGATCGTTGAACTTTGTTCGGACTTCAAGTTCCAGAAAATCATGAAATAATGCCAGGGGGTGAAGAAGAAAATGACGGATAAACTGCATCAGAAACAAAAAAGGCCGCAATGACCAAGGTTTCTAATGGGTCCCTGGTGGGGGGGTGAAAGGGGGCAGGTTCTAAGGGGGGCCACTGGGGGGTTTCACAAGTGTGAGTTATAGATTCCACATTGGTAGACCAAGACCAAATCAGTCAAAAACGTACCTCAGTGTTAGGAAACAAAAAAGGGGGAAGGTGGCCGCCATCTAAAAACCGTTCCCGTACCCGCGGACGATTGCAATAAAGAGGGGGGGCAAGAAAGAGTCTTGAACGGCCACGGGAACCCAAACCCACCACAGTTTGGCCAAAAAAGGAAGGTTGTTTTTCTGACCAGAAAAGGGCAGAGAGAGGGGGGGGGAGAGGGATCAAGATGAAAGATGATTTGTCTTTAAGGGTGCAGAAGCGGCTCCTCCCGAGCATGCCAAACCGAAATGTCAGGATCCGGGACGGGGAGACACGCCGGGGAAATTATCAACTGAAAAGTGAAGGGGGGAGAAAGGGGTATACCATCGACCTCATCAGGCGCCGTAAAGAAGAAAAAATTCTCCTGGTTGCCAAAAAAGATGGGAACGAAGGGGGGTGATCCTCGGTATTTTGGTGAATGGGAAATAAAATAGGGGAAAAAGAAAGGAAATAAAAGACTCCCACCACCGTTGAAAGGACGTTTGAAAGAAG
>Ga0179591_1263619_pt1 | contig 12984 bp, 9 predicted proteins | sample CZOMad2_1_08_16f_FD_182891 | JGI IMG/M metagenome (GOLD analysis project Ga0179591, IMG submission 182891) | Vadose zone soil fungal communities from Angelo Coast Range Reserve, California, USA - CZOMad2_1_08_16fungal (PacBio error correction) | ecosystem: Environmental > Terrestrial > Soil >...
AAGCTTATGGCCGGGGGGGCTCTTTCCTATCATAAGATGTGTGTGGAAAAGGAGGAAAGGATCGCTCAAAAAAAAAGGAAAGGTATTATATAAAATATACGTTCCTCAGTCTTGTAACAGGAGAAAGCTTCCCCTTAGCGCCTACGGTGACGGAAAGGGGGTTGGGACTCCTAGGGCTAGTGCTACTACTCGCTTATTCGACCTTTACATTAAGATCTAAGGGGGAGAAAAGGCACAGTAGGGTCAGTAGGTGAGGGAAGGTGGCTTCCTAGCCTGACGTTATTGGAAGAAGTCGAGGAAAACTCTAGGAATCAGTTTCTAGGAGCGTCGCTGAGGTCTATGAGATGTGGGAGTGGTTTACTCTCCACTTCGTAAGAGGGATACGCCTACCGCAAAATCAGGAACGGTTGGGTTATGGAACGAACAGAGCCCTTCTTTACTGCAGCAGTGGAAAAGTTCCCGAACAGGGAGGACGCCTCTGGGAATAAGCATAACCTTAGAATAAAGGAATGTTAATGGAACGGCCTCGAAGTTGTCTATGGATCACTTTCAAGATTTCTTGGTAAAGGCGAAGAAATCTTGTGGGAAAACAGAAATGATAGGCCTAGTTAGAAAGCACAATTAGGGTTAGACTCGGAATGTTATCAAAGAAAACATAGGAGTCACGAATCACATAACTGGGCCGGCCGGGGGGGACCTGATCTTTATCGTTCGTCGGGAAGCAAGCCGCCGTTCAAAAAAGTTATGCAGACGACTAGAGACGCAGGACCTTGGTTTGAATGGTAAGATCGGAATGGTTTGTAGACGGTCGCACGAGAGCGACCGGCCTCAGGGCGCCTGCTCCTTGTCGGCGCTTGTAAAAAGACAAGCCCAAACTCAGGAAAAAGACAGAGGGGCTCCGAAACGTGACGGCCTGTAGAAGTGCTGACGATCCTTGCTCCTTTAATTGCAGCGATAAAGGGGGGAGTCAGGTTGAAGGAAAGATATAGCGGCGAACCGGCAATCAAAAGTTAAATGCGAAAAAGACGTCTGGGTCGGGAAATTTAAGTATAGAAATTGGGCTGGCGAACGCAACTTAGCTTGGGTTTATGGGAGACGATACACCGGCGGTGTCGATGGAAAAAGTCTAGGCAAAAATGCACAAGGGGGGGGAGTGGGCAAATCAGATTGACGACCAGTAGCTGGCTATAAAAAGTGCCGGCCCTGAGATAGGGCAGGTACGAATCCTTTCCGGGGAAGCGGGCAAGAACGAGCGAACAGGGACTAAGGGGCAACAGGATCGCCCTTTTATGAAGCGTACTTTGCGAGGAAAGGTTCTTGGACCGGTTTTGGACGGAGAGATGATATAAAAAGGGGGAACCTTTGATCCTGGGCGTAAAGGTGTCAGTTCCACTAACACTTCGAGCTAGGGGGAATCCGCGCAGGGGTTTAGAGTTCTTGGGGGGGGTGGGGAGAGGACTGTCCTCGATCGGCTGAAAGTTAGGGGGGGGGGCAGGATTCTGCTTCAACTCCGTGAAGAAAAGTGGGGGCCAACTGGGCTATCCACATACCTTTGGACAGTTATACCCTTCTCGGGCGCTTGAACTGATCGCGTCTTTTAGGGGTAGTGGAACGCGGGAGCCTGAACCAGGAAATTTGTGATGCACTTCGACTTGATGTAGTCCGGGGGGGGAGGGATTACCCCGTTTTAAGCGACAACGAAACGGGTTTGAAAATAAAAAAAAAAGCCGCAGGGGGTCCGTTTCATCGCGATCGCCAGTGTCTCTTGCAGCCGCTGGGAAGATTATCTAGCGATGCAAAGGTCTGACAGGAAGACGATGGAGGATCGGGAAACTTCTCGGCAGCTTTTTCAACCTAGAATTGAAAGCTCTAGTCCGAGGGGGGTGAAGGACATAGAAAAAAACTCTGCGAAAGATGAGCGGTTTAAGATTTCTTAAATCCGTCTTTCTGTCTTTCAGGAAGAGGACGGGGGGGGGATAGTGGGGGACTCGAAATAAACGAAACTGGTACTCCCCTTCCTCAGAGGCAAGACAGTCGTCTCTTCTTTTTAGGCTGGGGGGAAGGAACTCAAGAGGGCTAACTAGAAGGAAAAACGCAGAAGAGTCGGGCTAGAGAAGTAGGTGGGAGACTAACTCCTGGGAAAGGAAGAATCGCATCAAAATTGGGTGTCGCTACTCTTAGAGCGGAATGGTGCTAGAAATTGGACATCACTGACCCCAAGGGGGTGGGGGGGGAGAGAAGTTGCAGGTGCTTACTGCGAGTGGTCTCCTCTGACTTCATACCCCCTGGGGGAGAGTAGGTCACAGGTAACAGAAGGTGATCGAACCCAACGTAGGACGAGCAAAACGGTGATTGGGCCAGGCGAACGCATTCACCAAAAAAGGAGCGCACCCCTTCAGAGTTGGTGTTTCAGCCCAGACGCAAGCCGGAAGAGGGGATGCGCGTGTTAGCGTCGACACGCGGAGGAAAAAACGTTGGGGCGACGGGCCTAGATCACAATGCGTGAAGCTGAGGAGGAAAGCCGAGACAACGCGCCCCCTTCTACTGGGAGGAGGGAGAGAGGGGGGAGCAGGTCCGAGTGAACCAGCGAAAACCCTCGACTGCGGGAAGCTAAAGAAAAAAACAACGGTAAAGGGGGGAAGAAGAGATAGCAGAAAGCAAGGGAGTTTTGGTGTCTGGGAAAGTGAGGAGATCTCTCGCCATTGGCCAGTCGAGAACGGTCGCAGAGATGGGCAAGGCGGCAAAAATAGCGTAGGGGAGGGGCCAGCAAACCGGTTAAAAATCCAACGGGGCGGCAGGACCGCTCAAAACCCTACCCCCTCTCTCACTGAGGGAACTTGAGACCTCTTGAGGTTGCCGGAACTCACCGGGCTGTGATTGAATGCGGCACAAAGAATAATTGCCTTTAAACTCTGCTACGTTTCTGTGACTATCAAAACGGACGGGCGCTTTCGACTGCAAGCGGGGGGAGGCCTAGTCAAAGGCCGTGTACCGGACCAAAGCCATGGCGATAAAAGAAGGGGTGGGACAAGTCACAGAGTGGGGCAGCCCATCCAATCCCGCTGGGGGGAGAGGCAGGGTCTGAGCGATGTCCTTAACGGGGGTTCTGTAGACCACTTTCGGAGAAGGAGACCCTTTCTTCGGCGTTTTTGGGTCGGAGGAGAAGAGGGAAGGAGAAACCAATACACCCCGCGCAGAACGTTGCCTAGTCATGATTCTTTTCCGTTAAGACTAGGATATTAGAGCAGGGTGTCGGATTAAAAAACTATTCAACAAAAGCTAGGCTCCATCCGTCAAACCAGTCTTGTCAAGGAGAAACTGATAATCCAAAAAAATAGAGAAGAGAGAACTACGTCCTATGACACCCATCCGGCTCGACAATCTCTAACAGTCAACCAACAAAAGTAGGACCGGGGGGGGTCGGAGGGTCGTTGACGGCTCGCCACGGTTCCTGTCGGGTGATGGAGCGGGAAAAGGGAGCGAAAGACCCAAAATGGGCGATACGAGATGAAACTTATGGCGACGAAGTCGAGGGGGGCTAGGACCCCGTAGCGGGAAGAAGAGGAAAAGCGCCAAGAAGGGCCATGAGCAAGTGACTCGGTCGGTTGTCAGGCAAGACTACCTTTTCATCCTACCGATTCTCCGGGCATGGCGGGGAGGGGGGAAGCCCGGCGGACCGTCCAAAACGGGCAAGGTAGCCAAGGGATCACTCTCGTCGTCGGAAGGAATCAGCCCTCCGCCCCACCAACTATTAATCTGCCCGAGCCAGAGATCGACCGAATACCAACCACACGTAAGGGGGGGGGCTAGATCAAAAAAAAATTCTTCACGGGCTTGTTCAAACTTCTCGAGGAGGTTTGAAGTGCGAAAAAGCACCTTCGGAAAGTAAGTCCAAGAAAAGGCGCACCTGGGTACCGGAAGCTCAACCTTTCTCAACCTTCCTCCCTTAAAGCGAGGAAGGGAAAGACACCACTCGTCTGACAAAAATCCGGAAAGCTTCTTCAAGACCTCTTGCACGCAAAGGGAGAAAGGCAGTCTGCGTTTCTCCGTCTCAATGGGGGGGGAGAAATAAGGCGGAATTCGAAAGTGGTCTTTCTCATCATTATAGGGGGACTGCCAAAGAAGGACACGTAAAAAAAAAAGGGGCTACCCGCAGAAAACACCGATCGGGAGAGTTCGCCGCACCTTCTTTGACATTCAGTGCTCAAAAAATTCAGAGGAAAACGATGCCACGGGACTTTCCGAAAACGGTAAAGACGATTATTATCGCCCGACACGGATCGCCAAAAAGCCATCTGGAGGACAAGGCAAAGGGATGTCTCAAAAGAAAGAACTTCTACCGTAACTGCCTGTCAGAACAATGGTCTAGTGGCGAGTTTCAGCGCAGTACCGCTCAAGGGGCGCTCGACAAAGGGAGATAGACAGGAAGCAAGGGGGTCGCTGATCGGAGACCGGGGTCAAGTCACCATTAGATCCGGGGAAAAAGACAACTATTGTTCCACGTCAGAGGCTAAAGAATGACCCTAACAGGAGAGGGTTGGCTTCCGATCACTATCAATATAAAAATTTGACACCAGGGTGAGAGGAATAACTGGGAATTGGCGGGTGACAGGCGAGGACCTTGACGCTCGAAGCTCTAACTACTACGTTTTGGCAAGGCAGAGAAGGGACGCAAAATCTTCGAACAAAAAAAAGAGAAACCAGTCCCTAACTCTGATCGGAAAACGTCGCTCTCCGGCGCCAAGGAAGGGCCGGGAATTCAGGCCCTCCGAACGGGAGCGACCTGTTCTGCTCCCCAACATCACGAAAGGTCATCGTTTAGGACAACCAGGCTCGTACATCTTGGGAGTCGCCTTCGGTCATCCAAAGGAAGGAATGGGAGAAGGATGGCAAATGCGCGTGATACATCTTGAGACAGGCGGGCGGGTCAAAAGCGCTATCGAAATTCTACCTCTTCTGCTCAAGGCGACAAATGGGAAAGGGAAAACGTATACAGCTAGGGAGCTCCAGGAGAAAAAAGGCAGAAACAAAGGGGCGAACTTGTGACTTCCGTCCGATAAGGAGGGGAAGTTCTGAAGGTGATAAAACTGTTTGGAGGATCAAATTTCTAGAGTTATTCCAACAGGGGACGGGAGGAGCCTATCAGAAGATGGAAAAACTGACTTTTCACAAATGGACGGAACCGGAATCGAGAGAAACAACACGGGGAGGTGAAAAGGGGGGAGTAGTCCGTGCATCATGAACCGACCATCGTTCTCCTGCTAGCGCCAGGAAAAAAGGGTGGGGCGTGTCAAAAAAAGGGGCTCAACCAACCAAAACTGAGGTAGTTCTACCCTGGATGAGGGAAAAGCTCCGAAGGACAGGAACCATTCCGGGATCAAGGCTACCGGGAGGGAAGGGTAGCCTCTGCAAAGAGGCAGACAGTTCTCGACCTCAGGGTAGAGGGAGGCGTCTCGAAGAATTTCGATGTGACATCTCGGGGGATCTAACAGAGGAGATGAAACTCCTAAGCAGTGACCGATTCTAAATTACGGCCTGCAATAGGACTTCGAAAAGCCGTTCATGTAATCATACCTTCTCCAGGTGGATGACGGAACTACGTCGGTTAGGAGGGTGGCTTACGCACCGGGTGACGCCCTTCCCTTCCGAGGAAGAAGTCCCTCCGCTAGAGCAGATATATAAAGAGAGAATGCCAATCTACATGGGGAAGGTTCTAAAGAAAACTTTCCTGGGTGGGAACTTCTTGCCGAAACTTAACCAAGGCACGTTAGTAGGGGAAACGTCGCCTTATAAAGTCTGGTCATCCAGACAACGCAAATGAACTATGGCCGGCCGAGCAGGGGAAAACCGTATCTTGCTCGTGGAAGAAAAAAGCACATAAGGAGCCTTCTTGGGCCAAGCTTACTTCCTATTGGGGGGGTTGCGACCGGGAGGGGGGAGGCAGGGCAGGAGGAAAGGGCGAATTAATCGCCGTTCGTCATTTTGGAATGGCAGAAGGGTGAGTATCGCTATAAATGGAATTCACTACCACTAGGGAAGTCCAGCGAGGTCTTTAAATCTTCGAAGTCGGAAAGTGCTCATTGAAAAAAAGGTCGTCAGGGAAACTTTTGGATGGTATCAGTTAGGGGCTGTCTTCTGATCTCGGACCGTGCGGAGCCCAGTTGTTCATGAGCTCGAGGAAGTAATGTGGGCTGACCTTGAAAAACGACGTTCGGAAGTGGCAACGGCTAAAGTAGCCCCTGGGGGGGGCTGTTATCTAAGACCGGGCATGTTTCGAGGGTGCTACCCGCGAGGGAGCAGAAAGCCCAGGTCCGTGGGTCAAAGTATTCCCAGGAAGATAAGGCGATCAAAAGGACGACTTCGGGGGGGGAGTGGGCGGCTGTCTTATGCCGGTCTTCAAACGGGGGAAATAATAGAACGGCCTGGGTGAAGTTTCCGCGCCCAGGGGGAGGGATTTCTTTGAGTGATTCGGATCCGGTTCCTCGGGGAGGGGGGGCCTCACATCAAGAACGTCGCTTGAAATTTCAACGCAATCTTCTTTCAACCCACGGAAGGAAACGAGCTTGACGGTCTCTCCCTAGGGTTGGGGGAGGGGACGGTAGAAAATGATCCTAGGGATATTAATGTTCTTGGGGTGGGTCGGCGGGACTGGGATCGGGGACTCACTGTGTTGATATGGGCGGCTTGTGGTCCAGAAGAAACTGGTGGGCAGGGGGATGCTTTGCACCCCTTAAGGGCACCCTGCAACCATTTGATAGGGGGGGATCTCGTCGGACGGGGAAAAAAGGATTAATGTGGTGAAGGGGGACCGACCGAAACCACCTTCCTTGGGCAGGGAAACTTGGAGGTCGGACTTGGGGACCGTCCTTTAAACGAGGGGTGAAGCAGAACCCCTCAGTTTTTCCCCTCCCGCCTATGAAAGTTATCGTCGGAAAGGGGGTTCTCGGGGCGCGAAGATGGCAAGACATTGCCAAGGGGAGAACGATAACTATCGACGACAGGCTAGATTCCTCGATACTGCTGGTGCACACTCGAGGAGGGGTTGGGAAGAGGAACCTTGCAGAACGCTCACGAGAGGGATATTGATCTTTTACTTCGGAAGAGGACCGTAGGGCCTGCATCTTTCTGGATCGGAAGATTCTAGGGGGGGGGAAAATGGATTTTGCTCTGCAGAAAAAAGGCGCCATTGGAAGGGCCCCCTTAATAGAGGAGCACCCCCTCTAGGATGGGAAGCGGGGTGGTTGGGAAATTTCTCCCTGGCGATTATCTAGTACCAAAGAAGAAGTCCGGGTAACGGACGGTGGTATGGGAAAAAATCCTGGTTCATCGGATAGGGGCCTGCGAAATTTCGATCCGATAGCTCGTTGAAATTTTCTGAGCCAGAATCTGGACATCCCTACCACCACCTTCGGGCTCCTTGGAGGGGGAGAGTTAACTGTCGTGTCGATAGGCCTTGCATCATCCCTTTGGATAAACATGTCGTGGCAAAAGGCTAGAGTGAAAAGACCACGCACCATACAGAGCAACAGGGCGAGTGTGGACCTCGCGGGAACATCCGCATTGAAGAAAAAAGAAAGGGTACTCAAAAAGACGGTGGGCATCTAAAAACCTGGGGAAGGGGAGCTGGGGTATCTTCGCCGGCGGTAAAGGGTGGCCTCTCTGCGCTAAAGTACGAATAGTGAACATATCCTCTCTCTACCTCTACTATAAATTAAACTGAACAAGGGCTGGGCATTCATTGGGCCTAATTTACAACCTCGATCTGAGGGGAATCATACAAAACCACGGAGTTAATCTAGATATCTCCATCAGCTCGAGGGGTGGCGCTTGGGAAAAGGTAGGGACCCTGTCTTCTAGACTCTTGCCTCCATGGGGGGGTCCTCCTTTCTGAGCGGTAGAAAGGGATGGGAAACTCAGCTGTTCTAATGGGACCGAAAACCTGTTACCTCTCACCTCCTTCGTACTCTCACTACCGAAAAAGAATAAAAGTCTGGTTAGGCACCAAAAATAAAAGTTTTTGCTGACCCTCTACCGAAAAGGTGTTGTTGATTGATGCCACGATAATCAATGTCTTGTTGCTGCTTCTAGGAGGTTGAGGAAACCCGGGGACGAGACCATTATAAAAAAGGGAATACAATATTTCGAAAAGAAGAGCCGTGTACCGCTAACTGGTCTCAAAGAAAAGGGTTTTTCCAAGGGGGGAGGAAAAATTTGTTGCCCTACTAAGCAAAGTTTCGACGGGATAGGAATGAACCCAGTTCAACTTGAGACAAAGATGAGAGGGGGGGGTGGGTCTAGTAGGGCGCATGAGACAAAAGAGGAAAAAACTGAACCTAAAATACGCCGATGAGAGGAGGGTCCTGGTTATTTGCCATTAACGGGGCGAAAAAGTGATGTTTCACCTATAAAAAACCAAAAAGAAGACCTCTTGCTAACACGCCACGATCTGGTAAAAAACTACATAGACGAAGTTAAAATCACCTGAGCCATAAGAGCAAAAAACTCTGAACAACACCTACTCTTGACTTCGGAGGAAGATAGACTTTGACAACAAATAGGGAAGTCGAAGCCGGGAGAGCGTGTCTCGGCCTTTTCTCGACACGGGGGAAATGAGGGCTCGAGACTATGGAAAAAAAGGAAACACGTGAGTCGGTAACCGGACGGTGGAGCAACACCGGGGGAGAAGGGGGTGCAGAGGTAACTCCCGTCAGACGCGGGGGGGCGTCCAAAAATCTACACAAAGGACATCAAGCAGCCTCTTTGCAGGGGAGGCCTGGGAACAAACTGGGAAGGTAAACTACTCTCTCCATATCAGAATGGATACAATCCGGGCAATCTCCCCCGGACCATTCTTGCCAGGGAAGATCAATTGCTGCATGAAAAGGGCGTCAAAGGGGGCAGGTAGAGCACACTCTACCATACTAGGAAAAAGTCAAAGGACCTAGCTTCTCATCCCCTACATAATATGAAACGAGGGAAGTGATCAAACGTCAAAGCTCGTGACAGGGGGCGTTGGCAACTTCAGACTCTTTCTGTCAGGTACAAGAGGAAGTAACACGAAAAAAACACCCTAGAAAGCCAGCCACTCTCAATCTCAAGGCATCCAAGGGGAAGGGGGAGGATCTCTTTGTCCGAGACCCGATCTCGTCTAACCGCAGTCTCTAACCGGAGAGTCTTAAGCCCTGCGGATAAAAAGGAAGTAGCGACGAGTTATCTCCTCTACACTGGTGGAGGGGGGGAAAAGAATAAGGACTTACGTCTCCCCTGTTGTAATGCCATCATTATCATCAAACCCAGCGTCGAAAACACAGTCCCTGTATGCATCTCTAAAAAACCCTAGAGAAGTTCGCCGTTCAATTCCTCGCACTGTCAAAGAGGAAGGGAATAGACACAGAAAATTCCTCGAGAGAAAGTCCAAGGCGAACGCACGGGTCTACTAAGGGGAAAAGGGGGCCTCATCACGGAAACAAACGGCCATACTCTGCTTCAAGGGAGCAAGGGCTGAGAAGGAAAATAGGCTTCTCCGATTGTCTAAAAGGTTTCGAAGGGCTTAGGTTGTGTCAAATCGGAAGGACACGTCGCTCGACAAAAGGGGTAAGAAGGCCCCTGGGCAGCAGCGGGAGTTGTTCTAGGGTTCGATCACCATTCGATCCTCAAAAGAAAACGACGGTCGTCTCCCTCGAGTGACCTCAGCAGGAGCTGCGGGATGGCCACAGTAATATAAGTTAAATGACGGCCCTGGGGGGTTTTTTTTTACACAAGAGATGAGCGGGGTTGGTTGGTATAGCTCGATCTAAGGACGCTAATACGTGGGGGGGGCTCACCGTCGGTATACTATCCGACTTAAAGAGAGACAACGTTTATTCTCCTAGCAAAGGATCGTCAAACTGCAAAAAGGGCGCTAAGGTCACGTGGCCACTTCTTCCGGTCCAGATTATTAAGGCTTTCAAGGGGGCATTCGAAAGGGGGTTCTGTCAAACAGCAGTCTACCATGTCCAGGGTATACTTCAGGAAAAGAGTTAAAATTGGGCAGGTCGTCCTTCCTGGGAGAGCCAAAAAGGAGAAATTTGCCGGCTGAGAACGGCAGGGGGTCGGCGTTCACAGAAGACGGAGTCGGGGATAGTCCCTCTTAAAATGTCTACCTATCGCTGAAGCGACAACGGGAATGTGACCTACGTCGTCACTTACCGCTTATACATCACGCCGGCTACACCGGCAGAACGGTCGCCGCCCGTCACCACGAGTGATGAGGAAAGACGTCGAAAAAAGGTCATGGCAAGGTCCAATCCGTGTTGAAACAAGATCTCGCTAATGCCAACCGTTGGCGGAGGAGAGGAGGATCCCAAGCCGATGTACAGGGGGTGGGGGGGGGATGAAAAATGACACAGTAACGCTCCGACAAACCAACCGGAGGAGACAGAGAGAGGTCAGGTGGACAGAAGATTTGGTTCCCCGTGAAGAGATCCTGAGGAGCAAGGCAAACAGTTTGAAAGACTAGCTCGGTGTGCTCCTCCAAAACTCGGCGATGAGAAAGGCAGACCTGATCTGCGACGTTCCCAGGCCCAGGTCAGGGATTCCTGTGGAGAAAAGGGGTGCTGCGGTGTAGAAACTCCCCCAAGTGATGGAGAAGAGGAGAGGTGAGCATTCGCGAAAACCAGGGTCCAAGACTCAGGTCGACCATGTATGGCAAATGGGGAACTCGCCCAACTCGCACTATGAACGCCGCTACCCGCTAATGAAAAGCGAGAATTCTTCACGTGGAGTTAGGGATTCTACGCCTAAAGTCAAGGGAATATAGGTCAAGGGACCGACAACACGGCCTCTCCTCTTTGCTTACCAGAAACGGGGGAAAAAAGACTGAGACGCGGAACTCGGAGAATTTTCTCCGTAAATGAGAATCCGCAGGTACGGGGGCCACGCGACGAAAATGCTTCTGTTTGTGTGAGAAATAAGGAAGAAGGAAGAAAATGACACACGTAGTTTGCCTCAAAGATCTTAAGAGTCAGGGCTCTTAAACACGAAGCTCTGGCCTTCATCCTGTGAAAAGGCGTTGAGGGGGCGCGTGGCAAGCCACGAAGGCTGTGAAAAGGGGGGGTCATGCGCACCCGAGGCCCCGACCGCGCAGTTTATGCGGGAGGCAGGGGAGGCCAGAATTGAACCCTTCAAGGGAGTCATTTGCATGGAATATGAAGTGTCACATTAAGTTTTCTGAGAAAAAAAAACGAGAGACTCAAAAAAGTGGACCGGGGGAAAAGTAGAAAGATTGACAGGAGTCCGCCCTTCCCGGGAAGGGACGATGGCGTCTTTTTTTCTGCAGTAGGGAGGCTGCATAGATATCGAGGAGCCCATTTGGAAAAGAAAGACTGCGATGAGGGAGAAGTGACGACTTCTGCCTTTCCGGGTCGAAGAGATTTTGGGTGGCTGTGGAAGGGATGCCGACCATGGAGGTTTCTAGGGGGTACATAACCTCACATGGTCCATGCGACCCCAGGGGCGCGTGGCCTTAGTCCTCAAACAACCGAGGAAAGAGGCGGGGGGAAGGAATAACTACGGCGCAGGTTGAAGAAATGTAAAACTGGAAACGAAGGAATCCTGGAGAAGATCAAGAGATGCTTTGCGCGGATCCGATAGCTGAATTCCTGATTGCTGAAAGCAGGTGAGCGGAGCGCCTGTGGAATCGCGGTCGAAAGTCAATACTACTGGCTGGGGAGAAGGGAAAGCAAAAGAGCGCGGCCTTCCGAAAGAAGTGACGTTTAAATTCAGGGGGGGAAACCCAAACCGCCCTCCGGGTCTAGTTCTTTGTAGGGAGTGGATGAAAGGACGGTGACCAGAAGAGGTAATGAAAGTTCGGCTTTTTGTCAGGCGAAAAGGAAGTGGGGGGCTATTCCACTTGGGTAGACAGACCTTGTGCTTTTACTTACCAAAATTCGAGTAGGCAAGAAAACGAAAGGGGAAGAAAATGTCTTTCGCGGTGACCTGGATACGTTTGACGCTGAACTGCCTAACCTGGGGGGAATTCTCTGCTTTTCTCCGGGGGTTCACGGGTGACCGTAGCTTTGGCGCCACAGGCGCCGTTGTTGGTCTCTCCCGCCTATCCGGGTGAAATCAGGCGTATCAGATTGTCCGCTTGAGATCTCGGGGAGAGCCATATACATGAAAGAGCATATGAAGACGACAGTCTCTACTGCACCTCTACTTCCACTGAAGATCTAGAGGGAGGAAAATAAGAACAATGGGGGGGGAGCGCTTGGAATGCAAGGCTAGGGACAGGGTTTTACTTCATTAAATAAAAAGAAAGCGGGGCAAAAAGCCTGCGTGGGGTTCTTATCCTTAATATTTTCAGGGGGTGGAAGAGGTGGTACGCCCATCCCGGCCGGCTCCTTCTCGAGGAACGGGGGAAAGCAGAGCTGCGACTGGCGCTTTTGGGGAGGGGGTCTCCACTCCGATCTCCTCATACACTCCGACTACCGGTCTCAGGGAGGAGAGTTCTGGGGGGCTACGACCTTTTTCTCAAAGTCAACTCGACAATTTGCGCCTCTATCTCGGATGGGTGGAATTAATTTACTAAACTGACACCCCGGTCTTGATCGCCTGCGTAGCTGTAAACGTCCAAGGTGGGAGGAAATAGGAAAACTGGTTATCATCATGGGTTTAGTCTTCCATTTTCTCTAACGACGAATAACTTTTTTGATCAGGGAACAAATTCAGTCAAGGGGGAAAGGGAAAGGGGCATCGCCGATTCCATACCAGCCCCGCGTTCCGCAAAAAGGGGAGAAAGAGGGGGTGGTGCGCCCGATCAAAGCAAAGGAGAATCGCGAGTTGGTATCGAAAGCAAGCTTAGGGGGAGATTGATCGATTTGGTCAAAGGGCTGGAAACGAACGCCTGCGTGGACACCTCGAGCGCAAAAAACTGGAGGCGGGAAAAGGAAATGGGGGAAAAATCGGAAGGCAGGGCAGACCCCTCGAAATGACGTTGAGAAAGAG
>Ga0179591_1316529_pt1 | contig 12983 bp, 16 predicted proteins | sample CZOMad2_1_08_16f_FD_182891 | JGI IMG/M metagenome (GOLD analysis project Ga0179591, IMG submission 182891) | Vadose zone soil fungal communities from Angelo Coast Range Reserve, California, USA - CZOMad2_1_08_16fungal (PacBio error correction) | ecosystem: Environmental > Terrestrial > Soil >...
AGACCGTCAAAGTAACAAAGAAAACAGGCCTTCACCACCGCACCATGCAGTTTTCAAAGAGAGGTTCAGCACAGCATTTGGTTAATTGAAGAAGAGTCACCATTCCGGTTTGGCAGAGAAAAAGGCAACATTCAACAATTTGGGCAACTACTCTTCGGAACGGGGGTTATCAGGAGAAATGGACGCCTGAAGCAAAAAAGGAAGGGTCATTACCACACCTCGCATACCAAACTGTCCGAAGAGCCCGTAAAAAAGTTGTTAGATTAGGGGTCACATTCAAAGAACGTCAAGGCAGGTCGATAGAAAAAGACCGGAGGACACATAATTCCAAAAAAAAGAAAACAAAGGATAATGATTTAAAAAGAGATGGGGAACGGGAGGAGCGTTCGGCCGGTGGTCGAAATGATGACCGGGACCTGGCGCTTGACTTCTCGTTGAAAGTCAAAATAGGGGGAACAGGTTTCCTCGTTGTGCGAGAGGAACCGGAATGGGGGAAGAGAGAGAGAAGGGGGGAACCTGCGTACAAACCGGTACCATTTTGTGACATCCGTCAAAAAAACCGGTCAGAGTGGCCGCAGGAATGAGGACAGATTGCTGGACATACGACATTGGGGTAAGGGCCTGGTAGGGTGCTACGCGACCTTATGGGGGGGTCCGGCAGGAAGGTTCGGGTTTGGGAGGAGGGGGGGGTGGTTTACTATGAATTATCCGGGGACGGGAATAACTTTCGCGGAAAGACGATTTTGCTGCCGGGAAAAAAAAAGTGGGGGTGCTCCCGGGGGGAAATAACGGCGGGGATCCAGGTGAAATGAAGGGCTTTCAGGAGGGGGCTGATGCCGTCGTAGAATTGGGGTGTCAAAGAAAGGTCATGACAAAAGGAGACGCAGGAACCCGGTGATCAATCCGGAAGTTGGGTTTAAAACATGGGGAGGCCGCCAGATCGTCACCTGGGCTGATCCGGAATTTAGGCGAGGAGCCATTTTATGAAGGGATCCTGAACACGCTTCAAGGGAGGTCCAGATTTTTGCGGGGGGGGAAGCTGCAGACTGACGTTTCTTGGAGGGTCGGCGCGAACGTTAGGGTGAAGCACTCAATTTGAAGGGGGGAGGGGGTGATCCCGCTGGTGATGGTCTCATCGAAACGTCACCAGTTGCACTGGTAGGTGAAGGAGATGCGGTTGATTGAGAGGGCCGTGAACGTGAGGAAAAAAGTGGGCCGTGCGTAAGAAAAAGACTCGTAAAGCCAACCGGGACTGAAATGGGGGCCGTGTCTTGATGGATGTGGAAAGTTCGCAGGGACGGCCTAATGGAAGGTCGGGGGGTGAAGCCCAAAGGCGGAGGGCTTGTGCGGGGTGCTGTGAAAATCAGCTTATCGTAGAGATCACGGAGAGCAAAACGCGGAATTCGGAGCTTTTCGGACGCCTTAGGATTAGAACGAGAATCAGTGACGCCAGGGGCCAGTGGGGTACAGGGGATTACGCCACGCGAGCGATCGCAGTTGAGAAACTTTCAAACTAAAGTTGGAGCGACTGCTGGTGGACCACGCAATGATGATGGAGGAGGGAGGTCATTCGTGGCGTGGGGGGGGGAGATTATTCTTAAGAAGAAGTCCCCGCCACTACCTTTCAATAAGGAGAAGTGGTCCCTTTCGCTACACCATAAAAGGATTGGTGGCTTACTTTCATGCGGCGGACTGGGTAACATACACCGAAAGTCTGGGCGGGGAAGTTATGAGTCGGGCTATTTTGGAGAGATAAGATTCTCCTCCTAACTTAACGATGGGGGGTAAATATCATTTGATTTGGGGGGGTATTCTTTCCATTAATCTGAAAGGGGGGATCGGTTGGGTAAGTTTTTCTAGACGAAAAATTTGGGAATGAACAATTTGTTCCCGTCCGCCTTACTCGGGAAAGATGGGGGAAATTTGGGGAGGCTGCACGTTTTTAGAAGACTGGGGCGCGAATGACAAACAATGGGAGTGGGTCTGGTACCACAATTGAGAAAAGGGGATAGAGTGTAATCCATAAAAACAGAATCTCTATTTTTCTGGAAAGAGGACTTGTAGGGGGTACCTACTAGGGATTTCTGGGATTGAACGGTGACCTTGCTCTGGAAGAGGTGGGAGCTGTTCTTAATCGTTACAGGGGAGATGGGCTGGAGGGAAGAGGTGATGACTTTTTCAGGGGTTTCCAGAAGGGAATCTTCATGAAGATGGGGGAAGGCCACAGTTGTGTTTTTTTGGTTGGGGCCAGGAAATATAAAGGATTTTGCGCCGGGGTCGAGGGGGGGGACATTTAAAATTAGGGCCTAAAAAATAAGGAAAGGAATCAAGCCCGCGGTAGAATGATCACGGCCGATCATAGGAGGTCAAAAATGCTATCATTTCCACGTTAGGGATGCGGGGAAGGACTGTGCCTACTAGTCATGTTGATGAATTGAGGCTGAAAGTGAAAGAAAATGAAAGGAGAGAACTAATATTTTCGGGTATCGGACCTGTTGAGAGTTGGACAGAAAAATTAACTTCTAAAGAGAGGGGAAAGGGTAAACACTCCATTTCGTATTCAGGGGGCTGGGGAAAGGGGGGGAAAAGCCGGGTTGTCCCGTTTAAAGGGCGTCTTTTTATTGGTGAGCCTTAGTAGGATTGTCCAGCCACGAACCAATCTAAAGAAAGGGTTAAAGAAAAATGAGAGGGGTTCTGCTCCGTGGAGATGGGCATGAGGAGCTGGGGAAAGGGAAAGAAGAGTTAAGGGTTCGTGTCCGTTCACGTAAAAGGGGTGTCACGGCCCAGTGAAGATTGACTAGGGATTCCGTCTTACTTTTGGAAGAGAAGGGGGGGGAAGATAGATGAAACGTAAAAAAAAGCGGCAAACATCGAAAAGCAATGGGGAACCCGAAGAGGGGAGGGGGGTTGGGAGGGGGGTGTGTGGATTGGAGAGTGGGAAGAGAACAACATTTAAAAAATTAAATTTACAGCTTCATATCGCGGCCTGCATAATAAGTAAAAAGTCTCAAGAGAGGGAAAGGAAATGTTAAACTTCTCTTGGTCTTTGGTTCTATGTTGCCTCCTACCCTTTAAGAAATCACCAAACTCGAACAACCACTTCGAGAAGGCACTCCTAAACCCACGGATTGAGAGAAAGGAAGAATATCGTGCTCGAGTTCAGGAAGAACGTAAGGAGGTTGCGAGGAGAAAGAACAACGCGACCCTCACTAGGTTAGGCGTACAATCAGTAAGAGAAAGACATCAAAAAAAGAAAAACCTTACGTTGGGCCTCAGAGTTACGATCACCCGGAAAAGGCCTGCAGGGGGACGAGATTATCTGCCAGCCGAGGGATTCAAAGGGGGGGAGGAAAGAAGGGTCCTGGCATCATCAAGGCGTGCCGTATTTTACTTTCCAACTGAACTTACTGGTCTACAAGGGGATAGGGCAAACATTTGCCACCAAACCACAAAAAAAAGGCCTTCGAAAAAAAAAAAAAGGAGAGGGTTGGCAGCGAAAGACGGGGAAGGCGTAACCGTCCATGATTCATCACCATGGGGGAAAAACACCTGACCATTCCGGTAACCGTCACCACCCATTGAAAAGAGACTCAGGAAGAGCCCACGAAACATCAAAAAAATATATGGACCACAACAGGGTCAAAAGGTTATCTATCTGGGGGCATCCCTATGCCGGGACGATCAAAAAGAGGAGAAAAGCTGGTGGTCAACACCTTTCCGGGACAACAGTTGGGGGTCAGCTAAGCCCGTCAGATTCTGCGCAGCGGAAAAAAATCCATCTGAATTTCACGAAGTAAAGGGGGGGGACAAGGTCATCAAATGCGCCGAAAAAACCTAACTTACAAGAATAAACAGGTCAGCTGGAGACGCGTCCACCATCATCCAACTGCAAAAAAAAGAGATGGAGGAGCAGCCAGGTCGCCGGGGCGCGCGAGACAGGGGATATGAACAATGCGACAGATGCAGATCCACTACTCTTAAGGGGGACGTGAAGGTACGCCAGAACCTTAGTGTCCAGCAAACGCAAAGTTGACAACGGTTGCGCGCAAGAAATATCGTCCACAATTGGGACCCGTTAAGAAAAGCGTAGCTTGGTGAGGAAGAAGAGAAACCACAAAAGACGCCTCCGGCTCCGCATCATTTCAGGGGAAAAGAATAACAAACAGACTTTCATGCGTCAAAGTTGGCGGCAAATGCACAATCAATCCGGACTAAGAGAGGTGCAAACCATGTAAAAAGCATTGTCTTCCCTTTATTTCTGAGGGAAGGAGAAGGAAAAAGCAATTTCCGAGGGACCGCCCGGAGCTCAGACTCTCCCCTCAAGCAAGCCTAACGAAACACTACGGCACGGGTGACAACTCAAGCTGTTTATTCACAAGGAGAAGGAAGGGAAGAAGGGGGGCATAAGAGCTGCTACACCCTCCCGAGAGGTGGCTAGCGAGTCCTGTCACCTGGGAAAGCACATTCGCCCATATCAAAGTCATCACGTTCAAGGCCTGAGAGATCAAGAAAAAAATCCAAAAAGAAGAAAAACAGTAACAACGTGGAAGGGCTACGGCGTTAAGCCCTCACTGGAGAAGGAACTTTAGAGGAATGTCCCACCTATTTTTTGTAGAAGGCCCAAAGGAGAAATAGCACGCTGAGAAACGAAAAAAATTGCAAGCGAACAGCACCTATCGCGAACTACCTTGAGGGAAATAGCAACATTGTCATAGCAATGGCAGAGATACCATTAAGTAAGGGGAAAGAGGTGGACTGGGAATCCGGCAACAATGTTTCTGAAAAGCAAAAAAGAGGAAGAGCCGGGCGGCATTTGATTACAAAAAGGTAAACTGGCCGATGCGGAGAGGCACCCGTACGCGGTTCCTCAGCGACGCGTAGCAACGAGGGGAAATCACCGTGGACACACCCGGAAGAGGAGTGAAACAATGCCCTGAGCCACTCCAAAGAGTAAGAACAGTTCTGACTTGGGACACAAAAATAGGGTCGGGAACAAGAGAGCCCACACAGGCGCCAAGACACCAAAAAAATTAAAGATTTCGCGCGTTGAACAACGAAAGGGGGGGTAGTTTAAAAAAAAAGGAACGAGCAATCAATCCGGTGTCAGACCTGCTTCCCTTCGGGGGAAAAAATAGGAGGACAACTAGGGGTTATCATGGAGGTCACAGGAAAGGCGACTGCCGAAATAAGGGGAAATACGAGGTTTTCACGTTGACTGCGAAGGGATCCGCACATCGTCCTCGAGAGCCCGCGAGGGCAAAGGAAGGTTGCAGCCGAGACAATAGTTCTGTTCCTGGCTTACTCAGGAAAGGCAAGGGGCGGCAGTATAGGAATCACTGACGACAAAGGCGACGACACCCTCTTCTCCGGAAGCTCAAAACAACAAACGGAGGGAAAAGGAGCGATTTACGGGATGAAAACGGGGACTGAGAAAGTCGTCAGTTATGACGGGGGATACTGCCGGGTCTCCATGGGCCTTACTTGAAGGTCATAGGTTATCTGCGGGCACCACGCAAGTTTAACAAGACAAAGTGACAGGGGGGGACGGCGTGGTATCCAGTAGCTGGTTAAAGAAATCCGCTGAGTTTCTGCTTACTCATTCCCTGTACCTCCCTTCTACCAGGCCGCTTCACGAAGTTTGAGAGCTGAAGCAGGACCCGCGTGGGATACGCCAATGTTGAAATACCCCCCGGCGGAGGAAAGCCGCTTACCGGAGGGGCTGTTTGTCGGCTGAGTTGGTGGTTTACTAATTTGCGAGTGCGGGTGCAAGAACGAAGGGAGCAAACAGTTGTTCCGGCAGCCAACCTGTGGCGTGGGCATACCGGCGCTGGGGGAATGGGAGTCCACGGAATGCAGCGTTGCTTTCGAGAGAAGTTCTTATGGGAACTAGATACCCGCGCGCCAGGGGTCCAGTGGTAACTGGAATCCCGGGCTAAGGAAAGGTTGGGACTACGTTTGGGGTCCGGGGGCCGAAGAAAAAAATGGGGTGGGAACCGGAATGGTCCGGTTATCCAAGAGTGCAAAAGGGGCGTAGAAAAAATGGGGCCCTGCCGTACACGGCTTCACGTCAGCACGATGGTTTCGGGGGGGAGAAAAACCTGACGTTGTCTCAAACTTGCTGGATTCAGAGGGACTAGGAAAAACACCAAAAAACGTCGGTTTTCGATCCCGGATGATTGTTCGAAGGGTTCGGAAAGAAAGCCGGAGGTCGTTAGGTGGTGATATCAGGTTTGGTTTGTTGGGGGAGCGGGGGAATAAGGAAAGTTTTTTGAAGGGGTGCTGAAGGTCTAAATTGTAGAATGACTCGATAAAGAAGGTTGAAAGCGGCCGTCTCTTTCTTGATGAAAAGAGGGGGAATGGTTAAGAGGACCTGAAGAACAGAGGGTTGGGGCCCACATGCTTAGTTCAGTTACGGGGCTGGAGGGAATGCATCTTATGGCTATATCCGAGGAGAGACTAATAGAGAACTAGATCGCCCGTGGGGGGATGCCCTCGAAATCCCTGACGGGACCAAGGAATTTAAAAACTCCAAAAGTCGGCCGGCGGATTGATTGGACCGTGCCGCAAAAAGGGAGGGGGGATGGAAGTGGGATCGACACTGCAATGCGGGAGTCGGCGGCGTTCAGGGTCGTTGGGGGAAAGGATGAGCTGCCAGCCCCGACACGAGATTGCATCGATTTAGGCGGAGCGACACCCGGAGTTGTCAACTGGGTCTTTACTTCATGGGGAGGTCATCCGCAGAAAAACCTTAAAATAAGAGGGGTGGTGTGCCGGCGGGAAAGGGGTGGCAAAAGTATTCGGGGCCGCGACCAAGGGTAGCGCCGCAAGCAGTCTCATTGGGGGGGGGGGAAGGGGGGGTGACTGCGAAACCTGGTATCGTTTACCGGATCTACGGTTTCGCCGGCATTTTTGTGGGAAACCCTATGAAAGGGAACGAAACCCCCACACTTTCGGGAGGAAAGAGCTGGTAGCAAAACGTTTGGTGCAACTATCGTCCGAAATGACAACAGGGGGGCGTAAAGGGAGGGGAAACCCCAAAGCGTGCGTGGGCGATCCCGGCATAGGATTTAAACAGACAGATCGCTAAGGGAAGTGCTGAAATTGGGATACTAGCCTGTCGTGGGAAGAGGGACCCGTGCAGAGGAGAAGAGTGAGCTTGGTTGAGGTTTACCGAAGACTTTTTATAAAAGTGCAAAAAAGAGGTTGAGGTTCCCAGCACTTGGGGGGAAAGGGCTGGAAAGATTGATGTGTCGCCGGCACACGTTTTGTGGGGTCCCAGGAAGAATGGGGGGCTTCCGTGGCCGGGGGGCACATGGAAAAAGTAAGTGCCCATGGGGGAGAGACCGGCATAATGGGACATCGGTAAATACGTTATAGAGGAAGAGGGTCGATAAAATTGGAGGCCGCGATCATGTCCAAGGGTTGTCGTAAAAAGAATGCCGAACTGGAAGGGGGGTACGGACCGGGGAAAGGAAAATGGAGTATGTCGCGGAAAGATTTCGTGTATCCGCTGTTTAGGAAGAGGACCAGCGGAGAAATGAAGAGGTAAATAGAGCAAAAGATATTGGGCCAGGACTCACTACCCCGTGGTGGATCACGGATTCTGGAGGAATCCTTGGATTTCCGTTTGTCACTTTGAGCCAGCGTCTTGTTGCTTTTATTAGAGGCCACGCGAAACTCCCACTAGGAGGTTTACAAGGATTTAAGGCCGGTGGGGACGCATGGAGAGAAGGAGAGTTGAAAGAGACTCCACTGGGGCGCCGACTGCCGATCTTGCCGCGACGTGTGGTTAGAGGGGGAGGACCGTCACGGTGTGGAAAGAGCCATTGGCGAGGGCGATGGGTGCCGATGCCGGGCCTTTTACGTTTTTGAGGCGCAACCAAAAAAACGGGAGAGCTAAGGGAAACGGCACGCCACGAATCAAGCAATGGCGCCTTTGCCACCAGGGAGGGACCGTGAAAGGGATGAAATCGCAGTCGGCAAGACAAGGAGGAACATCAAAAGAGTCACCATCTAAAAAGAAACGTCAGAGAGGAGGCTGGCGAGGATATTAGTCGGTGTCGTGTGGAGGGAAAAAAGACTATCGGAGGAATCAACAGCAAAGCTGAATTTCAACCGAAAACGCGAAAAAATCGAAGGGGAAGAAAAACCTCCGAAAAAAAAAAAAGGGGGGAAAAGGCAGCAATATGTGTTGGCCTCGATTTCAAAGAACATGGTTTAAAGGGAGGGAAGGTGCAATGGAAACGAGGAAGGATCACCGCAATATTGCAGTGAGCGACATCATTCAGTCGGGCATAAGAAAAGTCAGAAGAAAAAAAATATGAAGAATCAACCCTACGAGGAACTTATCGCCTGCAGCAAGGACAGGGAGGTCTAACAAGAAGAGGAGGCAATGATTTATAGGAGTCAGCATCAGTCCAAGGAAGGACTCACTGAAAAAAGGGACTGGGTGACGAATTCTCCTTTGAACAACTCCCACCACAACTCCGAATAAAAACATCAATCATGTTACGAAGACTAGAAACGCAACATCGCATCAAGAAATGGCACTGAAAAAGACGGGAGGGTACCAGCAGTTCCGGTCAGCAAGAGCACGGCAGTCAAGAACTCCAAAGTCAGTCAAAACAGATGAGCTGGCAATCAGTGGACAGTAGAGATCGGGGACGGAGAAGAATGGGATAAGGGCCGATCGCCAACTATCAATGTCAGTTTGAAAAGGAGCAGGGTCACGAAAAGTTAATACGAAGGAGGAAATAACAAACGGGGAAATCACAGCGGACCCTACGAGGGGAAAAAGCAAGGAAACGGAAGGTGTCAAACACCACCACTTGGGGGCGGAGAATTAGGAAGGACCGTACAAGTAATACAGGTAAAGAGGGCGGCAAATCAAAACACAGGTGCAGACCTGCTGTCTTGCTTGGAAAAGCGAAAATCGTCGACAGGGGGCGCATATCATGGAGTTCGAACAGCAGGAAAAATGAGATCAAAAAAGACGCTTAAATGGGAAAGTTTGGCTGGAAGACACAGCCTACGGGGAAAGACTGAACATTTCGCAAAACTAGACCTTGTGGAGATCCCAGTAATCTCCTCAGGGGAGATGAAAGCGTAGTTGGAGGGGATTAAGAATCCCTCATCACCAACACACGAACTACTCCGACAGGAATTTTGAAAAACGAAGAGCAGCAAAGGTGGCGGCAGGTCAACAATCCTGGAAGTCTCTGCAGTACAAAACGCCAGTGGGAGGGAGAAACATCCACTTTCGGGAGAGTGCAATCCAGGGAGATGAGACTCAATTCAATTCGGAGTGCCGATGGAAGGGGGGAGGACTCCGCTGAGAAGCACAGATCCAAGAAACCCCCCCAAAAGAAGGCTGGTGGGCGGAGAAAAACGATATCTGTTCTTTAGAGTCAAGTTAGAAGGAATTAGGAAGGAACGCGCAGGAAAAACGACAGGTTGTCGGGACGGAAAATGACTGAATCACCTGTCCAAGTTTCATCACGTGGCAAGTAAGAAGGAAAATAAAAAAAAAAAAACGGATAAGCACCCCTACACCTGCAATTAATATCAGAGTGATGCGACCTGAAAACAATCCCTAAGCCTTAGAGGGGGGTTCAACAACCAAAGTGGGGCTTGTCAAAGACGACAACAGGATGCCACGCGGCCAGCAGAAGGTCCAAGAGTCACGATCAGAGAACGCATCTTGTTCGGGAACATTAGTGAAGCCGTAGGCGGAGCAACATGTGCATCAGCAATGGCATAGGCTAAAGGGAAAAAACGGAATCGGGACGACAAGTTTACTATCTTCAAAAAAAAGCCCGGCACAAGGAATTCAGCCAACAAAGGAGGAGCGGGATCACTTCGGAAGTACAAGTAACCTTTAAATCGAGGGTCCGTCTTGAGAACATCCGTCCTAATCCCTCAGGAAAGGGACCAGTGAGAATTTCACCGAATCCCCGCCGGGCTGGGGTGCCAGTACCGTGAGCAACAAAGGAGTGGCGACGAAAGCAAAGAAAAGGGTTCTGAAAGGGGAGGGTGGAAAGAGACCAAGACATCAAAGAAAAAACACAACAAGCTACAAGCCCGGAAGTTTACGGTCAAGACGGAAATCATGTCCAGCTAAGTCACGAAAAAAGGGTTGTGGAAGGGCAAAAAAGGCTCAGACATCCTGGGGGGAAAAACTAGGAAGGCTACGGGTAAGTAAACGTGTGATCATGAGTGGGAAACAGATGCGGAGAAAAAAGGACACATTCTAAGATGAGTTTTCTGTCAGAAGCACCGGGGCGATCAGGATGAACGACGCCCCCTTGGAAAATCAGACCGGAGTTAACGAAGGGGCCCGCGGACGATTTGAAAGAAACCACGGGAAGCTTTACTTCGTCATCGGAACACACCGTTCGACCACAAAGCAGGCATTTCACGGAAAATCTCGCAGCAAACAAAACGTAGGAGATTAAGAGAAAAAAGGTGGGGAAGATGACGCGTCCGGCAAAGTTGTCGTCATTGAGCCGGCGCATGCCGCATTTAAGCTCGTTAAGTCAGCTTTAGCGCTCCAGTCAGGAAGGGTCCGGAAGTCGAAAGAACGGAGGGCGTGGGTATCCTCGGTCTAACTTTGAAAAATAAGAGGGAAGGCCGTCGGAGAGATAGATGTGACATTCACCCCGGTGGATCTCAATAAGGAGAAAAACGGGCAGGATGAAAAACGGGGAAAATTGATTGTTACGGACGCCATTTGGGGAAAAAGAAAAGACTTTGGAACGCGACCTAATTGCGTCATACAATGGTGCGGTGGCGAACGGGTGTGATAGTATGACCGGTCACACAGATCAAGGCAGAACGCTGCCGGTGCAACTAAGGGTGGAGGGTCAAACGGTGTGGAAATCATAAAAAAAAGAGGGGGAATTAGCCACCTAATTCAGCGGGCGCGGGCTCTTATGAAGTGTACCGAGGGTGAAGTCAAGGGCCCTCTCTCAGTCACTTTGTAGAAGGAAGAAAGATCAATTGGGGGGAGGGTGACGACATTTTACCGGGGTTCCGAAAAGCCTGGAGGGTCGGTAACCGGTACCGTGGTATCTCAATGCCCTTTCGGAGGGGAAGTGCCGCATCAATGGCACACGGAGGCAAAGAAGGTCAAGAGAAACTATGTGGCACGTGCATCGGGAAACGCCATTACGGTGGGTGATTAGGAAGTCAGCTTTGGAACGAACGTGTCTTTACCATCCAAGGAAGATCCCGAGGGGGATTTTTAAGCAAAGGGAGGGGAATCACGCCCAAAACAGGGGAGGGTGGGACCGGTAGGTTGCGGTTGGATTGATCATCTTCCTTAACTGAGGGTGGGGGGGCTGGGTGCTAACTGGGAACAAGCCGAGGCTCTGAGGGTGTGGACTGGAGCCGTTTGCTGAGTGAGATTTAATCCAGGGGATTGAGGCCTCGTTCAGCGATGTTGGCACCCGACCGTCGTCTCGGGCGTTGCAGGGAGGTTGAATAAGACGGGGGAGAATATCAGGAGAGGGGACTCGAAAAAAAGGAGCATTCGCATCTGTTAACCCTGATTCCCGAGAACGAAAAGGACAGTTTGGGAACTTGTAATTGCCGAAACCGGAAACCAAAACAGAAGGGGTCCGGAAGGGGATGGCAGTGGCAAATTTGCTCTTAGGAAAGGGCCAATAACAAAGGAAAATGGAGCGGGAGTCAGGGCGACGTTAGGAGTTTGGAGTGAGGCTCTCCAAAGTTCATCGAAATTGAACTATGGGTCAACAGGGGTAGTTGTGAGGGGGGGGTGAGGGAGTCAGGTTGTCAGGTATTGGAATGGGGGTCAATCTTCGATTGCCTGGTTCAAGGGGAGTACGATGAGATCCCGGATCGACGAAGAAGGCGACCTTCACAGGAGGACCTCCCATATCAGGATGGATTTGAATGGTGTGGCATTGACGAGCAGCTTCATTGTCGAGGGTGACCGGCACGTAGTTTGTGAGGGACCGCTACCGACTCAAGGTTAACGCTTGACGCCTTTGAACGTTGAAAGTCAAGAGGGGGGAGATTGGAGGGGCGCACACGGGGGGGCTATCTAAAGACTATCGATAGAAAAAAAAAAACGGTGGATGGACCCACCCCTGAAAGGGAGCGTAAGAGAGAGGGCCCGTCATCAGGGCCGCCAAGAGCTAATGACAGCGTGGAAAGAGGCCGTGACATACTATCATAGTAACGTGGATTTGATGGGAAAAGTGCTACTTAGTACCGTGACTGTCTGGGATCGGAAGGAATTGGGGTGTCTGGCCGGGAGGTATGACGGGGTCCGGGGAAAGAAGGAAGGTCGAGGAAAAAGATGGGGAGGGTGTCTAAGGCCAGAGGTGTGGCGTTTGGCCAAGAGAAACTCGAAAACCATGTCTACAGGAGCCGGGCACAGTGAGAGAAAATTCATTTCACCAGTAAGGGAGGAGACCGGCAAAGGACGTATCCTTGATCAAAGCTGTGCGATCATCAGTGGTTGAGGAAGGGACTAATAAGAAAAAATGTGTTGGGTAACATCTGCAAGGACGTCAGGTGGTTCTTGAGAAGATTCCGGGGAAAAGGACGGATGTCATCACTGAAATTGGGGGGGGTCAGGGTAGAGAAAGGGCACCGTTAGGGGGGGAATTCTGCAAGGAAAAAAAAACGTACGGGGAAATCGAGCAAGTTGGAGGGCCGGTCATCCCACGAAGGGTGCGGATCGGGAAATAACAGGACTGGGGGGGTCAAAAAGGGTGGTCACGGTGAAATTAAAAAGATATTGTATGGGAACCAGGAGGGATACCGCCAGGAACAACCGATAAACGCGCCAGGAAAAAATGTTTTTACTTCCTAAATTGGTCTGCTCAACTTGTCGGGTGACAGGCAGGAAAGGACTCCTCTGAAGAAGAGCAGAGGGTGACCTGGTTACCAGTGGCACTGGAAAGATGGTTGAAAGGGGGGGAGAAGTTCTGATTTGGAAGAAGTTAGGATGGGAG
>Ga0179591_1314871_pt1 | contig 12982 bp, 11 predicted proteins | sample CZOMad2_1_08_16f_FD_182891 | JGI IMG/M metagenome (GOLD analysis project Ga0179591, IMG submission 182891) | Vadose zone soil fungal communities from Angelo Coast Range Reserve, California, USA - CZOMad2_1_08_16fungal (PacBio error correction) | ecosystem: Environmental > Terrestrial > Soil >...
AAATTGGGGAAGAACCGGCGGAGGGGGGGGGGTAGGGCCGGGAATATGGTGGGACCGGGAGTGAGTAAGGCAGTTGGCGTCCCCTGGGAGCCCTGTCAAGAAAAAACAGTCGGACGGTCGGCAAAGAAAGACCATTCTCAACGTAGAGGGAGTTCCGATAGTTGGGGGGCATGGAAGGTGAAAGGCCGAGTCGCCTTCGCGCCAGGACAAAACCTGCACTAAGGAGGGCGGGGGCGGGAGATCGCGACCCGCATAGCAGGAAGGGGGACAACGAAAGGTAGGGCCACAAGTGGTAGGACGGGCATGAGTAGGGACCCGTCGGATGAAAAAGCTGGCAAAACGGACAAAAGGTCCGAGCGTCCTTACATGGGCCGGTGTCAGAACGAAGCGACGGCCGAGGGCGGCTAAAAGGAATGACAGCCCGCAATCAGATGCGGTACGGTTGAGCCCAACGAAAGGCACTAGGACTGAAAAGATGTTTCTCCTCGTTGCGGTGGTCGCCTGTGTGAAGTGAGCGAATGCATCGACGCCCGAGACCTCTTCTGAACTCGGGACGGCAGGGGTGTTTCTGGAAAGCCACCACAAAAATCGAGGTACAGTAAAAAAACTTACGACGACGCAATTGTCAACCTCAGGCACGCTGCTCGCAAAACGACGGTCGCAGAAGAAATGGGAAAAGGATCTATGCCGTGTTCTTATCAATCCGAAAACGGCCTACAACACTGTCGACCTACAGTTGAGATGAAATCCGAACAGAGCGGGGTACGGAGGTGCCAGCACGTGGCAACGTAGGTATAACAGCAAGAGTGGCGGCGGACCAGTCCAAAAAAGAGGCATAGTCAGGGTCGATCCAGCTCCCCTTTCCAAATGAGGGGTATCTCTGTCATCGATCTTACCGTGAGAAGGCGACCAGCAGAAAAGTAGTGCAGCTTTATGCACCGGCCGAGGGTCAGCTTTTCTTCCCTAGTGCTTCCCAGCCGAACCAGGTTGACAGTGTAGCCGGGGCAGCGACTCGCGCGACGCACTCAGGTCTAACGACTCCGGATAAGGGTTAAAACACGCTCAACCGTATCCTTTCGATTCCTCTATGGCACGAGGGGCAAACTGGCAACGTACGAAACGACGCAACGCAAAAAATAGTCAAGTACAAAAATTAGGGGGGGTTGTCGCAGGCGGGGATAGGCCAAGCTCGCTTTACGGGGGTGCGGGGGTCTCCTTTGGAAGAAAGGGAGCAGGCTAAGGGATTCCTGGAAATGCTCTCTCCTCTTCCTTCGACATCTCGGAGCGTCCAGAGCTCGAAGAAAGTCCGCTGGGCACTCTCTTATAATTCGAAACTATAGGACGGGGGTAGGAGAAGAAGAAGGAGGCGGAGAAGCAGGTGCCGAATCCTCCATGGGAAAATGCGTGAGCGAGAGAAAAGGGACAATTACTATTCTAGCATCCGCCAATTGCTGACTTGCTGTGTAGCGTAAGAGATGTTAGGCTGGGGACGTGAGTCCAGCATTTGGAGGAAGTCCATATTCCCAAATTTCGACATCCAACAAAGGCGGATGAACCCTTAATGTTCCTCCTTCACTGTTCTGATGTGACGAAACGTGAATAAACGGGGGCTCTTTACCCTACTGCCGCGGAAACATCAACGGGAACTCCCTCTTTCCGCACATGCTTGACCATCCCTGAGGGAAACACATGTCTCTACCTCCGCTTTTTCCGTAGCTATCATGCCGGTTATATCAGAACAACGAGAAATGGCTCAGGGGAAGGTTTCGTAAGTCTCAGGGCTCTCGGTTTGCAAAAAAGCATCTGGGTCTCTAAATGTGGAGCGAACGTTTTTTTTGCTGACCATCATATGAAAAAGTCTCTAAATAAGATACACATATATTCTCTACTAGCGTTAAGATGAGAGGGGGGGAGGCTCCGGCCAAACGCGGATTTATTACTTAAGCTACCCGACTAAGGACGAGGCCGGGGGTAAGGGAAAAAAACGCCCCCTCGCTCAGACTTGCTCTCCTGGGTATGGAGGGGGATGAAAAGTAGCTAACAAGCTGCATTCTGGAAATTTCTTTCTCCAACAAAGTCGAGCTTCACGGGTGAAATCCGCTGGATCTCCGCTTCCCGCCTGATCGGGAAAGCCGTAAGAGAGGTGGGGGTATACTCAAACTCGAATCGACGTCTGTGTCTGCCCGAGCTCACCAAACGGGGTACTGGTGAAGAAGGTAAATCGCTTACTAGATCGCTTCACGAGAATCTTTCGGAGACTCTCGCCACGATCAGGTTCGGTGCCCGGGACCCGAGGGGAGGGGAGGGGAAGAATCGGACGCAGGACGCGAAACAGCGGGGTGGATGTGTGGGGGGGGGGTCGAGAGAGCAGGACAGGAGGAGGAGGACAAAGGCGTGGCCGGAGTAAATTCAGGAATCGCGGCCGAACGCCATTGTGTGTGTACTTCATCAACCGACCGACTTAGGCTGCGGGGAGAGGAAGTAGTCGCGCGCTCTGGTCTGAATCACTACCTGGTGTCGCATCGGGCGCAGCCCTGAACCGGACGTTCGAAAAGTGGGGCACTTTCATAGAGTCGTCCAGAACGCTACTGGAGAAACTTACACGTCAGTGACGGCATCAAGTGACATGTTCTGTTGGGTGGATGAGGTGGGAGTCAGAGGAAGGTGTCGGGTAAGCGCATGTATTGGATGTTCACATTGGCGAGGGGGCCGGGCTGAGGATTGGTAAGAAGTGGGGGGGGTCTGTTAGAACGCAAGTGCCTCGACCTCCGCCCTTGGGGATTCAAACTTTTCGAGACTCATCGTTGTCAACGTCTCTTCTCAAAGGGACAGAAAGTGGTTGTCTTGGGGTGAGATAACCTCCGATTTTCTCAGGCTTGGCGGGGCACTTTTAGCGTGGATATAACTTCAGAATATCTTTTTTGGTTCGCGAGAATTCAATCACTTTACCTGTAAGTCACACGATACTGCCTCCTCTTGCTTGTCGAGGTGAGATATACTTCTCTGTAGGAAAATACTGTCTGATATGCGTAAGGTCCTTTTCCTCCACAGGTGCGGGTATGGAGAAGAAGGGGCAAACCGTATGATTGCAGACACTTAAGAAACGATACGAGGACAACACCGAGGATTTAAAATAAGTATATTATCTTTCTCAATCAAATGTTTCCTTGACGTCCTCTCCAGACTAAACGTGGAGGAAAGAGCCTGACACCCTATTTCATCTCTATCATAGGTCCGAAGACGAGTCTAAGGGTGCGATCAACTCCCAAAATGAAGAGACCTCCCCTATCAAGTGTCGTAAAAGGAGAGAGGAAGCACCGTTCTTAATCAGATCGAACCATAGTGCTGCTCGTCTTGATACATAGAGCGGAAAAGGAGAGAAGAAAGAGAGAAGTGGTCCACGCTCCAAGTTAGGATACCTTTAGCTTGCATGGGGAACTCTAATCGGAGAAATATTGAAAGGGGAACGTTTAGCTCCTTTCTGACGAACGTCAAGAAAAAAGAGGACGCGTACTGTCGAGACACAGCCTACACCAGTGCCGCACGCGGCGACGGTGGGGAAGAACACGAGGGAAAAAAAAAAAAGAAAATGGAAGGGAAAAGAGGTTTTGCCTTACAGCCTAAGAGATCTTCCCTTCAATACCCCAGGTTTCTGGTATACCGAACCCCGAAAAGAAGGTGCTAGAAAATTGTCAGAAAACCATTCATTTCTCTCTCCGAAATTGTTATAGGGGCATACATCGGAAGTAGCTCGGACCTCGAGAAGTGGGGGGTGCGGATTATGGCACAACTTACAAGGGGCTGAACTCATTACACGAATGCTGATCTCCTGAAAAAGAAGCCTCATTGCTCCTACAAGGGCTACTCTCTGGACAAATGCTGGTTCGCTAAGCATCTACGGGAGGAGCCGATATCGACACTCCATCTTCCTCTCACCGGTTACTCTAAGGCACTTATCTAAATCTGGTAGTGCAAAACCGAAATAGGAGAGGAAGTTTAAGATCCGATTCTTGTCACTGCGTTAGAAAGTCGCTTGAGAAGTAACCCCAGACGTAAAGAGGAAGAGGGAAGAAACGGACCTAGTATGGCTTTAGCGTCAAAACTCTTTATCGCCTGCAGCCGGCTTTAAGGACGCCTCGGAACATGCCTCTAAAAAGTAGCCTGCGTGACCTTTGCAAGGCCGAAAAAAGGCGCTAATCACCAATTTAATCACATACCACTAATACACCCTTCTGAGGTATGGTTCAGAGAAAGAGAAAGATAGGGGGGGGTGGTTACCGTCGTCGCTATAAATAAGTGCCGAAGGGCGGCGATACATCCGAACGCCTACTCTGGAATCCTCTGTGGAAGAGTATACAGAGGGGACAGTGAAAAAGAGGAACGTCCAGAAAAGGCATGCCAAATGGCTTCTGTCTAATTCTAACCGCGTAGGACCGAGAGAGACAGGATTACCAGGAAATAACTAAGAAGGGAAGGAGGGGGTTTAGCCTCTTAAAAAAACACTACCTCCTAAGGTCAGGCAGGCCGGTGATAAAACGACGTAAGGGAAAAAGGGAGAGAATAGATGCGAGAGGACGGCTTCCCTCCTCTGCAATAATTACTATAAAAGACCCGCTCCCGGAAGGAAGACCAATTTTAGGATGATCGGTCGCTCATCTCAAGCGAGACAGGCCAGCTCACGAAGAAGAGGCCGGTCAATCAAACCCGCCCCCCCGTCAAACCTGAGCTATGAAACAGCATCAAAACGAAAGGATCTGACAACCCTTAGTTACTACGTCGAAGGCAGAGCTGGGGAGCATGAGAGACAACTACTCCTCTCTGGCTCGATTCTCTAGATAGAGGGAACACGATCTTGACTCCTTCCTACATGGCTGGGCAGTGGAGTTCTGCCTGGTTTGTCAATTAGCAAAACGGGGTCTGAGCTGCAAAGAGGCTCCCCCCGGGTTAACGGTTACCGTCCAAAGGAACCCTACGGGAAATTGGGACCGCTAGAAAGGAGAGCCATAACGCTTTCTTTCTCAGTCATCACCAGCTAGTCTAGCCCTTCCTATCGCGGAAGAGCCGTGAGAACTCGAGACTCTCTAAGCCCGTCTCTCGGGGAAATGGGGGAAGGAATAGGCACATCGCTGCCCATTCAATTTCTAAAGCTTTGGGTCTTAGTCGCAGAACAATTAGAAGAGGACACTGTGCCATCGGCCTTCTCCCCTACTCAGAATCACCTTCCAGTAGCGTTCCAGAATCAGAGACCATCTCTACTCCCGGGGTAACTCTAACTCCCATGTCGAGCAGGCACAATTATCGCGGACCGCCGCCAAGATGGGAGAGAAGGGGGGGTGAAATTCCACCGAGGAAATCTGCAGGTCTGTTCGATGAGGAAAGATCAATATTCTTCTAGCTTACCTTGCTTGTGTGGAGATAATAGATACTCAGAGGTCGGAACGAAAGTGGAGAGAAGGGAGAAATCGGAAAAAGATCTAGGTGAAGCTTCTATCCTAGTCGCCGGTGCATCATAAAATCATCCTCTATACGTTGGGGTCCTCAAAGACATGAAGAGCAACAAAGAAGGGGGCCAGTTCGAGAGGGACTTTACTTGGATTCTATTCACACTGAAAAGTTTCCATGCAAATCGAAAAAGTACACACAGATGAAGAGAGAAGGCTCGGAGGGGGAAAAACAGCGGAAAAAAGATAGGAAAAAGAGTTTCCTTCTTTGAATAAGCCTCCGCTAACGTCGTGAACCGAAAGGGCAAAGGGGAGAGAAGCTAAATCCGGGCTTCATATTTCTTTCCTAAAAATCACTGTCCCTACATGCACAGACCGGAGAAGGGGAGGAATGGGAAAACTGGGTCACTTCATGTTAAGAGGATGCCGTCTCACCTCAAAACGCAAATGTCACAGTGCATTTCCTTACCGAGCAGCGACCGAGAAGAACAAGGAAAAGGGAGGCACCAGAGTCCGGCACTCACGCTATATCAAAGGAAGAGGGCGATAAGGAAACCGTCAACGAGAGAGGGACGGTTGAAGACCGACACAGGACCTACCGTGGAACGAAATGACTAAAAAGGGGAAAAAAATGACAGGGGGAGGGAAGCCGGATAACCTCTCGGGTACCACTCAGTGTCACTAAAACTTTTGCACTGAATTATCACGATGGAGAAAAAAGCCAATCGGAACAAGACATGGAAGAGGCTGGGAAGGGGGGAGGGGGGAAATTGTCGTTTGCCCTGGTCTTTATAATGTCGGTCGGACAAGTCCGGGTCGAGGCCACGCGCTAGGGAGGCCAGGGAGGGGGGGGCTGCCGTCAACAGTTAAGGGGGGAATTCTTGGGGAGAATTGCCCGGTGCGGAAGGGGCCGGGGGAGGGGAAGGGACGAGGGGAAAGGGGAAAACAGAAAAAAAACTCACCATACACAAAACACTCATCTTCGTGTTTAGTCGCCATTCAGGGGAAAACATGACGGTCCCTTGCAGAGTCGGTACCCGAGGAGGGAAAATTTATTCTTTGGGGACTCGTGGACCTTCCAGCCACAACCGTAGCGGGGGCAGAGCGAGAAGAGGCAGGAGAAGTGGGTCGGTCTGGCCTGACTCACCCACTTTCGAATAATCCCGCAGTGTGGAAGAGGGAGAGTTACGGAGGGGCACGAGGGGGGGAAGCAAAGGGGAAGGACACTCGGGGGGGGGGAAGAGTGCTGCTGAACAATGGGAGGTGTGCGGTTGTCCCTTGACCGCGTTCGCAGGGAGTGAAGACTGAAGGCCCGAGAAGGTGCAGGGGGGAAAGGAAACGGAGGTTTGTCTCTGGTAGTCGCTAGGGAAAACACAGTACGATGGCAATTACACCACCGGATGCGGTGCGGGGGCGAAGGGGAAACCGATCGACTAGAAAAAAAATATCTCGAATTCGGGGGCGGGGGGAGGCAAGAAGAAGCGGGCTCTACCTTTTGGAGAGAGCCTAGAGGTACGAAGTTCTTACGGATCGGAAGATAGAAAAAAACGAGAAGGTCGGTCAAAGGGGAAAAAGGGTTTGGTGGTCATGCGGGGAGTGGAGGGTATCGAGAGGGAAGTGAAGGAACGTTTATCACCAGCTGTTCAGACTTACTATGGCTCCTTGGCCGGTGCGCTGACGAAAGCTCTGCGCGAGTCGAGAAGATTCGAAGGGGAAAGAGGGGGAAAAGGACTAGAGTCTCTCATAATCTTAGGGATTCGCTTATCTATTAAAAAGCTTGAAACGATTTCTTCAGACTGAGGGCTCCCAGAGGACAAAGCGGGGGGGTGGGAGTACTGGTTTATTGTCTCTTCCCTTAATGGTCATTAGAATTCACGCCGATGAAGAAGGGGGTCTAACAGCTCTGAGAACCTGTCCGCCAAATGGGCGCTCGGCCTTGTGCACGACCAGACGCTTTTGCGGACGGTAGAGAGAGAGACGCGATTTCCAGGGAATCGGATGTTGGAGGAAAGATTGTGGAAGAGGGGAAAATGTAACAATGGGGCGAATTTGTCAACTCGCAGGTTGGAGACCTTAAAGATTGCATAGGAAAAGAGTCCTCTTACAGGGAGATCCTCTTATCCTCGTAACCAAAGGGCCTGAGGGGCGAGAACGAAGAAACAGGGAGATAGGGACCGGCGAATCATCTCATCATTCTTAATCTTGGACTGCGCCACAGGTCAGGCGAGTGCCGGGCAAGTATGAAGGTCCTGGTATCACTTCTTAGTATCCGTAGGCGTGCCATCTCTTTTTCGGAGTGGAGGTCCGGCGCAAGGAGAGGAAAAGGGAATCCGCCCTTTTTCTGTATCGGGCGAGGTCTGTTGCAGGTCAACGTAAAAAATCAACCGGCTCTGGCCGGGAAAACAGCAAAATCACTATTCGTCTGAGCCATGACAAAGGGGAAGGCCCAACCAAGAATGCGAATAACCTTTGGCAGCTGGGGCTCTTATACCATCCTGGAGCTATAAAACCCTACGACGGGATAGTGAGGGAGGGTATGACTGGGATCTCCTGATTGTCAAAGTGTCTTTCGCCTGCGAAAAAATCAAAACGAGGGGGGAAGGGGGGCTATCTGACGTTGTCGGCGATCTGAAACTCGAATTCTGGCGAAACGGATTACGGCGGACAGAGATCTCCTCTTCTTTAAGGAATTCATATTCGCAAAACGCTTATGTTCCGGCGAAAAATTGGAAAAAAAGGACAACTAAGGAAGTGGGGTTTTGGGGGGAGGGGTACCCTAAGAACATCTCCGGCGGGGAGTCACGATCTTGGCGTTCGAAACAGGGGGGGGGGTGCGATGGGACGCTGAAGTATTAATGCTCGAGTTTGTAGACAAATATCCCCGCGGAAATCAATCCGGATACTGGGGGGGGGATCATAATACACTCAAAGCGAGCCGTTATCTCGAATGTTTCTTGCCGACGAAGAATAGAAAAAACATACTCAAGAGGGAGGGTCTCGGGGGTGAGTGGAACAATCACTCAGGGGGAACTTCAAACATGTAATGAGGGCCTATCAAGTTCTTAAAGCGTCGGCGAATAAGGGGGAGAGAGAGAAGAACTTTCTCTGCTTTCTGGACCCAGTCCACGCTTTTCGTTCCGGAGGTGAGGGTGGGGGGGGCAAGCCGTTTATCACTCGAAGAGGAATACGTCTGCGCAGAAATGTGAGGGGGCGAACGGAGGGAGAGCCGGAGGGGGGAAGCGGAGGGGAAAGGATTCTGGTGCCTTTATCTGACGAGAAATTCCCTCACGAATCGTGGGGATCGAGTTATCAATGAAGTAGGAGAGGTGACGATGAGTCGCGAAGTAAAAAATTTGGAAGAGCCAGAACTCCAATGCGGACTCAAAATGTAAGACAGGGGGAAAAGGGGGGGGTCGAGGTTCAATATCCAAGGTTTCCGGGAAAGAGTCTACGAAACGCGGGGAACGAGGGGGATGAAATCACAGTCTTTTATTAAAAAAGATGCCAAAATAGTTGCTTTTGTTGATAGGTGTCGGACCAAGGCGGGCGGGTGAGGGGGAGCTCCCTGCAATGGAGCTTATCGCTAACTTCTGCGTTCAAGGAGCGATGGGGGAGCAGTGAGGAGAAGGGGAGGCGACGCCAAAACTCGGAGACGATGGAAGTATCGTTGGGTAGAAAAAAAAAGCAGCAGTTCAAAACTTCACACATGGTATCTGGAGGAGGCGCAAAAGAGGCGGAGGGCAAGGAGGATATTAGGTTTTAAACTCATGATAAGCCCGGACAGAAGAGATTCGCTCGTGGGGGTCGACGGCGATCAAAAGAAACGGGGGGGGAGGAGGATCTCTACCTCCCTGCTCGGTAGGTCTCGGTTCCGAGCACGAGGGCGGGAAAGAGGTGAAGGCCTGCCGCTGAGAGAAAATGAGAGGAGGAGGGGAACTTGCTCGGGGAGGCCGGACAACCAACCGTTGCTGATATGAGCCACAAGGAAAATTAATGCTTTGCTCTTAATTTCAAACAAAACAAGCTTAAATATGAGAACAAATCTCCTTGAAGGGAAGGGGTAGAGCAGAGATACTACTGGCTTCACGCTGCTACCCGTCTAGCTCAGAGCAACGGGGAGGGGGAATCAGACTAGGAGGGAACGATCATCTCCCGATGGATAAAAAGCGCGTCTACCGAGAGAACAAGAGAAATTTTGGAGGCAGGAGATAGAACACCTCTCATCCCGAAGGGGGGGAAGGTAGTTCGCTTTAAACACTAGCAACTAGCAAAAGAGCTCTGCACTTTAGATAGAGGGGGGGAGACTCAACGCAAACAACTGTTACACTCTTGGAAATTAAGTTGGCGGCACGTCATAGCAAAAATCTTCTAAAATATCCCAGATAAAAAAACTCTCTACGTAGGTCAACTACGATCAATTGACTAAGAATAGTAGAAAAGAAAAAAAAATGTAATTCTAGCCACCTCCGAGCTTACTAACAAAACGGGAGATCAAAAAAAGCCTTAGTCACAATGTCGTTGGGACAAGATATAAATACGTAGCAAGGAAACTTTCTTTCTTCCATCTGTGCTACAATGATCCCGAAGGGCTCTTGACAGGTGAACTACGAGGGGAAAATGCGTAGGGATAGGAGACAGGTTTTGGATACCCCCAAAGAGCAGAGAAACTCGAAAACTCTATAGAAGAGAAGTCATGCAAGAAGGGGGATCCCAACTATACAGAGAAGAAGTACGTTAAGAACGGAACGAAAGGCTGAGAATCAGTGAACGCAAGAATTCTTTTCCCAAGCGGGCTACGAGACATCCACCGCTAGAGAAGGGAAGGAAAAAAGAATGCTAATAGCTCAAAAGAAAAAAAATGGGCCCTACTAAAATAAAAAAGAAGTGGATAGAGTAGTTTCTCTGGTCCAGAATTGTCGAGCCGATTGACTTTCTCCTTAGGGGAGTAGAAGAGGTCTCCCTTCTCCAAAGAAACCTGTGTGTCTGGAACTAGCAGAAAGGGCCTGTGGAAGAGAGTAAAATTATTATTGGTTAGTAAGAGTGGATCCCTGCGTGGTCAGACACCTTGCGCCATCCGCTCTTGGCGAGAAACGGAGGTAGAATCTCCCATTAAACGTTCAGTCTCCGTGTCCGCTAATCCTCGTAAAGACTGAGAGTACGCACTTTAAATCTAAGTCGAAAAAAAAAGCCATAGATATCCAAGTCAGTAAGGGGTTTTCCGAGAACAAATACTATCTATTCAAACAGGAAATTGGACCAGGAGTAACAATCGACCAGAAAAGTGTGCCAGCTTGATGGCTAGACCCTCTATCTCACTTTTGTACTCCGTATCCACGAACGGCGAAAGAAGTGGTTCCTAAGTCGTGAATAACTAAAGATTGGCCAGAAATCCCCAATTCACTGTGATCAAGGCTGCTTTCCAACGATCCCTCGGTGTCTCGCTCTCGGCCTCCGATTCCAAAGAAGTCACGACAAAAAGGAAAGGCGTTTAAAATGCTAGACGAATTGTCGCCGAGAAAAAAAAGAGAAAAAGTATTACCTTGGTAGAAAATTACCACTCTTGGTCCGAGACGCATGAGCGACTCTCTTATCAAGAGCTTATCGCCAGGACGAAGTGTGGGGGAGGCGGGAAAAAAAAAGAGGAAAAGGTTCTGATCCCTTTGATACAGACTTCAATAAAAAACACGGACAGAACAAAAAGACGAAAGAAAAAAAGCAGAGAAGAAAAACCGACCTGTCCATCGCGAGCCGGGGACTCGAACGCCCGAATACCGCCGGATAAAGGGGGGGGGGGGGTGTTGGTTGGTGGGTTGGTGGGGGGGGGGGGGGGGGGGTGGGGGGGGGGGGGGGAGGGGTGGGGGGGGGGGGGTGGGGGGGGGTGGTGTGTGTTGGGGGGTGGTTTGGGGTGGTGGGGGGGGTGGGGGGGGGGGGAGGGGGTGGGGGGGGGGGGGGGGGGGGGGGGGGGGGGGGGGGGAGGGGGTTTTTTGGGGGGGGGGGTGGGGGTGTGTGGGGGGGTGGGGGGGGGGAGTGGTGGGGGGGGGGGGGTGATGTGGGGTGTTGGTGGGGGTGGATGGTGTTGTTAGTTGTGTGTGGGGTTTGGGGGCGGGTGTTTTTGGCCACACAGCACAAAATGCTCACCTTCATCTACATTACCCGCTTCCCTCTAAACCGGGGAGCCAAGAGCGAACAGAGCGTCGAGCCACAGCAGGAATTCTTCAAACTCTCTCGGATGCACCAGCTGGGAAAAAATTGCAAGCCGAAGCCATAGTCGGCCGCGCGGGAAAAGAAGGGAAATGTCGAAGTCTCATCGCAACACCATTCGCCATCTTCCAAGGGTGTTTCACCGAGCGATCCACGCGGGACAAAGGGGGCAAATAAGCGCCCTCTATCTATCATACCTCAGAAAGAAGGCGTCAGTAAATAAGATACGAGGAACATCACAAATTGGCCAAAAAAAATCCGATCCTTTCTCAGCTCTCCCACACTTAATCGCCGAGAAAGAGGGGAAACTGAGGCACCGGAAAAATCTGGATCGACCTCAGTGAACAACCGACAAGGTTCAAGGATATCAGGGTAGTTCTGGGGGGGGAGAAAGAGACGAACGGGCTGTCTCTGGCAGTAAAAATCTAATGCCTCACTCGGAGGCTCTCGTGCCTCTAGCGTTTGTACAGAAGGATGGCAGTACTCGCTGGCTCTCTCGCTGAGAACCACTCAGCTACACGACGCCAGGAGGGAGACGAGGTATCCAGCGGAAGAAAAATACTTTACTTCAAAAGCACAATCAAAAACACGGCTGGATAAGAGGAAGAATGACAGAAAATCTACTGGACCCTCTAAAAAACCGTATCGAGGCAAAAGGAGAGAATAGACTCTGGGTAACGATGCCGCTTGATCTCCATATTGAGTTTTTGCCGATGCGACGAGAAACAAAACGCGCAGGGGGGAGAATGGAAACTAAACTAACGATCTTCCTGACATTATGCCCACACTACGCTGCGGAGTCTCGTTCAGGCGCGAATCACTCTCTAACACATCAGGCGACCACCGAAAAAACGGACGAAAGAAAGACAAAAGGGGAGGGGCGCTTAACGGTAGATTCTCCAATCCCTCGCAATCACCTCTTTCTGGACGGCAGGTTCAGTTCCGAAGAAGGAAGTTTCTCACAACTAACAAGGTCCTAAAGCACGCGACTAAGTAGTGGATGCAAGAAGTTTTCTTCAACCGGGTGCCCTAAAGCCCTCCAACGCGTCCGCTACCGTTAAGAGAAAAAGGGAAACCTGTCTTGAATATCGTGAGGAATCCCAATTCCCTGGTAGGTGCAGTTAGGGTTGCCGCGCACGGGGCAGCCTCGGCCGAGGACAAAAAGGATGGAGGAACAAAAAAAAAGAGAGGCACTCAAAAATATCATTTGAACTAAATGAGGCCGTCTCCGGGGAAGAACATTACTACCTGGACCTACCAGGAAGACTAACTGAACAGAAAGGAACCAAAGGGGGGGGGGGAGACAGAGATACAAGAGAATTTCCCACTGGGACTTTGGC
>Ga0179591_1315394_pt1 | contig 12981 bp, 5 predicted proteins | sample CZOMad2_1_08_16f_FD_182891 | JGI IMG/M metagenome (GOLD analysis project Ga0179591, IMG submission 182891) | Vadose zone soil fungal communities from Angelo Coast Range Reserve, California, USA - CZOMad2_1_08_16fungal (PacBio error correction) | ecosystem: Environmental > Terrestrial > Soil >...
GTTTCCTTGAAAACGCCTGGGGGCCAGGGGAAGGACCTGGGGTTTCCCTTGGAGCGTGTTCCTGGAAATGCACCTACGACGTCCGGCTACTTCGCCGTCCTCATGGCGAATTAGCAATGGAACTGTCAGCAATGGGACAGCAACGAAAGGCGGCCCGTCAAATTAAGAGACGGTAACAGTGTTAAGTGGGGGGCAAAAAAAGTGGGGAACGCTGCAGTGAGAAATCGGCACGAACTGTGGGTGTAGCAAGCAAATCCAAACGAATCATTACCGGATACTCAGGCGCTCAGATAGTTGTCCCTAAAACTGAAACGGAGGGGGGGCAAAACACCGCTCTAAACTGTCTGAATCACAGGGCGCTGGAAAACATGCTGAAAATATCTAGCGGCAGGTTCCCAACAGTCCCTTGACTGGCCGGGGGGACCAAAGGGTCTAGACCATCCTCATCTGGAGTACTCCGAAAAAATGTTGGTCACTTGTCCTCAAACCAGAAACAAAGGGAAAAACGAGGCGGAGCGCGGAAATGGGATTGGTTCGAACAGATCTGGACAACCCGCAAAGTGGGGCAACGCCCAGGAAAAGCGTTTCCTAGGGATGGTGAAAGACCTTGGGGGGAAGCGTTTATTTCAAACAGCCAGAAAAAGCACATATCCTTGTGGCAATGTGGCACATGCGTTGGTGGGCATTGCGGCCGAGTTTCGGTATCTGTGAGAGTTACAGGAAAAGGGGGGAGGTGGGGGGACATGACATCAGGCAACGTTCCAAACTTTCGAAAGGTGTTACTTCCACCGACAAACTAAAGGGTGGTGGTTACCTGGTGGCACGCCTGAAGAACGAATCAGGGGATGGATATTAGGGGACACGCCGTCAGTGCAAGTACATAGTGAACTCCTACTGTCTAGCTATCGCACAGGGCCTGTGTAGGCGTGAACGATGGGAGTCAATATCAAACGCGTTACGGGGGTAACTGTTTCAAGGGGGGGGGGGGGGGGGGGGGCAAGGGGGAAACCCTTCTCAACGGTGCGTGGCAACTAATGGCAGTAAAAAAGGAGACGAAAAAAAAAACAATTGCTAAAAAAAAAATGGGGGGGAGGGGACTCTCAACGACTGGGTAATGAACAGGGAAAACATTCAGGGTGGGCTGGAATTGTTTGGGTGTACACGGGGGAGTTCGTTATCGTGGCGAGTACCATGGGCTTCAACTGGGGGAGTAAAAAAGCTTCTCACTGCCCATAGACGTAAAAGGGGGGAGAATTGGCCTGTGGACTGTGATACACCTAACGCGAAATACAGGGCTTATGTCATATTAGGGAACGTGCTGGGGGGGTGGGGGGACTGGCTCTCTTAATACATCCCTCAACTACTTTATAGGAGACTGAGAGCACTTACGGTTGTCCGGGGGGAGGTCACGGTCTGGTGTCAAAGAAAAGGAAACCGCGGCCAGGGGGGTGCGGTTGCGTAACAGTATTGACCTCTGGGAGACATGATCTTGGTTCAATGTATTTCATTGCGTGGGGGCGTGGTCTGAGAGACTCTCTCAACAACCTTTAGGGTGACCCGGGTGGGGGGGGGATTAGATCTCCTCGCGACAGAGGGGTGAAAAGGGGAAAAGCCTCTACTCATAAAAGCAAAAGGGCAATTGAAGACTGCGAAAAGATTGGGGACGGTGTTGTCTCTTCAGATTGAAAGGGGGTGCGTGATGGAAACAAAACTGAAGTGGGTCGGGAAGGGTGGAGGGTAAGTCGTCACGGGGGGGCAGGAGCCAAAAAAACTACAAAACGCCGACGAACACGCTCGCGCGCAAACGGCAGGGGAATAGACGAGGCAAGTCGCCCAGCCCAGGTAGGCACGGTGGCGGTGTGACCTTGGTACCTGAGAAGCGCCGCCACTCATGAAACAAGGCATCTCATAACAGAGTAAGAGGACGCTGGGACCGAGCGTCAAAAAGCAATCGGGGTGTACGTCACAGTGAATAGCCTGCAAACCAACAGAGCAAAAATAAAACCAAACAAAAAAACAAAAACACGATAAAAAAAAATGTTTTGGAACAATCTATCGGGGGGAAAGAAAAGTTCGCAAGATTGGGTGGGATCCTTTGGGGGTCTCGGTTCGGAAAGGGGGTGCATAGGTCAACTACCAAAACGGTTACTGAGGGTGTGTGCCATAATGTTATGGTAGGGGGGCTTGAGTAGACGCCAATGGGCCTAAGCGGACGCTGCAAAGGGAGCACTAGCAAAAAAACCTTTGACGGTGGAACAATGAGTAAACAGAAGGGGATCTAGGGGGGGGCTGTAAATCCTAGCGACACATGCCCGTATCCAGGTAAAAACGGTGGGCTGGGAAAAAAGCTGAAAAAAAAGTTCTCAGTTGAGGAAGATGGGGTAAAAGAAAAAAAGAAAACCACGAATTAGTGGGGTAGGAGGTGTCTTACAGACTGGGAGGGGAACTTCCAGGAGTGAAAGGGGGGAAGCTCCAGCAGGTCCTGGGAATCGAGGTGTTAAATCGGGGCCTTATTCCTTTCGAGCGGCTTGACTAAAACGCCCCGCGCAAAAAAGGGTCAGCGAGGGAAAAAACACAGATTAGACTGACGGCACTAAACGAAGCCGCGGCGGTAGTGGGAACCAGACAACCTCGAGGGGGAGAAAGTGCTGCAGGGGGGGGGGACAGGGGGGACAAAAACTACTCCTCACCCTGAAAGAGGGGCAATCTACTGGCTGAAATTCCGCTGTAGTAAATCATGGGGGAACGGAAAAAAGGGGGGGGGGGAATCAGTAAATCTGGGGACTGGGGTTGGGGGGACAAATGGGGGGGGAACCCGAGGAACAGGGCAAGGGGGAAAGCGGCAATGAATCTGTCTATTTTACAAGGTATTTGTGGGGGTAAATGCCATGGGCACTGGAGATTGGAAGGAACGAAACGACGGGGTCGGGTGCAGGGGGGTTGCCGTGTCCTGGGCGGCGATTTGTTTTTGTGTTTAATACTTCTCTCGTGGTGGTGGCTCCCATAGTTCAAAACACAACACAACAACGGAGGGGGGGGTGGAATAAGAGGGGGGCGCCATGAGAGGTATTACGAAAGCTCAAACAACCGTCCGATGGAGAAAAAAAAAAACAGATGTTTCCAGGGAAGCCGACTATTGACGTAATCACCCATCCGGCCAGTGTTCCTAAAACCGCGGACGTCACCAATTGGCAGGGGGGGGGGGGCAAAGAGGTAACGATATTCACGGGGCAAGCTGCGGGGCCGAACGTCCCGTACAAGGGAAAAAAACGGAAAACCCCCACTCAGCACCGAGAAACAGCACCAAACCGATACTCATCGGCAGGGAGGGCGCGCGCCGGTGGCGGGGTGGTGTTGCGGGGAAACCAGGTAGTGGGGTCGCCTGGTCCTCATTATCTACAAAAGTCTCCCGCAGCGGGTGCCTACTCACAAACTCCAGCACCCCGGGGGGCCATTCTTTTCTCGGTGAGTTCAAAAAATGAGTGTGGGGAAGAACCGAATCACACTCAAAAGCCGCTTACGCCGTAGTAGTCCACAAGTCAACCAAAAAAAAAAGTTCATAGGCCCGGGAGACATGCACGAGGAACAAGAAAAACTTTCTTGGGGGGGTGAAATCGAAAGAGCCAAACTGGTCGGGGAAACGGGAAGTCGGAAAGAAACTGGGAAGGCTTAGCACAATAATCCTTAGGGGGATTAAGTTCTCCTCAACTACAGACCGGTATGGGAAAGACTATAACGGTCCGGATAAAACATTGGGGACAAAGAGAAAAAGTCAGTCTGGTCCTCAAAAAAAAAATCAAAAAACCCCCAACAAAAACCGCATTGGACAGTCAAAAAAACAACAGCCTGCTCTCTCCCGGGAGGCAACAGGGGGGCTATAGAATACCGTGACGCCGTAACATTCTGATAAGCACCAAAAGGCAACACAGGTTGGGCTGGCACGCACCAAAAAAAAAAAAAAAAAAAAAAAAAGAAAACGAACGAATCGTATACCCCTGGCAAGCACCTCTGGCGGCCACTAGGTTCATGTTGGGTCTGGCTATCAAGCTTTTGGGGCGGTTGGGGCACACTTGGCAAGGCGAGTCAAAAAAAAAAAGGGGGCTCGACTACCCCATCAAAACGGAAAGAACTAAGGGGACCCCGAATTCTTTGCCGGGGTAATGACTGGGCTGTATCTGTTATCCATTTGCGAAAGGAAGGGGGAGGCTGGGGAGGGCGAAAAAAAGAACGATAAGAACTCGTCCTTCAGATGACTGGGTACTCGTAAGAGTCCGTAAAAAAAACAGGGAATTGCTTATTCAATAGGGGTAACGGGGATCACTCGTAAAATGGTCCAGAGCAGCCAACATATTACAAAAACAATCACGCAGAACAGCAAGCGGCAACCAAGGTCCAATTCATGGGGGGGCGTTCCGACTCCAGTAGGGAGGGTCCCAGCAAAAAACTAAAACTCAAAATTTCTTCCTTTTCGCGGCAGAAAGACAATACTGACAAGCTGATTTTCTGATCAAGGGAGACGCGAGTAAAACTCGGGGGTGCCCATTGTCAGGGGGGGAAAGTCGGGCAAATAAAGCATACAGACAACCCTAACTGTTGCCCCTGAAAAGAAACAGGAGTAAGCTACACCAAAAGGTCCCGTCCAAAAAGTGTGCGAAAAAGAGAAAATGCTAATGCACCGATCGCTACTGGGGGGGGGGGGCTGGGTAACCGCCCGCGAATAGGGTCAGCCAAAAAGAAACGGCTGAAGCCACATAGAGAAAACTCGGAAACATTCCGGGGGACACGGGGCGAAGGCCGCTAGAGGAAGGGTGGAAGGGGGGGAACGGAAACATGACAGACAGACGGCACACAAGTCCGTCCAAGAAAAGGTACATGAAACAAAACTGGGTCTCATTAAAAATTTAGGGTAAGACCTTGTCAAATGAAACTTGCTGCTCACGGAGTACTCCGCCAGGGTCCGCAGGCCACGACATGTAACAGACCCAAACCAGGGTCACGACTCTGAGGGTGTCGGCAGCAGACAGCGAGGTTTCCAGTGCGACACAGGGCAGGAAAGCAGGCTCTTCTCAGGGGAGTGCAGGGGGGGCGGGGAAATGTCCGGCAAGGACGGAACCTCTACGTCGACCTGGTCCGACTACCAGTCAGTATGGGAAAAAAAAAAAAGGAAACGTCTCGTTGGAAATAAGATGGAAAAAAAAAAGAGAAGGCAGTGTCAACTGGGGCCTGCTCGGAGAAAGCCACTCGGACAGCCGAACAAGTGTTGGGGGGGGGGGGGGGGGGAAAGGGGGTAACGGCTTCGTGCATGCTTGGACTTTAACCGGACAATCAGAAAGTGGTAACAGGCACCTTGACAGATTTCTAAATTTTGACTCTAGGCACAGCGCTATCATGCGATCGCGCATGTACGTTAGTGGGTCCTAGAAAATAAAAAGAATACATGCGTCATCATAGGGGGGTCAGTGGGGGGCAGCACTGGTTTAAGACTTTTCAAAGGAGTGGCACCAGTGTTACATTCTCTACGTATAGGTAACCAACCCCGGAGAGAAGTCTAGAACTTGGGTAATTTGTGTGGTTTGTCCCAGATAATCTAAGGCAAGGTTGTTGTCCTAAAGTAGTAAACTTTCATCCCGAAAGGGAAGGAATCACCAAGAGCTAAAGGGGATAGGGTCACTGAAACCTAACCAAAGTAAACAGCAAAGGGGCCCCGGGGAAAAAAAAATGAACAAATGGGTCAGGGTCTCTGCTCGTCTGATGTGAAGACTCAGAAAATCCAGGGGGGGACTTCCGTACTTCGGGGGGGTTCGGGCGATCTTAAAAAAACTTAAAAAAAAAGCTCCAGGCGCCTATCAAGAGGGTCTCAGGAAAAGCTCTCAGCTTAGACTGCGCGTGGAAAGTCCGGGGAATTTACCCGGGAAGGTGTTTCAGTGTGGGGAAAATGAAATGCAGAAGGAAACACGGGACAGGGGATGACGAAAAGTGCAGTGGGGACTACATTGATAGAAAAGGGATTCTGGCCTGGCGTTACGCCCGGGAACTCCGCGGCAACTCTCTTCTGAGACGCGAAGAACCTCCCTGAGGGAGGAGCACCGGCAGTCGGGCCGTAGGTTACAATACCGAACCGAAGAGAAATTTGGGGGGAGGAAAGGCCAAGGTGGGGGGGGGGGGGGGGGGGGTTTATAGGGGACCACAGCCTCAAAAAAAGACATCACAGCTATCTCGGGGTAGCATGGCATAATCACCCGCTCAGGGCAAAGAGTGATGAAACAACAACCAAAAAGTATAGCGCGGGGGGACGAAACAAGCCAAGGGAAAAACATCAAAAGGGTCGTCGGTACTGCAGTCAGTCCTCAAAATGAACAGGATCAAATCAATGGGGTCTGGTTCTCGTGTTGCCCCGGTACTGTCGAACAGCGGGGGCCCATTAACCAAACCCCTAAGACATACAACGCAAAAGTGGAAGGGGACTATTCACGGAAAAAGTCTAAGCCCTCTATAGCACCGGGGTCTATTTGGAAAGCTCTCATGGAAAAAAAGACGTAAAAAGGTGGGGGCGGGAACAAGTCATCTGAGGTTTGGGGACACAAGAAAAAACCTGGTTGCCAGAAACAAATGGGCTTGCACCACCAGTGGCACGCGGGGGGGGAAAATTTGGCTCTTGGGGTTGGTATAGAATGGGTTGTGGGAAGCAGGCAGACAGGGGTGTTAAGACATCTTTTGAAAGGCCAGTCAAATCTCAAAGCGGGGGTAGGATCCTATGACTAGAATCGTGAAAGTCACTGCGCGCTGGGTGGCGCGAGGGATTCCATAAAAAAAAAACGCACAAAGAACAAACAGAAAGAGGAACGTGTTGCAGGGCCGGGGGGGGGCAAAGGTAACGGAGACTACGTCCTATCTGCAAATTCGCGTGACAAGAAACTTGAGAAACTCATATGAGCGTGAAACGTAGTCATCCTAGGAACGTAGAAAAAGCTAACCCAATGTCGTGATAACACGGCCTGACGTCGGGGGAAACCACTGAAATGAAACCCGGAGAAGGGAAGGCAAACAAAAAATTCTACAACGGGCCGAAATCTTGAAAAAAAGACGAGGGAAGGCAAGCACTCGAGGCTGTCGTAGCTTGACTTATAAACGAAACGTTCCACGGTGGGCCAGAATAGTAGGCAATTGCGTCCCGCGTCCTCACAGTCCGACAGATCCTAACACTCGAAATAACGAACAAAAAGGGGATGGGGTCTGGATCTTCCACGGGACAGCGCAAACTTGCGCTAAGGGAAAGAGTAGCAAATAAAAAATCAGAAGGGGCGGGGGGAAGCTTCAAAGCCTGTCAGGGGGAAACTAAATTACAGCAACAGGTTTCGATGTGAACCAATAGGGGGGACATCCAAGACATGCTGCTAGAAAGAATGTCCTATAAACGGGGGGGGGGCTGGTGCGGACGGACAATGTAACGGTCGCGAAACTCTGCGAGCGACGCGGGCCCAGGGGGTTCCCACGTCTCGTTTTCGCAGGGCTTGTGACCGTCCGAAATTTATCAGGGACTTGAGTTTCGGTTTAAAGCTCACTTCACCTACATCAGCGGTGTGCAGAAAAATTTATTCCCCTCCTCGGGGCCCCGTTACCTGTAGTCAGGTGCGACTAGCAGGGGGGTCGATACTGAGCAAAAAAAACTGGAAGTCAAGAGCCACTGACAACAAATGATCTCAATAGCCAGGACAAGAGACAAAAACGCTGAGCGCCCCATACTCTCTCTTAGTCTCAAACCAGTCGTGGGTGCAAAAAAACAATAGAGCAAACATCAGGGGGAAGCCCTGGGTGGGCAAGGGCAAACAGACAGGGGGGTAGGCAAATAACAAATGTAATGTTGCAGTCCATGAGGGACAGTACAAAAAAAGCCAGAACTACTGGTAGGGGGGGGGGCGGCGTCATATGACTGCGGAGACCAAGAGAGGTCATACAAGTAAACCTTAGAAAGGGGGGGTGGTGTCTGGGCCTTCGGGGGCGAACTCGCGCCCAACCCTATGGGCTCATATTAAACTAGCCGCGGGAGGCTTTATTCTACTTCTAACCTGGCAGGGACGGGACGTGGGCGCGCGGTGGGGGTTCGGGCCGTCCGCGCAGGGAGGGGGGGAGCTGTGGGAAATGCAAAGATAGGTGTTATCGCTTGACGCAAACCGAGAGGAGGGAAGTATGGGATTAGTGTGAAACTCTGGGGGCGGGGGGGTCTGGGGTGTAAAGACCGCTGAAATGGTCTAAGCCCTTTGGGGCCCGGTGTCTGCCAGAGTTAGAGGGCGTAGGCTCGACTAATTCTCTGGCGGTTTTCCGACGAACCGACGGGGGGGCAGCGGGGAGATCACGGGGCCTCCGGAGTGGGGTTCACATCCTTGCGGCCGCAAAAGCGAGGGCAGGGGGGGACTGAAAAAAAAAAAAAAAAGTACAGGCGAAGGAAATCAGGACGTGGGAAAATGGGACTACAGGGCTGGCTCATTCAAAGTCCCGGGGGCAACTAGGGAGCTAAATTAAGGGGTGCAGCCACTGAAGCCGTTCCACTGCACCTTCCTCTCCCAGGGCAAAAGAAAAAGGGGCACAGGGGGGGCCAGCACCTAAAAGTCCGTCAAAAATGCGAAAAATCAACGTTCGGGTCAAGTGAAACTAGAAAATCCCTGGGGGAAAAAACACGGGCTCCGCCGAAAGTGCTGGGGGGCAACATCCGCAACTAGGCTCTTGAGAACGTGGAAACTGAAACTCAAGCTGTCGTAATCTACGTCTTCAAAAGTGCGAGAAGAACTGTCATGCGCCAAAAAAACAAAAAAAAAAAAAAAAAAATCAATAGTCCAGGGGGATCAGTGCCGTGCTGGTTTGGCTGGGCTTTTTAACCGGAGATTCCAAACTGGGAAAAGGGAAAAAAAACGGTTGCACAACACTTGCTCTTGGAGGGCGAAACAATAAAGTCTGGACGGGGGTTGGAAGAAAGCTATTCAAATCAACAGGAGGACCTCGATCAGGGTTCTTACAAAGCCTCGGGGGGCGTGTTCGCTGTGGGACTTCGATCCCGGACAAAAACAGGGAAACCTTCCACCAGGACTGAAGACTTACCACTACGGAACCAGGAAAAAAAGTACTTTCCAAGCAAATCGGGGCACGGGGGGGAGGGGGGGGGGCTGGAACCCATCGGTGGTGGTCTGATTCGTTCTTCGCTCACCATTTCTCAAGACGAGTTCTCGGATACAATTTTTCTGGGGACGTCTATCGGTACGTTAGAGGGCGAGGGGGGAGCTGGGAAAACCCAAAGAGTCCAGTATCAGGCCTGTCACGGGGTCGCGCCAAAGGGGCGCAACAAAAAAATCAACAACCATTCGGGGGAGCACTCGGATCAAAAACGAAGACATATTAAAAAAAGGGAAAAGGTAGAGAAAAAAAACGGGCATATGTAGGAAAACAAGGGAAAGACGCGAGGTAGTAAGCACTAAGGGGGTGCGCGCTCGAATGTGACAGGGGCGGGGTCGGACGCGGCTACTTGGCTTGGACCGAGGGTGCGACGTCAGAAATCTCGAGTCGCAGAAAACATGCGGCGATTTAAGCAAAAAAAAAAAAAAACTAAACCAGGGGTCAAGAGGTGTTGCTCATCTCGACACTTTCAAGACAGTGGCCTTTGAGTTTTGGTCGACAACCTTCTTAGTTGAGCCGGGGCGTCGGGGGTGGCCCTAATTGGAATAGGTGGACGAGCAGGCAGTAAATTAACTGTGGGCCAGAATCGATCTCTGTCCGGGGGGAAAAAGAATTGGGGGAAAGTCCGTTGGGGGGGGGGGAGCGCGGCGGGGGCCATCCTCTTCAAAGTGAGCTAGGGGAAATCAAGTTTACTTCAAAGGGTCGGCAGGGCGTGCTCTTGTGGGGAAAATAAGTCCGTCAGGGGGTGAAGGTCTGGACAAACTATTTTCGTCCAAAAACTGACTCGACAGGGGGAGACGGACAAAAGTGACAAGGGGACTGGGCTTCGGGAATACACGCCAAGCTTTAGCGAGGGGGGGCCTGGTGCAACGAGCTCGGTAGTACGGGACCGCACGTTCAGTAAAAACTAGCAAAACTCTCCCATGGACAGGAGCTCAAAAAAAAAAAACTAGTTGTCTGACCTTGGGGGGGACAAAAAATCGGGGGCTGGGACGCGGACACGTGGGGTCTACTTTGGGGGCCCTATTCCAAGAGTGAAGAAGCTCTCACCTCGAGGCAGTAGAACGAAAAAAAGACGATCACTGCGAATCCAGGGGAAGGTACGACCACCCGGTGTCAGACAACTTTTCTGGACATTAGAAGGAACAGGCACCCCGGTCCCATCCAAGCAACATAGGGTATGGCGGCGGGGGGGAAAAGGCCAGCCCCGCGGCGAACGTCGGCCAAATTGGCCGGGCATCAACCCCTCGATTCTAAAGAACGCCCAACGTAAAGAGATGGGGCGCCGGCCAAAACAGGGAGGCGACGCGGGACGCGCAAACTCAAGAAAGGTCAAACAACAACAGGCACCAAACAAAATGGCACCCAAGGGGGGGTCAAAGAAAAAACCGGAGGGAAACAACGGGGGGGGGGCAGGATAACCTATTTGGGGGGTAAACCAACACGGGGCCCCAACCAACCAACCCCCGAACGGTTGGGTGGGGGGTGCAAACGGCACAGTAAGGGGGACCAAAACAGGTTGCACACGGGGGATGAATGCAAAAAACAATGTGGGGGGCCCGGGGAAACATAAAAGAAAAAAAAAACCGGTTCGCCCACCTGGGGACAACCTCAACGACACAAAAACAAACAACCCCACGGTAGGGGGCTGCAAAGGCGGGCGTTCCAAAACTAACCCCCGAACACGAAACAAAGACCCAACCAAAAACAGAAACCAACCGCACTGGGGGGGGAACAAACCCACGGCCAAAAGGGCTGAAAGGGTGAACCCCCAAGTCCAAGACCACTGGACGCGGGGGTTCCAAAAAAAAAAACCTCAAACCATACCCAGCTTGGTCCCCCTCAACGCAAAACGCAAGGGGGGGGGAAACAAAACATCCAGAAAAAGGGGGGGGGTGGGGACCCTTTTAACTTCAAACAAACCCCCATGGGGGGGGGCACAGTTGGCAACAACCAAACCAACAAAACACGCAAAAAAAGTGGGGGGGGGGGCACAGGTGTCACAAAACCAGGGTTCCCGAGAAAACCAAAAAACCAAATGCGGGCGGGCGCCGAAAAGGGCAGGCAAAACCTTGGGACAACAAAGACCTCCTTAAAAACGCCCGGGGGTCACCGGAACAGGGGAAAAAACGCACTTCCAACCGGGGGGGGCAAAAAAAACAAGAAAAACAAGAATTATCCGGGTATTCGCAACCGCAAAAAATGGGGGCCCAAAACGGTGGGGGGGCCACGGGGGGGGGGGGGGTGGGGGGGGGGGGGGGGAACAAAAAAAAAAAAACACGCCCAAAAAAACGCCAAAAAAAACCGGTGTGTGGGTGGGGGGAACTGCTGAAGGGACCCCAAAGGCGGGGGGCAACCAACCAAAACGGGAAGGGCCACAAAAACCAAAAGGGTCGGGGGGCTGCGCGCACAGACACTGGGGGGACGGGCGGCAAACCAAACAACCCGCGTCCCTCACACGGGGGTAAAATGTGGTTGTTACCAAACAACCAGGTCGGGTTTGGGGAAAAAAAAAAAAAAAAAAGAGCCACGGGGCACGTCCCACATGAAGGGTGCCTCCCTTTCGGGGGGTTCGGGGACAACCCCAGGGGACCTGGGGGGGGGACACAAAGGCGGGGGGGCCACCGCACAAGCAAAGGGAACCAGGGCAAAAAAACTAACGGGGGACCACACAGTTGGGGTGGGGTAAAAAAAACTATTGTGGTTGCCGGGGGGGTTAAAAAAATTTTTGGGCAAAAAAAACCCGAATTGGGGGGGTAGGTCCAAAAAATGGCCCAGGAGGTTTTTACAAAAAAACACACCCAAAAGGAGGGGGGGGGGGGGGGTAAAAAACCACGCAAACCAACGGGGTGTTTCGTGGGGGGTTTCAAAAAAAAAAAAACTGCAAGGCCCCCAATTGTTGGTCGGGGGGTCAAAAAAAAAAAACCAAAGGTTGGGGGGGCACAAAAAAAAAAAACACTTTTGACTCGAAAAGTGTCCGACGAAAAAAAACCCACAAACACACTCAAAACAAACGGCTCTGTAATTCCTCAAGCAAAGCGTTTCCGTCCCAAAAAAAAAACCCAACAAGGGGGGGGAGGGGGGGGGGAAGAGGGAAAAAAGAAAAGACCACGCAAAAAAAGATCAAAAGGGGGGGGGGGGGACACGTATCGCCCAAAGGGCCCCAAGGGGGAATGGATACATGTGGCCACCCCCCGGGGTACACTAAACACGACGGAACGGAACGGGGGGGCTGTCGACCAGCAAAAAACAAAACACTAACCAAAAAAAACCAACTGCCAAAACCAAAAAACACCCCCAAGGTTTTGGAACTAGAAAGAAAACACAAACTCCAAAAACAGGTCCACCCAAAAAAGGGTGTTAACAACCAAAAAAGAAACAAAAAAAAAACCAAAACCATAACCCGGCCAAAATGACGGAGGCCCAGTTGGGGTGGGGTGTTGGCAGGGGGGGAACAGATGCTGGGGCACGCCCCCCAAACCGGGCACTAAAAAAACGTGAACAACCCGTGGGACCACAAAACCATACACCCGAACAAAACACCCAAACGTCACGACCTCCCGGGGGGGGAAAAGCAAGTACAAAAACGGGATTCACCCAGGGGGGCCAACCGAGTTTTTGGGGTGGGCAACGGGGGGACAAAGAGGGGAAGCCCAAAGCCCCCGAAAGGATCCCAGGGGGGGCGGTTGAAAAAAACCGCCGCAAACCACACACTGAAAGACCAAAAAGCAACCACAAAAAAAAACTTAAAAACCTACCAACCACCAAAGGGGACGGGTTTTGGGGGGGGGGGGGGATGACCAAAAAAACCCCCAA
>Ga0179591_1318095_pt1 | contig 12981 bp, 16 predicted proteins | sample CZOMad2_1_08_16f_FD_182891 | JGI IMG/M metagenome (GOLD analysis project Ga0179591, IMG submission 182891) | Vadose zone soil fungal communities from Angelo Coast Range Reserve, California, USA - CZOMad2_1_08_16fungal (PacBio error correction) | ecosystem: Environmental > Terrestrial > Soil >...
TGTAGAAAGAGGGAGGAGAAGGCAGAATGCCAGGAGAAGGATCCGGGTTCGAATACTAAGGGGAGAAATCACGCTTCGACTGAAGGAAGAGGCACCAACGAGAGGGATTCTAAAGCGGGGGAAAGGATCGCCTAAGAGGTGAAGGTACCAGCCTGGAAGGGGTTTGTTGATGGGCCGGGGGAAGGGGAGAGTTGCAATCAATCGAAACCGGCGTTCTATGGGGTTCGATCCGGGCAGTTGTCAGGGGATACCTGTAATTCTATTAAAATTGAATCCTATAAGAAGCTAAAGCCGGCGGGTGAGAGGGGATACGCTACAAAGCAACGGTCGTACCCCTCTCTTGAGCAGGACTTGTCAGGGATAAGGACTCGGTGCGGGGGGAACATGGGGGCAGAGTGACATACTGAAGGGGGGTACTCCTGGGAGTACTTGGAATATTGGCCTGGGACTGGCCTGGGGGTGGGGGAGGAAAGAGGTTAAAAAGGTCTCACAGATAAAAAAGGAAGTGTCTGCAAAGGCTTGCCGACGGCTAAATTGGCGCGGGTTTGAAAAGCGGGTTGTTTCTGTTGTACAAGACACACGCAATTGCGGGGAGCAAAAAGACCGGGATATTGAGCAATGCCTTAAGGTTTCAAACCGTGGTTGGGGAGAATCGTCAAGGAAGGGAGTAACAGGATAAGGACGGGGATGGGGACACGCCCAACACCATTCCTACGACGTCTTACAGCCTGTAGGGGAATCATTGTCAAGCGATGCCCTGCGGGGACGAGAATGGGAGTGGGGAGGTTATGCGCTACCCGGGGCCGAACCAGCACCTACGTCCCAGTAGTCGTCAGCTGAAAAAAACGGAAGGGAGGGAGTTTCGCCTAGAGAAAGGCGGCTGGTCCCAGGACAAAAAGGGGAAATCGAGAAAGGCGGTTAGCTAATCAACGATGATAAGGAGGAGCAGAATTTAAAGACCTCTCTAAAACATCATGGCGAGGTTCACCCTGTAGCAACTTGTGTATGCTTGGGAAGAGAATAATACACCTCCTTCCCGTGCTGGACGGATGGGAAAAAAAAAATGTCAGTGGAAGAGGGGGAATGCAGCTAGAGACCGAAGGAAAGAACAGTGTCAGTAAAACTTACTCGTACGAAATAAAGAATCACGAGAAGGAAAGGGAATTGTGGAAATAGCCTGCGCCAGGTCACTTGCTGAGACTATTCAACCTTCAGACAGAAAGGTCTATGTGGAAGGTACGAACAAAAGAAAAGGAAAACGTTACATTAAACTCCATTACCAAGAAAGAAATAGGACAGGACTCCGCGATCGGGATACAGTTTATTGGTCGAGACAATGCAGCAGTGAAAAATCAAACAGGGGGAAGATCAAGGGGATGAGGCCCTAGAACCAGAGGGGAGGGAGAAACGGCTCGGTTGCGAAGAGCCTTGAGCCCAAAAGGTGGTCTTTTGTCGTGGAGAATAAAGACTTTCGGGAGGAGCTTCCGACGGAGAATTTTGGTTACAGTGGTCTTCCGAGAAAGAACAGCGAAAAATTCAACTGACTCTAGTCTGGTGTCTAGAGGTCGGACTGCGTACGACATGCCGCCTAGAGAAGAAAAAGATCAGAATATCCGGATGATCAGCCGGTCTTGCAGACTGATAAGTTCGGTTCGAGTTGGCCGGCAGGAGGGGGGAGAGAATTGGGGCAAAATCTCCTAAGATCAAAAGCTCCCTTAACTTGGGGTATCTCGAATTTAGAGATGGGGGCTATTAGAAAAGGGGGAGCCTGACGAGATCGCGGCGTTCACAGCCAAAAAGAAGAAAAAAAAAACACGGTGGGCAATAACAGATGAGGGGGTCATTGCTGGGAAAAAGGAAGTGTACCGATCTGCTCCTCTGGAGAAATAAATCATTATATCTCTCAACTCTTTACTGGAGGGGGGTGTCTCTCGCGGTGGAAAGAAAAAGAGGAACCAAAAACTTGAACGAGCAGCGCAATTGGCGTCAAAATTGAGATACTAATAACTAAGCTCGTGTCCACTGATCTATTAAGGAGGAAAAATTGGGGATTGCTGCACCCAGGGCTGAGCGCCTGGGAGGGGAAATCTTGGAAAGGGGAATGTGTGCGGGGGGGGGAGGGGGCTGCAGTAAAGGATTCAACAACTTACAAGGAAGAAGGGTCCAATAACTAAGTTCTAGGGGGAGGCGAGAACTGTCCAGGTCAGAAAAAAAAATGTCAAAGAGACCAGTACTCTTGAAGAGGGGGGGGATTGGCATTGGAGGAAAAAAGAGAGATCACAAATTTTAAGGTAAAAGGTGCACATAAAAGGAAAGAAAATGGCACAGCGAATGTAGATGAGCCAAGGATCTGAGAAGACTGGAGAAGGGGGGGTGGTGGGTGGTTCCTCGAAGGGAAATGGATAGGTAAAAACAAAAGGACGGTGAGTTCGGCAATAAGGGTTCTAAGGAAAACGTGGGACGATAGTTTTGGTCATATAGTTCCAAGATTCTCCTGGGACGAGGCAAGAGGAAATGGATCGAACTGGCAGAGGAAAGAGAAAATTTTCCGAGAGAGTAAGCCTCTAGTTACATAAAGTAGGAAAAAGCAAGATTGGGCGGCTTGAAGAGCACAAGTGTGTGGAGAGTAGTCGATATTCAAGAGGAGAAGAGAAAACACCATCATCTGGTGGAGAGTCGGGAGTAACAGTAGGTCCGTGCTGAAAAAAGCTGGTCAAAAAATGGGGGGAAAGGGAGCAATTCCTCAGCGAGGGGAGGCGTTGGGGGTTTTCTTATGTCATGGAGACTGCGTCGTGAGAAGGGCCGCGCTAGCGTTCAATCGCGTAAGGGAGGGAGTCTGGGGGAAGATGGTCATCCGTTTCGGTTGCTCGTTTCGGGGAACGATGAGCTCAAGGAAACAGAAAGATAGAGCAGGGGGCTAAACCCGTGATCGTTCTAAATCAGTCTAGACTGGCGATAGGTAGGAATGGGGCTGGTATGAAATAAGCAGACTTCATCAATGACCTAGGGGAGTTGTGCTCCCTAGGTCAAGGAGGGTGGGGAGACAACTGCAAGAGGAGCATGCCGGAAGGATTTAAGGGTTCGTTGGGTAACCAAAGAAGGGAAGGGAGTTGTGCGATTAAAAGGTTAGCAGGAGAGTGGCTTATAAGAAACATGGGCCGAGGAAGGGAAAGAATCTGCAGAATCACTAGGGGGGGGTTATCTCATGGGCTGCGCATAGCGAGAAAAACGAACATGGTACTCCAAGATCTGTACAAAGGGACAGGAAATAGGGGGGGAATCTAATTTCATTGTTAAGTAAGTAGAAAAAAAAAAGTGTAAAATTAAGTCTGTCGCGAACTTAGAAAGAACTTGGGCAATCGCATCAAAAAAGTCAAGGGAAGAAGAACGGGCGTTTTCGGAGTTCTCTTAGTAAAAAATTTATGCTCTTATGACGGAGAGGGAAGAGGAGAATAGAGGCCAATCGCGCAGAAGAAAGAGAAAAGGGAAATTCTGGTCTTGTCGGTGAGCGAAGAGCGAGCTGTTATAAGGAGGGCAAGCGAGGCTAGCTGGTGAAAGGAGGGAATTGAAAGTCATAAGGTGCAAAAGGGTCCCAGTTAAATGGGAAGACTCTTCAAACTTTTCGAGATAAGGAATCCCAGTTTTTGATCGAGCGGCAGAAGGACGAACGAAAGTCAATAGCGGGAGATACTCAGGGGTTCTCAATTCAGTCAGGGAAAAAGCGAGCAGGTGCGTCAAGTCTAGCGCATTCGGAAAATCTTCGATCAAAAACGACCATTCCGATCATAACCATGGACATTGTCATCATCGGGGGGATGAAGGGCCGTGGTCACTGCCAGGAATTATCCCATTTCGAAAAGAATTCGATAAATAGAACCAATGGTAAAAGGAAAGAGGACCTAATTAATCAAGCCTCAAAAAAGGGAGGGTCAAACTTTTATCAAGTCGCAGGAATCGACAGCGGATCAGAGGAAAAGTCAACAACGCCCCAAAGGGCAGAAAGACTGGCCATAACTCAAACCACGACTTAACCGGAATTGGACTGCACTCCAGCCTTGAAAGTAGAACCAACCCGATACAGTACATAGAGGGTCGACCTTTCCTACCAGAGGAAGGAAGGGGGGAAGAAATAGACGTAGCCTTCAAAGGAGTACAAGCCAGCTCCGCCTCAAATCTGAGAGACCTCTTCTTGTAAAAGATCTTTTCGCGAGAAAATCGACCACCAAGGAGATGTAAAAAAAAAAAGATTTGTGGTCAAACCCAAAAAACGGCACTATTTAAAAAAGAAGGACATTGGGAAATCAATTATATAAACCCTCCCTTCCCTCAACGGGGGAGAGCAAAGATAAAAAACTAACACGCCAGACGCCATCCCAAAAAAGGGAAAAATGAAGGAGGGAATTAATCTGACTTCGTGAGATAGCAGTGCCATCAACCATATAACCAAAACCCAAAACACCACAAAGAAAAACCAACAAAAAAACACCACACCAAACCCCCCAAAACCAACCCCAACCCAACCCCACCCAAAAAAAAAGAACCCCAAACAAAAAAACCACAAAAAAAAAAAAACGGCACAAAAAGAAAAAAAAAAATAAAAAAACAACCAAAAAAAAAAAAGCAAAAGACAGAAGAACCAAAAAAACAACCACAAAAAACAAAAAAACCACCCCCCAGAAAAATAAAGAGAAAAAGAAAGACAAGAAACCCACTCAACCACACACCACACCCCAAACAGAGAAGAGCCAACACCAAAAAAAAACACCACCCCACCACCAAAAAAAAAAAAAGAAACAACCCACACACAAGACCACCACCCCCACTCAGAAAAAAAAACAACTCCCCTCCCACAAACAAAAAACTCAAACCACCCACACACACACCAACAAACAAAAAACAACACCCCCAACCAAAAACCCAAAAAAAACCACAACACACGAACCCATTATAACAAAGAACTCAAACATACGACACCAAGTGGGCCCCACAAACCCGCAAACCCAACCCCAACCATAGAAAGAGGAGGACAACCAGAACCTTCAATTTCCAGAGAGGCCAAATCAACCAACACAGACGGAAGCAGGTACAACACAAAAGAAAAACCCACGAGACTGGAGCGCCCAAAAAAAGACAAAAAAAAAAAACGAAAAAAGAGTTTGGTTGACATGCAGAACGTAGCGAACCAAGGCGGACTCACCGCAAAACGGCAGAGGGGGAGAGACCTCCGTTGGCCTCTCCGAACGGAGAAGGAAGGGGAGAGAGAAAAAACAACAAAAAGGATGAAGAAGAAGATCAAAAAGCCAATGAGAAGTGGGAGCGGGGGAGATTTGGAATCAAAAGCGAAGGGGAGCACGAGCGAAAAGTATTGCAGGGGAGGGGAGAAAACACATCGAGGAGGGGGAGGTTAGTAACTGCGTGGGGGGCTGAGGTAATACGATGGGAAAGACTACTGAGTTCCTTGTTGCGGTGGCGTTATGGAGAGGGGGGGGGGGAGAAGAGGAAAGAGGGGAGATGGGTTGGCAGAGAAAACCGTGTTTTCATTATTTTTGGACTATAACGCAGAAGGTCCCTGTAAAGAGGGGAGGAATTATCCACACAATGCTCAGGGGGGGTGGAGATGGGGTCTTATAGGAGAACCCGCCGTAGAATTCAGGAAGAGGGGAGTCAGATGGGCTTGTACTTTCAATCTGTTCTGAGGAAAAGTTCAACTAGAGTATTTTTCGCCGGCGAAAGGGGAAAAAGGATTTTTAGCGGGGCACAATTTGGTGTGCTGTGGAAAAATTAGATGTTAAAAGGGTTCAGCAATTAGTCACGACGGGGGGTGGAAAGGGGCGGGGTAGGAGGACAATTGGGCGCGTATTTGCGATTTGTCAGAGGGGGGAAAGCGGGGGGCAGAAAGGGGGACGTCTGAACGCAGGTCTGGTGATAAGAGAAAAAAGGTTTCATGTTGGTGGGAAAGGGAGAAAAGACGGACAGGGGACCCCCTGGACCCAAGAAAAACACCTGCAGATATTTTGCTGGGGGTCACTGCGAGCAGTATGTGTCATGTTCTATCTAGGAAATGAAGAGGGACCAACTGAGGAGGAAAAAGAGGGAACGGCAGAACGACCCTAGCGCAAAACGTTCATGTTCAAAGGGCAGGAGGTACAGTTAAGCTTCTATCGGCACGAACCGGAGACCGAGGGAATAAGATATCGAACATGTATGGACGCATGAAGAAAGGAAGAGAGAATAGTCGGGCCATGCCATCTAAGGTCTGGAGAAGATAGCAATTGAAGGGGGACGGAAACGTGCGGGGTGTTTGAATAGAGGTGTGGTGCCTAGAAACGGGAAAGCATGCGCGGTGGGGTTCATAAAGAGTATATGGGAGTAAAGTAGTCCTCGAAGAAGACCAGCAATATTAGAGTAAAAGCGCATACCCTAAATCAGACAAATGCCGAGTTGACAGGACATTGTTGAGGCAAAGGGCGAAGAGAAAACTGAGGTCGATCGGAAGTTCACGGAACATAGTGATTAATAAACTTTAGGGGGGGGAGGGGGGTGACAATCCCTCTTTTATAAACCCCGACAGAAGAAGGGAGGCGCGCCGGGAAATCTGATAGGGGGGGGCGACGTTGGGACTAGGGGGGTTTACGGAAAAGTCCAACCGAAGCAAACCGTGGAGGAGGCAAATGTAAAGTAACTGATTCTAACGACAGCTGGTTCGAAATAAAAACATTACTGGGAGACTATCAGCCGGGGGGCGCACCAAGAAAGGGGGGTAAGGTCTTGGGGTATGGGCTACTTCTAAAAGTTGCAGGCGGACCTCTCCGACAGGGGGGGAAGGTACAAAGAAAGTTGAGTCAGCGTAGGAAGGGGACTAGCACTCAGAAATGGAACTAGAACGAGCTTTCAGAAGACACGAGATATGACCTACTCTCTGTCTAAGCGGGTAGGCAGCGGATCTCGGGTTCAGGGGGGTAAAATTGACTTGTTACGAGAAGGGAAAAACGCGGCGAAAAAAACAAAAACGGCCCTGAAAAACGGATCGACTAAATTTAATCGGGGTAAAGCTATCTAAAACACCCCGAAAGTGGATCAAATAGCGTGCTAGACATCAGAAAACAAACCATCTGGAAAAAGCGCCGGGATCCTTAAGAAAACACTGCACAGGGTGAAAGAGGCTCAGAGATCGACCCAGGAAATACTTGAAGAGCAAGATGGACTATGGGGGCCTCAGAAAGGGGAAGTTCCTATCGAAATCTACAAAAACTGTTCGTAGGAAACAAGGCAGTGGGGGATGGCTCGCAAGAAAAAGAAAAGGTCCTACATGAGGAAAGGGTGGAATGAGTGAGAGAGTAATGAAGATGGGAAAACTTGTCAAAACATCAGGTACACAAAGAAATAGGGGAACAAAGGCCACGGTGCAATGGGTCAGAGAACGGCTGAGGCTGTTCTAAGGATCAAATTAACAAAAAAAAAAAACCAGTTCATACTGAGGAAGGGGGGGGGACCTTGAAGACAGTCTGGTTGGGATTGGGGTAAGGTTAAGGAGCGACCTCTCAACAAATAAGTAGAATGTATATATTCAGCAAAGGAAAGGACCACAAGCCCAACTAGACACGGGAGAGGAAGAAAGGGGGGGTGGGGGGGGGGGGCTGTCCTAATGCCGGGATAGTAGACCGAGCCAGGCGGGGGAGTTCGGTAAAGGCGATTGGTCCAATGGGCTAACTTGGGGGAAAGAAGTTGTCCGAGGACGGAAGGGGTGAACGGCAGGTGGCTATCAAGAGGAAAAAAACAACCCAATCCGCCCAGCCTGGCGAAAAGGATCATAGAGGGACTTGGGAGAGCAATTTAAAGAAGTTCGAGATCACGATTAGGGTAGTGGGGGAGGGGCGCCCGCATAGGGAGGGAAAAGAGAAAAAACCATTACCCAAGCTGGTGAGAGGGGGCGTAACTGGGATTAAGGACAGCGAAGGGAAAAAAAAGTGAAAATGCCAGGAGGAAAAAGGAATGCATACTCTTGGGGGGGTTGGTGGGGGGGGGGCTGTGGGGACGGAGGGAGAACCGAACTCTGGTACAGAGACTGTCCGTCGCAGTTGGGGGCGGGTAGTTAGGAATTCAGATGGTTGACCGAACAGGTGTAGGGCGACGTGGATTTTGGAATCCGGAGTCTGTGGGAATTTAGAACCAAACCAAGTCGAAACTTTGAAAAAAACGAGCTACTGCAGGAAGAAGTTAGTCTATTGCTGAGAGTGCGAGCTTCGTCAGGAGGGATTGATCACTATGAATCTTCATCAGCGGGAAGAGACGGTTTGAAGAACCTATCCAGGAGAGTAAGGGTAACCAGAGTTAGCTCCAGGAAAGTTGAGGTCGAAAGAAAAAAAAAGGTAGGTTTTTCGCCCACCCGTCCGGTAACTCCCGAGGGGACTTGTGTAGGGGGTCCAATTTGTCGAGCCGGAGAGTAAGGCATCAGCAGCCATAACGGTTTTTATATACTGCGGACCTAAAAAAATCCCGGTCGCAATAGATCGTGATAAACAGGAAACTAGGATGGCTTTAGGTGACGGGCAGTGTACGGAGGACTTAGGAAAACACGACAGTGATAAAAAGAGCGCGCTCATGAAGGGACTCGTATCAGCACGACTTCTACTGCCGTACCAAAAAATGAGGCACGAAAAAAGTTTCGGGAGGGACGAGTGATATAATATTTGCGATTTCCAACAGGAAGGCGCTGCAGAAGAAACCTACAGCATACGCGCGCGAAAGAAAGGGCAGCGGTGGGTTATTATCGAAACAGATCTCAATCAGGACGTGCTCCGAAGTTCAACGAGAAGAGAAAAAGGTCTCGGGTGCCTGACTGGAGAAGGAAGAAGGATAGTTCAGTAAAACTCTCTTCAAAAAACCGCTACTAGGACTGCCCGCCCAGGGGGGGAATTGGTTCAGGATTTGGCGACAGCCGAAAGGGAAGAAGGGGCAGCTATAAGACAGGGTCTTCACGTAGGGTAGTGAGGGCACTTGGAAGGGGGCTGACATCCATCCGAATGAGAAAACAGCAAGTACCCCTTTCATCAAAAAGAGCAGAAGGAAGAACACACAGGATTGGTGTACATGCAGGCTGAAATAAGGGGAGATACGGCAACATAATCCCACCAAGGAAAACCAAATAAAGCATTCCCTTATAAGATAAAGCTGGCTCAGGCACTTTGAGGACCTGGGAGGAAGTGCTATGAGCCCAGAAAAAGTTAGCAAACGAAAACTCCTCCAAGGGAGGACCAGAATCGAACACCGGACCGGAAGTCCAAATTTGAACTTCGAACCACTACCGCCGTGTCAAGAGTCATCACCAAAAAAGTCCCCGAAATTAGGAAAAATAAAGAAAGGCCGAAACCGAAGGAGAAAGATCTGGAGGGGGCACTGCAGAAGCCCAGATTGTAACCACAGTTCGCTACAGTCAGAAGAGGTCTTGTACATCCAGACTGTGCGAGAGAGAAAGCTCCAAAAACCAAAGGATGACTGTGTTCCTGGGAGAGGACGGGGGTCATTCAGAAGGACTTTAACACTAGCAAAAATTTCAACCGTATCGACGACAATGAAAAAGCACGAAGGGGAGGGACAAGAGAATCTAATCTGACACCGATACAATACGCCATCTCAAAAACCAATGCATGAATTCGGGGAAGGTAAAAAAAGTCGGCCTGCGCAAAGAAGGGTACGTAACTCGGAGCCAGACCAGTACAAGAAGTTTTTTGCTAGGAAGAAGGGAGATCGATATCTCTGACAAGTCGATGGAAGAAACAATTTTTGCGAAATCTCGCAAACGCGCCGTAAGGGATTCTAAGAAAAAAAAAAAACTTAAGGATGAACCTAGGAAATGCTAGTTTTAGGGATCTGGCGGGGGAAAAGACCATTGAAAAGCTTAATCCATTCCAGGGTGGAGGGGAAAAGATCGAGGGGGCTGTCGTAAGGGCTGAAAAAGAAAAATGAATTGAGATTTAGGAAAGGCGGGGTGGGGGAAAAAAGTCGATACGTTTGCAAAAAAATACAATTAAGGGGGGGTGAGAGGACTTTTTGCGGTGGTTACTAGATAGAGATTGGCAAGAGGGGGGGGGGGGAAAGGGAGGTTACAGGTCGGGTGGTCATGCTGGGGTACTTCAATGGTGCTGAGAAACGGGATTGGCCCCTGTCAGAAGGGAGCCGGGGCTTTCTGATGACAAAGAAGAGAAAGCACCTGCCTGGAGGGAGGAGACGTTTCACGATTTGAGGTGCAACCGTTAAACTATAGTCGGGATACGAAACTTAACCGTGATGAGGGAGAAAGAAAGGAATTGTTTCTTGGAGGTAAAAGGCGTGATTGAAATGGAGATTTCCCGATCACAAGGGTGAGCTGAGGCCCATGGCGTTGTGGGGGAGGGAGAGAAAAGGGGCTGGGGGGGTTGGGAGCAAGGTATATGTCCGGCATTTGAGAGGCGCTTTAGCATGAAGCAGGGGGAGGGGGGGTTGCGGGATTGTGGGGAAACAGGCTTCTTGATCCATGATAAAGTCCACTGAAAAAAAACCCTGGAAATTGGTTCGCGAGAATGAGCGAGAGGGTTACTTGATTGGAGATGGTTAGGATATATTCATACGGCATTTTGAGAAGTAGGATTGGGACGGTTCCTGCCGAGAACGACCGATTGAGAAAAAAGGATGGATCAAACATCAGTTCTGGATCTCCTCGGGTAAATCCATACAGTCACCTTTCGATGGAGGGAGAGGGGGGGGAGGACTTGTTACTGGGTGGAAGCAGAAGGGGGGGAGGGAAGAATACTCTTAGAAGCAGAAAACCTCAAAGAGAAGGCACGAGTGTTCGACTCCTGGATCATCAGAAGGGGGGATAGGGTTAACCTAGATAAAACGATTCACCCCTTTCATCTAAACTGGGGAGGTATGAGGGGATTTAGGGAGGGACTAGGAAGCAAGGGGTTTCCCAAAAAGAGAGAAGGTTTAAGCAACTAACCGAAACTAAAGAAACGCTACGGAAGGCCTGGAAAATTAAAGGGGGGAAATACGCCACACGGCTGCTGCGAAAGAGGACTTAGAGAAGGGCTATCCCCTGGGAGGGGGTGTCGAAGTAACCACGTGCCGCTTTATGTAAAAAAACGAAAGCCAGCAGACAGAAAGGAGAGGATAAAACTGTAATCGTTGCAAACTACAATAAAGTTGGAGCTAAACTTACGCAGAAGAAAGAGATAAACCTTCTCTGCGTGCAATAATAAGGAGAACAGAACCAAGATTTTCTTAACGGAACGCAACTGTCTGAAATTGCATACCCGATTAAAGGTGGGGAGCACCAAAATTTTAACTCTGGCGGCGAAAATTACTACCGGGACAAATGTTCAAAAACGCGAATGGGGGGTCTACACCGGGAAAATCAAGGCGAGAACCAGCGGGGGAATTCGGGGGGGGAGGATCTGTCAGGAAAGGAGAAGAAAGGCCTCCAGAATAGCATACGCCAAGGTACTAACTGAGTTGGGTCTACGAGAGGGAGTGCTTTACAGGTGGCGCATTAGGGGGGGAAATGTGGCCAAAAATCGTCCGCATGTTCAAACGCACAAAAAGACTGCAGTAATAAAACGAAATGTACGAATTTAGCGATCCGCGTCCAACAATGCGCCACGAAGAGGGGGGAAAGAAAGGTTTCAAGGAAATCAAAAAAACAAAACGCATAGTGCCGAAAAGGGATTTTCATATAAACCTAAAAAGGGTTTATCACAATAACCTCGATCGCCCAAGGGAAGAAAGAGGGAAGACCGAAGTTACGACTGCGCTCAAAAACAAGGGGAGGGCTGGTGAAGAAAGTGGTTACCGCATAGAACGAAGAAGAGGGAGGAGCAAGGCGTCAATTCTCGAAAAAGAAATCAAGAATGCAGAGGTGCTCACAATCGCGTAATTATAAAATTGGAGGGGAAGGGCCTCCTTATACCTGTAGCTGAACGGGGAGAGAAAAGAGCATATCTGACGCGGATCTGCAGAAACAAGCTAGTAAAATCCATAAAGGATTGGGGGGGAATAAACGCAGTGGGGAGATGGGTCAGAAATTGTAGAGCAGCAAACAAAACCCCCGAGGAAGGGAAGAAAGAGTGTGGCTATCAGGAGGAAAGGACAAATGGGCCTTTTTTTGCGGTGATGGGATCTAGCGAAAAAAAATATTAAAAGAAGAGATGCAGAGAGTAAAAGCGCCATTGGAGGCGAATCTAAAAACAAGGTCCAGAGCAACAAGGGCAAAAGGTGGTTTTGCGCGTCTAGGGATATGGAAGCCCGGCGTGAGGGCGTACCGACGCTTTAGAGTTTTGGGAGAGGGGTGACCATCGAACCTGCAGTCCTGTTTAAAGTGGTTACCGCATCAGCGATCTCCAAGCATCGACAAGTGACCAGCTCGAACTGCGAGAAGAGGGAGAGGGGGGGAAGGAAAAAGGCCAATTTCCAGACATTGCGCGCTCGGACAGTGTTTGTAATTCTCGGCGAAATGGAGGGAGAGTAGCTCAAACCCAGGCCGTGGGAGAACCGTTAGGAGTTCAGCAGCGAGAAACGGGGAAAGGGGGCTGAAGGGGTACAGCTTCATAGCTTAGGACGGGGGGTTGGTCTGCTTCCCACCCTTGAGCAAAGGGAGAAACGTCCCATTCCTAGCAGGAGAGCGGAAAGGGAAAGCAAAAACTAAAATTTAGGAAGCGGTTTAGTGGGGGAGCGGGTATGGGGGGCATGTAGGGGAAAAAACACTGCGCCATGTGCACAAAAAAGAAAAAGCTCCTCACGACCTTGGTGCGGATTCTATGAGGAGAGTCCAAACAATATCGGGAGGAAAAAAAAGAAGTGCCATGAAGCAGACCATGCGTGTTTCAACTGCATTCTCAAGAAGGGGAAATGGACGGGGGGCCAGCAACTACCGTGCAAGGGTACAAAAGGAGGGAAGAAACCCGCCGGACGGTGTGCGAAAATCCGGGAACAGGAAGAGTTGTTCCC
>Ga0179591_1270400_pt1 | contig 12979 bp, 18 predicted proteins | sample CZOMad2_1_08_16f_FD_182891 | JGI IMG/M metagenome (GOLD analysis project Ga0179591, IMG submission 182891) | Vadose zone soil fungal communities from Angelo Coast Range Reserve, California, USA - CZOMad2_1_08_16fungal (PacBio error correction) | ecosystem: Environmental > Terrestrial > Soil >...
TTTCAATCAAAGGCAAGCGACAGCAACAAACGCGACGTCTCAACCTATTGGCCTCGGAAAATATGGACGGTCACCAGATCACGAAGGCCCCGCGATGATGGAGAAAACCCTGCCAGCGGCTGAGAACACTAAAGTGGTCAGTCCAATGAAGGGGCTTGTCTATAAAAAGAAGGGGAAAAATCAGCCAATGACCGTAAGATGGAATGAAAGAAAAGGTTTCTTGAAACCAATAAGAAGGAAAAAGAAGGACAGGAGCAGAGAAAATGGGGCCAATTTTCCCCCGCCGCCCGTTGTTTGTTCGCCCTGAAAGCAGTTCCAAACAAGAAGAGAAAAGCCCAAAAGGGAAGGAGGGCCAAATATTCACTTTGGTGAAGGTCCAGTCGACGTGAAGACACCTCTGTCTTCCAATGGACAGTAAAGGGGGTGGGCTCTTAATGAGAAAGAAGAGAAATCGGAGCGCAAGACTGACTGGTAGGATTTCGCTACGCGGGGGGAGAAGAGAAACAAGGGAGAAAAACGACAATTTTCCAAAGGTGGGTAACTTGGCCGGAAAAAGAACAGGGAATCGGCCAGGCGACCAAGCGGCGCGGCTCGATCCGGGGTCAAGAGAAAAACGAAATGTGCGTCAAAGAGGAAAGGGCAGTGTAAGGTTGGACGACGGCGGGGGGAACAAAAGCAATCAGAATACCCCAGGGCCGGGCAAACGTAACATGAAGCAAGGGTGTCGTTTACTTCCCAGAGGAAGTGGGTAAAAAGGTGGGGATTCAGCCCAGTTGGAACCCGCATGACTGTCAGAGGGTGGGCGGGGAAGGATGGGAAAGCGCGCAAAGAACAGAGGCTCGCAGAGAAACTGTAGAGAAAACTATGGTCTAGAGAACGGTGTGAAGTGCCCTAGAGGACGGAGAGGAAGGGGCACGAAAGGTGTCAACCGTTTTGTTGGGAAGGGAAGCGTAACGTGCTCGAGAGAGGAGGGTCGGAGGGAGGGCAGCTACGTGAGCCCTTTGCGTCTTTCAAAGGCGTGCCCGCACCAGTGGGTTTTTCAGATCAGCAGCACAGGGGCGAAGTAAATTGGCAAAGAAGGCGCCAACCGGGCGTGGTTCCAAGTACGAAAATTTCAACAAGGAACTACTAGATGGTAAGAAAAGGGGAGACTCCCTCGACGGGCCTGTACGGGTAGTAAAGACGCAAGCAATAAGGCCATTCAAGGATGACCTCGCCCGCCAGACAGGGGAGCCAGTCGGAGAAAAGATTGGCTCCGTGGCTCATCCTTTGTTTCAAGCCAAAGGCCCTTGGTCAACCTCTTTAAAAGGGGGTCCAAGAAATCTTCGTGTCACGAAAGGACGAAGACGGCGAAGACGTTCCAGAAATAAAGACCGCGTTGAAAGAGATCTCATCCCAAAAAATCACTACAGGAAGTCCCTCGTACGAAAAAAAAAAAAGAGCCAATGAAACCCTGGGGAGATTTGGGGGGTTTCAGCGGAACATCACAAGTTGGCCCTCGTTGGCGAGGGGCGAGTAGGCACGGGCGTGGGACGAGCACGAAAAAGAAGAAAGCAGGGCTCTAGCAAAGGATCAACAAATGCAAAAAAAAAAGAAAGGTGGGGTGACTCGATCATTTGGTACCCGAAAAAGTGAAGCCGCTCAAGGGCGGAAAATACGCAAGCGTGGGAGAGAAAAAATTCAAGCTTAGATAGGACACCGGCTGCACTAAACCGAAGCGGGTGGGCAAAACTTCAGAAGCCTTTGTTTCTGCGAAATGGAGGTTTTCCATCCCGGAATGAAAGGTCTCAGGAGGCAACGGTGGTTGGTGTTGGGTTTTGGCTTACGACTGGGAGAGAAATGAAAGGGTGAAAAAATCTCATTTGTGCAAGGATCGTCAAAGTGTGAAGAGGTTAAACGGGCTTGCGTCATGGGGACTGCGGAAAAGGAATTATCAGCTCAAAGAGTATATCGAGAGATGCTTGCGACCACGCAAAAGAGGTGCTAGACCGAGGATTGAACGGTACCTCGGTTAACATTACCGAGAGATAAGACCTAAGAATTTGGTCACTGGTGGGTACTACTACGGGGAAGAGACTTGACAGAAGGTAGTAAAGGGGGGGAAGAGGGGTGTCTCCGCAAGACGTGGGGGGAGCAGTATCTACGTCTTGATCGGTAAGAGATTAGTAATGCCTGCCGAGGGATAAGTACGAATCCTAGGGAGGTCAGTGTCAATGCGCCTAGCGAGAATGAAAAACCCGAAAGCAAACGACGAAAATCCTTTTCCTTGGGGAGAACTTTCGCGAAAAAAAGAAACAAAAGGACCTTTGTGCGGGGGGGTAAAAAAAAAAGAAGAAACGTATGTAAGGGGCGGGGACCCTGTCCGTTTTCCGACAGATGGGTGAAGAAAAGAAAAAAAAGAAAAGGGGCAGCACAAGCCCCTAAAAGGGGGGGGAAGCGGGGACACAGCGATGGCTTGATCTGATGAGGAAACAAAAAAAACCCCCGTCCTAGACAACGCAGCCGGAATCCGGCCATGACAGAGTAGGTAGAAAAGTTAAAGTTTTTCAAAGGCCTGGTCTTTTCTTAGACAGAAGGAAAAGACGTAAGGGAGATGACATAGTAGAGGGAGATCAGTGACACTCAGATGCCATCAACAGGGGAGAAAAGCTCGGAAGAACAAGTGTCCCAGGATTGTCCGGGGGGAAAACCAGACCCTTAGGAGAGAAGAGCTTTCGGGGAACGGAAGCCTGAGAAGCTCCTGGGAGGCAGGGGCCGCATAGTAAGGCAGAAAAAGTCTAAAGTAAAAAAATTCGTGGGAGGCGTTTGACGACACCGGAAAGAGAATGCGCAAGAGAATGTGATCTGATCTCTGGAGAAGGGCGCGGGGAGGGCAGCCTCTGTTGGGGTGAATAAAAAGGAAAGATCGCTCCTTCTGGGGTCACGTCAAATGCTACGTTTAGGGTTTGGCCGAGAGAAGGGGTCGGCGAAGGAACCAGAAAGTGGGGGGGTAGAGAGAAGAAGAGAAAGTGCAAGCGTCCCGCACATAGGAAGCGCGAGAAGACTCCTAAAGACATGCAGGGGGGGAAAAAGGGACACCTCTAGTGTGGAGGAGTAGGGGGAACTGCGGGGGGGTCAAAAGAGGACGCAGTCCATTCGAAGAACAGACGAAAATCACGTCAGCCCTTTAGTGGGGAGTTGTCAGGAAAGGAGGAAAGACTCAGCCTTTGGCCAGGGCATTTCAAAGCGTTCCTCACGATCTAGGAGGAAGAAGGAAGATAAGTGAACACCGAAATCCTTATCGACGCGAACGTTTCGGATTTCTATGAGAACAGTAAGGGAGGAACAATACTGGAAGACAACAATCGAAACCAGAAGGTCAAAAGATAGAACAGAAACAGATTATTAGATAAAATAGAAGATTCGGAGGGAGGGGTTGCTGTTAAATGGGGATTTACAAAAAAAAGAAAAGGAAGGCCAAAGAGCCAAAAAAAGCCTTCTCCAACCGACACGGGTCGCCCGGGAAGAGCAACGGACTTGAGTTAAAATACCACAAAGGCCACCAAGAGACGCGCGAATGCGAACGGAGGGGGGGAATGGACCAGAGAACGCTCGTTCGAAGGAGGCAACCCTTCGAAGACGGGGCCGAAAAGAAGCCAGCCGCGACTCTGGGGAAAAAAAAAAAAAAAACTACAGACGACTCGCAGAAGAAGAACAAGGTGGGGGGTGTCAAATTTGGGCAAAAAGCGTAGTAGTAGATCAGGAGGAGGGAGAAAAGAAACGGAAAGACAAACCCACGTAGAAAGACATCGGAGGGGGCGGAGGAAGACCGGAAAATGAACGAAGGAATAAGAAGTAACCGGGGACACGAAGAGTTCAAAGAGGGGAAAACCAAGAAGATACGCCCATCACCCTCTATTCGAGGAAAACGGGGAGAAGAGAAGAAAGGAAGACGTGGACCGGGTTAGGAAAAAAGTGGATAATGTCACAAAAAGACAGGTCTCGCAGAGAGGAGCAAAAAAAACCCAGGACCCAGACAAGTTCACCGCGACCAAAGAGACCAACGCCTCTAAAAACGGCACTGGGGGTCAGGGAAAAAAGGGCAGAAAAAGCGAATGTGAAGAAACGAGCAAATCCGAGGGGGGAGACAATCGAACTTTACAAAGCTAGGGAAAAAGAAAAAAAAACGAAAAAGGGAAGAAAAATGAACGCCGCCGGGAAACGTCTCAGGAGCCGAGGAAAACGAACAACGAGAAAAAGAAAGAGCTTCCTGCACGCCCGGGAGACTTGCCTCACCACATTGGTGTGGAACTTGGGGAAAGACATCCTCGGGGAACGCTTCTAATCCCACTTCAACGATTATTAAGGGTGAGGGCTTCTGGTTGCCTAGACGCAAAACAATGACCTCTGTATGGGTCGCCGGTTGTTAAAATAACTCAACGGGGGGGGAGGACGTACAGGTACAGGGGTATTCCTGCGGGCGAGCCTAAGGCCGAGTCGAGGGCAGGACTGGCGGCCGGCGCGTTTAACACTTCGATTCCTTGAATCGAAGGATTGGCGCTAGGAAGCGGGGTAGGACAGCGAAAAAAGTGGGGGGGGCTAAAATGTCTACGCACTCAAGGATGGGAGGTCCGCTGGCCCTCAAGGGCTAAGAGAACGAGACTCGAGGCCAGTAAAGAAAGGGGCTCGGATCAGACCAGAAGTCTGAAGCGAGCGCGAAGAAGTTGCCCAGGCTCGATACATCTATTACGACGCGGGAGAGGAACCAAAAATGAAGGAGTGTCAAAGCAGTAAAAGAACCAGGGCCCCCAACGGAAGACTGGGTTCTCGAAAGAGCGCAAGAGATCACAACTAGCAGCCTACCACCGGACGCCACGGGCCCTTCCGTCGCCGGACACGGGCAGGAAAAGAAAAAAAAAAAGAAGAGGAAAGAGGCATAAGCGAAAACTGCTTTGCACTGAGACCCGCCACAATGAGCACGGCTGCAACGGCCTGTCGAGGGAGGAAATGTAGGAGAAGCCCAATAAAAAAGAACGGTTCTTTGGTCCAAACAAACAGGGCAGTCGAGGGATCAGTCCCCAAGTACTTTTATTCCATAGGCAAAAAAGCAAAGAAGGGAAAAAGGTAGGGGTTAGGCCAGCGGGATGCTAGTGGGGATGGGGGAGGAAGGAAGCCATCGCGAATAAGTTCCTATAATATATTCAAAAGGGGGGTTTTTAGGAACAGAAACATAAAGGGTCCTCCGGGTTGCGGAAAATAACGAAAGGGGCCACTAAAAAGAGGGACCGAGGAGGCGTGAACCGCAAAGGCCAGACGAAAGGAAAAAAGGGTAAGGAGAGCTGGAATTCAATCGGCGTAGGAGTTTCTCTTTGGAACCCTAAAAAACCCGTGGGGGGAAACCCAGACCAGCAATTGGAAAGGATCGTACAGCGCCAGCTTGCGATTGGTCAAGACGGCTGGGAAGGAAAAAAGGAGAGACGGAGGAAGAACGACAACAAAACGGAGGAGGGTTCAGGACAAAGACGCTCCCCCTCACTAGACGATAAAGGGAAACCGCTCTATAATAAGAACAACGAAGAAGGGGACAACTATTAGAGAAGGGAACCGTGATCAAGAAGGAACATTACACGATAGAGAAAAAAAAAGTGTGCGGCGATCAATCTCTTAGCGCTGAGCAGGAAGAAACACAACGTAGAAAGGTTACGGGGGCAAATAGACCCAGAGGTCAAATCCGAGGTCCTAAACTAGGAAAAAAATAAAAAAAATCGGTAGGGCGGGTAAGAAATAGGTTTAAAAATGTGAGAAAAAAGGTCAAAAAACAAACAGCTTAATGCAAGCTGCGGGCGATTACCAGAATCGGGGGAGGCCCCGAAACCCTCCTTGTAGAGGGAAGTAACTAAAATCACATGGGGGGACGGGTACTGAAAAAAAGGGGGGAGGGGGACCTTGGAAAACAGCTTCTACAAAGTCAATCAAGGGGGATGGCAGACAGAGAGGTCCCGGGTCCGAAGTTGCAATAGGTACAGCCGAACAGTAAGTAAAGTCGACCGGGGCATGGGACAAATGAGGGTGAAACAGCCCCGGCCTCCGTGCGTCGGCCGGTTCACAACCTTACTGAAGGAGGAACGAGGTCAAGCGCAATGTCGGGCCCCTTGTTAGCCCTGGGAGACGCACACTTCGGCGACTGAGCTAAAAGAAGGACACAATATTCGAGCGGGACCAAGGATATAATCGAGAGGGACAGAAAAATCGGCACGAACGGTTGGCATTGCTTTCAGAGGAGGTCAAACTCAAAATCAAGAACTTTACGCTCCCCCGCCAAGAGGGAAATAACAAGGCGGGGGAGGAGTACAGCGCAAAAAAAAAAACACCAAAAAGTGGTTCCCTGATAACTAAAAGCAAAAAAAGGAAGATGAGGGACAACTCTCTGGTCCCCTTTGCAAGCAGCGAACTTGGGTTAAGAGGGGGGAAAGGTAGAAAAAGGGAGAGGGAAGTCAAAAGTTAACCTCCCCAGCGAAAAGAAAATCCCCTGAAAAAGGGTGAAAAGGGCGATTCAAATCGACGTGCTTGAAAAAAAGAGGAAGAACCCCGGAAAAAAACGCTTTCATGAGAGAAGACACAGGAAAAGAGGAAAAGGAGAGGGAGAGTCTGTCAGTCGGGTTTGGGATCCCGGAACAGCGTGCAGCACGTTGGAAAAAGGGTCACCTCGAAACGTGTCAGTTACAAACCTTTAAAGAAGGGGAAGACGTGAAACACAAAGAAAAGAACAGTAACCTCCTTGCCAGCAAGTACAGCCAAGAGCAGGGAAAACCTGGAGCGGTCGCACAAGAGGAAATTGGGAGGGGGGGGGGGAAAGACGAACAAACAGCACTCACCCACAACAAAACAGTGGGGGGGAAGCCCAAGAGCGTCTAAAGGGTGGGTAAGGGGGACAAAGGAAGGTCCTGGTAGTCGGAAAACCTAAACCGTCTGAAAAAACGTGAAGGCGCGAAATGTGGTCTGGTCTTCCGAGACCAACGATGGAAATGGAGAGGCGGGTTGCAGGTTAGCAGTTGGGTCTTGATTAGCCGAACAGTTCGCCGCCGCGCTCGTTAAAGCGTCCCGCAGGGGTACATGCAAGCTTAAAAACAACCGCGTTTAAACTAGAGAGGAAGCCAGAAAGCAGACGAAGAAGGAAGGCTGCGGGCCAAATGACTGTGAAGGAAAGGCAGACTTGGTAAAAAAAGAAGAAAAAGAAAAGAATCGGTCGGCGCTGCAAGAGCCTGGGAAAGAAAGAAAACGATACGATCAGCACGACGGGGCAGAAGAGGGGGGGTGTCGCTCCAAGGCAAACCTAAAAACATCCGTAACATGGGCACACAAAGGGTCGACGGAAATACGGTTTCAAAGGGAAGAACTAATACGAGGGATTGGGCATCCGTATTGACCGTCAGCACTAAAGACTGAGGTGTGAGGAAGAGGGAAAAAATCACAAGGTGAAACAAGCGACAAGAAGCCCAGCCCGGGTGACACCTAAATGGATGAGGTCCGGACGCCGAACAGAAACAACGGGGGGAGAGTGAACATCAGTGTTGGGGAAAACCCAAAAAGCTGGCAGATGGCAAGGTGGGTCCATGGAAAGCGCGCAAAACATTGCAGAGGAGCTAGAAGGTAAAAAAGCGGAGGGGGGGTGGGTTGAATTCAAAAAATCGCGAAGGACAGTCAACGAGTGGAACCGTTTGACTTACTAAAAAGTTAGGGAGAATATAGCGGGAGGGTTCTGATCAGATGTCCGCGCCTTGGGTTTTTAGTGTTCGTTGGGCCAAGCGCAGCCATAGTTGAGAAAGTTGAGGAATCTCCCTGATCAGAAGACGGTTATTGTGAAGGAGCCATCGCCAGGGTAAGAGCAGACCGGGAAAAGGGTTCCCTGGAGTGGGTTCGTCAAGACAGGGGTGCCCGTGGAAGAGAGACAGAGAAAGCATCCGCCTGAAAAATGCGGAGCCTCTAAATAGCCAACGTTCAAGGAGAACGGGCAAAGAATTGCTGTGTTAAAACCAGGGAATTTGAGGAAAAAAAGAAAAAAAGACGGTCCTAATTGTTAGGAAGGAAACGGAAAGAAAGAAAAAGACGACGGAAAGAAAATGGATCAGTAGAAGACAAAAGGCAGAGTGTCAGAGAAAAGATCGTACTCCAGCACGAGAAGCCAATGGGGCTATGTCGGTTAGCCAACAAAAAAATCCTGATTGAAAAATCTGCCAGAGGAGGGCGAAGAGAAGACACCGATACTTGGCGCCCCTCGAAAGCAGACCTCCAAGCATTTGGGGTGACCACGTCAAGAAATGGTGGGCGGGGAAAAACGGGAGAAGTGGGGCAGCCGAACCAAACGGCGGCAAGAGAAAGCGCATGGTGGGAAACTCGTGGAAAGCGTTGGACACTTGTTTTGACGGTAAACCCAAGCGGGAGGCGATTGTTGGTGCTCCGCCAAGAAGGATCGAGGGACGGAGAAAGGGTTGGGACGCGAGGGCGACGAAAAGGCAACATTTTAAACACTTCGTCGAGGGACCCCGAGGACACGTTGTTGGCTCAGTGAAAGGGGAAGAACGAGCGCCATAAGGGTAGCTCGCGGAGGTGGAGAGCCTTGCCACAATGGGGCGGAGGGAAAGAGTACGAAGGAAGGAGCCTCGAAAAAGAACAGCAATCGGGCTACAGTACCAGCCGCAAAGGAATCACAAATTTGAACGGCTGAACAAAAGAAATCAGAAAGAAAGGTAGTCAGAAAAAAAGAGACGAGTTTCGCACAAAACGTAAAAAAAGAGCGGCGAGGCAAACAGGCCCAGACGGATGACGTTCCGAGGCTCAGTGGGGAAGAGACTAATGTGCCACTTTGTAAATAGAGCAGAAGACCGTACCGTCAATCAAAAGAAAGAGAAAGCGAGAAGAAAAATACCAACGGAAATCACATAGTGGCAAGTGCAAGAAATATAAAAAAACTGGAAAGGGCACTGTGAAGCGGGCGCACGTCCTGGGAAGACGCTGCGGGAAGAGGGGGGGAGAACAGGCCACGGAGCAACTCCGACTGGGAGGGTGTGTGGAGAAAAGAAGATTCCGGGGGTCGTGGGGGAGACAATGGCCGCAAAAGTAGCAAAGAGCAATAGAGGGTCGGGGGAGATTACAGTTAAAAGTCGAGCGTTTCTTCGTACCTAAGAAAAGAGAGAAAAATAGATTAATAGAAAGGATGTGTTACGAAAACAGCAGTGGGAAAACCAAAAACGGAGGGAATAGGGGAGGATACTAAAGGGCGTCCGGGAAAACAACTAAAGGGATTGGCTTTGGGCGGAGGTACCTAGGCTTGGAGCTGGGTGCAATGGACGTCTGCGGAGAAACTCGCTCCACGAATAATGGAAAAGGAGAGTTGGAGAACAACATGGGGGAGAGGAAAAGATATGGAGCGGCTCAGAGTTTATGCTAGGGTGGAATCAAAAAAGAATATTGAAGTATGCTGACTTCAGCTTCGGGACGGCAATTGTGTTCCAAGCCAGTAGGGAAAGCCCCTAAAATGGGTTCGTCAGAAGATGCGGAGTGGCAACTCCAGAGCAGAAAACCCGTTTTGAGAAAAAACAGGACAGGGGCCAAAACGCGTTTGGCCTTTAGGCGGGGAGAGTGGACCAAAGCGGGAGAGGAGACGAGCGCCGCGTTCGGAGCAGTATTGTTTGCTTCAAGTTTTCCGGACATAATCGAGAACTGGGGTGTTCGGTTCTGGTGGGACAGGACCCGATCCAACCTCTGGATAGCATGATTGAGCTTTCGGGTGGACCACCAGAACATAGAAACGTAGGAACCGCGGTGTAGGGGTTAGAGGAACTTCTGGGTTACTTCAAAGCGCACCCGACAGGTACGGAGTCATAGCCAAGTATCATACTCAAAGAAGACAAAAAGTAGGTATTAGAGATGGATGGATTCGTTAAGAGTTTCCTGGTTCCTTCGGGGTGCTCCGTAAGGTAAGAGGGAAGCTAATCCCTAACGGCAAAGAGGAGCCCCACGCTTTTGAGGGGAGGGGTCCACACCGCCTGCTTAGAAGAATCGGGCGCAACATCTTTGATGAAAAAAATCTAAGGAGCGTCGAAAGGACGCCAATTCAAGAACTTAGGCCGATCGAGAGAAGGAAAAACACAAGCCAAACTCACGTTGGTTGGGAAGGTGGTTGAAGCACCAAACGGGCAGCGATGCAGCGCGAGAGACCCGGAGAAAACCGACGAAGACTAACAGAAGTCAAAAAGGGAAAAGAAGATCAACAACCCGAAAAAAGGACGAGAACCGACGGAGCGAAAACATCTTGACCGGACGGTGACGGACCACAAAACGCCTGACAAAAAGCATCAGGCCTAAAAAAAAAGTCCTCCCGCACAAACTGCTTTACAGCTAACGGAGGAAGTCGCGCGCGAGTTTCTCGCCACGAGCAAAAAAAAAAAAGCGCCGAAAGAAAGCCAAGGCACCTCTGGGCGCGACTGAACTTTTGGGTTAGACTTTCACGATGAAAGAGAAGAGTTGTCCACACGAGGTTTGGAAGAAAAAGAAAAATCCTCGGGGGGACGGTAAAATCTATCAGAGAAGGGGAGCTAGGACACCCAAACGGCGGAAGAAGAAAAGAGGGAACTGCCTTAACGGGGGGGGGGGGGGGGGAGAGTCGATGGAAGAAAACGGTGGGATCTAAACTCCAGGGAAAGGAACTATGCGTCCGCCCAGCCGGAGGAGTCGGGGGATCGCCAGGGTAAAGAACATCGGCGAAAAAAGAGGCGTGAAAAAGTGCGGACGAGGAAAAAAAGAACATCTTCCATATTTTTGTAACGGAAAAACTAGTAACGGGGGAGTAGACCGGGAGCTGGAAGAGAAAAGAATGGGGAGGATGTCGACTTGTTTGGGGGGGAGAAAGACGCCAGCGAGAAAAAAGGTCGCCTTCAAAAGAGGAGCCGGCTCAGAAAGCGTGCAACTAGGAAGGAGCCGAGGGAGAGATGGCAACAAGGGAAAATCTGAAGCTCGCTGGAAGGAACAAAAAGGGAAGAAGGCGCCGTTCCCCATCTGAAAGAAGGAATCTAGAAGGTTGAGCCGGTCCCAGAAAAAAAAAGGGTTCCGAGAAACGCAAGGTGAGCGACGAAGCACAAGGAGCAGGAACAGTCACCCGTCGCTAGCAAGTAACCCTGAGGAGACGCCCCTGCCGAGAGCCACAGGGAACTTCTCAAAACGGGCTAGGTAGGCCTCGCCGTTTCGCCGGAGAGAAGCCCTTGAAGCAAAACCAAGTTAGAGCGGTTGCGGGGGCTGGCGTGCTAAATCTACGGTCCGCTTCAAGCACTGAGAGCGGGGACAAGAAACGAAGGATTCGAGAGTGAAGCAAAAAAAGGAGAGCAAATTCGCCTGGTTCTGCTGGAAGGAGGTGACGGAAGCCACACAAAAGAAGTTTTGGACACGGGTTGGCAAGCCCGAGCGGCTGAGTCCCGATGGGCTAATAAAAGGAAGTGCGGAAGTCAGATAACGCAGAAAAAAGAAAACTGGCCCCTGGTGGTTTTTGACGGAAAAAGAAGCAAAGGAGATCAAACTTCAAAGCAAGCACGTCGTGCCATCGGATGAGATGTCTTGTAAACGAGGTCAAAAAAGGGAGAAAAACCGTCTGTCATCCGTTGGGAAAGAAAAATCGCCCGAAAAAGAAAGGAAGGGGCCTCAAATAAGAATCTCGCAAAGCGCAAACACCGCTTTGAGGAATTGGAAAAAAAAAGAACATAGGTAGGAGAGGTCCAATATAGAGGAAGGGTTCTCGTTCTTACCCCGGGAACGCACCCAGTGTGCGAGACTATCAAAGGAGAAGAAAGGAAAGGGATTAGATTGAAAGCGCCAGCTGGGAGATGTCAAACAGCCAAGATCGGTGAAGGATTAGAAAACGAACAGAGTCGCGAAGGATTCAGGAGAACAAAGCGGCCGTCGAAAAAAAAGGTCACTCCGAAGGCAATCTGGAGAGAGCACGTGAAAGGCCGGACCAAAAATGCACTAGTGAAAGAACGCGAAAGAGCAAAAGGCAATCGGTGAACGACAGTGAGATAAAAGGAATGGCAAGGAGAGCCTCAGGGATGAAGTGGCGCGAGCAGGAGACACTGGCGAAGACGTGCAGAGCACGATGGACACGGACAAAGCTATCCGGTAGAACAATACGTCAGAAAAAGAACCGACTCGGTGGGGGAGCTCAGTACCGCGGTTAATTTACAGGGAGAACAGCTTGCGCAAAGTTGAGGGGTCGGCGTAGGAATCGAGCCACTCCCATCAAAGAAGTGGTAGAAGAATGGAAACTAGAAAACCGTCGAAAGAAAAAACGTTACAGGGTCTGGCGATTGGGCAAAAGAATAACCTAGAAAATCCAAGTTGGGAAAAGGGGGGTGACGCCGCGAAATTACCCGTTTAACGAAAGGGCATATCTCGGAGGACGGCCGCCAGGGGCGGTTGTCAACGGCGTCACAACGTGCAGGAAACAAAAAGTAGACATCCTCGGCGGTCCATCCGGAAGGAAAGAAAGAAAAGGGGTCAGCGGGGCAAGCGAGAACGTGATTGTCCCGCGCAGAAAACGAGAGGAATGCGAAGAAATCATCACTAAGACCACCGAGGCATGGCAAAGAAGAAAGACGCAACTCAATCTGCCGGTCACAGAACTCGGTCCCAAGGAGGGTAAGAGGAAAAGAAAAAAAAGAACAGGACCTGGGGGGAAAAACTTGCCAAAAAAAACTAAGCCACAAATCGGGGAGGACCAGAGAGTAATGGGCGTCCTGAAAAAAGAAAAAAAGAAGGAGCGCCAAAATCTGGATGGGAAGACCGCGGAAAGTAGCTTGGGGAGAAAGTGCGCGAAACTAGGGGAGTGTGCATAAACGAATATAAGAACAAGATTTCCCCCGTCACCCGGAAAAAGGGCGGACCACGAAATGGTGGCCCGTGCGATAGAAGGGATTGCTGGGGAGAGACCCCAAACGAGCCCGCCAGAGAAAGC
>Ga0179591_1268563_pt1 | contig 12978 bp, 13 predicted proteins | sample CZOMad2_1_08_16f_FD_182891 | JGI IMG/M metagenome (GOLD analysis project Ga0179591, IMG submission 182891) | Vadose zone soil fungal communities from Angelo Coast Range Reserve, California, USA - CZOMad2_1_08_16fungal (PacBio error correction) | ecosystem: Environmental > Terrestrial > Soil >...
AATGCCTCTTACAAGGTCGAGATGATCATGCCAAGCGAGAGGGTAAGGCCCGAGGGGTGAAACTGAAGGCTTCCTCTCGAGTAAAGGACTTGGCAGGACGAGTAAGTACAGGGGAGGTCAATGGTGCGGGCCTACTACGGTCAAATGAAGAAGAGGGGAAAATTCCGGGGAGAGAATTGCGGGAGGCCGTGGGAGGGAGGGGGGAAGCCGGAAAAAGATTACCCTGCAGAAGCTAACCCAACAGTGGGGAGAGGAGAGTACCTCAAGTCTGAGATAAAGAAAAGAAGGGGGGAACTTTTGGGCAATTTGTGAAGGAAGGGGAGACGGATGGGAAGCCTAACCGGGCAAACTAAGGAAGAGAATAAGATCGACTAATTGTAAGCGCCGGGACCCAGCTAGCACCAAGCGGGAGGGAGACAGAGTCATGGACCGAACATCGATCACAGGGAAATAGAGCGCGACCGATTATCCACCAGGAGAAGAGCGTTCCCGGGCCATAATTGTGAGCTAGAATAGGGAAGGGACATGGAAGGGGAAAGCTCAGGGAAAATGGAAATTGGGCGACCTGGAGAAGGGAAGCAACAAAAAACCACTCTCAGGCTCTCTTCCAAAACAAAAGCGGTCTGCTGGCGCCTCGCTCAGGCTAGTAGAGAGCGAACGACAAAAATTGCGATGCGACGGCACAGAAGGGAAGAGAAACCAGCAAATGGGGCAGTTTTTTGTCAGGGGCAAGTGAGAAAAACAGCAGGTTGAGGCTGTAGTAGTTTAGAGAAAAGATATCAATCGAATTCTACACGAGTACGGAAGGTGTCGGGGGCCAAAGAGAGGACATGAGCGTATGTGTCTACTCGGCTAGGGATGACGGGAATCGCGCCTTAGACAAATGGGAGCTAAGGAGGGGGCGGGAAACGTCCGAACAGAGGGAAGGAGTGCTCTCTCTAAGGGAGAGGAAAAGAGAAAGGTCGGAGGGAGAGGGGGAACTCGACCAGTACAATTGCCAGAACACGAGAGAGAGTGCTAGGGGCTATAAAAAGGACGTCAGACAGTGTAGCATCACTTATAGCCTAAAAGGGGGCTGGACGCCCCGGAGAAAAGGAAGGGAACAGTAAGCTACAGGCAAGTAGCGGGTTAAGCACCCCGGTCTGCGCCAAAAGGGTGGAAAGTGGGGCAGCGCCTGTCACGCTCCAACGAGGACTGTATCTATCGTACCGCGCTTTCGAGGAGATGGTGGAAAGAAGATGGGACAAGGGCGCAGGGCGTGCCCATCGCACAACGGGAGGCGGATGTCGTAAAGTCCAATATCGGAGAGGGGCGAGAGAAACTGTTGACCTGCAAAGACTCAGGGGAAAAGAAAAAGAGGAAGTACCGCCTCACCGGCCGAGTTACCTTTACACCAGAGAAACTGAACCAGAGGTCTTGTTGAAAGCCGTGAGGGACAACAACGTTTAACGCAACTGGATGGCAAAAGGAATGATAGAGAGAGAAATCAACCAAGTTGAAGCGCAAAAAGAGGGGCTGGAGTCGAGGCAATCTTGAATAAAGAAAAGGGATCGGGGGAGTTTGTGAAAAGAGATACCGATCCCGAAAGAAGTCTCGACCGCAAGGAGAGAGAACAAAAAAGACTGTAGTTTCCGCGCGGCTCAGAAGATTTCATCAAAAGGCGGTTGGGACTTCACTGGGGAGACTTAGTAGGAAGGCTGCACCGACTAAGGTCCAAGGTGCTCAAGCGGAAAGCACCACGGGGAGAGACACCAGAATGTGTTCTACCAACACAGGAATATAGGGCAGAAAAACCGTCAGATAATACAAAACGGGGCTTGATTTCTGAGAAGGGACGAGAGGGGGAAGGGACTCGCCTGAGAACAAAGTAGGCGTAACTGAGGCTCATTGGGGGAAAGAACTCTATTTCGTTCTTCGACGAGGGAGAGGGCCAGGTCGGGATCTGGAGTATCACCGAGACTAGCAAGTGGAAAATGAGAGGTCTGAACGAAGGGGATGATCAGAAGTATTCCGTCAGCGCCGTCAAAAGAGGGGGTTAGGACAGGCCAGTGTCCATCCAGTGGCAGAGAGGGTCAAAGGGGGCTGGCACGACACGTCGCCACGGCTGGAGAGGAATTGAGGGGAGAGGGGAAATCAACGACTAGCGCTTGGTGGAGGGAGCATCTTTTCAAGCGGACGAAGCAGCGGGAGGCAGTTAACAGGTCTGGGCGTAAGCTCTTGAGGGGATGGGACTAGAAGAAGCTCTGTATTAGCTGAGGGACGGACTTGCCAAAGAGAGAGACCCCAGCGGCGTAAGATAGAGGAAGTCCTCTTGCGGGGAAGAAATTGCGAGGGGGGAAAAGCCAGAGAAAAAGGGTGGGCGAGGAGGGCGGGAAGGAGACTGTAGGGAAGCTGAAAGGGAGAGGACGGCGATCACCCGCGGGAGGACAAAGAGCAGGATGTTCGCGAATAAGGAGAGAAGCAGAAGCATGGAAGTGACAGACGACTAATTCGTCCAGGGGGAGGCAGGGGGAAGGAATGGCGGCATATTCCAAAATTAGGGAGGTACGTTGCGCGCGTGGTATAGCACGTAGAAGAAAAGTAGGAAAAGAAGAAAGACGCTAAGTACGGGCCGTTCTTCGGGAGGGAGGAAGATAGGGTTGTATTTGAAAAAAGTCGAGGACGGCAGGATGCCCATCCGGACAGGCGGTCTTTGAGACGCCTGCCTAAAATTGACGGAACAAGAGAGAAAGAGAAGAAGGGAAAAAGATCAAACTTCGAAATAAGAAGGGGAGAAGGCAGCTAAAAGAAAGAAAGTAGGGAGATGGGCGTGTTTGCCTCAACGGCACCGACAAAGAAAAAACCAGCTGCTGTTCGGACGAGCGGACTAGGGTAAAAGAAAGATCAAGGGGGAGGGGATCATAGAGGTTGAAGAAAGAATCTGAGGAGAATTCGACGCCGTTCGGCGCAGGGAAAAAAAGGAGTAGTGAACGCTCATCCTGCGGGAGGGCGCACGGAACGGGCAGCCCAGTACGGAGAGGTAATCATATCGTTTTTCAGAGAGAAAAATTCACGGGCTCGCTGTGAGAATGGGGTTGGCAAGGAGGACCTCGGGAGCGGAGTGTGAATCTAGCGGAATCGAGGAACAATAGGGCAGAAGATCCGGAAAAGGGGGGAAGAGGGTCGGGATCATGCTTCTGGGGGCAAAAGAGACGTCAGATTGATTGGGAAGAGAGTTCCGGTCAAATCGGCCCGCTTCTCCATAAAGAAAATCGGTCCAGGCACAAATGGCACCAAATGTATCCCCAGAAAGGGAGGAGGAGGAGGAAATATGCAAGGTAAAGAGTGGGAGCCGTAGGTGGAAAGAGGGGATAGGGGGACCAGACAAATGCCCAAGTTCAAGAGTCAGTCTCGCAAGGTTGCCTAGACTGAAAGTTTTCGAGAGGCCCAGAAAAAATGAAAAACCAAATAGAGTCTCGCGCCTGAGGAAGGTGAAAGGTCGCAGGAGGCATACGCGAAAGGGGACAAGAAAAGAAAAGATTCCAAGGGCTTTATTTATGTCGAAAAGCGACGGAGCTTGAGAAGAGGAAACGCTTGGTAGCGAGGGAACACGGGAGAGAGCCAAACGGGAAGCTGGGAAAGGAAATACAGGAGGCCTCGTTCCAGGCGAGAGAAGGGTGGGCTTGAGGCGAGAGTTAGACGATAAAGAAAGCAGTGGGAAGGAAAGAAACTTGAGGCGGCACGCAGCGAGTATCTTCTTTGACCAACACTTAATAAGAGAGAAGGGGCTTCCAATTCTTAAGGAGGCGGCCATTGGAATATGTTAGGAGGTGCTGGTGCGGAACCTTGGGCATTCATTTTGGACGGGAAATGGTGCAGTTACAGAAAGGAGACGGGCTACAAAGAGAGGGGGAGATTGACTGATTAACCGGGAAAGATAAGCCGAATGGGAGGGGGGGGTGGATTGGGAACGAGGAGGGTTATTGGGAGAACCAGGACGAAGGAAAATAGGAAAATGGAGCCACCAATGACATAGAGAGAGGCAGCGAGTTTCCAGGGAAACCACGCGCCTAGCGCTCAGGACAAACGGACCGGCATGTGGTTAAGACCTAAGAGCATGAATCAGCTCCCGGTTCTTGAGAGGGAGACACAGAGGAAGGAGAAAGAGGATTGTCAGATTATGAGGAAGAGCCCCTCTCCGGTTGCAACAATTCGAAGGATTCACAATGCTCTCCTCTGAGTTGGCCACCAACGCAGCAGCGGTGGAAGGCGCCTACCGTCCGGTCGAAGAACTGGGGCGAAAGCGCTCGCGCTTAAACAACTAAAGAAAGCAGGGGAGGCTAAAGAAGATGAAAGCTACGGAAAAAACAGCACTGGAGAAAGTTTTTTGGGGTGCAGGAGGCAAACAAGTGTCAGCTGGAGCGTTTCGAGAAAAAACCGAGAACTCGGGAAGGGGACTATTAGGAAAGAGCGCGCGGGTTCATTACTAGGCAGAGGATGAAAAAAGGTCCGGATGTGCCCGAAGGCACCGGATCTTGGGGAAAGAAACACTGCCTTTCAAAACGAGCGGGGAGTGGGAAGAACAAGCAAATGGTGAGAAGGGCACGTTTTACTCGTCAACGAGTGCAAAGTAAAAGCCAGCGAAGAGTAATGGAATGGTGTGCGGCCTCTGAAAAAGGACATTGAAAAAGACACCAGGAGAAGAACTGGTAGAGGGATGACAAGGACGTAAGGGAATCTCGAGCGAACCTCCGACCACGGACATCAATTATAGCGAGAAAAACCTCGGGAATGCGCGGGTGCACCACGCAGGGAAGGAAGAAGTTGAAGTCAAAGACCGAGGCAGCAGTCACACCAGAAAAGCCGATGCCCCAACTTTTTATAATAATGTCATCCCACAGGGGCATCCCTAAAAGCTTCCTCAGATAGTACCGACGTCGACTAAGAGAGGGCCTGAGCTTGATTCCCAAGAGCCAAATAACAAGCGAAGGGTGCAATCCAGATCTTAATCGCCAGGAAGGAATCGAAACGCGCTGACGAGGGACCGCGCTGGAAAGGGCCTCCCAGAAACGATAGGAAAGAGAGGGAAATTTAGAAAGAAACGAACGAACAGCACCGACAATGCTGTCGGGAAGGGAGGCCGTGGGCGAGGCTCGTTCAGACACGTGACCTCGGAGAGGTGGCACACCTCTGGGAAGAAGGAAAAGCAAAAGGAGAAAAAGAAAACTTGAAAAGGAGGGGAATCCAGGAAGGGAAGCAATGTTCACATGAGGACTACCGGGGTGTGCGCAAGGGGGATTTGTTAACGCGGATACTCGAATAAGGGGAAGCACTGGACTACCCCGAGCAGAACGATGCAGGGGAAGTCGAAACCTTCCCTGAGTAGAAGATCGGGAAATGGTGAAGAGGGGATTAGGGCCGGTGACTCACCGATAAGGTCATGACTTTTCTACACGGGAAAGACACCAACGTGTTCGCATGGAAGCGGGATCTAGAAAGAAAGTAGTAGAGAGAGAGAGAAAGGGAGCCCTGCTGAAGGACAGAAAGATCAAGGGAACATTACGTGCCTGAGTACGGACTCTCCCTCGGAAGCAATGGACGAAAGAAGCCGCGTGTATAACATTGCCGCTAAAACTCCGCGGGGTGTGGTGTTTGAAGGGCGTCAGGAGGAGGGTCTAGGGGTCATTGGGACGGATCGGAGTATCGGTTTAAAAAGAGAACCCCAGGGGTCGAGGATGGGGAAACCACTTGTACGGATTCGGTCACGGCTTCGTTCCGGACGATGGCCAATTCAGGCCTCGCGGTCAGTGTGTGTCTGTGGAGAGTGGGGGAAAGGAGTTGGCAAGATCGACTTTTTTGTGCCAGAAGGCGTCTTGGCACAAAAGGTTTATTCATTTCACAGGAGAGACTTCTCCCGGGGCTTTTCGGAAGACAGCCGTTTGTCATTGTGGCTGGGTAATTATACAATATTCGTAACTCAGCCGTACGTTCTTGGTGAATGCTGAGGAACCGGGTTTTTCAAAGGCAGACTGCGGGATCTGTGCGGAACTTTAACATTTCTGGGCGAGGGGGCTCTTGGAGGAGGGGAAAGAGTCCTACATTGGCAGAGGATGTCCTTGCTCTGAACTTGGCCTCATATCTCCCAGCATCGAAGAGACGGTAACGAGAGTCCTAATTGGAGAATGCAGAACTCATAGAAAGAAGTTGAAGCAGTTTTTTAACTCTGCTGAGGAAGGCTGAATGGTCAGCCGCGAAGCAAGACCCGAGGAGTAACCAACCTGTATGGGGGGAGCGGGGGTCAACTTCTTAATAATTGGGACCAGACGTCTTGGTAGTGCTCAAGCAGGAACTAGTCCGTCGGTCAGGGGAATAGAATTAGGTTCTGGAGAAGGAGGGGGTATTACAAGGGAGATAGTGGGCGTCGCTTTGCTCACCTCTACGCGCCCGATAGGAGAAGAGAAATTCAATATTACCAATGTCGGGAGAAGGGACAACCGAAATTCGGGGTGGAAGAGACGCAGGTATTTCCCAGCGGGTCAGGGGTCGGACGCTGAGCACATAAGAGGAGTTCGTGAGTGAAAGCTGACATACCTTGCCGAAAAACGAAAATCACGCCGTACTCGTCCGAGAAGAGAGGACAGCCGGGGCTGAGCATTCCATAAAAAAAAAGACAAGCTGGGGAAACCTGCTGTGTGGGGAATCAACAGAACCGGAAGGGAAAGGCACTGTCGGGAGGGGAGACATCCGCGTCGCATCGCAGGGTGGGATGGAGTGTAGCTCTGTTTAAAAAAGGCATTATCGAAGCCCCAAGGTCGTAGAAACTGGAAGGGTCAGCCTGGAATTTGGGGGGGACCCTCAGGATAACGAAGCTAAGAAGCAGGTCGCAACTAGGCCTTGGGTTCCGAGAGGGAGGAGAGGGTTGGGGGGAAGTAATTATGACAAGATTCCCGATGGCCTGGCTACCTCATGTAAGGCCGGGGAAGATCACGACCACTTAAGCGAGGGGGGCCAAGTACGGAGCAGAAAGCTTGAAAACGTTGTCAAGGAAGCCGCTTGTAGGCGCTTGGTTGGAGAGAAAGGGGCAACGGAAGTAGGAAGGGGGAGGAAGAGATTCATGAGGTTAGGAGGTACGGGCAAGTTCGGCCTTGCTTACTCAAAACCACCGGTAAGCAAACAAATGCCACACAAAGGTTGGAAAGACGCTAGGATTCCGGAATGACTAAAAGAGGAACATGGAATTTGTGGAGCCCGAGCTCCTGATGGGACCATTTGGCGATGGGGGGGGAGAAAAGCAAAAAGGTTAAGCCGTCCAATGATCTAAAAATATAATGGGCCTATAATCATCTGAAGTCGACCACGCACTCTAAGGAAAATCCCTTAAAACATAAAAGAAATAGCACTAAGGTGGGGAGAAAGGGGTGATAAGGAAGGAGCGCTCCAAGTTTCCACATCTTCCCAAGTCTTGAGGGGATAAACTCTCGCTCTGTGCCTTGATACAAAAAGTTATCGACCGGTCCGGGAAGAAGAACGTCTCAATGAGGTCCTTCAAAAAAAAAAGAAGGGAGGAGAGAAAAGTATCAGATCGTTACCAAGGGAAGAGGGTGACGAGAAAGGGACGCGAGAGTGTACATAAGAAAAGAAAGTTAGGATGGGGGAGGGGGAGCCGAAGCTCATTTCCTTTGACATGCGAGAAGAAATGAAGCCACCTCTCGAATCATAGTATTCTAGAGAAGGGGGAGGGAAAAAGGTGGAGTGAGCCGTACATACAAGTGGTCCCCAAAAGCAGAAAACAGGTTTGACGAGGTAAGGAACTCATTCGGAAAAGAAAAAGAAGATACACCCTAGGTGGGAAGAGCATTGAGTTCTTGGAGAAAAGTCCCAAGACCGGGAGAGCCTAGCGTACCACTCAAGACTTGGGAAAAGATCGACCTAAGAGTTGCCAGCCAGTATCCGGGAAAGAAAACAGAGAAGGGGAAAACGGGAAACTGTTACATGAGAAGAAGAGCCGGGAAAAAAAAGGTCGTGAGAATCTTCAACAAGTAGACCAAGCGTCGGGAAGGGGACATCGGGAAGTTGTCTAAAAAACCAGACAGTACCTCTCCAGTGCAAGTGGGAAGGGAGATATAGACGGATTTCTCTCCTGAGGGGGAACTCATCAGGCTTTAAGCTGCGCCGAACCGGCGAAAACTTTCAATGGGGGCCTTCAGGCGCTTAAACAGAAGTAAGAAAAGGGGGCAACTCGGCCAAAAAGAGACCACCACAATGGCTTTGGTACAGTGGGGTCTTGTGAAGTGAGGCCCAGACACCATGTGTGTCAAACAACTGAGGATGGGGAAGACAGAATAAGCCGTTGCCTGACGAGTAAAAACCTAAGGCTTCATTTAACGGTACTGGAAGAAAAGAAGGGAAGGAAGGTCTCCTCAAACGGAGGAGAGGGGAAATCAAGGAAAGCATCGATAAAGGTCTTAGACTGGGACTCCCGAACTTCATTGGCGAAATGGTTGGGAAGGGAACGTTTTTACGCGTCCGAGGTGCGCTAACAAAGGCGCGACGCCGAAAAAATAAGGTGTGGATAGAAAAGTAAATTTCTGTAACACAGAGAGACACTTACGTGCGAGCGCTTAAAGGGGACGACTAGGCGATCTTCCAGGATTGGAAGCCAGGCGAAATCACGTTCGCAACGACCGGGGGACGAGGTAAACTCTCAGAGCACGACATCTAAGGGGTTCAAAAGGCACCTGCATCAGCGACCAAAAAAAACGGGGAGAAGGCGATTTTTAGGAAGGGGGGGACTGCCAAAATGACTTAAGACTAGGTACGCGGAACGAGCGAAGCCTCCTGACAGGCGGGAGTCCAAAACAAGAAGAACTCGCGTGTAAAACAATTCCAATCCTTAGAGGACAAAAAAGAAGTTGAGACGGCGAAGCTCTTGGAATATGCTAGTTTCCGCACCTAAAACCGGGACCACAGCAGCGGCTTCGCCATAGGTACAAAAGAGAAGCACGACAGGCCTGGCTTCTGGAAGGCCGACTCGGAGGGCACAGTTACGCTTGCAGATTGGGAAAAGTTCCACAACAATGCCCCGGATTAGCAGACGAGACCAGGTAGTCAATGCCTGTCCGACAGCGCCAAACTCGTGCAGTACCGGCTACCGCGGGCCGCCAGTGGGGCGAGGAACGGGGAGTCCTCCGATCGACGAAAGAAAGACCCAAGGGACGCACGAACGAGGAGGGTTCAAAGCACAAATTCCCTGATTATCCCACGCGGGGATGGGAGGAAAGGTGAAGAGAGAGTTGCCGGGGAGGACAAGAGTTCAAGGCGCGATTACGCATTCAGGCAAGGGGGAAGTCAACAACATGAGGGGAAAAGATAATGAGAGAATTGCTCAGAAGGAGGGAAAGAGCGCAAGACTTGATGTAGGTATAAGGGACAGCTCCTACCTCGCCAACTGAAAAAGGCCGCCACCGAACGATAACAGCGCAGGTGGTCCGAGAACCCGCATAGTTCGGAGGAGAGAAGAGGGAGAAACAATGTCAGTAGGGGGCGAAGGGAATAAAATCGACCAAAATGGGCGACGAAAGAGAGGTGAACGCTGAACGATTTAGCGGATCGAAGGCCCTGAAGAACGGGACCGTGTAGAGGGGCAGAAGCGGCATTGGGAGCAAGGACCAGGGAAAAGACCGAGGGCTCTGCGACCGTTCTCCGATAAACACCTTGCCACATAAGACCAGTACCGTGAGTTAAGTGACATCTTTTTACTGCAGACAAAAGGAGGGGAGGCTGGACTAGCATCTTTTCAACTAGTAGAACGAGAGACGTCCTTCAACCTTGCTGAAGGAGGATTTACGACAGCAGGAAATAGGATGGAGGACTGGGAAAACTCCTTGCTCGGCGGGACTGAAAAGACGAAATACACGTCAAAGCGTGATACAGAGAAGGAAGATTTGAGAAAAAAGGGGGGCAGAAAAACAAGAGAGACTATTTAAGGGCGGAGAAGATAACTGTCACTGCGCGTGGCGGCGAGAATTCTAAGGAGAAAAGGTTGTTGCTAAGGGTCCTCACTGAGTGAAGATGCCCATGACGTCCTTGGTGTGCAGAACTGGGGGGAGAAAACTAAGAGGATTGTTGGGAAAGGGTAGGGAGAGGGGAATCAGGGAGGGGGCTGCTTAAGCGGGTGAGCGGCACACGGACCGCTAGTAAACGTAAACTTCAAAGAACTGAATGTCGGTGCCTCTTCCCCGGCTCCAGGAGAAGGGGGGGAGACGAGTATTGGAACATCAAGTAAGCGGCAGGAGAAAAGCCGGACAAGGTGTCGCCCACTCTTAAATTGCCGACAGACTCTAAAGGAAGTAAACGCGTCCGGAACCGAAACGGAGACCGAGAGGAATGGAAAAGCAGAACCTTTGAAAAGTGGCTTTTTGTGCATAAAAGGACGGAAAGAAGCTTGCGGTTAGGGGTAGAGAGGGGAAGGGGAGCAATCGGCCAGGGGTGGTGCGGAGGTTTTTAATCACAGAGAGAGCCCGGAAAGTCTTCCCAGGTGACCGCATCGACCTGTTAGTTGGGGGTGTCCTAAGAACAGAAGCGCATTCGTGTCCTGCAACTGCTGATCATTTGAGAAGGGGAAAAGAGAGGTCATCTGGGGGAGAATTAGATCATTAGGACTCCTTGGAGGTCGACCGCTGTGAGTTGAGGAGAGTAGAGTTCATCGCAGTCAATCGAGGAGAAAATGCCGGTCCTGGTCCCCCTTCCGCCGCTTGGTGAGGAAGGGTGATAATGGAGCTGACACGATGAAGAGGAATCGGAATTGTGTACTCTATGGAAAGAGAAGGTATGCCCTGGGCTGCTAACCAAGCAGGCCCCTCGTCCATGAGCAAATTTCCCCAAAATTTGGGGTGAAAAAGGGACTTCTTCTGGGGATTTTAAAATGATAGAAAAAAGAAGTGGAGAGCACTTTTTGTGACTCTAAGAGTATGCGTTGTACGGCTCACAATGATGCGAGATCCCAATAGTAATTGCCTATGATCGAAAGGAGAAGAGAGCATCCTAGCCCTGACGCCAGAGGACTGATCGCGCCTACTTCATGGGCAAAAATAAGAAAAATCTCTGAAGAAACTCCAATTCACATTCCCAAGGGAGTTGCTTGAGGAGGAAACACATTGATCAAAAAAGTCTCACCTTGGAAACCTGGAAAGAAGAGGAGAGCTCAAACAACAGAGAGGGAAAGATAATCTGAAAAAGTTTAACGGGTCGATACGGTGCTGAAGGCTCAGAGTTTAGACATAAAGAAAGAAAGTGAGAGGGGGATCTCAGGCAGAAAGTAATCATGTCCTTGGGAACAATGCAGGCGCGAGAAGGGGGAGGTTTCGGGGAGAGGCCGAAGACTTTAAAGATGATAAAAGGGTGCCGAGAGTGGTAACCTTGGCATAAGGGGGCATACCAAAATATAGAGGTCAACAAAAACTATCCAAAGGTGAAATTGACATTTTAGAGGCCAAATGAGGATAGATAGAGGATAACAAACTTTTGGGCGTTGGGTGGGTTCGTTACTTGGGAAGAAGCCCATAAGGAGGAGAACCGTATCAGAGCGTACCACTAATTAACTGGGAGGCGACTAAGCGTGAAAGCAGAAATTAATCCTGGCCAGCGCATAAAAGAGACCACGCCCGCATGGGTGTCAATCTACAAATTCCACTACCCGCTGAAGGAAGAGGGAAGTAGCAGCAAGGTCACTGGCGCATCGGAAGTGCCTCAGAAACACCCATGAATCAGCTGATAAGGAAAAGGGAGGCATCTCCGCGTTGCAACAGAAGGCTATTAGAATGAAGAGACCAAACATCATAAAGGACTGCCAAGAAAAAAAGAACTCGCTCGCTCAGGCGCGTAAATAGCGAAAATGCATTTGGCTAATCGACGCGGCAACTCTGAAAACTAACGTCCAAACCAAGAGGGGGAAGGAAGAAGGGGGGGGCAAAAAAAGTTTTGCAAAAAAAAAAATGTCGGGTTTTAGTATCATCCACGGAGCATCCGGGTTTCGAAAGGAAACGAGGTACGGCGACGCGCGCGGGTGGAACATGAAGTCGGTCCGGGCGAGAACGAGATTTAAGGGAGGAACAAAGGGGAAAAAGGACGATGAGACTAACTGCGAAGCTGCGATGGGGCACGCTACATTCAGGTGCGGAAAGGGCTAGGGCGACGTGGACCGGCGCGGAATTTGAAAAAAGAAAGCAAGGAAATCACCGTTTAATTGTGTTTAAACCAGGGAGTGCCCTCGAACAAGCGACACTGAGGGAGATCGCTTACACTACCAAGGACGTCTGGAAGGAAAATGAGTCCGCAACAAGTTGAGAGGCTGAGTAAAAAAGGAAGCCAGTGAATCCGCGGAGACCATTCAGGTACCTTCGGATGGAACAAACCCTGCCAGGCCAAAATGGGGAATCAGCGTCCAAGCCGGTCTAGGCCAAAGAAGGAAAGAAATTAAAACAGAAAGTTCGGGACCTCAGAAGACTGTAAGAACTGTGGCTTCCAGCTCCAACCACCAGAAGGCTGTCGTAAATCAACCAGAGCTAAGCGCACCTGTGGAGCCCCGAAGAAGGGCGCCGAAGGGTAAAAGATTTGTACCCGCCCGATCACGAGCTGCAGCGCCAGATTGTACCTGGGGAAAGAACCGACATACGAGCTGTAAAGACGTGGTCGTTCGGGGAGGAAGGTGAGTCGTAATGGATGAACTGCACGAGCTTATGCCGGCTCTACACGGAGGGGCGGAATGTCCGACGCGGAAAAAGTGGCCGGTAACCAGAGGGCCGCAAGTGTGAGTTGTTAAACGCGAATCACCCCGAAAGGCTGAGAAAAAGAGGGCACGAACGCGGAGGGGGTTGTCTCCGGCACAATGCCCGCCTAGTTAAACAAGGCGTGGGAAGGAAGGATTTGATGGGTTACTGAAAGTACTGGGAGGGAAAGTCAACATTCAAGCAAAGGGGTAGCAAATGCAGCGTTGAGGCA
>Ga0179591_1314018_pt1 | contig 12978 bp, 18 predicted proteins | sample CZOMad2_1_08_16f_FD_182891 | JGI IMG/M metagenome (GOLD analysis project Ga0179591, IMG submission 182891) | Vadose zone soil fungal communities from Angelo Coast Range Reserve, California, USA - CZOMad2_1_08_16fungal (PacBio error correction) | ecosystem: Environmental > Terrestrial > Soil >...
GGGGGTGAAGAGGGGGGGGGGCGGTGGGTGCGCGAGTTGATGGGGATCAAGACAGGATGTGGAAAAAAGCAACGGGTAGAAGGTCCGCCCACCGGCCTGAGGGGCCGGGGGGGTGGGGGAGAAGGCCCGGTAATCTATGATTGCTGTCAGTTGGTAACAAAGGAAATGCCAACTTTCCGCACGGACGTGACCGTCGAGGCACGGGTAGGGGGGGAAGGACCAAAATAAACCGGAAAAATTCCGAAGCAGGAGAAAAGGGCAGGCAGATGCTGCGGAGAAAGACGCGCATGAAAAGCAGGGGGGAACGTGGGAGAGCTTCCCAGGGTTGGGAAAGCCACCTTTTAGGTGGGAGTAAGAAAGAAGCGGAAGGAGAACAGACAAAGGGGATGGCAGGGGGGGGGGGGGGGGGGGGGGGGGGGGGGGGGGGGGAGGGGGGGGGGGGGGGGGGGGGGGGGGGGGGGGGGGGGGGGGGGGGGGGGGGGGGGGGGGGGGGGGGGGGGGGGGGGGGGGGGGGGGGGGGGGGGGGGGGGGGGGGGGGGGGGGGGGGGGGGGGGGGGGGGGGGGGGGGGGGGGGGGGGGGGGGGGGGGGGGGGGGGGGGGGGGGGGGGGGGGGGGGGGGGGGGGGGGGGGGGGGGGGGGGGGGGGGGGGGGGGGGGGGGGGGGGGGGGGGGGGGGGGGGGGGCGGGGGGGGGGGGGGGGGGGGGGGGGGCGGGGGGGGGGGGGGGGGAGGTCTAGAAGCTGGGGGGGGGTTCTTCGATGGCCGAGAGGGTGTTGATCACGGTGGTGGGACGGGAGGAAAAAATTCAAAAGAAAACGCTGGCGCCGAATCAGGAAATGGGGGAAAGATTTAGGTAGCTTGGTGCTGTCGAATTTGAGAAATACAGTGCAAATGTGGTGTTAGCCCCGTTGAGGGGGGAAAATCAGACAAGGGGAGGAGAAAACAGGGAAGGGTATTGTAATAAAAATAGTTTAGTCTTTAGGAGCCCCATGGGAAGATGAGTTACAGACGGTCAGCAAGGCTGGGGGAGAAAGGGCGGGTTGGATAAATGGAGGGGGGTAGGATCCTGCAACGATAGGGAACTTTGGAAGGTCTCGAAAAAGTGGGTTCTACTCTCGTGATTTCTCAGTTCTGACGGGGACAGAAAAAGTTGAATGCGGCGATGGAAAGGCAGTCTGAATCTGACCCAGTACGGCAGGGCCGGACGAAACGGGAGAGGAATAGGATCGGAGTGGGGGGGTGGTAGACAAGAACAAGGGACGGGAGCAGATTTGTTGTGATTGGGGGGGTTCAAAAAGTCGAGCCGTGCTGGAACACGGAACCGAATGAAAGAATTGGGTGATTTATCAGTAAAAGTGTAGCTGAAAATATTGGAAATGGTTGTCCTCATTGACGTCGAGAAAGGGTCAACGGGTTGAAGGAAAAAAGCAGGGGAACGCGAAAGAGCCTAAAAAACGTTCAAAGGCAGAAAGGGAAAAGAAAAGGGGCAAAGGGGTTAGAAAGGGGGGTGGAGTCCTGCCTTGGGGAGGTCCTCAAAAGGGAAAATACTTGAATGGCCGGTGCCGACTTCCCGTACGAAAAGGTCTGGGTAGTACGAGTCCCGAGTGAACGGGAAAAAAAAAAGGGGGGGGAAGGGGGGGGAGAACAGAAAGAAAGACGGTGGCAACGTGAAAAGGATAACTCGGAAAGAAATAGGTAAAACTAATTGTTACCGAAAAAAATAAATAGAGCCGATTTTTTTCTGGGGGGGGAAGACGGGTTTAAAAAATCCGAAAGGACGAAAAAGGTAATTCGGAGTTTTGAGAGACTCCGCGGGGGATGCGAGGCAGGATACGACTTTCAAAGAAAATGCAGCGGTTGATGATGCACGGAAGAGATAGGGCAAATGGGTGGGAAGGGGGAACAGTGGTTGCGTGCCTTGTTTGCGGAAACTTTTGAAAAAAAAGGGAAAAGGACGCGGGGATCTCGAAACCACGTTTTGATTGGGGAATTGTAAGCTGAGGGGGACGGGGGTCAAAAGAAAAAAAGGGCACTCAGGTGTTGCTTGTTTGGGGGGCAACGACGGCAATCCGGGACAGAAAAAAAAATCCTCGATCACGATAGCGCAGGGTTCAAGGGGGGAGTTGGTGGGGAAAAGGGGGGGAGGAAAATTTTTGGCGGAAAAATCGACAAGAAAGTGCGAGCACTTGGTCAAAGACATCCTTGTGGCCAGATTAGAAACACCAGGACTAAAGGGCAACAGGTAGGGGCGAAGGGGGGGAGGATCAAAAATTGCGGGAAAAAAAGAGCTGACCTAAAAAAAGAGTGCACCGAATTTCGCGGGCGGGAATTGGGAGGTGTTGCTTTTCCGTCAATGGTGTGTTCTGCGACGAAAGAGCTAAAAAAAAAAAAAAAGACCGCGCGCGCGGGGGGGAAAGAGAGAGCACTCAAACTGGGGGGTGGGGAGCTGTACGGGGGACTCGGGACAGCGCACCGGTGTGGGGGGGAAAAAAGGGGAGAGGGGCAACGGTGCACTGGGGCGTGGTGGGGGCCTAGGAAACGGGGAAGTGAACAAAATGTTGACGGGTTGAGGGGGGGGGGAAGTATAAAAATTTTGGGTCCGGGAACGTACTAACGGAGTCGTAGACCGCCAGGGCTTGGGCCGCAGGAGATCGAAAGAGTACGCGAAATGTCCGGTAGAGGGGGAAGAAAAAACAAACCTCACTTTTATTAACGTGGAAAATGGCGCCGAAAAACACGGGGGGGTTTGGGTGTGGTTCGTGGCAGGGTTTAGCAGGGGGGGGAGGGGGGAACGGCGCGGCGGTTGGTCCAGCCGGTGAACTCAAGGGGGGAAAGAAGGAAAAAAAGGTCAGAAAACCCACAAAGACCCACAAAGGGACTAAAAGGAGTTTGGCATCTCGGCGGGGTTGGTAAAAAATCTGGAAAAACACCTCAAGGGGGATAAGGGCGGCGTACATACGATCGGGGGGAAGAGGGGTAAAAAAAACTAAATTCGTTGTGGTTAACAAGGAACCACGGAAAGGTCGACTTGGGACAGAGGTGGGGGAGGTGGATTATGGGTTAAGGAATGATAAGGACAGAAGCCGAACAGTGAGGGGGCCCGGAAAGCTTGGCGGGACGGGGGGGGAAAAACTGGGGTTTCTGTTTTGCGGGGTGGGAAGGGGGGGGGTTTATACTGAACGGGGTGGCCCAATCGAATACAAACTTGAATGAACTTGGAAAGTGGAAAAAAAAAGGAAGAAAGGACAACCAGGGAGGCGTCTGAAGTCCCGGCCACGGCGGTTGAACTTCCTCAAAAAGAGGAGGTTTCGAATGTCTTGGGGGATTAGACAAGGAGATGGGGTATGAATAGTCGGGGGGTCGGTGCAGGGAGGTGTGAAAGGGGGTCAGAGCCGTTTGTGGGGGGCGGGGGCACAGTGGGACTGGGGGGAAGAGAAGGGGGGTGCAACTAGTTAAAAAGGGGTTGGCGAACAAAACAAAACACAGGGGAAGGTAGCAAACGCTTTCAAGGAAACTCATTGAGTGGGGGCGATATGGCGACGGACAGACGTCGCCCAAAGCGCAGGTGGGGGGGGGAGGAGAAGAGGGCTGCGGCGCGATCAGAGTACCCCGAGATGATTCATAGGCAAAATATAATGGGGGAAAAAAGAGAGAGGCACATGACGAACAAATCGGGTGGAAACTGGTAGGAAACGCGTGGGATTTTGAATGTCAATCAGGGCCGAAGTTGCAAATCGGATGCAGGAAAAACGGGGGGGGGGACAAAAAACGGAAGAGTCGACGGCAAGGATGGAGGGAATCTAAAACCAATAATCAAAGACCGTACGGCGGCTTTGAGAAGAAAGAAAAATTGAACTGGGGTCGAGAAAAATCTCCTTCCGAATCTGTTGGAGAGAACAACGGGATCAAGGAGTGGTGCGGGAAAATCCTGCCGACTTGGTGATGAGAGAAATGGCAAATGCGTTTTGGGGGGTTGATGGACCAGATGACGGGGAAAGGGGTTCTGAGGAATCGTAGAGGGTGGGGAGAATAGGTTGTTGTGAATCCCTGGGGGAATGGTTTTTTTTGCCAACCCTTCCGAGCAGGGGAAGGGGGGTTGGTTCTTTCGCGGAAACTAAAACGGGAGGGGGGGACTTTTTAAAAACGAGGGGCCGTCACAGCGAAGGAAGGAAATGGGGCTTGAATACTCAAGAGGGGCCGTCGGGCACGGCGGGTAAACGGCTGGGCTTGGCGGTAAACGCTCAGGGGGCAGGACGCTAAAGCGCCTGTTAGGGGGGGTGGGAGCGAGGGAAAATTCGAGTTTTTTGGACGGGGTAGACAAAAAAGGGTAACGCTGGGCACAAAACGAGGGTAACAAGGTCGCAGGAAGATATAGGACGGAAATCTTTCGAGCTAGCGGGATAGGATCCGTTCTTCGGGGGGGAGAGGGGGGTTTAGGAAAAGCAGGCTGGGAGGGGACAAGGTCCCGCCTATCGGGGGTGGGGGGAAAACCAATGGGAAAGAAAAAAAGTCAAATGGTGAGATGAGAGGGGGATCCCGCAGGGGTCCGAAGTTGTTGGAGGACAGCCGATGGGGGTGTAGAGGTGTGGGGGGCGAAAATGGGAAGGATGGTGACATATTGCGCTGACCAAGGTGTGGCTCATGAACTGTTGGAAAAACAAAAAACTCAGGAGAGAAGACTCGACAAACAAACAAGAGGAAAACATAAAAAAAAGGAGTCCTTCAGCGCCAAACCATGGAACCCTAGCAAAAAAAAAAAAGGAAGGTGAAAAAAATGCACGCTGCACCTGCGACAGCCGGTCAGGTAAAGGGAAAGGCCACCGAACAAACCATCGCTGAAACAAACAGAACGAAACTTGGGAAAGTGAGGAAAACGCAGAACCATTGCAAAGATGGTAAAACCACGAGGATCGCACTGTGACTAAAAAAAGGAAGGGGAAGAAAAAAAGAAAATAGCGGGGTACCTACCCCGTCAGAAAACTCACATCCGGCGGAAGAGGCGAAATGTCGTCCATAGGCGCTTGGTGGGTCGGAGGAAAGAAGAAACAGGGAAATTGGGCAGCGTAAGTCGCAGAAAACTGTCCAGAGAAAAAACGCGCCCACCAACAGAAGGAAACACCTGGGGCCAGTCGCCCTAAAAATGAAAAAGGAAAAAAAAATACCATATGCCATACCTAAAAACGGATAGAGACAAGCCTTGGACATAATTATAAGGCGATCCGTAAATTCGCAAGGGGGGGATGGGGGCGCTAAAACGCAACCAAAAACCTCAAAAATGAGGGCCGAAAAAAAAAAAAGGAAGAAAAAAACACCTAAGGAAAGAAACAAGAGGGGTCAACGTATTAAGCGTACTTCAGCACCAGTACAATAAGGAAAAGAAAAGAGACACTGCATCAGACTACAAGGCTCTCTTGCAGCGTCCTCTCAGAAGAGTGCGGTGAAAATAACGAAAACACCGGCGAGTCGACGAAAAAATTGAAAAGTGGTACTCGGAAGCAGGAAACAAAGAAAGAACGAAACAATGGGAAAGCTACTTACAGGGTTCAGTACAAAAAAGGAAGATGATCCCCCGCCGACAAGTTGAACGAGCGGCAAAAAAAGGAGGGCAGGGTGGAGGAAAGAAAATGAAACGCCCGGCAGAAGCCCAAGCAGGGGTTGGGCAGAATCGGATGGGGAAAACGACCATCCAGGGTCAATAGGAAAACAACAAGGAATCGCGACGGCAAGAAAAAAAGAACCGCCCCCGTCCAAAAGAAAAACGTTCCAAATCAAAGAAAACGAGACCTTGGGTGGGACGAATATGCAAAAGTAAAGCCCCCCAGACATTCAAAAAGAAGGCATAAGGCTGGGAGGAAAAACAAACCAGGGGAAATTAAAGGTCGGGACGGGGGAAAAACAAACCGAACGGCCAACCCAAGGTCCATCAAGAAAAAAGGAACACAGGAAAAAGTAAAGTAGGAGATTCAGAAACATAGCCGGCCCAAGCTAAAAACCAAAAAACAACGAAACGTTTCGGAGTTAGAACACGGGAGAAGAGAATTCGACGCAAAAAGAAAACTTGGGTGGGGGCAGCGGTCCTTCTTAAAAGGGCAGAAAAGTGGATTACGATAGGGGGGAAAACCCCGCAACAAAACGGAATCCAACGGAAAAACCCGTCACCCAAAACCGGGAAAATCGCAGCATGGGAAGCAAAAGAAAGGGCAAGATAGAATCTCGTCAACAAAGTCCGGAAAACGAAAAGGTAACCAACTCAGGCCCCCGGAAAAGAAATGAATGGCGAACTCTTGGGGTCAAAAAAAAAGGCAACGTGAGGCGGCCGTGTGAAGAAAAAGGGGAAAAGCTTCGTTTTAACAACGAAGCCGGGAAAACGGGAGCCGAAGGGGACAAAAAAATGGAAACAAAAAAAGACAGGAAACCGGCGGGAGCAAAACGGGGCAAGTCGGGAACAAACTTTCCCACGCGGGTACACGACGGGGGGAAGGGAAAACCAGAGAAAAGACCGCGCCACCGACAACCCCAAAAAGGAACAAAAAAAAAAAAACACTATTTTTCGCCCAAAGGAGGATGGGGGGGATGCACCGACCGAACAATTGTCGGAGGGGGCCGCGTTCTGCGGGGATGAAGAAGAACGTAGCTCGAAAAAAAGACCAAAAAAATGGGGGGCGAGCCAACACCGGGCCAAGAACGTGCACTTCTCCCGGTACACCCACGAAAAACATTGGGGGGACAAAAGAAGCCAAGAAAAAGGGCAACGAGGGAAAGGGGTAGTGACGATCAGCGCTAGGTGACTTCCGTAGAAAAAGGCAGGAGATGGAGAGTTTCGAAAAAGAAAAGGAAATAAGCCTTAAAAAAAGCACCAACGAAAAATACAAAATCAAGAGAAAAAGTTGGAAAGGGAAATCAGGGTTGTCTGTTTACTCGATTTTGATCATATGACATAGAACTTCCCTGCCAACCAGGACCCTGAAACTGGACACTTTGCAATGGAAAGAAGGCAACAGGAGGCAGTGTAGAAAGGATGCGACTCTTTTGATGTGAGGGTGAAAAAGTGGGACTAAAAACAACCATTTTCCCCGGTACCGGGAAAAGAAACTATCGGGGGGAAAGGAAAGAGCAGTACCCAAGGTCACAGTCCAAGTCCAACCAAAGTGCACCAGGACAGGGGTCTAAATCATCTAAATACACAAAGAGAAATGGCCGAGCGAGGGGAAGACTGAAAAAGTCAGGGTGGAAAAGATTGAAAAGTAAAGTCAGTCGGGGTATGAAACGGCAATTCGGGACGAAAGAAGATGGTCCGTCCATCATTAAAAAAGACAAGGAGAAAAAAAAAGGGGGTGGGATAAAGTCCGGAGACCGCCAGCCCCCCTGAAGAAAAGGAAAAAAGGGAAAAATGGGTGGGGGAAAATACTCGCGAAACCGTCGGGCCACCAAAAAGACCATAGAAAGTCTTGGGTAGGGCAGAGAGAAAACAAATGTCCCTCCTGCCGTACGCCAAAACATAAGGGGACCACTTGGGAGAAAGAATAGAACCGCCCATGCGGGGAGGAGCGAGCCTGCTCGGAAACCGGTTAAATAAAGAGGCAAAAGATTCTCGAGAAAGTCCCACCGGACAAAGAAATAAGGAACCTCACAAGGCAACTCACAAAGCTGTCGCAGAAATAAGGTAATAATAAAAAGGGAAGGAGAAAAAAGTTGGGCACACCAAGACAGGGGGACGTATGAAAACATTAAACTTGGAAAAAAAGGAAAAAACCCACCAAAGAATAGCGGCCCTTTGAGAGGAAAGAAAGAAATACACACGCCGGGCGAATTGGGGGGCCCACACCTTCACTAAAAAAAAGATTAGTCCGTCGGGTCGTGGGGAAAAAAACACCAAACCAGAAGATCAGCGCCGCAGCCAACGACAAAAAAAGGGGGGGAAAACATATGGGCGAAAGAAGCACAAGCGAACAGAATATCCACGTTATCAGGGAAAGGAAAAGCGCCAAAAAATAGGAGTAAGCTTTCCATATAGAAGGACGAACAAGGGGAATGCAAAAAAAGTTGCAAAGCTCGACGAGGTAACTAATTATAAAGAAGTCAGGAAAAACCCAAGAAAGGGCCTATGAGCCAGGAGACCAGAGCGACACTAGGCGGGAAAAAAAAATAGGTAGCAAAAACAAAGCAGGGGTCGCCAAAGGGTAAAAAAAAATACAAATAGTCAAAAAAAAACCAACTTCTCCCCCGAACAAGAAGAGCCCAAATAGGAGGGAACAGAGGCAACCGAAAACGCGAAAAAACGGCGCAGGTGAGTACCAAAGCGCGAGAACGGAAATCACCAAGAAAATGAGAAAAGGATGGGGGAATCAAAAATGAGAAGGAAAAAGAGGGGAAAAAGAGGAGGCCAGTCCTGCCCCCAGATGGAAAGGCTTCGAGGCTAGCCATCAATAGGAAGCCGTAAATCACAGAGGTAGGCAATCTAACAAAACTACGTGACTGTAGTCAGAAACGGGGGAAAAAGGAAGTGATTCCAGTCAAAGAATCAATAGATTAAACGACTGCGCAAAAGAAAGTAGGGAAAGATACATTGAAGAAACCGTGTCGCCAAATGCGGGGAAAAATACAAAGAGTCAAAAAAGGAAAAAGAAAAAAAAGAAAAAACACTTCCAACAAAACAAAAAAATTATTAGATGGAAAGAAGGGAGGGGGGAACAAGCGTGGGTCGCGGTTTGATGAATCAAAGAAAAGGTGAACCCTGGGGAGTAAAAAGTTACAACCGGCGCTGAAGGGGAAATTTGTGGGGGGGGGAGAGGGCACGGAAATCATATTGAATCATCGTAAAGGTTAAAGAACAAAAAGGCGGACACGGTCGTCGAGTCACGGAAGGGGAGTTGGCGATGAAAAGGAACGAATCACTAATGAACAAAGACGGAAGGATGCGAGGACGACCAAGCAAGCGGGCCGCTGAAAAGTAAGAACCAAACAGACTAAAATGGGAAAAAAAATTGGAGTTGAAGAATCTCTATAACACGTAACCTGGGATGCCCGGACGCAGTGGTTCAAAAGTTCTCATCACGGGGAAAAGGGTAGGAAATGGGCGAGTCCGGAGTTCGGAAAAATTTCAACGAAATCACGGGACGAAGTTCAGTGAAGCTGGGCTTCCTGGGACAGGGGAAAGAGCCAAAAACGAAAAGAAAAAGCTGTTGGGGGGTTGTCTTAGGTTGCTCCAGCCCGAAACGTAGCCTTCAGGGGGGAGGGAAAAAGGGAAGTGGGGAAAAAAGTCAAGGAAAACTCGGGAGGGGTCAACGGGAGATGGATTACAAAAAGACAACATGGATCGTCAAGATAGTGACCAGGAACCGTTGTGGTTAAATGCCGGGGGGGAGCAAATCACTACAAGAAAAAAAAAAACTAGGTAAAAATTGGCCCAAGGGAGGAGGGTATGCTCCTCCACATCGATGTCAAGGGGGCCAAGGACACTTAGGCACAATGAACCAAGTTGTTGGTCGGTTAAACAAAAAAAAACGCCGAAAAAGAGGGAAGGACTTGGTTTGGGGGGGAGGACAATGAAAAACGCAACACCGCACGGGAGAGATTTTGGGTCGAGTCCAAAGGCCAGAAAGGGGTCAAAAAACGTGGGGAAAAGAAAAAAAGCTGAGATATGATCGAAAGGGAAAGGAAGAGATTCGGATGGGGGGATGGGTCCTCAGTAAAAAAAAAAAAAGACGCAGTTCACTGGTGGGAAGAGAAAAAAAAAAAAAAAAAAAAAAAAGGGGTGACAAAGCAAAAGCCATTTTTTCATGCACAAGAAAGTTGAGGGGGGAAAAAGTCAGGGGGGAGAGTTGAGAGGGACCTTTGTGAGGGAACAGAAAAAAAAGGGAAATGGAGGGGGCAAGGGGAAAAAAACGACGTCTCGCGATGGTGGGTAAGGAAGTCCGATTCATCAGGGGGAATGGGAGGGGGAAAAAGGACTGCGAGACGAGCGTCTGTGGCAAGAAAGGGGAAGGCCGTCCGCGGAAGCAGGGAGAAGGAACAACGTATGGGTACGGGGGGGGGGGAAAAGGATAAACATAACTATCTGCCCGAGTTAAGGGGAAAAAAACTGGTGACCGGTGAAAAAAAAGCAAACCGGGCGATTACAGGAAGAAAGGGGGAATGACGTAGGGCATCTTAAGTCCAACAAGAGTACATACTTGTCGCCACATGTCGGAGTGGGTGGTGAGGAAGGGGACATATAAAAGGTAGGAAGGGGAAAAAAATTTTGGGGTTTAAAGGGCACTTGGGACAGATGCCGTCCATTGGGAACTGAGTGGAAAAAAAAAAAGGAAGGGACTAACTGAAAAAAATGGAAGGGGGGATGGAGCAGTGGGGGTTACCGGGTTGAAAGGGAAGGGGGGAGGGGGCCCATTTGCAGACGGACGGAAAAAGGACGAAACGAAGGAAAGAGTGTCCCGGGAACCTTGGGGCAAAGGGTTCGAAAAAAACTGGGGGGATGCAAACTATTAAAATACGCCTAAGAAGGTTTGGTCGGGGGAAAAAAGAGAATTCCAGTGGGGGGGGGACAAGTGAATAGAGCAAAGAAAGGTCCTTTTGTCATGAAACGGGGGGCCTCCGGCTTTGAAAAAAAAGGGGGAGACCAATGCGCACTCCATGGAGAAGGGCGAAAACCTACAAAGTGCTTGAGGTGCCTTCTTCAGGAAAAGAGTGATGTAGCAGACGAAAAAAAAAAAACCAGGAGTAGAAAGAGCACAGAAGACGGAAAGAAGAAGACCCTGAGCTCTTGTTAGGAAAGAGGAACTACTGGGAAAGCGGCAGAATGGGTGGGGGGGGGAAATTGGGGGAAATCTGCAACTACAATGTGGCGTGAGAAAAGAACTTATACACACACTGGACCTTAGAACTGGTGGGGGGGGCGCATAACAATTTTGGGGGGATAGGAAAGTCACGGAAAACCCGTCGTTGCAGCAGGAAACAAGAGGTCGCGCCTATAACCATTTGTCCCACCCGAGCCAGACAGCCCACGGGGTAGGGACCACACGCTCAAACCTCCAATGTTTTTGTGTTGGGGGGGTCACATTGAGACCTTTTTTTCTGGCAGGGGGAATTGTGGTCGCGTCGGATTTGTTGGTCAGCTGTGCGGGTGTGAACGGGGACTATTTTTAAGGGCAAAAGCGGATCGCGCAAAAGGGGAAAGGGAAGGGTTAAGCTACATTCCGGTGGGGGGGGGGTAGGGGAAAAAACCTAGGGGGGGGAAAAAACGCAAAAAGAAAATCGAACATGGGTTTTGGTTCCATAAGCACAAACACAAGATTGCATGGACCGGACGAAAAGGAAAAAAAGGTGCGGGACGGAAGGGGGGGAGTGGAAAGGGGTGTACTGAAAAGGGGGAAAGTCTTGCTACGAGGAGCTAAAAAGCACCGACGAGGACGGGGAAATCCACAGTTTCTGGAAGAGGGATGGAAAATGTCCCGGTCAACGGGGTTGGAAGGGGTTGCGAGATCGGGGGTGTCGGGAACCTGTACGATAACAACGGACTGGGGGTACAAAACAAACCGGAACTCGAAAACATAAAATTGGGCTGAGATTCGTTCTGGGAGGGAGAAGCCAAAACGTCGGTGCGTACGTGTCTTGGGGAGTTAAAACTCTAAGAATTTTTGGCTGCAAGACGACGTGAGGGGGGGGGGGGAAAGGAAAAACTGAACCGGGGGGGGTGGGGGGGGGGGGGTCAAAAAGCGGCCTGGTGGAAGGTGGCAGTGCGGGGGTTTCGACAACAGAAACTATGCCTCGTGGAAAGAAAAAAAAGCTATATGACAGAAGAAGATCCAAGGAGGAGGGAAGGTGTTGGTTGCCCGAAGGGAAGGGGAGGACGCGCCGAGGGGGGGAAAGGCAAGAAAGGGATTCCGCTCGCAACGCGAATCGAGGGCAAGAGGGGTTTTTGGGGACTGGAAAGTACAAGCTCGGCCACAAAGGGGGAAATCTGTAGGTGAAGGGGGGGGATGGTTGTTCGAGGCGATCGAAGGTTTGACAAGCGAGAGAAAGGAGGGGACTGTGCATCCGCAACTGGGGTGAGGACAACCGATCGGGAGGGCACGAGCCAGACGCCCGTACGCGCTGGAGCAAAAGGGGGAAAGGACGCTTAAACATTGCATTGGTGGAGTCGACCTCTCCAAAGTCTGAAAATGGCTAAAAGAGCGATGGAAGAGGAAAAAAGGCAGGGGGGTGCAGGGCTCCGATCGCTCGGGGGGGGGGGGGGGGGGGGGGGAACCAATGGCTGAAAGAGCTCGAAAGGGGAAGCAAAAGCGTGAGAGCGTCCATGGGGGGGGGGGGGGGACGAGCTGGTGTGTTGGGGGGGGAGGGCACACACCCGGGAAGGGAAAAGTTGGGTGGCCGGGTGGGGAAAATGAAAAAAAACAAGGCTAGTTGGAAAAACCAAAAAACACACAAAACTAGGGAAGGAAGATGAGATTGCTTGGGAGAACATCGTGGGCCAGCAAAATTATCGCAAAGCACCGGAGGTAAGGACGAGGGGAGGTTCAAAAAATGAGGCGCGTTGGGACAGAGAAGGAAGGGAACGGGGGAGCCCTTCGCAACCGGGTGTGGGGGGGGGGGGGAACATTGGAAAAGCAGTTGTTCGACAGAAAAAGGAAGTGAGGGGGGGCCAAAAAGGAGGCGGTTGATTGAATCGGGAAAAGCGGAGAGGTGTTAAGACCGAATTTTTGGTTTACTAGCGGGGAAGAAAGGATTCGTAGGAGGGGGGGTTTGGAGCGTGGGGGGACGAAGCGGAGAACAGCGAAAGCGGGGGTTGGGGGGGGAAAGACGTCCGGCAAGGGAGGGGGCTCGCGGAAACCAGGGGGGAACGAAAAGAATGGAGCCAGGGGGGGGGTTGGGGGGGGATATCAAATTTGGGGCCAAAAAAAAAGGTGGGTCAAAGGGGACCGTGAGGACAAGGGGTAAATAAGGGGTAGTGAAAACTGACCGATTCGAAGAACAAAAAAGGAAGG
>Ga0179591_1303118_pt1 | contig 12977 bp, 17 predicted proteins | sample CZOMad2_1_08_16f_FD_182891 | JGI IMG/M metagenome (GOLD analysis project Ga0179591, IMG submission 182891) | Vadose zone soil fungal communities from Angelo Coast Range Reserve, California, USA - CZOMad2_1_08_16fungal (PacBio error correction) | ecosystem: Environmental > Terrestrial > Soil >...
TAGCCTGCAATAAAGGGAATGTTTTGTGGAGGGAAGGGACAAGGGAGAGACAAAATCATTACTTTCTTTGGATTGGGAAATATCCACGGGGAGTCGGCCTCACGGGCGAACATTACTGAAGCTGTATGAAGAGAAACTAAAGACTCATATACAGGCGGACCGTATTCTTCGCATTAAGAGGGACGTGGGGGGGGGGGGGACAAGAATAAAGAAAGAGGGAGCGCAGAACGTCCGAAGCGGAGGTTTGAGTTAGATTAGTTTTTTTAGGGCAAACCGGGAGAGACTTTGGTGACACGAGAGAAGCGGAGAAAGATCAAGCTGTTAGTCATAAGTGGAAAAAGGGGCATGTTAAGATCGCAGTGGACTGCCGAGCAGGTGGACAAAAGATTCTATTCGGAGAAGTTACAGCAGACAATTGGGGATTGGGGGAGAAGTAAGTAGAAGACGTAACCTGGTTCAAAAGGGAAAAGTGTCTGCATAAGGTGTAAAGAGGCCTTCAGGATGTGGATATAGAAGCTTGATCAAGAAAACCACAGCAGAGGAAATAAGAGGTCCGCAGGGGTGCGAAGACTTGTAGAAGAGGTGAGGGTCAATTTGGCAACGAAAACAAGGATCTCAAAGGGCAAGGGGACAGGCCGAGGGACGAGGAGGGGACGATGTCAACGCTTGCGGGCTCGAGGAAAGAGCTCAGGGCTGGAGGGGGAAAGGGCGGAGGAATGGAAAAAAGTTTTGAAAAATGATGCGGATAGACGGGATGAAGAATGTGGAGGGAGGCGATGACGTCGCCGCTGGAGAAAAAAAGCGACGTCGTCAATAGTGAAGTTGTGTCTCTAGCGCGGATTGGTTTGCTGGAACCATGGGTTTATATGCGACAGGGCACGCTTTCCAGTTTAGCTGGCTTGTACTCCTCTCAGGGGACAGGAGGGAGTTGGAGGAGAGTTCGAGGGAGGAGGTGGGAGGAGAAAGGGAGGGGCACCTCCAGAGGCAAAAGTATGCGGGGAGGCGGAACGGGCACGCGGCTTCAGATGAACTACTGAGTTTTCAGTGCTGAAAGTCGGAAAAGTCACAGTGGTTGTGAAGGGGAACGATTCGCTGCGGGGAGGGGGTCGAAAGATCTGGACTACCATTCTCAGACGGGGGATGTTTTTGGAGAAAAGGTTGTCATGGTTTCTGAGAAGCTGATGGATGGGAAGAGGATAGAAAGGTCGGTTCTCTAGGTCCCAAACAATCTCACGAGCTCTGTTGGCGTTTCTTTTAGGGGACGAGTTCGTGCGAAAGCCGTCGACGCCGGGGCAATGAGTTGATAAAGAAGTTTTCGGACGCCTCCGGAGGGAAGATCGGAGGCTTCCCGGAAAAGAACGCGCCCTCCTATTCCCTTGGAAAGACTCCCAGACCAAAACATGCGGAACGCCGGTCTAAGAAGGAGGCTGTCTTACGACTCTGATTAAGGAAGAAGGCCAGTAGGAAGCCGGACTGAACTGGAGGAAGGACCTTGAATGACGACGCAAGGAGACGCAGACCGAGGGAGCCAGGTAGCACTTGATATATCCTTGGGATGGGGGGGGCATTGGAAGAGACGCCGAGCGGTACTGGGGGGGAAACAACTTGGGTTTGACCTTTCAGAAAAAAAAGACCTTGCATGAAACGATCCCGCCTGGTGCGGAAGGAAGGGCCTTGCTCAAATAAGAGGACTTTGTTTTGGGGCGTTTGGGCGATTATTAATCAGGGAAAGTCGGGCGAGGGAGAAGGGCGCTTGTACCAAGGGAGGGGAGAGGAATAGGGGGAAGGGGGCTGAATCCGGAGAGAAGGAAGACTTCGAGGTAAATTAGATCTGGGGGAATATGGGTCAGAGGAGGCCACGCGGGCAGTGGGGGACGGAGGGGGGGGCGGCAGGTTGCCTTCTTTAGCGAAACCAACGGAGAAGAATCGCTAACAAAGTTCTCGGAACGGATAGCAGCGGATAAATGAATGTTTGGCAGGAAATCCGGAGAGAGAAGCTCCTGATAAATATCTCAGGAACTGGGGAGAAGAAGGGTCTTTTCAATAAGAAGGACAGGTCGGGGGAAGGGCTTGGTTGAAAGGGGGCGGAGCGCATGGAAGGGATTAATTTCTCGAGTTCGCTGTTCAGGAGGTAGGAGAGTAACTATAGCATTTGGGGGTGTCAAAACTACAGGCGAAGATTTCCTGTTTATATTCGAAAACGTCCGCGGGTAGTTAAAAAAAACGTTCGCCGTCGGGGGACGCGAATCAGTATGAGAGAGAGACTAGAGAAGAAGGAGCGAAAAGACACTGTGTTGTCCGCCGCCAAGGGGAAGCATAACAAGCTATAGAGGGGTTAGAGAGATGTTTGGTGGGGGGGTAACGGCAGTCGCTTGGAGAGTGGATGGGGCTCTTCAAAGGAAGGTGAACGCGGTAAGCCGCGCGATCATTTCGCAGGCCCTGTAGCGTTGGGTATATCTCAATTGAGGAAGCGGCGCTTAACGTAAAGAGGAAGATTTGAGCGGATAGAGATTGCCGTGTACTTCGACGGAAAAAAACCACTTAGAACAGAGGCAGGTGGAAAATTAGCTAAAACGCTATCCTAGTTTGGTTCCGGAGGTAGGCTAAGGCAACTTAGTGAATAGAAGACAGACCTTCCGTCGGAGCACCGGGGGTTTCTTTGATTTAGGCAGAAATTGGGGGATGGACCTTGAGAATGATACGGACTACCTGGCCTGAGAAAACGGCAGGAAGAAAGAAGGAAAAACTCTGGAGTGCTTCTGGCCGTTATTCAATTTCATTCCAACGCAATGGGATTATTAGAACAGCAACCGTATGGGGAGTGTTGGCTAGGGAAGGGTCTGGAACGGACCGGGGTTGGAGATGGCTACTAGAAGTTCGAAGAAGCTCAACGAACTCCTGGATAGAGAAATTGTAAGCATCTTTAAGTGAAAAAGGTTCTAAACCAGAGAAGGGTGCGTTACATCAGGGGGGCTGAGCTAGCACTTGTATAGCGTCGAAGAATCACTTAGTATGCTAAAAGAACACATCTTAGCAGAAATTACGTCCGGGCGATAAACGGTTCGTAGAAAAAAAAAAAAATTTCGAGAGGATCTCTAAAGTCTCGGGGTGGAGCGAGTAGGAATCTGGTGGTTGACTGCGGGGGGGGGGGAAGGCGTTGTCGCATGGTGAAGGGCCTCTCTCAACGAAACTAGGAAAGTATAGATAGTGTCCAAAAACTGTGCGCCCAACCATCGGCCAACATCGGGGCTATCTCGAAAAAAAAGCGGACGGACAAAGAAATGGAGGGCGGTCCGAATAAAAAGGGAGAGCGGGCGTCAAGAGGACTGGGGTCGATAAAGAAAATCTTGAGGGGGAAGAGACAAAAGAGTCCGAGAAGGAAGGGGCCCATAATTAAAACGCAACTCACCTCCGAAGTTTATTTGACAGTGTTAGGGAAGGAGGCGAGTAGGAAAGACTTAGTAAGAGGGGAACCTACAGAAAAGGTTGAACTCCTGCGCAGTGGAATCAAGACGGCCGCAGCGGACGCACCTAGTAATTTGGAAGGGAAAAGGGAAAGAAATGGAGCCGGAAATGCAGGCGGGGAACGTTCTCAATTTGACGCCGAAGTCTCCGAGCATTTCCAGGAACAAGAGAAAAAGGAAACGGAGCCGGAAAGAGACTTTCGAAAAAGTCATCTTCCTGAAGGGGCAAAAGTGCGGAAATAGTTGAGGCGAGAAAAGGGAAAGGAGCTGAGGAAGGATGGGCTTCGTCAAATGCTTCGGGGAACAAAGAACTTGGAAAGTACCGCGCCTCAGTAGAACGACACCATATAAAGGAAGAATTGTCAAAGGAAGCTGAAGTAGGCAGGTAGGTACATTAATTCATATCCTCCTCATAAGAATGCATGTCCCAAAAGGGGGGCCCATCTCGATCACGAGCTCGGGAAGAGGTCGAGAGGAAAAACGTGGGAGAAGGGGCGGCAAGTATTCTTAGGAAAGAAACTACCAAGGCGGGCGCGGGGTCAATCAATGAGTCGCACCCAAAACAAAATTCTCTAAAGGTTGGGGTAATTGGGGAAAAGCTATGAAAAGAAGAATAACAAGGAAACGCGCGGCCTAGAAAATCGAGAAAATCGAGATAACCCATCGGGCGAAAATATCTGCAATAGGGAGGACGAGCGCCCGTAAACGTCAGGGGGCAGCAATTCCACAGAGAAACTAAGAGAGAGCAGAGGGCTGAAAGACAAAAGGAAAGGGAGAAAAAATAACATATCCCTTTATAAAGGAGGAATGTATCGCTAGACTAGCTCCCCAAAGAAAGGCATCCGAGATATCGGCATAACGGCGCTATATGGGCGATGAAGCGGAATTGCGTGGAGGCTATAACTAAATAAGAGCGAAACACAAAGGACCCAAGAAATTGAAATAGAGGGGGAAAACTGGGATTTCAGAGAGAAAGAAGTAACCTCTCGGGACCCAATGCTCGGGCAGTCAATTCCTCTCTAATCTAAAGACAGAACCTGCCAGATGGGAAGTCCTACAAGGAAGTTGTGTCAGTTTCCCCAATACAATAAGGAGAAACTGAGACTACTAGTTCGACCTTACTCGATAGGAAACTCCGACAAGTAAAAATGAACCAAGAGACAAGGAGATCCACTGACAGTCATGGCCGAGGGGATAGAAACTTCAGGGAGAGCTGCAGAGTCCACAATTATCAGTGGGTCTCAGCCATAGGTAAAGAAATAAAGACCAATTCCACATCTCCAGATGAGCCGGGAGAAATTCCTTAGGGGGAAAAATCGGTACCTCTGAGAAAGTCCTACGTGGGAAATAGACAAAGACGGAAACTGGAGAGGGAAAATCAGGAACTCCGGAGAAGGCCGTAAGGGGAGGGAAATCAAGGGAAGGAATATAACAAATCGAGGGGAAGAATGGGTCCTTTGCGAAGGAAAGCGTGAAGAGGAAGGGCGAGCTCGAAAAATTCGATAGAGGACGAAGACATTTCTAAAAAAAAGGGTCTTGGGCAAATCACTACAAGAAAGACGCCCCCTTCAACCAAGTGCGGGAAAACGACCTACCAAAGAACCCAAACAAATTCCTAGCTGGGGGAAAAAAAAAGAATAGGAATAATCCATAACTCAATACTCACTTTCAGAGGAAGGAACTCTATCAACCGAGAACACCGTACAACAGGAATCAAGATGCCTCAGTGGGGGGGAGGGGAAAAGATTTAAGCTATCAAGGAAGGCATTCAGAACTTTTAGAAAGATAAGAAACAGAGAAAGAAGTCAATGGTAGAGTCAGATCGGGAATCCTGCGCAGTTCCGGGAATTTACTGAACTTTGAAGGAAAAGGTGCAAAAAAGTAAGAGAAAAAAGTGTGACGCGAGAAATTAAAGCATAAACTCAAAGGCAGAAGGGGGAAGAAGCGGTATTCAAGACCAATAGTCCGTAAATCATTGTCAGGAAAGAAAACGCAAGGGAACTGAACCCAAAGGGAGACTATCCGCCAAGAAGGGAGCTCACTAGAAAAAAACGAAGAGCAGTGCAGAAAGAAGGGACTAACGAAAAACTACAGCAAGAGAGAAGAAAAGCCTTTGCAACCTCTACAATAATTCCCATCATCGGTAAACGCCGACATAACTGAGGAACGAGTCCTTAGAAAGGCCCGAGACGCACATACGAATCTGTGGGAAAGAGAGAACAAGCGGATTCCACTGCAAAGGGCATAGAATTGAAGAGGGGGAAAAATTCTAACAAGATAACCTGATTATTACCATGTTTTGGAACTCAAACTAGGGAAGGCCTCAAGAAAATCGCAGGGAGGGCTGGGGCACGCGCCGGCAAAGAAGAAAAGAAAAGCGACGGAAGAGGCAAAACGGATTTATACATTTCAACGGACAAAAGGTTCCGGAGGATACAGGGGGAAGAAAAACCACAAAAGTGTAGACCATCCAGGACGGTCGGAAGGGGAGATGTCAGCTACGGAAATACTCGAATCTTCAGAACCCAAAGAGGAGATAAACAACTGGCCACCAGTAGAAAGGGAGTCTGAGAGGGTGGGCCTCTATGAAGGAGTAGTGGAGATTATTTCGGAATTTCACGGGGAATGACCACCTCGACAAGGAAAACAAAGGCCAGAGGAAAAAAAAAAACCGGACCTGACGGAGGGGATCTCTGGACGGAGGGAAGAAGCACGAAGAAACTGAGAAAAGAATAAGATGCGTGCTGAAGGGGTCGTAGAAGCACATCTCTAAAGGTGAAAATCTACCCGTCAGGAAGTCACATGAAAAAAGGGGTGAGGGCTCGGGGAAAATGCAAAAAAATAAAGTAAGGAGGGGGGACGAACCTGTTGAAAAGAATTAAAACTATCGGAAGAAAAAAAAGAAAATCATGGGGGACCTCTTGGGAGTTCCTAAAAACTAATCGCTCTCAACAAAAAAAAAGAGAAGATGGATAAGGGGTTTAACGCAAGAAACAGTGATTGTTGGGTGGATTTCTAGAGCGTGAAAGGCTGTACACAGGTCGACCCCAATCCCTTAGGTTGAGGTTTGGAGGGGGGACCCAAAAAGTGAAAACAGGTGCGGAGCATGCAAAAGAGGAAGTGAGGAGCTGGGGACCTTCTTTAAGATCACTGAACTCCTCCAATAGACGGGACAGAGTATTCTTTACGGGCTATGGCACGAAGGACTCATCTGAAAGTGATCATGAAGGAGCTCGCCGGTGAAGGTGATTGGATCTTCATGGGGGGGGGTCATTCAACCACCGGGAGAGGAGGGGGGTTCCGAAGATGACCGGACGGAGGGCAGGGACGCGATCAAGATCTAGATATTAAGAGGGGGAATCGTGGGGAAAGAATTTGGACGTGACCGAGATAATTTGAAGGAAGGGGAAGGGGGAGCAAGTAGGGATGTCCGGAGATTTAAAGGGGACAAGGAAACGAGGTTTGCGATTTTTCATGAGGGGGTTATTAACGTAGAGAAGCCGAAAAGGGGAGAGAGCTTAGGGGAGAAATTTGTATTCTGCCAGGAACTGTTGTAAAGAGGACTGCAGAGTCTTTGTCTTATGAAAGAAAGTTGGGGAGCAAGACCAATCCGAGAGGAAAAAGGAAGGACGAGGGTGTTTCAAAAGAAAAAATGGATAATTCTAAAAAAAAGAGCGTCAGCAAGGTGCAACTATCAGATGGAAACCTTGCAGGGGGAGACGAGGGGAAGGAAGAATGTTGGGTTCAGAATCAAGGGGGGCGGCTCGGGCCGGTGATGGAAATACTATCTCAAGAAGTTTGGGGGAAAGAGAGGGGGGAAGATGGAAAAAAAGGTAGGAGATGGCACCAAAAAAAGGGTCGGCCTAGGGCTCTGAGATTTGTGACGTGGGTGGTGGAGGCGGATTTAGCACATCCTCTGTCTCTTATCCCCCGATTGCTAAAAGGGCGAGGAGGCTTAGAAGAGTGGGCTGCCAGGCGGAGGTGTGGGTGGAGTTGCCCTAAGGTGGTGGATTCTCAGGAAGCAGGAGGAGCGGGGAACTGTTGAAAACGAACGCGGAACGGATGGATTGAAGTTACTTCCAGCATTGAAGATAAATTCAGCTGGATTCGACGGGATTAGCCGTGCCAAGTGATTACCGCTTGACGACAAAAAGGACTGAACGGGGAAGGGGGGTTCTAAGCGACGAATAGGGGGTTGCCAGTGAGGACTGAGGAATGGAAGCTCAGTTTGTAATTAGCGATCAGCTCTTTGGAAAAGAGGGTACGACCGACGAGAGTTATGCGGTTGGGGGGAAAGGGGGGTCAGGTAAACGGGGAGTTCGCGGGGGGGGAATCCGCGGGAAGAACGGCTGATGCTGGTTCGGCACGGATTTCTTGAGAGAGTGAAACAGCTCACGAAAAAACAAGAAGGTTGGACTTTGGGGGGTCGAGGGAGAGGGAAAAGGCAGAGAGGTGCCGGGGGGGGGATGGAAGCAGGTGGTGGAATTTTATCCAGCCTTTTTGGTTATGCATAGAGGGAAAAGCCGATTGAAAAATTAGGCTTTCGAGGAGGAAGACGGCATAAAGCCCTTGAGAGGACAATCGCAAACATCAAAAAAGTCGGCTATGGGAGAGAAGGGGCGGAGAAAATCTTCGGGTCCGGTGGGGGAAAAATCCTTGCAAAAGGAATCGGGGGGAGTAGTACGAGAGGAGGAGACTTCACTGGGAAGGAATCTCCGAGTAATAAGATAGAAACTATGTACAATATGGAAACCATGAGCGGGATCCGGTGGATGTGGGGTTTCTGGGGGACCGTCTGTAATTGGGGACAAAAAGAGGACACACGGTATCGGGGTTCAGCAAATAGAGTGAGAGTAACACGGTAATGGGGTGGGGAAAGAACAAACCCCTCTCGGGACATTCGAAATGACGCTTGAGGCATCAATAGATGACGTTTTTGAGGTAACAAACCCACCCCCCAAGAGGTGTCGATTTAGCAGAAATCATCGGTTGTCAAGTCTACTGATGAAAGTTGAAATGTGCAATGACACCTTCCTTTTTAACTGTACAGAGAGTGGGAAGGTGCACTGAGGCACTGGGGACTCCGATGAAGACGGTTGCTACTGTGTTCTTGTGATATCTTGAAGATTTGTCGACTCGATGAAAGAGATCTGCGGGATGTGGGTCTTATGTGAGTGTGGGTGCTGTCGCGTCTTCGCGCGTCAGTTCGTATTCCTTGTCTTCCTGAACGCAACTCACTGCTCCTTCCTGAGGATGAGCAACCGCATTGTCGTGGCAGGGCTTCCTATACCTCTTCGATGTCCCCTGATGGTGTAGGAGGGAAGCCGAATAAGAACATAGTCAGTCTACTTGTCTCAAGTCTCGTTGACCGGCGGGGGGGGGTATTTTCTGAAGGAGCGAGATTGTTGGTGTGACGTTAGAGTGTATTCTGGGGAGGTTATCTATGTGGGGACTTTGGATCGCGGCGCTAAGGAATTGAATTCGTCTCGCCGCTAGCGGGAGCTAAAACAGCATACGGAAGTGAATAGAAGATGACTAAAGCTCAGGGAACGGTGTGAATCGAATTCGGCGAGGGAAGCGCCGAGGGAATTGAAAAAAAAACGACGCAATTTTGTTGGGCGAGACTCAGGGAGGGGAGGAATTTCGAAAAGTAAGAAGAAGAAGAGGGGGGCCGGCGGTCCCCCCCGCCGCGACCTAGAAGGGGAGGGGGATCGAGGAATGTTCAGGGTTTTCCGGGGGAGTAAGTCTCTTGAGGTGCGGAGAGATTCAGCGGTAACGGCGCAAAAGAGAGCTAATGAGGAAAGAGGAATTGTAAGGCGGGGTGTAGAAATCGACTATGAACATGACTTCAGGACTTGTGGAATTTTTCGAGATTTGGGGCCGGGAAACTCAGGACAAAGAATGTAAAAAAATGCCTTTGAACTTACGCCGGACATCCGATAAGCAAGGGACTCATGAAGGGGGAATGAATTCATGGGAATCGATCGATCAAAGAAATTCGGCTTCTCCAGGTGGGAGAGTGGGAGGGAAAGTCGACGCGGGGGATGAAAGTCAGGGAAGAGAAAAAAAAAGGAGAAATTTACTGAGAACGGGGCCGCACGCCGTAAGAAGATCTCTGGGGCGGGGGAAAAAAAGGTATAGCTGGGAGGCAAGTAAAGGAAACACTTGACTAGGAACGCCGCGGAAGGCTCTTTTCAAAGAAGACTTGGGAACTGGCCTGGGAGTTGACGACTGTTCACAGTCTAATAATGAGAAAACGAGCACGGAATAGGGAATGAATGGGGAAAGACTAGGAGGTGCTTAGAGGGAAAGGGAAGGTTTAGGAGGGGTAGCAGAGTTGTCGAGGGAGATATTCCTCTATGAGGCGCAAAAAAAACGGACTCGGCAGCACTCTGACTACTAGGCATCAACCCAAGGATTCTGACGACCTAAATGGGTTAGCATGACTTTGTTGTAGAGGATGCATCCGAGATACTGAGGGTACCAGGGTGACCTATTCCGAGGAAGGGAGGGGGGGGCAGCAGCAAGGGGGGGGAAGACGCTTAACTGTAGAGAAACAAAAAAAGGAGGGTCGGGGGAAAGAGATATAGGATCTAGAGAAAAAGTAGGTGAGGCGCCCAGCATCCTTCAAAGGGATGCGATCTTGCAGTGAAATGGGCTAGAAGTAGCGCCAAATGCAAGTAGATAAATTACCGAGGGAGCAGAATAAGGGATCTGGGTGAGGTCGCAAGGACTGTTTGAAGGCAACTTATTTTGTTGACTAAGACTACCTGTCCTTAAGCTCATGCTAAAATCGAGATATGATCTGAGAAGCAAACTCACTAACGGAAAATAAAGAAACGTATACTCAAGGACGTAAAAGACTATTTGGCAAATTAAGGCGCACGTCGTTCGTTAAGACGCTGTCGAACGGAAGGTTAATGACCCGACAGTTTCAAAAAAAAAGATTGGACCCCAAGAGAAGACCTCGAGGCTCATATGAAAGGGGTCTTTTAAAAAAAAGTTTGTTGGAAGGAAGAATAGATGAGGAGCTGATTCTGGAAAGGTTTGAAGGTAATTTCGACTCGGGCGCAAGGTCGGAAAGAGAATATAGACTCAAGAAAAAACGAAAAGAAGGAAAATAAGTCAGGAGAAGAGGGATAACGGGAAGGGGGGAGGGGGCAAAACAAGGGATGCCTGGTAAAAGAGGACAATGCTCGCGGAGCGGAGAGCAGGCATGGATCGGGAGAATTGAGGGACAGTTCAATACCTAGAAACTCTCCAACCTTGAAAAAATACAACGAAAAACTGGCAGGAAATGGAGAGAAAAAAAAAAACAAGTAGAGATTCCTCAGGTTCTAAAGCGCAAGTCGGCAGTACCACGGTACGTTTACAATTAGAGGAAAAGAGACTGCCCAAAAAAAAGGCAAGGCAATCAAAACACCATTGAACGCGCGGAAATATCCTAAGTGAGGGGGATTCAACGGGGGGGGAGATGCAAGGAGGGCAAAGTAGGATGCTGATGACACCGACGGATCACAGAAGGAGTCCAAAAAAAAAAAAAAACGAAAATTGGGGGGTGTGAAGGCAAGGAGGAGGAAGGGATTCTAGATCCACATGTCAATGCACGTCGGAAGCTAATCCCCCTAAGGTTCACCATACCGATGATCAAAAAATAAGTCAAGGCAAAGAGGCACGAGAAGGAGCCCGTGAACATGCGGCACCTCAATGGGCCAAAGAAAGCTTGGGAAGCATAAAGGATGGAAGAAACGAGGGGGGATAACTAGCGGGAAAAAGAGAAGCGTAGAGACGATAGGGAGTACTTCCTCCTAAAATGTGCTCAGAGGAATAGAAGCAGAACCGGCGCTAAAGTCTGTACGGAAGGAAGGGGAATGTAAAAGTGGGCTTATCAAATAAGGAACAGAGAAGCACAATCACGACCCAGAATTAAATAGGGGGAGATAACGGCTCAGAGAAAAAAAATCTTCCCTCTCCAAAAGAAAAGCTCTCGTGAAAAACAAAGGGAGTCATAACTTAAGGAATTGAGCGGAAAGCCTTTTAAGGCGGACACTGTAATGGTGGCAGGGCAAAACGAAGCATACTTCGAGCTGACCAGCTACTGCTAGGGGTCCTGCCTCCTCGCCAGGTGCGCCCCAAAGTCCTCACTTGAGGGGAAAAAACCCACTTCATACAAGACTACGAGGCGGACTCGGGGGTTCTCAAGACAGCCGGGCTATAGGGATGGGAATCTGGAAAATTAGAACCGGGGTATACATCATTCCTATAAAAATCGGGAGAAACACTGCCAATGAAGGCATGAATGCTGGCGAACCAGGTCTATGAGGGGGGAATGCTTAGACGGGGAGGTCCGATTCTTGCAAAAAGTAATATCGCGGACCCTTTACTCAATACGAAGACTCCCGCAAGATTGGGGAAAATAGAAGGAAGAGACAGAATGAAGGACAAGCGAGAACATGGAGTTTTCATTTTTGAATTGTCAGAAAAGAATCAACCAGGCAGAATGAGAAGCGAGAGAAACTCGTCATCTTACCGCTGAGGCGAAAAAAAAAAATTCTGATCAAGAAAGAAAGATGCCTCTAAAACCTGCCCCGACGACTATGAGGCAAGACGCGGGAAAAAAATCAACAAGAAACTCAACACAGAGGACTGGGAGATGGGAAAAGAAAATGACCACAGAGTACGCATTGAGACTAAGGGCGAAAACTGTACAAAACAGGGAGGAAAAACCGTGCACCGACCTCCACGCTGCGGTCAGGGGCATTCACTATATCCAACTCCTCTCTAATCCGAAGCGTCAAGCTAAAGGGCGAAGGTCACGAAAAAAAGTGAGGAGGAATTCGTTCGAGAACGCTCTCGCGGGGAGCGAATAAATCCGGTCCTGGTTCGGGGGAAGGTCGCGACCTCAGCATTGAAATCAGAGAATTCAAGGGACGAAAAATCCGTCAAAAACTCACCGCAGGTCCGAAAAAAAAAAAAGGGCTCGAAAACAATAGAATCCTAAGAAGAAATAAGAAGACGAAGGAGTCAAGGTGGCCAACAGGATGCGAGAGATCCAAACCGTAAAACGCAAATGCTGCAAGCAAAAAGGCGGAGTTCTAAGTCCATCCTCCAAAGAAAAATCGAAGGGAGGCAAGACACGAGAAGACCGTATCCGAAGGGGGGGGTAAACAAGACTACTAACTAGGACCTCCGCTTCCAAAGGAAAGAGAAACATAACTTATCTCTGAATAGACTACATAAGATGCAGGCCATGAACATAAGAAATCTGAAATACGAGTCGAGGAAAGTTGCACGTTCCCGGAGGAGAGACACCACTTTGTTATAGTTATTGCTAACTCTATAGACGTTTGGTACAAATGTGGGAAAAAAACGAGAGAATAGGAGTACAATTGGGGGTTATGGGAGATCTCATATCAGCATAAAAAGGGATAAGACTTAGCTGAATATGGGAAAAACAATGGAAAGAGCGCTAAAGGAGACCGGAGGAAGAATTGATACAAGAAGTTGTATGAC
>Ga0179591_1259735_pt1 | contig 12976 bp, 17 predicted proteins | sample CZOMad2_1_08_16f_FD_182891 | JGI IMG/M metagenome (GOLD analysis project Ga0179591, IMG submission 182891) | Vadose zone soil fungal communities from Angelo Coast Range Reserve, California, USA - CZOMad2_1_08_16fungal (PacBio error correction) | ecosystem: Environmental > Terrestrial > Soil >...
GTCGGGAAAAAGCTCTTCCCTCTAATGGGTCGTGGTATGAGATTCGTTAGGGAGATCCACACTCCGGGGACACCGGGAGTAGGCGAGATGGGACTTATGGGAAAACTGGCCAGGCGACGAAGTTCGAAATTGGACTAACATCAATTCCGGAAAAAAGGCGAAACACATGTAAACGGCCTTTCCTGTGGGCGGACCAAGAAAAAGGCAACCATTGTAAAATCCTTAATACGGGGTAAGTGGCGTTCGAATAAGCACCGCACTAGGCCCTAATCACCACCCCGGACCTTTATCACGCGCATTTCCATCACAGGTCCATGACGGAAAAAAAGGCCAGAGGGGGACCGGAAAAAGAAGGACCACCGAAGGTTATTACAGTCAGGGGAGCAAGGAAGCCCCGAGGAGAAAAGAGGGTCGACTACGAAGGGGACGAACCCGTGAACAGAGAAAGAGGCCGGGACCTATCTCAAAAAAACGGGAAGAAGTGGAATTCAATGGAGGACAAAAGAAGGCTGAGAGAACTAACAGGGATTACTAAATGGAGCAAAAGGGGTCGCCGCGGAAAACGAAAAGGGTAAGAGGACAGGGCTACGGTCGGCTTAATCTTATCGAGGGCAGATACCTACGGAAGGAAAGACGAAAAACGATTATGATGGACCATCCCCTGTGGAAAAGGACACGTACTCGGGGGGAAAGCCTCAAAACGAGAGGAAGGAGGCAGGTAATGCCACACCTTACCCCATCGATTCACTGAAATAGCGCACAGCGGGAGAGGGGGGGTTAAATACTCAGTCACTTGGAATCCTAACTCTACGACTCGCCATTCTGACCTGACTGACTCAATCATGGGTGAGGACTTACGAAAAGTACTAAAAAAGAAGTCGCAATTATTTAACAAATTAGGCACATGTGGTTTGGGACCGTCGAATGACTCACCGTACTTCCCTTGATTGGACAGCAAGAAATATAAAACGCAAGACAAGAAGAAAAAGAGAACGGGAGAGATCTGTCAAGTACCCAAAACGCGATTATCCAAGATCATCGCAAAAGCAAAAAGAGGTAGGAACTAACATCCCCCAATGCGTCGGGGAGGGGGATGCAGGAAAAACAACAACCAGAGGTCCCAAAGATTTTTCGCAATCGGGGCGCTGGGAGTGTGCTCACCCCTTTTAGTCAAGCCACTCTTGACAGAAAAGCCGCGCAAGCTCCGAATTAGAACCCTAGGCTGCCGGACACGACTGGGGGAATAACTGGAACGCCCCTCCACCCAACTCAAACAAACTCCTTCAGGACGGAGCGGTGAGACAAAGCCACCATCCCTGGGCGAGGGAAGAAGAACTCCTTCGACCAAAAGAGACCATATGTACACCGAAAGAAATTTTCTGTGCCCCCGCAAGACTTAATGATATCCAACGAGGTCAGGGCCGGGGAGAAGACGAAGTACCGAGAGAAATCATCAAGCAGGGTCCTTGATCCCACGAACCCCAAAAAAGTTGCCAAGCAGGAGTGACATTACTTGAGGACGGACAGAACCTGAAAGAGCGAAGGATTTACAGGATCTCCGGAATCTCGCTTCAGTCGTGGAAAAAGAATAAGCAGTGCAATCCTGGAAGAATCCGTCAATTTTGGAGGCGGTAGCCATCTGAGAGATGAAGAACCGCTGAGAAAACTACCAGAGGGAAATCTCTGTAGAACTGCAGTACTCGTGAAACCCACCACCAACAACAACTAGACCTTCCTGGAAACAGTACGGAAAAGAAAGACAAGATGCCCGAACAAAAGTAACACGCCCGATGCTACCCCTAAAGCTAAAGGGGGGGAGTCGCTCATTGGGGCTGAGAAACTGTGTCCCATCGAAAAAAAGGCGTATGACGAGATTCTTCTCGGGAAGGTACAAGGGTTCGAAAATTGATCGCAAAACTGGGGCCCTGAAACCTCGATCCTTTCAAACCGTCACGTCCTCAGAGGGATCGAGGATCGTGAAAAAAAATAAGAGAGACTGCTGGGAATCAGCCAATACGTCTAAAAAAAAAACAAGGGGAGGAGGAGGAAGGGGGAAAATGAGAACAACGTGTGCAGAAAAAGGGAATAGTAGGGCGGTCGAGACCTCGGTTTGGACATCCGGACAAGAGGACCAGGAATAAAGTCCCAGGAAGGTGGGGGGTGAATTACTCCCCTAAATCGTCCAGAGGGGAAATTGGAAATTCGGGGCCCAAGGGAACGACCTCAAACGTTAAGGTCTTAATAGGGGGGACGATCGGTTCGAGGTTCAGGGAAACAGAGGGGGGATGGAAAGTCGAAGGGAGACCAAGTCTTGTTGGGTGACGTTGCCGCGTAAGGAGTTGTACCGGGGAGGTCACAGCTGTGGGGTTCCACTTCAGGATCGCCTAGTTGGCCAGCCGATTGTGGGAAAAACAAAGTGCTTCAAGTGGCCCGACAGGAGTGCGGATTGGAACCATATTTTTCCGAGGGGCCAAGGAGGTGTCGGTAGATTGTGCTCACAAGAGCTGGGGAAGGCCGTTAAACCAGTACTGTCAGAACGGAAGGGGGGCCCAGGATTGGTGGGGTAGGCGAATAGTCAAACAGATTTTTGATTGGAGGAAGCTTGAGGAAAAAAGAGTTTTAGACAAGAGATCCTGATGAGAAGCTCATCCCCTGCGGGGAGGGAAAAACGGGGTAGGCGGTGTAAGCTAAATTGTATTGCGTGAAAACGAAGGACGTCCTGGCAGAAAACAAACAGGTTGACTGGTCTACAAAAAAAAAAAAAAGCAAAGCCTTGTGACGTAGTCGGGTCTCTTACACGTATAAAGAGAAGGATCATGAGTGTCCGGCGAGGCATCGGGTGGTGGAAGAGGCAAAAAAAGGCTGAAGCTGTTTGATTCCTGGAAGACATCACCAGGGAACTAAAAGCAAGATGAACAAACTGTGTGCAGCCAAAAAGAGAGGGGGGGGGGTGAGCGGATTAAATCGCAAGAAAGCAAATGCTTCAGCAAGGATTTAATCTAACGATTTCAAACTGGCGGACACCAGGGGTCCGGGTGATTTGCTAATCGCGGTCGCAAGAGAACTGTTTTGGGGGGGGTGAGGGAAGGAAAAAAGAAGGCGGTTATTTGGGACGTATCGTCTTTGGATTTCTGAGGTGGGGGACTGACTACCGGAGTCGGTCGGTGTATATTCGCACGTGTCAAAACAATTGCCGGGAACGGGAGGGGTCTTTGAGAAGTGCGTTTCGTACGGTGATCCGGACCGGAAAAACCCGGACATTATGTAATGAAGAAGGACTGGCGAGTCGTAGGGCCAGAATTTATTCTTATTTGAAAAAAAAAGAACGTAGGTCACAGCGCATCAAACGGTCGCTCGCAGGGAAAGCGAGGGGGGGGGGGGGGGGAAAAGTGGAAAAAAAAAGGTGGGAAAACAAAGCCGTCAGGCCTTGAACGTTGGTTTGGGGGTCCAAACCGAAAGGTGATGGTCACACAATAAATCAATGCGGGGAAGGTTTGGGGAGCTGACAGAAAGTAGGGGATAATCCATCAAGGGGGGGCAACGAAGCCGTATTCAAAAGATTCCAGGCACAAGTTGCTCTAGGGTCGTGAAAGCAGCTCCGGGGAAAGGGAAAAAGGGGGAAGTTGGGGTAATCAAAAGGTGGGGAGAATGAAAAAGAAAGAGCTAACTCGAAAAAGAACGGAGGGAGTACACTGCCTCTTAATCGAGGCTGACGTAAAGAGGAGGGGGGGGCGAGGGGGAAAAAAGAATCGGCTGAAATGATATTTAGCATTTGGGGGAGAACGGGCGTGCTAGGTTCGCTCGTCGGATATGGAGGGGGGGAAAAAAGTGAGTGGGGGGGGACAAGGTTTCTTATGTTGGTATCCGCGGGGTGGAGTATGGAAGCGGGGGTTAGGGCGTGCGAAGTCGATCGCAAAGGGGTAAACTGGAGTCCCTAGAGGAAAGGGGGGTGACGGGGAAAGGGTCCCCCCACCGTGAGCAAAGGAGGGTAGAGGCGAACTGGTCTGCTGCGAGAGATTCGCATCAGGTGGGGGAAAAGGGAGGAGTCGGGAAGGGAAGGGGGTCAAAGGAGGAGCGTAGAGGATTTCGTCCTAGGGGCAAAGGAGGGAGGGGGTACTTCACCGAAGCAAAGACTTCAAGGCACTCATTACAAAGGGGAAGAGAATGGGGAGGAAGAGGGAGTCAAACGGATGAGGGCTCAAATGGAAGGGGGTGGAATAGAAAAACCAAACGAACCTGGGAAGGGCCTACTCTTCTCAAACGTAAAAGAGGGGGGGAGAGGAATTTTGAACCTAGGCACAGAAGTTGACCCTGGGGGGGGGGGCTTAGGCGATGGAACGCCCATGAGCATTGACCCGTATCAGAAAAGTGGGGGCCAAAAATCGTGGAGAGATAATCGATAAAAAAAACAACAACTAGGGATGATGACACTCTCCTCTGGAGAGCAGGGACACTATCTGGAGGCAAACGGGGGGGATCCTAGTCGGAACCATACTATTCCACTGATCGAAAAGAAAAGGGGGAAATTTGGATCTGAAACATAGCACAGTCGAGGAAGAATCAACCGTTTGTAACAGATGAGGGCGGGGGGGGACTGGCACGGGTCTGGCCTTGTCTGTGCAACCAAGGGAAAAAAGGGCATCCAGCCTCCACCTTAACCTACATGGAGGAAAAATAAGGAAGAAACTGGGTCCCTTGGAGGGGAGGAAGTGAGGAGATAGGGAAAGTCGACCCTCGGACTCGTGGGCACATTCGTGGGTACACGAAGAGGGATAAAGAGGGAAAAAGGGGAAACTGAGAGGACACCAGTCACCCAAAGAAGGGGGAGAAAAACCATCGCTGCAGAGAACGGAAGTCCAGAGACAAAATACCTCATCAGAAGGCAAGGGTGGGGAAATCACATCAAAACATTTATTCTTAGGGAAGGAAGGGTTACATGGCTAAAAAGAGTCTTGAGGGAAGCCAAAGCAACCATCCACACCACCCCGGAATATAACTCAGAAAAGGGGGGTGGCACAAAAGCACTGTCATTCAAGACGAAGTCCAAGGCAAGAAGAAACAGCAGTAGGGAAAAGTCGGAATGAAGCCGGATATCTTGTAGCAGGGGGGGAATACTATGGACGGACTACCATCTGTTAGTCCTCCGAAGGGCGAGGGAATGAAGGGGCGGAAATCTTATTTGGGAAAGTGAAAAAAATAGGCGAGAGAATAAAAAAGGTGGAAGAAAGGGAAGCAAGGGAAAGAACGGGGTGAGGGCTTTTATTATCTCTCCATGGACTAGGCTTCGGAGGGAAGATAAAGTTTGGGGGACGATAGAAATATTATCAGGAGAGGCAAAACCTCCTTATTAATCATGATTGGGGAAAAAAAAAAAAAAGGTTGGGGTAAAGGGAGGACTTCAGTTGGGGGGGAGACAACTCCTCCACCTGACAAAAGACTATGATCGAAAGGAGGACCGGGGAGGGCGGGGTAGAAAAGTTCATGAGTAAGAATACACTCTCTGAAGCAGTCAACAGGAGAAAAGGAACTGAAATAAAGGATAGGCTTAATAAAATATCACTAGCAATTCAGGCAAAGAACGTTATTAACCGGAAGGCTGGGGTGCGGCCTCTAATTCCGACAACCTAACAATACAGTTAGGAAGAAAAAAGGAACCGAAGAAAAGAAAGAAAAGAAACATACCTCTATCGAATTCCTCAGTCCCAAAAAAGGAAGGAAGGCTCAAGCTTAGACAAGAGACATCCTTGGGAGGGAATCAAAAGGGATAATAGTAACATCTATTCCCAGAAGGGAAAAGAGGAGGGCAGAAGGAAGAAAGATCAAAAAACACAAAATTCTGGAGGAAAAATAGGTTCTCTTTCTTTCCATGGGACTACAGAGGGGGAGGGAGAAAAAGTCAATGAAAAAGAAACAAGATGGACATCTAAGAACGTGAGGCTATTCCACCGAAAGCGGGGGGAGAAGGGAAAAAAAATAACTCAAGAAAAGGAGAGGGAAGAACCAAGATTCCCTCGCATCCTCTAAGACTAAAAAGAGAGCGTTTAAGAAAAGAAAAAAAGACAGGGGGTCGGAGGAAAACAAAGCTTCACGCAAACCAAGGGAATACATACGGACACAGGGGGAAGAACGGTGTGAGGACCAGAGCGAATTATTGTCCGTATATAGACGGGGACGAAAGAAGAGAAAGCATCACCAAGAGGGGGAAGGGACTGACTTCTTACAATCTGACACCACGACTTTGTCGAGGGGGATACGAAGGAGGGGGGAAAGTGACGTTCTACTTACATGCAAATCCAGCATCTTCTTTCAGGAATGTAAAAGGCTGACACGAAGAGAAAAAGGAAATCGGAAACGGAAAAATGAGTTTCCGCCACTCACGAGGAACTTATTGAAAAAATGCATTGAAGAGGGGGGAACACAAAGAGAGAAAAGAAAAAAAGAAGAGCTATTCTCCCTCTGACGAACCTAACATCTTCAAAGATCGTGAAAAGCACAGAGGGAAAAAAAGGAAAAGAGCAAGGAACAAAACCAAAAAAAAAGAGTTGAAGGGACTCAGCTAAATCATGAAAAGAAAGAAGACCCTCGGGGGGAACCTTCCGAAAAGAGAAACACGACAGGGAAGATGGAATACGAACCCTAAATCGACCTGTGTAGAGAAATTGGAACGATAGAAGAAGAATGGGGGTTGCAGGCTAAATGCAGGTCTTAGGGTCTTCTCTACGGGAAAAACAAACGTAATTTCAGAAAAAAAAGGGGAGGATGTCGAGGAGAAAAAAGAGGATAAAAGGGACGACCGTCAACGTAAAAATTATTAATGCAAATAGAGACGAAGGGAGGGTCAAAAATAAGTTGAGCCAGCTAATAGAAACAAAAAACTTGGGAGGAACCCGCCCTCAATCAGAGAAAAAAAAAGAGGGGTACGATAGGAGACGAATATTGGGAAAAACGGGAGAGGACGTTGACCGCTAACATATCGAGGGGAACAACGGAAAAGAGGGAAGTGAAAGAATCAGGGTGGAAAGGGAGGTAACTGGGGGACTGAGATAATCCTTCATCTTCCATTCTGAAGGGAAGAAAGAGGCGAGAAGGAAGTAGGCAACTCGGTCTCTTTAGATCTGCTTCGTTCGAGAAGGGCAGGGAAAACAATGGGAGGAGGGGAAAGGAATGTATTTATATTTATACGTTAGTGTTTGGGTGGGGGGGGGAAGGTTGGCCGCGTTGACTAGATTCCGAGGGAGTCAAAAAAAACAGGGAAGAGGGGGGGTTCGGAGGTCACGGGGAGATCGAGAGGGGGGGAGTACCGCCGATTGTTTCCCAACGCTGACGGAGGAAGGAAGCACAAGTCATGCTTTCGGGAGTGGCGGACAAAAGGGGAACGGGGAAGAGGGAGGAACGGAGAGGACTGTTCTGTTACGTCAGAACGAGGATTAATTGGAAGGGGGAAGGTCATACCTGGAATGGTCATCCTGCCGTAACCCAGGATTAGGGGGGAAAAGAAGGTGAAAAAGAGGAAGGAAAAGGAAAAAACCTATAATGGTTTTTCGGGACGTAGTGGCAAAGGTGAAGGGATAAAAAACTCAAGTCCGCTGCTGTTAATAAAATGGGAGGGGAACGCTAATGGGGAATTGTAATTCAATTTTGGTATTGTCGGGGAAGCTTCCTTCACACCCATTTTATGGGGGGGCATTGGTCGGTAAGGGGAGAAGGGGAGGGACGTAGTCTGTTCGATGGCGCACGGAAGGGGACGAAAATCTCAGGGCGTCAGTGCAGATCAGTTAACGAGGTAGATTAGGGGGGGTCATCGGGGCCGGGTCATCAAAAGGAGGAAGCGGAAGCTATTCTTCCTGAACTTCGACCACTCCACCATGAGGTGAAGGAAGCCCACCCCCAAAAACCACCAACCCAAAACCCCCCCAAACCCCCAAACCCCCCAAAAAAACCAACACAAAACCACCCACCCCCCCCCCCCAACCCAACACACCACAACCCGCCCAAACCCCCCCCCCGCCAACCAAAAATTCATCTTCGAAACTCTTGGACCAATTATCTTTTTTTTTTTATAAGATTTATCAGAGACTAAGATAAAAGATAATTAATCTCTTAGGGTGAATCGACTGTTTCAAAAAGGGAAATGGCACTTTCGTCAACTTTCACATTGGATACTAGTAGGAAACGATGTTTTGGGTTAAGCAGCCGATAATCGAGGGGGGGTGAGCGGTCGTAGTAGGTGCGTTGATAAAGGTATTGGGTCGTCGGTATCCTGTTGTGGGGGGAGACTTGCAGGGGGGCAACAAATGTGACCTTTGAAGGTTTAAAAGAAAGTCTTTGCCAGAGTCGGGTGGGAAGGGGAGGAGAAGACAGGGGGGAGTCAGTCAGAAAGATGGATATGACGTAGGCGACCTTGGTAGTAGGCCAGTTAGGGGTGAAAAGAAGGCGAAAGCGCGGATCGAGGTGTCGAACGTGTGGAGGAGTGGAAAAAAGACGTAAGCCGTCTTGGGGTTGGGGGTTCCACAAAATACTGGTGATGGTCAAAAGAAGAAGCTTGAGTTTGCAATCGGCTGTAGAAGTAAAGGTATCGGAAAAGTCGCGGAAGGGGGGGGGATCCGAATACCCCCCCGTTATATCATCACAGGGGAAGAATAGAGAAGGGAGGTGGCTAAGGTGCTGTTTAAGTCGCGGATAGCCAGTTGAAAGGAAAAGAGGTATGGTGTTGGAGGGGAAACAAAAGGATGAGCGCACGGTCCACTGAAAAGGAAGGAAAGAGAATAATGTAATGTTCGCCTTCCCACGTAGGGGAGTGAAAGAAGCGAATCGAGGTAGTGAAAAATCGACAGTGAACCATTCTGGGTAGCGGAGCTTGGGTCAGGAGTGAGAGGGGGTGGTGGAGGGAACGTGGGTTTGTGCCAAAATGATGTGTTCCAAGAAGGGGTGGGATGTGTCAATGTGCAAAGGGGGCGTCAGGAAGGGGATCGATGGTACCGCAATCCGAACGCTTCACGGGACTGTGAGGGAAAACAAGACAAAAAACTTCCGTTCATTCGTTGTTGTTTAGCGGGGAAAGACGGGCTGCGTCGTCGCGGGGGTAAAGGCTTGGTTGGGGACTAGGTCCAGCGAGGGGGGGAAAAAATTGTTTCAAATAAACTGGTAAAATCACGTCAGGGAAAGGAAACGGGGGGGAAACCACTGGAAGGTATACACCGTCCTATTCAGCCAAACAGAAGGAATTAAAAGTCCAAGTAAGACTGTGGGACGTGGGGGGGGGGAGGAGGTACCAATGGAGAGGGCCAATGGTCATGGGGAAATAGAACCAGGGGACAGAAGAAAATTGTGTCCGTAATATCAGGGGGGGAGAAAAAAAAACGTATGGAGCGAAAGAGGAGGGCGTCCTGGAGTCTGAATTCCGAGTTTACCGGGGGGGGGCTTCGGACAGGAGAGACCGGAATTGAGCTTTTGCAGCCGAAAATAGGCGCCAGGAATCATATTGTCGCGAAATAATAGATCCCAACAATAGGTTCCCCAGAGAGAGGTATCAGCGAAAAAGAGAGTAGGCCATCGTGATCCTTCGGCCTCACAAGCGACATGTGGCCGTGGCACTATCGAAGGAAAAATCCAGAGGGACCTGTGCAATTACGCAAACGGCCGGACAGGAGAGTCGCTCCCGGGTAGCCAAGATTAGTTACGGGGCTAAAAAAAAAAGGTCTCAGGGTCCGGGAGGGATCAGGTTGTGGGGGGGGGTCAACCATGGACGTCTCTCGTGTCAAAAACTCCACGTTTTACCGGGGGGGAAACCCTCCCAGCAAGCTCAGGAAAACATGGTCTTGAACGGGGAGGGGAATTACATTATAGGGCTGTTCTACCTCACGCTCGTTGTAAAACAATGAAGGTAAAGGAATAGATTGGGGGTGGTAAGGTGTTTTGTTGTTTTTTTTTTGTTTGGTGGGGGGGGGGGGGGGGGTGGGGGGTTTTTTTTTTTTTTGGTTGTTTTTTTTGGGTGGGGGGGGGGGGGGGGGGGTTGTTGGGAGACATCAAGGGGGGAACTTTCCCCTTGAGTAAAAAAAAAAAAAAAAAGAAACACAAGTCCAAAAGTAAGAAACATCGCTCGCAAAAGGGTCGTCACTCAACTACAAGGGAAGAACGGCAAGGTCAGTTGGGGGGCGAACATCAACCGGGAACACTTTACGCGTCGGATTCAAGGGAAATTGGAGAGGGGAGGATGTCGGGAAGCCCACCGCAAAAGGACCTACTAACGGACACCCAGTACATCAAAAGGTAAAATGAAAAGGGAAAGGCAAACGACAGTCGACCAACTACTCCCGCATAAAAAATGTAAGAAAAGGTCGATAGAAGACGAATTCACGAAGAGTGTCGCCTAAATCATCAAAGAACACCTAGGGTGCAGTGAAGAGAGCGCCAGGGCGCTGCAGGGGAATCGTAAATCTTGCGTTGGGTGAATTCCCAACATCGAGGGGAGTAGTCTTAATTAAAAAATGGGTCTCAGGCTCAAAACACATCCGGGAGAATAACTGGGAGGAGAGGGAGGGCCGGATTTTTTGAACTCTCCATTTACTACTTCTGAGGTCTGGGCACTTCGGATGTAGATACCTACTGTCATCTGTCATGCGGGAACCTACCCAGACCCTGGAGGGTGGACCGCAAAAAGGGGAGAAGAAAGGGGGGGGGCGTTGTTTGCACCTGAACCCACCCTTTATACAATCGGAAGCGAAAGCGACAGGCTGGACTTTTGTGAAATACGTGAGAAGGAAACTCCTACACTGCGCAATACAATTCATTCTCAAGGATGCCACCATGCGGAAAAAAGAAAGGAAGGGAAAACGCATTTCTCGAAAAGAGGGGTATTAACTCGGTCAGGCAATTTGTTGACTAACGGACAGTCAAGACCAAAGGGAAAGGTCAAGATTCAGCAACCCCTAGAACTCAATAACTACGAACTACCGCGATATCGACTCCACACCAACCAGGAAAAAAAACAGTTAGCGTTTCCTCAGCTCTTATCCCTTTAAAAGGTACGCAGGCTCATCGTTGGAAAAAGTCGATGCGAAGACGAGCTTATCATGGGGGAGTCCTTCAAGGACACTCTAAAAAAAAACAGTAAGCTGGAGAAAAAAGAAGTCAGCATCCTTCGCTGCATTTCACAAGCAGGGTGATTGGTCGACAAAAGCTGGAAGGTAAGGCTGCCATCTACGACTGAAATGTACTTCATTCCACCACAAATAATATGAAGTCTCCTACCCGAAAACTGCCGAATCCCTTAATAAGGCCGGTAAAATACCGGGCTTTTCCCCCTCAAAACCATCAATACATAACTACTTCACCGAGAAAGGGGAGTCCCAAAGGGCGCGAGCCCGACGATGGCGCACGCAATAACCAAGTAAGAAAGTTCAAGGGGGGGGGCCCAGAACACGGTTCTCCCCGCACGAAAAGTCCTGTATTGAAGATCCCGAGATCGGAGAAGATACACCGAGAGAAGCCACTAAACAAAATCGAGTGGTCATTTTGATTGATAATTTCCCGAACCTAATGGAGAAGATAAACGAAGGCTTGAGGAAGGGTCTGACCGTACCAATCAGCCTCTTCAAGAAAAAATGATGTAAAAAAAAGACCGACGATGAGAAAAAGCCGGCAACATTGAGGAAACCACTTCCGAAGCACTGAGGGGGCCCCTTTATAAAAAACTTGTACCAACAAAAACAAACTCAAGGCGATGACAAGGGGGAAGGGGGGAACCTCCTGTCAAAGCAGAGGATCTGACAACCCTCATAAATCGGCAACGGGACACAAAAAAAACCGATAGGGGTCCTGACCTGTCTCGGGAAAGCAGTACCGTCCAAGGACAACTTGGTTTTCCCTTCCCCAAGAAAAAAACTCCAAGACGAATGATAAAAAATAAAGAGGTGCTTCGCTAGAGTCTATCTCCGACTTTGGTGAAATAGAAGTCGGGCACATATGCCGGCGAGGAGGATCGAACACCATGCCACCTTTGATCACCACGGGAAAACAAGCGTGTCACAGGCTGGAAAAAAGAGGAGAATGGTCTAGGACGTCAACGTCACGCATCGGGGCTCGGAGCAAATATCGGAAGGAAGGATTTAGCCATATCGCGGCAAAAACAACTGAGGAGAGAATCTAGATAGCTATCAAGACAGCCAGTCGTCGATATGGGAAGAAACGAAAGAGGGAATCGAGGACTTTGAAGGGACTACGATCTAGGTTTCCAATAAAAGAGGAACCGTGGTGGACAAAACGGGGAAAATGTGTCGTACAAGGGACTACTAACTAGCCTTCATCAATACTATGGCAAGAAAAAAACGAATAGAACGAGGAGAGGGAAGCAGCTTAGGGATAATCTCTGTCGTGGGAGGGGGTGACCGGGAGGTTGGACGGGGACGGTACGACGAAAAAAAATATAAGAGGCTGCGTGTTTTGCCAGGTTGAAAACCGGGCGGTCAGATTGTAAGATGGAGAAACTATACGAGGTTATGTCAAGAGGGCGGCGAAGAGGGAAAGGGTTTGGATCAGCCGAGGGGGGGTCCCAAGAGGGAAAAAGTAAGGTGTGAAAAAGTCCTCTTCTAGTGCTGGAAGTTGAAGCCGAGGCGGGTCACTAGTTCGGAGGTTTCAAAAATGCCAGCAGAAGAAAAGAGCTGGAAAAGGGCATGGCCCTGGGACCATAATTTCAGCCGGAATACCGGAAGCAGTTTCAGATGGAAAAGAAAAAAGGACCCGAGATGGTTGTGGCTTTCTCTCCGGAAGTCGGTAGCCCGCGGCGATCCTGGGAGAAAAATACAGAAGCAAAGCGTGCGGGGAAGAAACCGGGTAGTTATTTCCGGGGGGAAAACGGGACGGGGGGAGGGCTGAAGAAGGGCGGGAAGGGAGCCGCCAGGTGATGATTGGCTTTACAAAACCGAGAAGGAGAGGGGGGAGTAAGGAAGGGGGTAAACGCTGATGGAGAAAATTGGCG
>Ga0179591_1308244_pt1 | contig 12976 bp, 21 predicted proteins | sample CZOMad2_1_08_16f_FD_182891 | JGI IMG/M metagenome (GOLD analysis project Ga0179591, IMG submission 182891) | Vadose zone soil fungal communities from Angelo Coast Range Reserve, California, USA - CZOMad2_1_08_16fungal (PacBio error correction) | ecosystem: Environmental > Terrestrial > Soil >...
GAAAAAGAAAATCCTTAACAAATCGGGGGAAGTGTCTGAAGGACGCACCGAGCCCAAGAAACGGAACTTCCAACTGCGGACGAAAACGAAAAGGTCGGCTGGAAAAAATCGCCATTATATTTAAGGGGCGCCCGGATGTGAAAGAAAAATATCTCTCGGGGAAAAAAGAAGAGGAAGAAGGGGGCGGGTGAAAATCCGTGAAAAGAGATGCTCGTTCATCCGCCGAAGGAGGAAGCACTTTGAGGGGCTCAACGAGGATAATCTTAAAAGAAAATAACGCTAAAAGAGAAAAGACCGGGCAATGTGCATGTATAGACTTAAGTGGGAAAGGAAGGGCCGAAAATCCTCCTGTCAAGCGGTTTTTGGAAAAAGAAAAGAAAGGGGGAAGACTAAGGAGGGGTCAGGATTAATCCTTTGTAAGGAAAAAAAGACATCGCAGGGGAGAGGGGGAAGGTGAACTCACGACAAAAAACACCATGACTCCTTTACGCGCCAAGAAAGAGCTCTTACGAAAGCAGAGGGGCGCTTGTGTGATTTCCTCGGAGCCCGGGCGGGGGGACCTGCCCATGGGGGAAAGAAACGACGGGCCTTTGGGAGCTGACCTGTCGTCGTTTTCAGAAAAAGAGGAGCGCCCGAAAGGACAGAGGGGGGAAAAATGAAGTTCGCTGCAGTCCTCTCAAAAGGAGTGGAGGGAGACAATGGGGGGGGGACCGTTCAGTTACCACTCAGCTGCAAAAAAGGAAATCAAAAAGTAGGGATCTCCAAACGCTAAAAAGGGGGGGGAGTAGTCAGCAAAAAAGGGAAGAGAGTATTTGTGAAGAAAAAAAAGGCTACTTTTCAAAAGTCGCTCATATTTCCTAACAAAAAGGGGAGAAAGCGTTTAAAGAAGGGAGAAGGAGTTTACAGATTCACAGAGGCCGGAGGGGGGGAAAAAAGGGAATTCTTTTTGCAGGTCGGGGGAAATAAATGCCATCAAAGATTGTCATTGGCATATATACCTTATAGAACGATGGAAGGAAACAAAAAGGGAAAAGAAGAATGCCAACGTATTGATGGGGAAGGAGGAAGTTCATCAGAAATTCCCTCAGGTTACCAGAAAGGAAAAAAAAAAATATTTTTGGAAAAAAGGAACGAAAAGTTAACGGTGAAAACAAATGTGCTGTTAAAAAAAAGGGATAAAGAAAAAAGAAACCGGTCTTGATATGAAAAACCCCTTCTTAGAAGGAAGATAATCTCTCCTTCCCACCTCCTCAAGGGGAAGTGGGCGTGGAAAAAGAGGGACCGACTTGGGGTCCGTAGAGAAGACTGGCCTTTCTCTTTCCCGGAAGTGGGGGTCATAACCAGGAGATAGGATGGAGTAACCCTAGGTGCAAGAATCATCGACTGCAGAAAAGAGGAAGCGGAAAGTTGGCTTCAAGAGGGTAGCGCTTTTTCCCTACAAAAAAACGGAGGGAGAGAGGGGGAAAAAAAGCTCTACTGAAAGGACAGCTTTTCCAGTGTGAAGATGGAGAAAAGTTCAGAGGTGAAATTCAAGAAATGGGAATGGGAGTTCGGGAGGGGGGGCAATGTCTCGGCTTCCTAGGGAAGGGAATACCCAGTCGGGGGAGGGAAGTGAGTGGATCTGCAACATTTAGTCGTTGTTAATAGGAGGGGCTCGGTTTTCATTGAAGGTGATGCAAGTGAGGAGCAGGACTGTTTATTAACATCAACGTAGACGGCTTCTCCTCACGGAAAGAAAGTTGGAAATCAATAGAAAGTAAAAAGAGAAAGGGAATCATGGAGGTGCGAAGAACTGGAGGAGCATTTTCGGAGAAAGGGGGCATTGTCCGCCGGTAGGAAAGAAATTTTAAGAAAAGAGAGGTGCGATAGTACAATGCAAGAAAGCGGTCTGGCAGGTTGGGGTCAAACTAAAAAAAAAGACCGAAAAAACTCCATGAATGCTTTGGGAAGTTAAGGGGATGGAAGGAACAGGGCGGCGGGGGGGGGGGGGGGGGGGGGGGGGGGGGGGGGGGGGGGGGGGGGGGGGGGGGGGGGGGGGGGGGGGGGGGGGGGGGGGGGGGGGGGGGGGGGGGGGGGGGGGGGGGGGGGGGGGGAGGGGGGGGGGAGGGGGGGGGGGGGGGGGGGGGGAGGCTTTCAGGGTAATATGAGCAGGGAAAAGGTGGTACTTAACCAATCCCTATAGGGGAAACAAGGGGACTTAAAACTATTGAAGGGGAGAAGAGGGCGTTGGCTCTGAAGGAAAGAAGCACTTCTCCATACAATCGTTGTTTTTCACGGAAAAAGGAAAGGGCTGGACGGAAACTGGCTCTCACTCACCGATTTTTGGAAAGGTCCAGGAGTGGGAAACGGAAGGGGGAAGGGTGATTGGGTTTAAGCAAAAAATCTTGTTCCGGTCACCGAAAGGGTACCGAAAAAGGGCTCTGTGAAAAAGCGCAAACGTTCCGATTATTCTTTGTCTTAAGAGGAGGAAGCGCTGAGGGCGGAAAGGGAAGGGGAAGGAGGAGAATTCAGAGTCGGGGAAACGATCTAATCTACGACTGAAAGGGAGGGGAAAAGCTCAGCAAAGGGGCCAAAGGATTCATAAGAAAATGGAAGGTGTCTGGGGGAAAAAAAAAGTTCAAGGCTGATTTTCAGAGGACCGTAAGTATATACATGCACAGGAAGAAAAAGTAAAAAAGCTTATATGAGTGAGGAAAAAAAGAAGGGAAGCACGAGCGATATCGGCTCTTCAGACTGCTTGGGGAAAGGTCGATATGACAAGGGGGGTTGGGGAGAAAGGGAATGTTTACAGCCAAAGGGAGAAAACACTGAGAGAGGAAAAGAGAAGGGAAAAGGGGGAAAGAACGGCGTCACACAAAGAGGTCCATCCGCCTAAGTTCTTGGTAAGGAGAAAAAGAAACTGAAAACCTCTGAAATAGAAGAAAAGACTACGGTGGTTACGATACACGCTAGGGGGGTTGTTTAAGATCGTGTGGCCTTTGGCAGGGGGAAGGGGAGTTCGAGTAAAAAAACTGTAATCGTTTTTTCAATCCACGCACGGGGGAAGACGGGAGGAAGAAGGGGGGTCAGGATAATCCTTGGAAGAGAAGGGACTGAGAGGGAAGCGTAAATTCTAGCGTTTTCCAGAAAAGAAAATTAAAGAGTCCCAGAAAAGAAAAGAATGGAGGAGGGGAAGAGAGGGGCTTTCGCGCAAGGGAAAGTTGCGCTGTGTGATTCTCAAGAAAGAGAGGACCCTTAGGGCAGGTTGCTTAACCCAATCACCCGAAAAAAGTGGGTCTCAAGAGGAAAAGGGTAAAAAAAAAAAGGAATTTGAAAAGAAAAAGGGGGGCTTGCGGTAGTCCTCAAAGGAAGAAGAAAAAAGGGAGGCGCTCATTAAAGGATTGTCCTGGTAGACTTTATTGGTGGCAAATGCCAGGGTGGCGGTACACGAAAAAAAGAAAAAAGATACCCCTCTCATAAAAGGGGAAAGGAGTCTTCAGCCACCTTCCAGCCGTAAGGGAGGTGACCGTACCACCCTGCGAGTTAAAAGCCGCGCATATGACTACCTCTAAGCGAAAAAAGGAGGAGAAATGCGAAATAGAAGGAAAAGGAAAAAAAATTCAAGAAAGGAGTCAGTATTCGTGGCAGGTCGGAAAAAGACCATCCCTAGTCCAAGCTTCAGGTCCATCCCTCTCTGCTGAAAGAAAAGACAAGGGGGAGTGAAAACATGCAAAGTGGAAGAAAGAGAATGGCCTTAAGAAAAATCCAGAAGGAGAGGGAGGCCATTCTCGGAGAGGGGTGCGCGTTAAGGAAACAGGAGACGATCAGGGAAGGAAGGAAGGGTTGCGAATCCCTCTGGATAAACTTGAGACAAAAAATTGGCTAGTCATTGGGGAGAGAAGAGGAAGGGGACATATGTAAAGAAAAATGTTGGGAGAAACGTTAACGGCTTAACCGGAGGAGGGGGGATCCTAGTCCAGGAAGGAAGCCTAGCCATTGAAAAAAGCCTGGACATGAGGGCAGGAACGCTACCTCCGGAAAGAACGTAAATCTGCAACAAGATCTTTGTCATTGCAAAAAAGGGGGGGGAACGACTCAAAGGGAAGAAGATAAAAGAAGGCGCTACTTCAAGAGAGAAGGGCCGAAGGGGGGGGTTTGAATCTGTGACGCGGAAAAAAAAAAAGGAGATGAAGGGGGGGAAACTGCGGGAAAGATTTCTGCGATCAAGGGAAAAGAATCAATTCCTGGGAAGAAAAAGCGGTATCCGTTTTCCGCCGGATCGACAACAGGGGAAGGGCAGGGTTTGAATAAGGAGAAATGGGTGCACTGGAAAAGTGAGGGGGTACACGTGCAAGAAGGAAATCAAAGGAAGAAGAAGATGAAAGGAAGGAGGACTCAACCGGAAGGGGAGTGATTATCACGCGAAAAGGAGAGGATAATCCGCGGAATGGCTTCTACTAACCTGTATAAAATAAAGGGAGGGCTACAACACAGCAAGGCAGAATCAACAACGGCTCGCAGAGGGGGGGGGAGGGCGTACTATACGGTTCTATCTGAAGAGGGGGAGAGGGATGTCATGGTGGAGAGGCCACAATTACTTAACACCCTCAGAAAAAAGAAAAAAAAAAATGTAAAGCAGGAAGAAAGATAGAAGGAGAATTAGGGATTCTCTTTCGCGTTAGTCCCAGAGAAGGGGAAAGGGAAAAGGGACGACAGGTGGTAAGGAAAAAGGAAGCGTGCTTAAGACGCCTCCGAAATAGTTCGGCTATCTTGAGGGGACGGAGGGAGGAAAAAAACATACGTCCTACCATACAATCGTTGGGAAAAAGCGAGCACTTCATTTTCTTTACTTAACGCATGAGGACTAAACAGGAAAGAAAACGATTTGTGGGGGAAATGGGGGGAAAATTGAGAAAAAGTCTTTGCTCAGGGGGAGGGTAAGCAAAAAAAGGAAGGGGAAAGGGGGCGATTCAGGAAAATCCGAGGACATTCACCCGAAAAAAGGGAAGGGAGGTTGCGTAGAGCGAGGAAGGCTGTCGCTCCATGTTCCTTTTCTTGGAAGAAGGAGTGAAAGGAAAGAAGATGAAGGAAAGCGGGGCAGCATCAGAGGAAAAAAAAAAAGCCCCCTTACCACCGCGGGAAAAAGAGGAAAAAGGCGTGTTGAAAAAACGGGGAATCGTTTTACTCTATAGAACCAAGGGGAAGCCCCCGATTACAAATAAAAAAAGGAGAGGAAGAAAGCACGAAGCGAAAAGGAAAGGTTGATCAATAAAGGGAGGACACAGAAAAGGGGAAGGAAAGAAAAAGGATTTACTTGGGGCAGAAGGGGGTGGGACTCTCTCAACACCCACAAAAGGAAGGGGTCCCATCCGAAGGGAGAATCAGGGAAGCCGAACGGGAGAGGATTGCTCAACACGCAGTCCAGAAGGGGGGAGGGAGAGGGTGACATCTACGGTGGGTGATCCCCTGATTTTGTTTAAGAAAGGGTAATAAAACTGTTAGAAAAAGGAAGAAGGGGATCGTGGGGGGGGTGAACTACTTCCCGAATGCGCGAGGGAAAGGAAGGAAAGCCTTGGAAGTAAATGTTCTGCCTTAGAAAAAGAGAAATATTAGCGTTGGAGGAGAAGGAGAAAGAAAAAGCCCACGACAGGAAAGGAAAAAAAAAAAAAGGTCGTGTAATATCTCTTCGCTCTTAAGAAGAGAGGGGAGGAGGTGGGATGTGGGGGATCGCTTTAATCCGTGGAGAAAAGAAACGTTGCGAAAAAGAGGGGGAGAAAAGAATTTTTCTAAAGGGAGGGAAAATCCACCAACTCTGTGGATGAGCGCAAAGAGGGGGAGAATACTCATACGTTACGAAGTTGCGCTCAGTTTTCCTAAAAAAGGGCTTACGTTATTGGGTAAAAAGTCACTCAGCGCAAACGCCGAATAAAAGAAGGATCTATCTCACCGCTGGGGATGTGTCCGGAGGGCAAGAAGGTACAATTCTTATTTTTTTCCGGAAAAAAAAATGAGTTCAAAGAAAGCGAAATAGAAACCAGAGAAGGCGGATCGCCCCCTCTAGGAGGGAGGGGAAATAATAAAATGGAGTTTTTTCATTATTCGGGGAAAGTCTGATGAAGAGGAAAAAGGAAAAAAGGCGGGATTGCAGATAGACCCGAGGAACACAAACTCTGCGGATCCGTCTGGACAGGAGGGGAAAAGGAAGGGTGGTGTCGAGAAAAGGGCGGGACTTCCTGTTCATCTCCAGAAAAAACAGGTTCATGGAAGGAAATAGGGGGCTCGTGAAAAAAGAGTTCTCAGAAGTGAAAAGAAGGCCGTATCAAAAATAAGGCAAAAAGTCAAAGATTGGAGAACTGGTCTTGATATTTCAAGGGAGACTTTAATGTCCGAGGAAGAGTCCCAGAAGGTTTCCTATCCACGAAGAAGGAAAGAAATTGGGAATCAAAGGGGAGGTACGGACCTGAGCAAAGGGTCTCAGCAATCTCCTCCATCTGAAGGAAAAAGTTCAAAAAAGACATATCACTAATCATCTACAGAAGAGGAAGAAACAGAAAAAAAAAAGCAAAGAAGGTGAAACATGGGGAAAAGAAGGTATCGCGGGGGGATCTCTCAACAAAAGGGAGAGAAGGTCCAAGAATAAAAAACTCTCTACTGGGGGAAGGAGGGCGCTAGGGAGAGGTACGAATGATCATATTCAGGGGTGAGGGTCTGCTGCTTTACTTTCCAGATGATGGAAGAGGCAGGCAGTTAAAAGGGATAGGAGGAATCGTTATCCGGTGGGAGGGGGAAACAAGATTGTTACTAGGGAAATAGGGAAAACGGGAAGAAGCAAGACCAGAGAAACGTGCCAATCATGTTTATCCCTGCAGAGAGAAAGCACTTTGGAAAACGCCGCACCTTAACTTCGAATAGAAACAAAGAAAAGACGCGCCTTGAAGAAAACGGCTTCGAGAAAAAAGAAAAAAGGGACATTCGCCGTGGAAAAACTTACTTTTTGCATGGAAAAGACGCGCCAAGAAAGGCAGAAGAGGACGTTTCTAATCTGGGAAAAACGGATGGCAGGTTGCGAATTCAGAAAGAAAAGAGACTTGAACTAACGGAGTCTTTAAGCATAGAAACGGGGAGGAAAAAAAAGCTCGGCGAATGGAGGGGTAGTCCTCAGCGCGACAAGAAGACCATGTTACGGAACAAGGGAGGGGGAAAGGGAGGACTGACGACGCCCGAGGAGATTCCGTCTTTGATAATTCAAAAGAACCTGAAGCAAGCTTAAGAAAGAGTGGACGGGGCGGGACACTCATTTTCTGGACCGAAAAAAAAAAAGAACTGCGAAGCCAAGGGAAGGTTGGTGGAGGAACACTACTACGTGGAGAAAAGAAAGCAGAAGTCAGTGTGAGGAAAACTCAAAAGCACCGTGAAAAAAGACTGTCCGGGTAACATCACACGCGAAAGGGGAGGGGGGGCGTAAGAACGGGGAACACAGCGTTCTTCTCTTACATTTCCTGTCGGGGAGGGAGGGTAACCAAGAGGAACGAGAGGTGAGCCAATGGGAGAAGACTTCCTAATGATTCATCCTGAAAAAGGAGAGAGGAGGGAAGTCTTAGTGGTTTAACCAACCTGATAAAGGGGATGGAGGAAAGGAACGGGAAGGAGTACATGCCACAGGCACAAAAGGGGTTATCTTACAGAGTTCTCGGAAAAGAAAAAGGAGAAAGAGAGGAGAGCGGCCTCGTAAAGAAGAAACGAGTAACATAACTTCGCGGATACCGAGCAGGAGGGCCTTTACAAGGGAGGAAGGATTGGCATAAAGAAGAGGCAACCTTAAATATAACTGGGCGATGGCAATAGGAAAAGAGGGGGGAATCCTCTTTATGGGAAAGCTCTCTCTTTCTTCTAGGGGGAGAGAATTATCCAATTAAGAGGGGGAATTTGCATGGAGAGATCGTAGTACACGAAAGAAAAGGAGAGGGGGGTTGGTTCAAGAAAAATTCGCTCGCGTGTCAAAAACAAGGGGCAAGAAGAAAAAGGGGAGCAAATTCGGAATGACTCACGACTCTTTACTGAAGGAAAAGAAGGAACCTTACGAGAAAGAGGGGTGTAATGCGCTTCGCTCTTTCAAAAAAGTGGCCTTTGGAAGGGAGCAAGAGGAGGGACACTTTCGGGGGGGAAAAAAAACGTTGTTGCTTACCCAAATCAAAAGGAAAAATCCTTGGACGAAAGTTTTTCCCTCCCCCAAAGAAAAAGGGGAGGACAGCGGAAGACAAAAAGAAAAAAGGGGGCGAAGGGGGAAAGGTAACCCAAGTTGTCTGGTAGGGGGAAGGGGAAAAAGAGGGCCTGTGAAGGGCAACGCCTATAGAGAGAAAAAGAAACACAGTCGGCCTCGGGAGGAAGAGGAGAAGGTCCGCCTCTTACAAGGAGATACCACCAAAAGGAAATGAAAACTTTCGAGGAGGTCGAAATAATAAAACCATTCGTTAAAAAGGAAACTCTAGTCGGGGGAATGAGAATGGAGTGGGGTGGGACTCTTCGGAGTCTTTATTAATCGCAACCCCGGGGGGGAGGAAAAAAGATTTCATGGGCAATGGCCATCTCTTATTCCGAAGAACTGGACCTGAAGGATAGGGGGAGGGGGGTCGAAGACAAAAGGTCCTCTCCATGTTCTTCGAAAGAAGGCAAGTAAAGGGGTAGCGCCATATGTTTTCTCGAAACAATCACAAAAGGGGAGGAGAAGGACGGATCAAATGGAGGGTCGAATCCCAGAGAAAGGGATGCACTTGGGACAAGGGGGGGCTTTATAGTGCAATTTCAAACGGAGACACAGAAGGAAAGAGCCTCAAGGGAAGGGATCCCCGTGTAAAGAAAGAATGACTGGGGTCCTATTCCAAGGGGAAAAAGTGGAAAAATGCAGCAAGAGAGAGGGAATCATTGGCTCCTGCATATAAAAGAAAGGGGAAAGAGGGGAAAAGCATCGGAGGGAGACAAGCGCAAATGCTTCACTCTCTGGGAATAGGTAGTTGGAAAAACAAAAACAACGAGGGATGGGGGGGCTTGAAACGCGCTACTAGAAAAGAGAGCGTGCCATCGCTTTTTCATGAAAGGTAGGAGGAAGTATGCAGGAAGGGGGAATGAGGATTAGGATTAATCCACTTTCAAAAAGACAATGATAGGGGAGAGAAAAAACCAATTCTGGAAGGGGGGAGAACGTGGAGGGCGTTTGATCGGCCTTCTAGGAAGGGGGGCAATGACAAAAAGGAGTTTCTCAGGGGGAGATCATGTTGATCCATTCTGTAGGTCCCAGGAAATAGGCCTCGCCGCACTTAAGGAAAAAATAAAAAGAGGATGGAAAAAAGAAAAAGGGGCTCGAGAAGTGGGAATCCTTTCTGCGAGGAGGGGAAAAAACCTGGAATCTTGTCTTCGATACCATCAGAGTCCGCCGGCCCAAGAAACGGGGGGTAAGAGGGAGGCTTGAGGAGGGGAAAAAAAAGGGGCAATGCAGCTTTGGTCTCGGAGGAAAGGAGACATACGACAAAGGGAAAACACTCCATTAGGAGGAAAAGCCTGGGAGAATGTCAGAAGGGGAAAAAGTTCGCTGGGTTTCTCAAAAGGAAAAAAGATGCGCGACGTGAGAAGGGGGACACATACCGATAGAAGTGCTTACGACCCCTCCGGCAATTCTTGGAGAAAAGGGAGGGGAAAGAAAGCCGCTTGAAAAGGATACCAGACAATCGTGGGGGGAGGAGCGAAAGTCATTTTTCTGGGGAAGTACTACCTCGAATCCAACTTTGCAAAAGGGAAACGAGAATAGGGGAGCAAGGAAGGGGGGGGGGGGAGCAACAACGTTTTCTTCTTGGAAAGGAGGGGGGTAATCGAGAGTTCATAATGAAGATGAAAGGAAAACCACCCGCTGCAAACTTTCCTATTAGGAGGATCACTCAGAGCATGTCGCGTGGGGAGGGAAGAAAAGAGAGTTATTGTAAAATAAAAATACGAATGTACTACTTTCATCTAAAATGAGAAGAGAGAGGAAAATATGACAAAAGGAGCTCATTCTTTAATGAAGAACTAAGAAAACCGGCGGGGGAGAGAGGGGTATCTATAGAAGGGGGGGGAAAAGTCTTAAACAAATCGTAGGGAGGGGAAAATACCAACACCAACAAAGCAAGATCGCTCTTCATACTGCGTTTGAAAATTAGATACCGATGAAAGGGGAAAAAAAAGAGGAAAGACCTTTCCAAGAGAAAAAAGAGTAGGAAAAGAGGGAGAGATATTAGAAAGGGGAGAAAAAAAAAAAACGTAATAGACTGGGAGTCTGTTTCCTCCTCCTTTTTTGCTCAAAAAAACTGCTTGAGAAGAAAAGGGGGGGACGAAGAACTCTAGAAAGAATCGGGTGGCCTTGTGGAAGGAAAAAGGGGAGGCTAGTAAACGAGTTTTCAACCACTCAGCTTTTCAATAAGAAAAAAAAAGACAGGGTGTCAATGCAAAGAGATGCTGCGCTTTAACGAGAAGGGAAAAATCTTAAATTCGAGCGTTTCCAGGGGAAGATGAGGGAGAGACGTCCCAAACTGGAACCTGTCCGCTCCATCCGAGAAAAAAGCAAACCCGGATCGAATGGGGGACGAGGACAGCGGAAATTATGATCAGAAAAGAGGAACGGCACAGAGAAAACTTTGTTGAAAAGAAGGAGGTCGAACTACTTTGGTCTGAAACTTTCTTTCGTTGGAAAAGAAGGCCCAGGGGGGAAAAAGAAAGAGGTGAGAAGGGCAGTTCCTCCTCCGTGTAACCCCGAGGGTAGGGGGGAAAAAAGGCTGCGGGGGTTAGTAATCTGGAATAGCCTAAAAAGGAAAAGGGAAGGAGGGCGAAGGAAAGGAGGCAATATATGTATTTGTTCCGTACCAAGAGGAAGGGACCTTAACGGGAGAAGATTACTACGCTAAGAAAAATCCAAGGGTCGAGGAAAAAAAGGTAAGGGGAACTGCGGGGGACCTTGAGTTTTTTATTATTCGTGAAAAGAGAGAAAATCGAACAAAAAAGGCAAATTTCCTATAGACCCTTATATTCCAAAGAAAAAAGAAAAACTGGAGAATAAAAAAGTCAAATTAGGGGAAAAAGCCTAATGTCCTTTTCAGAGGGAGGAAAATTCCATGCGCTTATTATGAAAGCGAAGAGGAGAGGGGGACTGTGCGAGAGAAAGAAAGGGGCGGTTCTGTGATGCGAATCAAAGGGGAGGGGGCACGTGAAAGGGAGAACCAGGCAAAGAAGGAACAAGGGAGGAACAACTCGGCGGGGTGAAGGTTCACCGGATAAAATCGATTCCATTCTTTATATTGACGAAGGAAACGCCAAGAGAAGAAAACATCAGTGGGGAGAATGCTATACAGAAGAATCTGAAAGAAAATAAGCCGTCCAATTCGGCCGAGGGGCGTGGGTCCAAGCTCAAAAAAAAGGAGACACGAGAGAGATCGGGAAAAGGAGAGGAAAAAAGAGCGTGAACGAGGGTTGAAGCTTGACGCTAGGAAACAGGGAAGGAAAAACCACGCGGGTACTGTCAGAACTGCTATCAGAATGGCTCGTAAAGGACTCGGATGCTAAATAAGGAGACGGTAACGTGGAAATAAAACAATTGAGGGGGAAGATGGGGTCTCCATTAAAGAATGGGTTTCACTTTAAACGGAGGGGTGCCATGAAGGAGGAGAACAGCACAAGTGACCCTTCTCCGCACGCTTAAAGAGTCAGGGGGAAAATGAAAGAGGGGGAGGATAAGAACTGCGTGCATGGCGTTCGGGGTAGAGAAAATAAAACAGTAATGGAAGGAAAGAACCCTCACTACTGGGAGAACGTAAGAGAAAAAAATATACGTGTCTATCTGCAGAAGGGATGGCCGTTTCGATAGGAAAAAAAGGCCACGAATAAGAAGCGGGTGAATTCTGTAAATCCGTGCAGAAAAAAAAAAACGGGGGGGTTGACTGAGAAGGGGAAGGCGGGAAAAGATGAAAGAAGCGCCAGGGAAAGGACAAGCTATTGGGAAGGAAGACGCCCTCCTTAATCAGAAAAAAAGCAGGAAGACTAGTGAGAGGAAAAAGGAGGAAAAGACATAAGTGGGGTTGGGAAGGGTCTCGCACTTCATGGAAAGAAGAGGGGGGAAAAAAAGGGGAGAATGAAAGAAAGGGTGATTTAAAACTCAAAGGGGAAAGAAAATTAGGTGGGCTAGAGCAAGGGGGGTAGCCAACAAAGGGGGGAAAACCGTTCAACCTAATTGTACCGCGATGAGAAAGGGAAGAAGACACACAAGAAAAAGGATTTGCTTAATAATCTAAGAGGAGTTAAACAGTCGGAAAAGGGAAAGGGAAGGAGGGAGCATGATGAAGGGGGGAACTCTCGAAATGAAAGGAAGAAGAAATGAGGAAAGCATCATATTTCTCACCACAAGAGGAGCGCAGGAAAGGGACAAACGTCGTGGGGAAACGATGAGAGTCTTCTTTTCGGGAACGGTTAAAGGAGAGAAATGGAGGGGGAGCCAACATTCCACAAGAGTAAACAAATCAGAATATAGTTCTTCTTAACAAAACCGGGAGAAACGAAAATAGGAAAAGAAAAAAAGGAGTTTATCAAATTCGGCGGATGACCGATAGGGGATATTTACGTGTGAAAAAAGATTTTACGAGGGAGAACTAAAAAAAAAGAGAGAAGAGGGGCATCCGGCTCAACACGTAAATATAACGGGGGGGGGTCATCCGCCGAAGCGCCGCCTTTATTTTTCTCACAAGAAAAATACTAGAAGTAGGGTTCACGGAAGATAATATCAAAAGAGGGGGGGAAAGGGGGCATTTATAACGGAAAAGGGAGGAAAACGAATCAAGAAAGGCCTGTGGGGGCACCAGAGGGAAAAGGAAAAGATCATCTGTGGGAAGGGGTATACCTCTGATGCTTGCGAGGAAAAAGGGAGGGGGGGACTTAATCGAAGCAGTTGGAAAACTCACAAGAAAATCCAACAGAAACAGCT
>Ga0179591_1313595_pt1 | contig 12976 bp, 11 predicted proteins | sample CZOMad2_1_08_16f_FD_182891 | JGI IMG/M metagenome (GOLD analysis project Ga0179591, IMG submission 182891) | Vadose zone soil fungal communities from Angelo Coast Range Reserve, California, USA - CZOMad2_1_08_16fungal (PacBio error correction) | ecosystem: Environmental > Terrestrial > Soil >...
TCGCCGCTACTCGCTCGAAGGGAGCGCCGCAACGGGGATCAATCGCAGCGTGGCGAAAAAAAAAAAAAGTGAAATGAAAAAGCCCGGGAAAAGAACGTCGTCGAACGCCGTGCAAAGGGGGGGCCGTCAAAACGGCTAGGAATCTTGCAAAAGGCGCGGGGAGGAGAACCGGGGGCTGGGGCGAAGCCTCTTATCCTTCCTAGAAGGGCAAGAGAATGGAAAAAACGTAACGGGTATCGGGCCTCTCCGCGGATACGTCGTTACTAAGGAAAAGGCGCACAACGAGAGCTCCAACTCTCTTCAAAAGCACGTGGGAAGGACGTTTCCATCAACAGACATACTCGCCAGGCAGGCGGTCAAAGAATCGGTGGTAGTCTAGTGGTCACGAGTGGGCGCAGATCGAAGAGATGCGCGTCGGCGATAAATAAGTACCGTGAAACGAAAACGCTGAGCCTGCAAAATCGTCGACTTAAACATCAGCCTGGCCAAGGGAAAGCAGATCGCCAGCCACAAGTTCCTGTAGAGGCTGGGTGGTCTAGTCGGAGCGGGGACGGTGAAGAGAGGGAAACCTCGAGCTCGATCCTGACGGGGTACAACTCGAGGATCAGTAAAAGCAATCCTCCTTCTTGGCGTGTCTATCAGGTAAACATCTAGATCAAACAACAGGGAAGGAGGTAAACTATATAGGATGTGGAGACGAAAAAACTACTTGCGTCCATGCGTCTATTCACAGCATACGTCCTCGCTAAGAAAAGGAAAAGCACTTTACGAAATCCTACCATCTCTACAAAACCAGAACAGGAAGGCCTGGCCAGGGCTATTTTAAAGGATCGATCTGAGTTTCGGGAGTCAGATCTATGAGGCAGACAGCGGGTGTGGCGGGGTTCACGTGGAAAGGGCCATCTCTTTCGTCGAGCGGTCGCGCTGCAGCACCAAAAAAAAATGACACCGACACCCCGACACCGGCCTGTCCGACAAAGACTCTGGCGGCTGGTACACCGGGTAATCAACCGTGGAGAAAAAACTCATGTGGAGAATACGGATGGGGGGAAGCCGAGCTGCCGATAAAAGGGAGGAAGAACCTAAATAGTTCACGGACATCAAAGCGAATACACGTGCTGATGGAAATGGCCACAGTAAGTAGTGGGGGGGGGATGAATGCGAAGAGAGTACTCTCCAGCAAAAAAGGGGGGAAATCACCGCAAAAAATGTGCGAAATCACGCGGCGCCAACAAAAACGATGGAGCGAGTCTAGAGATGGTGTCTTGGATGAGGGATTCCTGACCAATCCAAAGAAGGGACAGTGGGGGAGGGATTGTGCGAAGGGCTCTTGGCCATATAGAGAGGGACGGCGATAATAAAAGGCCCAGGTTGAAGTAAAAAAGAGGGAGGAGAGGCGGTTCGAGTTTCGACATGAGAGTCGTGCTGAGGGGCAGACGCAGTACAAGTCGGTGGCTTCACTAAGCATCTTCGGGAGAGCAAAACTCGTTGATTCAGCGACATCTGAACCGTGGGCGGTTGCTAGATAAAACTCGGGAAAAGAGGAAAGAAGGTCATAAGCGCGGTCAACTCGTGAAGTAAGCGAGAGAGGGCGGCGCAAACAGGACCGCTGGTGGAAGTGATGCAAGAACACGCCTTATGAGAAGAAATTTTGCTGCGAGAGACGCGAAAACTACTAGGAGTGGCGCTTAAGTACGCGACGGGAAAAGCTCCGAACAGGCGAGGTCACATGTATCATCGCCGCTAAGGGAGAGTAAAATTGAAATCTGATCAACGGTGCGTATGATGAGGGGCAGTGTGTCTTTTGGAGAGAAGGGGCTTTTAAGTCCTCTCCGTGGGCCCTGATGAAGGTCAGGTCACTGCCTCGTGTAAACTGGGGCCTCTCGTCAATAGGGGGGGGGAGGGACAGTCAAGGCTCGTTCTTCGAAATGGCAGAACCATTTCCAGCCCGGGAAGGATGTGAGCAACCACCACCCGCTACCAGGCTAGGGCTGAAAGAACGCTACTCTCAAGCTACGACGGTGGGGTTTACTGGACGGCTGCCAAAACTAGGAGGAGGACTAGCAAAAGCAGGGGAGAAGAGCGCCTGTGCGCTCTTCCTACCTTGAAGGGGAGGGGGAGGGATGATGAAGTGGGGGCACACGAAGCTCGAGATCAAAACAAAGAGAGTAGAGTCTTTGGGAAAGAAAATACCTACGATGACGATGAAAAGAAATGATCTATAAAACTAAGAAGACTACGTCAACGTACCCTCGAATAGGGCAGAACAAGAGGAATGGAAATCTTCGCTCGCACGACTCAGCGTTGCTGGCGCCCACTGCGGCCGCCATTGTACGAAGGACTGTCGCTTTGGCTCCAGAATTGTCAACAAAACCTTAGAAGCATGCAGCTCTTACGTAAGGCGAGATCGCACAACTAAGAGGGGGAGGCAAGCGCGCGATAGTTTCTTAGGACTGAGTTCCAACACAAGAGTCACTGGGGGTTTCAAAGAGGGCTGACCCAGCCGGCTCCAGATGAAAAGAGCATCGAGGGCCGCTTCAAAATGGCTCAGGCTACCAACCTTGAAGCTCGCGACCAAAAACAAGAGATCAGTTGGCGGCACAAGGTCTTGCTCCCTTGGAAGAAGCCGATAACCTTCTCGCGGGCGCGTCCTTCGTAGTTAAAGTAGGAACATCAATTCGCCGAGGGAAAAACTGGAATCGCGTTGCAATAGGCATTAGGTGAAGGAGAGATCTAGGAAAGCCTCTCACGCGACCCGGGCTCGAAGTCGGGAAAAAGAAAGCCGCGGGGCGAACACTCAGAAGAGGAGAAGACTAAAGAGAGGTGGCACAGACTCCTCGGCCCGGACGATGGATTAAAGTGAGGAAATAGTCCTATATCAGCAAAACGCTGAAAGTCTAGAGAGAAGATGAGGCGAGGCTCCTAAGGGGACAGCAACAAGCAAAAACCGCAGATAGAGTTCAAACGCGGAAGAGGGTGGTTGAAAAAGGAACGCAGACAACGCGATCCGACTGTATCACTTCGTCTCTGGAACGGAAAGAGAAGGGGTCAGTGCGAAGGGGGAAGCAGACGGAATCAGTTTCTTGGCGAGACAGAATATCTGGGGTTGGAAAGTAAAAGAGCACGACAACAATCGCGCGGGTCTCGGGCAGGGTTCAAACAGTCGTAAATCGCGTGCAAACGGAAAGAAGCATTTCATCGAGCAAAGGGAACATAGAGGAGTCAAAATCTTAGACCATAATAAGGCTATCTCGCCGGGCTGATCCGCAAAAGAGGCTTCTAGGTTAAGGAAAAGAGGTCCGACTAAATAACATCGGCCCAGAGGTCATAGGTGGGCAATCTGAGCCTCAACACGTCAGGTTATCCAAACAATGTAAGGAATTTAGGCTTACTCGACGCGCTTAGAAGGTGGACTATCTAACACGCCGCAGGAGAGGAGAGTACATACTCTTCGAAAGCGACACTCGGGAATAAAAAAAGACACTACGAGAGGCCAAGAAAAGAGAGGAAGGCCTCAAGCAGTCTTCAAGGGCGAAGAGGAGAAGCCGAGGGTCAGTCGTCTTCGCTCAACAATGAGGAGATTGGGGATTGCACATATGATAAGGCGGGCAAGGAGCGAGGGGTATAGATACAAACAACAGGGGAGGGATAAAAGAAAAGAGGGATCACCAAGGAAAAAATCGGGGATACCAAATCTTCTAACCACAATCTCTACGAAGGGCAGGGGGAGAGAAGAAAGGGAGGGGGGAGTGTGGAGGAACAAGAGCTCAATCAATGAAAGGCATCGCTTTGGGAGAAAGCGGCTCTTGTGCAGTCTGCAACTAATGAGGGTAGATCCCACGAAGTGCTACAGTAAAATCCAGGGTTTTCACTCTTCGCTGCAGGGGGAGGGGTGAAACCCCCTTCTAAAGAGAGACGAGTTATCGCCAGAGGGAAGCGGGGGATCAAAAAAACTTACATTTGGCCGAGGGAGGGGGTTTCTCTCTCTGCACGAGAGAACAAGAAGGTGTTATTTCAGGCTAAAAGGAGGGATCCTGTAGATGAGAAGACGATAGGGGGGGGAGGGGGATGGGAACATTCTCTCTCGCCAGGACAGGCCTCGTAGCAGGGGGGCGCACTTCCTAAAATCAAAAAAGACCATTCTTGCACTTGGAAAAAAATGGAGGAGGGAAAGAAGGTACACGCAAGGTGGTAGGTGACTGTGGGAGTAGTTGCCTGGAAAAACTATAGGTCGCTACAAAAAGTCACGACCCGGTCCAAGCTCTCTTTGAGGGAGACCACGGAAGAGGACCTTGGCCAAAGAGTGCAAGCGGGAAAAGGAGAAAATACTAGACGGAGCGCTTGCCGGACTATCAAAAAAACGGAAAATTCCGCTCCTTTGCGAAAGACGAAGAAAAGACTCTGTCAGTGTCCTGGGGCCGGAGCGCACTGATCATGTAAAGAATGGAAGAAGAACGGGGTTCAGATTTCATCTTCTCGACGAGATTCCAAAGGATCAAAAGAAGAAAGGGACACGGGAAGGAGGGGGAGACGGGGGGCAGAAGTCCTAAAGGAAGAGGTCGTAAACGGCGAAGAAGGTCTCCCGAAAGCTGCCTGGGTCAGGAGCGCTGGTCTCGCAGCGAGAGGATAGGGGAAGATAGTAAAATAGGGAGCACGCGACCTTTCAAAAAAGAGTTGGTCTTGTAGGTGAAAGAGAAGGGCTGATACTAGAAAAGACCGACATCATTTCTGTCTAGATCTTCTGCAAAATGTAGGAAGAGATCTCGCTGCTCTCCAAATGCGGCGATGAGGGTTGTTGTGAGAAGAGGAGGAAAAAGGGAGGGTTTGGGTCAATCCCTGCGCTGAGGGCTGAATAGCGGACATGACGGGACAAAGGGCTCTTAGCGAGGCAAGGGACCGCTTTCACGCCCAAGTTCTCGGTGCACTGTGGCGTGAAGAGCCTACAGATGGTCAAAGAGAGAGACGAGGTGCTGACATCGCCGAAGCACTTAAAAAGCAAAAATCGCTCTCTTCCTCCAATAAGGGGTGCTGGAAACAATCGACAAGCAGAATCGAAGTAGTCCAATCAAAAAAGTCTTTTACGAGGAAAGGCTCTGCTTATTTCGAGGAACTGGTGAGAAGAAATTCTATAGGTAGTGAGAGGGATAGTTGTTAACTAGAGGGAATCGGTGTGCGATAATCGCCTTATGCCAAACGAAAGCTACGCTCTTGTGCCGATACGAGGGCGGGAGCAACGTCTAAGGAAAAGCTGTATCCTGCATTATCAGGAAGAGAATGGGGCGTAGAAGATGAGGCTGAGGGAGGACAAAGAAAAGAGGGCATAACGATTTAGGCAGCAACCGAAAAAAAATTGTCCCTTTCACACGCCGTGGTCAAAAAAAAGGGGGTGGTTGTTTATTCTGAGCAGGGTAGAAGGATTTGAAAATGAGAAGGGAATCGGACCTGATGAGGGGGAGCCATGGTAGATTAAAAGACGAATGCAAGGATCGATCCTCTAGCCGGCCGCAAATCAACTACGCGGAAAGGGACTGAAAAGAATCCCAGGACTGAAGATTGGCGAGGCGAGAAAGACATTCAGATGATCCACAACTTTCAAGCGAAAAATTACCGCCCATTCCGGGGGGAAGGCAGGGGATAAAAAAAGGAGGAAGGAGGGGAAGGCTTAACCGTGGGGAGAGACAGCGTTCACCAAGCCACGGATCCGCGATACTCTCATCCCCGAAACAAGGGGACTAGTCAGCAGACGGCTTCTAAACAGCACCTCAGACAACGAAAGTGAAGGTGACTACTCATCAGCGAGCTAGAAACGAGAAAAGCGCGAACTCACCTACCGGCGCTGAATAGTGATTTCAGGGGAGAGGGAGAGAACTCCCAAGGTAATGAGCAGATTTTCTCTAGAAGTCGGCAAAGGAAAGGAAAAAAACGAGGGCCTGCCAATAAGGAAAAAGGTCTGGGACTGGACTAGTAGACGGCAGTTGAAATACTGAGAAAGGGAACACAAAAGAACGGCTAATCTCGAGGGGATTCACCACTGGGGGGGGGATCATTCAAAGCCGGAGAAGAAAGCGCTCTCCTTCAAGAGGAAAGAAAAACCAGAATTAAGCGACTGAAAGAGTTTGTCAAGGGTAAGAGGAGAATACCAAATATGGAAAAAAGATCAGATAGCCTTCTAGAGAGTTGGACGTAAGAGAGATTATCGGCCCTCTAGGGGGAATAGCGATCTTGAAATTGCAGGAAGCGCTCAGGGGGAAGAGTAGCAGTCCCAGCGCATGTGGAAAAATAAGACTCACTTATCTCTAACGGAGGGGGGAAAAGATATAGGAGGGAGTGAAAGGGACCAAACTGAGGAATCGGCGGAAAAAAAGATTCTGGCGCGGTCTCAAGCCCCCCGTGGAGTGAGGTTGGTAACGCGAACAGGCAATCAAACACCGGATTTGGGAGTGGTCGAAGGTGTTCTGGGCAAATCTTTAGAACTCGCCTCCTCTCCGAGGCGGGAGGGAAATCTCAAAGTGAAAAAAAACAACGCAGCGGAAGGGACTCAGGAATATCAGAGTTCTACCAGCAAAGAAGGGGGGAAAAGGGTAGGCATATAGGGGCCGGGCAGGCAATATGCTTACGGTTGGGAGAGCTTTAGGCTTGGGGAAAAGGGTTTAGAGGCTGGTAGGCCACCCACCAGCTCTCGTACTCCGGGAGTTTTCCTCAGAGGGAAAAGAAGGGTTTCCACTCCTTCGGTTAGGTCGCAAAAATCTATCTCAAAAAGGAAGGGAAAGAGTGAAAATATAGACGGTTCAAAATCAGGAATGAGTGCACCAATCGAGCTTAGCGAGCTCTTAAAAAAGGCATAGGGCAACTCGGGGGACAACTGTTAGTCAACTCCATACAATATACACCATACGCAAAAAGGAGGCACGGGTCTGGTGACATTGCGAATCTGCCTGAAAAAGTGTCTATATAAAGAGGACGTAGATCTGGGATTCATCAAGCAGGAATCGTTTGAATCTTTGGTTGAACCAGCCCTATCTATAGAGAGGAAGGGGATTAGCACAAGAATGACAATCAGCCGAAAGCCAGACCCGCGGAAAAAGGAGGTCTGCTCTTGGCCAGAGTGACAACCTTTCATGCAAAGGGACGAAAACGCTGTGGGGATAAGCAGGGGTGGGGGCAAGTAAGTAGCCGCGAAAAGGGGGGGGAGGAAAGGAAAAAGAATCTTTAAAAAACGACGTGGCCTTAGCAACAGGAAGGGAGGGAAGCTACTATTCTGCGAGGGAAGAGATCAGCGAAGCAAGAGGCTTCCCAAGGCCATCGACTATCACGTTACAGGAAGAGAAAAAGGAGACGTCTAAAGGGATGAGAGATGTTACACTCGAGAAACGCTGACAAGAGGGAAAAGATATTGTGCCGCTATCGAGGGTCACGGCGAAAGGAAGTTCGAGAAAGAGAAGAAAAGAAGTAAGCATGCCCATTTGGAGGGAAGGAGGGGAAAGGATTTTAGGTTAGATTTCTCTTCGTGCACGTGCAAAAAAGAAAAGTAAAACACAAGCCTTTCGTAAAAGAGGGCAAGGCTCATCTTTCGAAGAAGATTGGATCAAAGAGAACAGACGACAAAGGGGACATGGGGGATCGGTCAGCGGAAAGCTCTCGGAGCGGGGAAAGGTCGCGTCGAGCTGGGGCCGGGGGCGGGGAGAGACGTAATTAGGAGAAACAAAATCAGCGGAGGGTACTAAAGCCAAGTGCAACACGCCGTAAAAGGGAGACAGAGCAGCAGGTTTAGGGTAAGCAAGAGGCGAAATGAAGCTGAAGTAGGGGAAAGCGGGATTAACATGCGAGAACTACGAACCCCGACTCGATTGAAGTCAAGAACCCGACTTTCGAAGGGGAAGAGTCAGTCGGTCTATGGAGGAGGCTGGGGAACTAGGCTTTAGGGGGTTAGAGACAAATAAATACTTGGGAAGGTGTAGGCCAATAGCTTTTTGTACCCGAAAGGAGAAGGCAATATTAGTGGAATCTTCATTGAGAAAGAAATAGGGTCCCCTCGCGCACAAAAAGAGAATAGAAAAAGTCTCGGAGAACTCTCGATCACTTTCAATAGTTGGCTGTCGATAAGAGATAAGGGGAACCATATGCTGGAATAGGTGGGAACTAATCGAATTCAAGCTTAGTCTTCGCCACTTAATTAAGGGAAGCGTAGCGAGAATTGAATCGCTAGAGCGAAGAGGTAACGACAGGCAAAAGAGAGTAGAGCTAGTGTTGGGAAGGGGAATAGGAAAAGATGAAGATTCCACTAAGACCGAAAGGAATGAAAGAGGGAAGAAGCAACATGACTAGCCGGGACCTACTTCGACTCGAAGGGAGATAGCCTTGGGGAGACAAAAATCCGAAAAGGAAAAATCCATAGTGAGCGCGGGGGAAACTCAACCTTGGGGGCGGAACACAGGGGAAAAAACATGATTTGCTGCGGCGCGACAAAGGACCCAGCAGTGTCCGGAGAGAGGAGTCAGGCTTATTGCAGAAAAAAAGGAAACATCTCGGAGGAAAGACCTTTCCAAGCTGTCAAGAGAAAAAAGCAAAACTCGAAACGCTCGAAACGGCTCTAACTAAGAGGAAGTTAAAAAAAACACCTGTTCGGGAAGACCACACACACCCGCAGAAGAGACGATCGGGTCTCGATCCAAAAGCGGAGAGAATCCTAACCGGAAAGATTCGGCGAACTTCTAGTAGGGACCAGGAGTAGAAAAGAAGGTCAGGAAGAGGGGGCACCACTCAGAGAGGGTGGGGGATGTTCTTCTTTCTAGAAAAAGAAGGATCTCGGTCGACCGCAAGCGCACGCAAAGCCCGGAGGAGAAGGTCGGACCTAGCCGACAGGAAAGAAAGAAACATCCTCGTAAGGGAACGAAAGGCATTCACTTCCGATGGAGGGGAGGTACAATCTGACGGCCGAGCCGGGGAAGTCGGGGAGTCTCGCCCCGGGGGGCATTCCTGCGGAGATAAAAGGCGCGGAAGGACTAAAGACAGGCCACTCGAGCTGAGAAGGGAAAAACAAGAAAGCTACTGCAGCATTTTTAACGTCGCACAGGAGAAGAGGTCAGGGGGGAGCATTGCGATCTTCTGAAAAATTCGTCGGCGGGGGGCACGCCGGAAGATGCACCGCCGACCGAGCGCAAGGGGAACAGACAGTTCTTTCCTTGTTAGAGACGAAGAAGGAGGAAAGACAGGGAAAACGTCTCAAAATGAAAAAAACAACGCGTCGCTGGTTTCGGTAAAAGAAAAAGGGCTGTTCACTTAAGCATCCTTGGGGGGGGGGGAAGGGAAGAGACCCAATGCCTCCAACCGCGAGATCTTCGGGAAAGGTAGCGCATCAGAGGCTGATCTAAAAAACCCGGGTTGGATAAAAGGAGAGCGAGGCTAAAGAAGAACCTTTCAGTGCACTACCAGCACCAGAGGGTCCAAACTTGGAAGACGCGCACCGAGCGGGGGGAAGAGGTGCCGTCCGGTGTGTTATCAACAAAAGCGAAAGGGCTGGAAGTAGGGTAAAGAAAGGATTGAGCAGCGGGTGACCTCGCGTACGGCAGCGAGAGAATACCTCAGCAAAGGGGAGCACGCGAAAACAAAGATCATACTCGCTAGGGGTAGGGGGCCGGCCCCAGAGGCCAGTTCCAACCGACCACCAGAAAGGCTCAGAATCTCTCAAATCACGAAAGATCACGAAAGAATAATTGGCACGAGAACGCAAGTCTATCTTTTTTCGGCAGGGAGTGGCAAAGGGAACTTAACAGCGAGAATCGTGATCTCTCAAACAAAAAACAGGAAAAATAATAATCAAGACGCCGATGAAGGGAAAAAAATCAAAAAAGAGTGCCAAAAAGAAGAAGATCGACGAAGGGGTGGCGGTGGAGAGTCAACTTCACTGGAATAGGCTAAGCTGCGCAAGAAGAGAAATAAACTGTCGCGTGGGTTGCAGTTCAGATCGGGGACTGCAGGAACGATGGGATCTTGGAAAATGCTCGAGTAAGACGAAGAGGACTTTTTAGGCACGACAGGACCTGCGGGGCGTGTTCCGAGAAGGCAACTCACCAAGCGATAAGCCAAGAACCAGGGGCAGCGTGGAAAAAACACGGACTTTTGCCCGACTCGGATGCGTTGAGCGCGCACAACTATGAGGGAAAAGGTAGGGTAGCGGAACCTACACATGCTTCTAAGGAACTATTGCAGCGCTCATCTTATAATCCGGCCGACACTCCTCGAGGACGAACGGGAAAACTACTCGGCCGTGGCTGTTCTAGGTTGGAGAGGAAAGTCAACAGTATTGAGAGAACCACGAAAAATCCGCTGGGGGAGAACTCCTGAAGAACGCGAGACTGTTCTTGAACTGGTGCGAGAGAACGTGTGCCGCGGGTGCCCACTCTGAGGCGCTACGGCACTAACATTCACAAGGAGAGGAGGAGGCCCGCCGGCTCTTCATAGCTTCACCAGGAGAGAAGATCGCTTTACATCGAACCGACGCTGATACAGCGGTACGATGATCAACACATGATTACAGTCGCAGACGATGCGAACTCGTAGAAATAGAGGGGGGACAAAGAACCGAAAACAGGAAGCCTCAGTCTCTATAAATACACGGGTGTCGAGAAGAAGAGATATCAAAAAATCGCCCAAAAAGAGTAACACCTCTAAATCTCGAAAAGGGGGTAAGGGAGACGTGAATGGAGCCTGGGAAGATTTCCTCATTCAACGCGCGTGGGGGGAGGAGGAATAACGCCAAACGAGGGCAAGAAAGGCGATGTTGACGAGGGAGCTGGAACGCACCAAATATCTGACTAGGGGGGCCGAGAGGTAAGATCAAATCAGGACCGTGTCAGCAGGGTGGGGGCAACGAGCAAGAATGGGGGAGTGTCACTAGTCAGGGCAAGGAAACTACTAAGGAAGAAAACCCCGTTAAAATCGGTGCATGGCATGCCCGCGTAGAATGAACGCTCTGCTCGGAAAGGAGATAGGAAAGGGGGGGTCGGCAATAAGAGGTTCAGCCCTGGAAGGGGAATTAACTCGTGAGGAAAGAGGAAAGAGAGAGGGGGGGAACGATGGGAAGCGATAGGGGTAAGGGGGGGGGAAGGGGTAATCATCTTAGGACATTCCCGCCTGGGGGGGGGGGAAACTGTGGCGTTGAGAGACGGCAGAAAAAAAAACCGAGGAAAAGAGCAGAGGGCTGTGGTAGGGTGAGGGGAGAACGGCCGCCTGACAACGGAAAGGAGTGAGCGAAGAAGAAACTCCGTTGCTTGAAAGGAGAAAAAAAGAAAAGCGCGAAGGAAGCCTGAAGCGGCTGAAGACGTTGGGGGAAAATAGAGAAAAGGAAGAATATTTCTCGGCAAGCGTCCGCTGGCGGAGAAACTCTGGACCTTGCTCTCAAGAGGGGTTCGTGGTAAGAGAGAAGTGGGCAATCTTAAGGTCGTCCAGGAAATTATTCGGCCCAAAGAAGATCACTCTCGAAGGCTGATCTGTCTGCTGGAGAGCGGAGGAACGGCTCGGGCGAACAACCGGGATCAGGAGAGAGGACATCCAGAGGTAGAGAGACGGGCGAGAGAACCAGACATAGAATCAAGAACAGAATAAGGGGTCAAAAGAGTGAAGTCTACGGGGCTGGGGGGGGATAGAGAGTAGGTCGGAGCACTTTTGGTAGAAGGCGGGGTTTTGTGGGCAAAAAGAGGAAGGGAATGAACTAGTCCAGTTATAAAAATGTGGACGAAAAAGAGACATTCCGGGAAGAGATAGGCCTATCGAATACAAAAAAGAAAACGGCCAAGGACTGCGTTCCAAGCGAAGGAGCAACGTATTCCTCGAAAAAAAAAGTTCACGAAATCGTTGCAGAGAGGAGAAGTCCGCTCCAGTCCAAGGGGCAGCCTCCCGTCTCGACGGAAAGTGGAGGAGGAGATCAAAAAAATTTGTGAGAATCAATGCAGATCGGACAAGAGGTCAACCAAGAAACATGCTGACTAGGCGCATGCGTGGGAAGGGGCGCGCCTAGTAAAAAAAAAAGGCCGAGGCTTGGAATGTGCTCAGGAAATCAAAGATCCGCGGGAAAAAAGACTAGGAAAAAAGGGAGCATCTTTGTTAATGACAAAGTGCTCCCCAGCCCATGATAAGGGTAAAGGGTTATCAAGAGTCGGTCCTCGAAGACTAAGGAAGGGGACAGGAAATAATCAAAAAGAAAAGTGCTTTGGAGGGGGACTAAGCCGACACTTTCCCTAAGCCATCGACCGGAAGATTATCCCGAGAACAGTTGGGGCTCGGGGGGGGGGTCTGCGGAGGAGCCAGGGCAAAGCTCGCTCCGGACAAGATAGAGAGACCTCCTTCAAGCGAAGAAAGGAGGTAGCAGACTTGAGAGCCGCTACCCCTGGGTCGAAAAAACAAGAGACGAGACCGAATGGAGGACGTTTGGCAGTAATGCTATGAGCGGGACGGGAGGAAAATTGATGGCTGACGACGGGAGCCGGGGACCTCTCTATCCGCAAGCACGTTTTATCAATAAGTAACCCGACTGGGGAGCGCGAGCGCGTTGAAAGGTACTGTATTACCCAGGCTGAATTAGGGGCACAACGGCTCTGTCTAGAGACACAAACTTAAAGCGTTGGATTGAAAAAAGGGGGAACACTCGACAAGCAGAACCGCGCCCAACTTTCACAGGCAGGACGCGGCGGTTCTAGTTCAAAGGAGGGGGGAGGAAACGGACGCGGGAGAGCATCTGAAAACTGAATCAACAGGAACGAAAAACACGCTGGCGGAAGCCTCTCGTCGGGGAATGAGTTGCTCCGCCATGATCAATAGGACATTGAAGGCGAATCAATAAAAGGAAAGGGAACGCCGAGAGGGGCTGGGGAAAAACAATTTCTTTGAGGGGAAGGTGTAATCCGCCAACGGGCGAGGGACGACCTAGCCGTGAAATCTAAGCGGAAAAAGGGGCACCCTTATACTTACGAGCAGTCCA